>Ga0134128_10004477_pt1 | contig 17074 bp, 9 predicted proteins | sample KB31754_FD_96462 | JGI IMG/M metagenome (GOLD analysis project Ga0134128, IMG submission 96462) | Terrestrial soil microbial communities with excess Nitrogen fertilizer from Kellogg Biological Station, Michigan, USA - KB3-175-4 | ecosystem: Environmental > Terrestrial > Soil > Unclassified ... | reverse complement strand
CCAACACAAGGGTATATAATTCCGGAGATCGTATGGTAGCCCGGAACGATTATAACCGTTATCGTCAAACCGAAATTGTAAGAAATAATTACAGAACTAATTACAGAACTAATTATAGTTATCATCCTTATTCAAGGCCTTACTATGGCAATGTTTACGGGCGCAGAACTGTTTTTATGTATGGCCCCCGTTATACCGTACTTCCACGTAGTTTTATTTCCATTCATTTTGGCGGACATCCATATTATTACCATTCAGGTTGTTACTATGGTTTTTACGACGGTTATTATATGCCTATTTTTCCGCCCTTTGGGCTCCAAATCAGTATTCTGCCATTTGGTTATTCCCGCATTTTTATAGGAGGAATTCCTTTCTATTATTACAATGGAATTTACTATCGTCAATACAATAATTACTATGAAGTGGTTGATGCGCCAATGGGAGCTACCGTTTCTGCTTTGCCACAAGGCGCAAGGTCTGTGATTATCAATGGCGAAAAATTATATGAACTGAATGGAACTTACTACAAAGCAGACAGGGATTCCAATGGAAATGATGTGTTTATTGTTGTTGGCAAAAATGGTGTGATCAACAACACATCAGATACGATCAGCAACGATCAGGAGCCACACTCGGATATCAATAACACTCCTTCTTCTTTACAAATTGGCGATATAATTTCCCAACTTCCCGAGAATTCTAAAGTTGTGACGGTGAACGGGCAACAGCTTTATCAAACACCCGATGATGTTTATCTTCAACAGGAAGACAATAACGGAGCAGTTGAATATAAGGTGGTAGGTAAATAAAATTCTTCAATGATAAAATTGAAACCGGCTTGTGGCCGGTTTTTTTATGCGTGGAATATTTTGTAAAGAAAAATCAATATCCTTTAAATGTTAAAATTTTGAGACTTCATCATCCCCAAATGTATAAGCGGTATAATTTCCGTGGCTGGATTTTGTAGTTTTACCCGATTCGTTCTGAATAGTTTTTCATAAATCATTCAAAGAACTCCTTTTTTATCAACCCATTGATGCTTTTGCATAGATGTATTTTTCAAATTTTGATGAGAACAATTATTATTTTTTTTGCTTTTACTTTATTGGCCGCAAACGCCTTCCCACAAATTGATAAAGAACCTATTCCAACTCCTGATGCAGATGTAATCCAGTTAAAAACCTCTAATAGTGTGTTTGGAAAGATTGTGGATATACAAAATAATAAAGGAATTGAAGCAGCGTCAGTTCAGCTTTTTGTGCCAATAACCGATACAATTTTCCATCAGACAAAAGATTCATTGATTGGGGCGATGCTCAGCAAGCCTAATGGTGATTTTCGTTTTTCGAAAATTCCTTCTTTTCCAAATTTAAAACTCCAGATATCTGCCGTTGGATACACTCTGTACAATCATATTTTCCCTTTTGCAAACGATTCGACTGAGTCAGAACAAAAAGATTTGGGAAATATCATCATGTCGCGTGAACATGAAAAATTGCAAAATATCACCATCATGGCAGAAAGGCCTGCGTTAAAAATGGGAATAGATAAAAAAATATTTGATGTAGATAAAAGTATTACGTCGAAGGGTGGGACTGCGGTGGATGTGATGAAAAATATTCCCTCTGTTTCTGTAGATGTAGATGGAAATATTGAGCTTAGAAATTCAACCCCAACCATTTTTATTGATGGGCGGCCAACAATTCTGACTCTGGATCAGATTGCCTCAGACGATATTGAAAGGATAGAAATAATTACCAATCCTTCTGCAAAATATGATGCATCCAGTACCGGGGGAATCATCAATATCATTCTGAAAAAGAATAAAAGACATGGATTGAATGGCGTTGTTTCAGCAAGCGCAGGAACTCCTGAAAGATTTTCAGGAAATGCGAACCTGAACCTGCGACAAGGTAAGTTTAATTTCTTTGTCAGCGGCAATTACAGTTATTCTGATAATGATTCCAAAGGAAAAAGTTTCAGGGAAAATAAAACCAACGGTAGTGTGGAAGATTATTTCAACCAGCATTCTCTCAATACCCGCACACGAAGGTTTACTTCCGTACGTTTTGGCGCTGATTATTTTTTAGACAACCGCAATACCATCACTTTATCCCAGGGATTTGTGGATGGTCATTTCATTAACAATGAAAACCAGGACCAGCAGTATCTCGACTTGAATCAAACGCTTGAACGTTATGGTGCCAGAACTTCCGATGGAGGATTTGATTTCAACAGAAAAAACAGCCAGCTGCTTTACACCCATAAATTTCCAAAAGACGGAGAACAACTTGATGCAAGCGTAAATGTGAATTATGGAAATGTAACCGATTATTCAACCATTCTAAATACTTTTTACAATGCCGACGGCAGCATGGACGGTGATGTCAACCGAGTAAGAAACGATGGGTATAATAACAATAACCAGGTTACTTCAAAGATTGATTTTGTAAATCCTTTGGGAGAAGATAAAAAACTGGAAGCAGGTGTGCGCAGCTATTTCAATAATTACCGGAGCACGTTCAATTCTTTTTCAGTAAACGGAAATTTTGAAACGAAGTTACCATTAAGCAATAATTACAAATACCTGGAAAACGTTCAGGCGGCTTACATTACCTACACGGGAAAATTAAAAAGCATTGGTTTCCAGGCGGGGCTTCGAGGAGAATATTCCAAATTCACGGGAACATTGATTGACAGTGCGAAACAATTTGGATATGAATATCCGGGTTCGCTAAAAAATATATGGAATTCGTTGTTCCCGAGCCTTTATCTTTCTAAAAAATTAAATGAAAGTGAAGAGATACAGTTGAATTATTCCAGGAGAGTGGGCAGACCTGATTTCTGGCAACTAAATCCTTTTATTGATATTAATGATCCTCAGAATATTCAGCAGGGAAATCCTCATTTGCAACCTGAATTTACCAATTCACTGGAATTCAATTACAGCAAAAACTTTAAGAACAACAGCAATTTCCTTGGAGTGATTTATTACAGAAATACCGTTGGAGACATTACGCGCTACAGTGATACAATCAGTAAAGAACAGTTTCAGCAATTGCAAAATGCTGCAGTTGATCCCAATGCGATACTGAATACATTTATCAATTCAAAAAGCCAGAACAGGCTGGGGGTGGAGCTGACTTTACAACAAAAACTGGGAAAGAATTTTGATGTGACTCCATCTGTAAATCTGGGTTATCAGAAAGTGAATGCCCACCAGGATGCATTGAACCTGAGCAATGAAGGATTTCAGTGGAGTTCCAAACTTACGGCCAATTATAAGATCAACACAAAGAATGAATCATCCGTTTTTGATAAACTGGTTTTTCAGCTAACTGCTGATTATCACTCTCCACGTGTGATCCCCCAGGGAAAAAGACTCGAGCGTTTTTCCGCAGATTTTGCTATGCGGAAAGACTTGTTCAAGAATGATCGCGGTGCTATTACTTTTAGCGTAAATGATATTTTCAATTCCGAAAGATATGGTGTAATATATGATACTGAGAATTTCTACCAGGAAACGTACAGCAGACGCAGTCCGAGAAGTTTCAGATTAACTTTCAGTTATAAATTTGGAAATAATGATTTTTCCCTGTTCAAAAAAAATAATAGCAATAATAACAATGATGTGAATGATTAATGTGCTGATATGCTAATGTGCTAATAAAAGCAGTAAACAAACTTTTAAATCAGTCATCTGCAATGAAGAGCCGAATAATTTAATAATGCAATAATTTACTTTCCTTTTCCCAGTAAAATAATTCTGATCGTGTGGATCATGATCTTAAAATCAAGTGCAAGAGAAATGTTCTCGATATAGATGATATCATATTTCATGCGTTCGATCATTTCCCTGACATTTTCGGCATAGCCAAATTTTACCATTCCCCAGCTGGTAATTCCTGGTTTTACTTTTAAAAGAATTTTATATTCAGGATGATCTTTTGTGATCAGATCGATATAAAATCTTCTTTCCGGGCGCGGACCTACAAGACTCATTTCTCCTTTAAGGACATTCCACAACTGAGGCAATTCATCCAGCCGCCAGCGCCGCATTATTTTCCCCCATTTGGTGATTCTTTCATCATGATCACTACTGAGCATCGGGCCGTTTTTTTCGGCATTCATTATCATGGAACGAAACTTATGAATAAAAAACGGCTTGCCCTTGTAGCCAACTCTTTCCTGCGAATAAAAGATACTTCCTTTTGAAGAAAGTTTTGTCCGAACAGCAGTATATATTAATAAAGGAGAAAGAATGATGAGTCCTGAAACCGATAATAAAATATCAACCAGCTGTTTTACATTTTGCTGCCATGCATTCATTAACCCGGTATGGATTTCAATCAACGGTGTTCCCATAATATTGGTTGTGCGCACATTTCCACTTAAAATATCTACCTGATCCGGCATCATTTTTACGTTCACTTCTTTTTCAGCCAATGTTTGTAAAATCTTTTCCAGGCCACTTCTTTCATCATTTTGCAAAGCAATAATTACTTCGCTGATCTGGTGTTCATCGATTACTTTTTTCGTAGAATATAAGTCGCCAAGAAAAGGCATTTCTCCATTCGCTTCATTGTTTTTATTTGTTTGTGAAGAAATAAAACCACGAACCCGATAACCGGTTTTTTCATGATTGCTGCTGATCGAATCAAATAATTCTTTTGCTTTTTCTTTGTTGCCTATAATTAACGTGTTGAACCAGACTTCTTCCCGCTGAAGCTGTTTGTGAACCTTCGTTAATAATAAATAGCGGATAAAATAAGTGATAAAAAACTGAAGCCCGAACAGGATAAAAAACTGGGTATAAAACGAAGAAAGATTCTGATATCTTTTATACAAGAGGAAAATAAAAAACAGGATAATGCTTCCTAAAAAAGTGCTCAAAAAAGTTGACAATAATTCCAGCAATCTTGATTTGTAATAAATCCCTTTATAGTTTCCGAAAAGATGATATAAAATAAAATAACCGGGAGGATAAAGGATGAGTCCGATCAGAAATTTATTATTGACTTCAAAACTTTCTCCATCAAGATTCTTGTGGATCCAAAAGAAAATGAACCATGCAACAATGGAAGCAACAATGTCGCCTAAAGCATAAAAGCCAATGTGTAAGCGCTTTTGCAAGTGAAGCAGTTTGAATTATTTAAGCTGGTTTCGGCTGATCCTTTCAAGAATCATATGTGCTACTTCCATGGCGCGATAACCATCAATTTCAGTAACAGCAGTAGTTTTATTATTTATGATCGCATCTGTGAAGCTTTGCAATTCTGTTTTGATCGCATTGTTTTCTTTGATCACAGGGGCAGCAATAGCGATGGTTTTTTTACCATGACCTGTATCAATATCGAAGGTAAAAACATCTTTATCTCCGGGAGATTTATATTTGATGATCTCTATTTTTTTATCAAGAAAATCAATTCCAACATAAGCATCTTTTTGAAACAAGCGCATTTTCCTCATCTTTTTCATGCTGATACGCGACGAAGTAAGATTGGCGACACATCCATTGTCGAATTCGATGCGGACGTTGGCAATATCAGGCGTATCACTCAACACATTCACGCCGTTGGCAAAAACATTTTTGACGTTGCTTTTTACCAGCGAAAGAATAATATCTATATCATGGATCATCAAATCGAGAATAACACTCACATCCGTACCTCTTGGATTGAATTGTGAAAGGCGATGCACTTCAATAAACATTGGATTGAGTTCATGTTCTCTTGCCGCCAGTAAAGCAGGATTGAAGCGCTCCACATGCCCTACCTGGAATTTAATATTTGCTTCTTTGGCCAGCTTTACAATTTCTTTTGCTTCATCCATTGTGTTGGTCAATGGCTTTTCCACAAAGACATGTTTGCTTTTTAGAATAGCTTTTTTAATCAATTCAAAATGAGCGGTTGTGGGAGCCACAATATCAACAGCATCGCTTGCATCAATAAGGTCGTCAGGATTTTTAAATCTCTTTAAGCCATATTCTTTCTTTATTTCATTGGCAGTAAGATCGGACGGATCATAAAAACCCACTAATTTGATTCCTTCAATTTCCTTCCAGTTATTCAGGTGAAACTTTCCCAAGTGCCCAACACCAAAAACTCCAACTTTTATCATAAACATTATTTAGACGCGATAAAGGTAACAACAGAAGGAGCGTTAATAAAACAAAATTTTAAGAGGCATATGAATTTCAGGAATGGAACGAATTATTAGAAATGTATTGCAAGCGGTTCTATAAGATTATTCCTTCTCATTCTTTTTTTCTTCCGAACTTTTCTTGCCGCGAACTACTTTTTGATTAATATCAGCGTCAGAAGCAGATTTGGCTTTCCTGGTTTTTGGAGCTGCCTTTTCTTCTTTAGTTTTAGCAGTAGTCTTTTTAGGAGATTTTGCAGCACTTGTTTTTTTGCTCGTTTTTGAAGGTTTTTCTTCGGCAGTATCAAGCTTAACCACATTCGTTTTGCCTGGAGCGGCTTTTTTTACCATCGCTTCTTTATTCTCTTCAGGATTAGATTCCGGGACGGTAATTACACAATTATCGACATAAAGCCCTGCAACTGGCACATACTTCTGTGCATGATAATCATTTACCCAACGCCCATCATTCAATAAAAACCGGTATTGATAAGTTTTTCCTTCTTCAAGTTGAGCGGCAGTTTTGTAAGACCCATCGGGTTGTTTTTCTAATTTAGGAGCATTTTCGGGATTCCAATTATTAAAATCACCGAGTAAAAAAGCTTCGGTAGCGCCTTGTAAAGCTTCTGCAGGTAGCGAAAAAGTAACATTTTTAGTCATGTTTGTATTTTTTGTATTGATTTTAAAGATTTTTTTCATTCGTCAGCAACAATTGTGCGAAAAGGATGGCAAGCACCTCTTTTTAACTTTTTTAACCTTTTAATAATATTCCCAAAACATCATTTGTCTTTAATAGAGAGAGAATTATTTTTTTCTTTTGATAGCCATCCCATAAATAAAAGTGTTTTTGTTTTTTGTCATTCTTCATAATTTTCCCAACAAAACTCCTGCCCATTAAGCCGAATTACTTATTTTTGAATTTCTTTTCAAAGATTTATGATTGCGTACTTATCAGGAAAGTTTTCTTATAAAAACCCGGCTGTGGTATATGTGGAAGTGCAGGGCGTCGGATATGAAGTGAATATTAGTTTGAACACGTATGCTTATATTCAGCAATTGGATGCCGGAAAATTATACACTTATCTCCAGATTAAGGAAGATGCACATACATTATATGGCTTTTATGATACGGTAGAAAAAGATATGTTTGTTTTGCTGATCAGTGTTTCAGGAGTTGGGGCAGCCACTGCGAGAATGATGTTGTCTGCGATGAAACCGGAAGAGATCAGCAAGGCCATACAGATGAAACAAACATCTGTATTGGAAAGTGTAAAAGGAATCGGGCGTAAAACTGCTGAAAGACTGGTGCTGGAATTGAAAGATAAAGTTTCAAAAGTTTCAGCTTTGGAAGAAGGAAATTTTTCTTTTGGCAATACTTTCGACCAGGATGCGTTAAATGCATTAGTTGCTTTGGGAATTGCGAGACCGGTGGCAGAACAGGCGATCAAAAAGATACTGCTTTCTGACGCGTCAATAAATAACCTGGAAATATTAATAAAAAAAGCATTAAAAGCCATTTGATAGAAATCTACCTTAAATAATTTTGCGGATGTGTAAAAGGAGATTAACGCCAAATTATATGGGGTTGATAATATGTTGGATCTTTTCAATAGTTTTTTCTATTGGAATGCCCGCATTTGTGTCTGCACAGGATTCCTCTTCCCCAAAAAATAACGACAGTCTTCCTTTCCCGATCCGCGATACAAGAGGCGATTTTATTTCTTCCAATCCTGCTACTTACGATTTCCAAACTCCCCCCAATATCACCGATTCAATTGCATACGATCCGGTTACGAGAACTTATACGGTTTTTGAAAAAGTCGGGGATCATTACTACAGAACACCTACAACTTATACAGCAGAAGAATTCAGGGCGCTGGAAGCAAAAAAAGCCGAAGTGAATTATTTTAAGAAAAGAGCCAACACTCTTAGTTTTTTGAACCGGGGTTCAGTAAAACCCAAGCTTACCGTTTTTGATAATTTATTCAACCGGCTTTTTGGAAATGGGAAAATTGATATTCAGCCTCAGGGAAATGTATCTGTAACGGCGGGCTACCAGGGACAAAATGTAAAAAATCCAACCCTTCCCGAAAGAGCCAGGAGGAATGGAGGATTTGATTTTAATATGGCGGCTCAGCTGAATGTAAATGCCAGTATTGGAAATAAACTGAAATTCCCGATCAGCTATAACACTGTTGCCAATTTTGATTTTACCAATCAATTAAAGTTGGATTATACCGGTAATGACGATGAGATTTTAAAACGCTTTGAAGCAGGAAATGTTTCTTTCCCATTGCGGGGTTCTTTAATTCCCGGCGCACAATCTCTTTTTGGTATCAAAACACAATTGCAGTTTGGAAAATTATTTGTTACCGGAATTTTAGCCAGTCAAAAATCACAAAGACAATCAATGAATTTGCAGGGTGGAAATGCAGCCACTCATTTTGTAGTCAAAGGTGATGATTATGAGGAAAACCGTCACTTTTTGCTCGCACAATATTTTAAGGATAATTACAATAAAGTAATGAGCAATGCTCCGGCAGTAATTACTCCTGTCCAGATTTTAAGACTTGAAGTTTGGGTAACGAACAAAAACGGTTCTACTACCGATGCCCGCGAAATTGTTGGTTTAATGGATCTTGGCGAAAAAAATCCTTTTCATCCTTTTACCGTTACCGGAAATCTTCCGGCTAATAATACCAACAGCGAATATGCTACGATCATCAGTAATCCAAACAGCAGAAATTCTACCTTGATCAATACGCAATTGATAGGAATGGGATTAAATCCTGTTCAGGATTTTGAGAAAACATTTGCACGCAAACTTGATTCAAGCCAATATATTTATAATAAAAGAGCCGGCTTTATTTCTTTGAGCCAGCCTTTACAGGCTGATGAAGTTTTGGCGGTTGCTTTTCAATATTCTTACAATGGGAAAATTTACCAGGTCGGAGAGTTTTCACAGGATGTGCCGCCAGATTCATCTTCCAGCAACCAGAAAGTTTTGTTTTTAAAATTATTGAAGGCAACATCACAAAGGCCGGATTTGCCTATCTGGCAATTAATGATGAAAAACGTTTATAGTGTTGGCTACGGAATGCTGGACAGGCAGGATTTTGACCTTAATGTATTGTACCAGCAACCGGGGTTTGGGGCAAAAAGATATCTTCCTTTTGGCGACCTGAACCAGGGAACACCGATTTTAACACTCGATAATCTTGACAGGCTCAATTCTCAACTGGATCCTCAGCCCGACGGTGTTTTTGATTATATTGAAGGATATACCGTTTTGTCGCAATACAGCAGAATTATTTTTCCTGTTTTGCAGCCTTTCGGGCGTGATATTGCTTCAAAAGTTTTTAGTAATGCGGCAACTGCGGCAGACAGTTTATATTATCCTTTGTATGATTCTATTAAAGCAATAGCGCAGCAGCAATTTCCCAACCTTGACCGTTTTGTATTGCAGGGAACGGCAAAAACTTCTTCTTCAGCAGACATTAGTATTGGTTACAATATTCCTCCAGGCTCTGTAACGGTAACTGCCGGAGGACGGCAGTTAATTGAAAATATTGACTACACGATCAATTATGATTTGGGAACTATTAAAGTGATCAACCAGGCGATCATTAATTCCGGAATTCCTGTTCAGGTGAACTATGAAAACAATGCCAATTTCGGATTGCAGCAAAAAAGCTATATGGGATTGCGGCTGGATTATATGTTAAAAAATACCGCTAAGGAACAATTTGCTTTAGGAGCAACAATGGTTCGGTTAAGCGAAAGACCATTCTTTACAAAAGTGGATTACGGTGAAGATCCGATCCGCAATACGATGTATGGATTGGATGGAAGTTACAGAAGAGATATGCCCCGTTTAACCAAAATTTTGAACAAATTACCTTTTTATAATTCTACTGCTCCTTCTTCTGTCAGCGCCTATGCAGAAGCAGCTTTTTTGAAGCCCGGTCATGCACCACAGATTGGAAAAGGAAATAATGGTGTTGTTTATATCGACAATTTTGAGGGAAGTAAAAGTGACATTGATCTTCGTTTCCCGCCAATTAGCTGGGCTCTGGCTTCCACGCCCCACGGAGCGACTGATAAGACAGGCAGAATACTTTTTCCTGAAGCCGATTCAAGCAATAGTCTGGCTTATGGAAAAAACAGGGCGCAGATTGCGTGGTACCAGATAGAGCCGACTTTACAGGATCCAAGAAATATCAATAATCCGCTTCGTGATAACAAAGCATTTCTTTCTGATCCAAGAACACGTGCCGTTTCTCAAAAAGAAATCTTTCCTGAGAAAACACTTGACTTTGGGCAAAACCAGCTTATTACTTTTGATCTTTCCTATTATCCCAAAGACCGCGGCCCTTATAATTATGAAGCTTCCAGAGCCAATCTGAATGCAAACGGCAAGTTTTTATTTCCTAAAACGAAGTGGGGAGGATTAATGAGAAGCCTTGATCAGACCGATTTTGAAACGGCTAATATTGAATATATTGAATGTTGGGTTCAGGATCCGTTCATTACTGATCCGGCAAGCAGTGGTGGACAGTTTTATATTAACCTCGGAAATGTTTCTGAGGATGTTCTGAAAGATTCGAGGAGATTTTATGAAAATGGATTACCAACGCCTAATTTACCTGCCCAGGTTGATCGTTCTATTTGGGGGCTTGTACCACGAAATCCAATTCAGGTTACCAATGCGTTCAGCAATGATCCCGCAGACAGGCCTTACCAGGATGTTGGATTTGATGGTTTGACCGATAGTGCGGAAGTTTCTTTCAGAAGAAATGATTACCTGGATATTTTAGCTGCTAATTTCGGCGCGGGTTCAAAAGTTTATCGTGACGCACTTGCTGATCCATCATCAGATAATTATCAATATTATCGTGGAAATAATCTTGATGCTGAAAATGCTGATATTCTCGCCCGTTATAAAAAATTCAATAATCCCCAGGGAAACTCGCCGATTGCAGATAATAAATCCCAATTTTCTACTGCAGCAACTATGTATCCTGACCAGGAAGACCTGAATCGTGATAATACACTTAATGAAACAGAAGAATACTTTCAATATGTCGTTGACTTGAAACCACCTACCGATCCTGAAATGAATATTGGCAGTAATTACATTGTAGACAAAAAATCAGTTCGTGTTGGACCACTTGCAGATGGTTCATTTAGAAATGAAACATGGTACCAGCTTAGAATTCCAATTGATTCTTATGATAAAAAAGTCGGTAATATTCCTGATTTTAAATCTATCCGCTTTATCAGGATGTTTCTTACCGGTTTTGAAGATAGTGTCACCGTTCGCTTTGGAACATTGAGCCTTGTAAGAAATACCTGGAGAAAGTTTGAATACAAATTGGATACCACCGGAAATTATTCTCCAACTTCCAAAACTGATTTTAATGTTGGCGCAGTAAATATTGAGGAAAATGATAAGCGTTCTCCTTTGCCTTACCGCACACCAAGGGATATTCAAAGAGTCCAAACTTTAAGCAATAACGGCGTCAATCTTTTAGAAAATGAACAGTCACTTTCATTGCAGTTTTGTAGTCTTGCAAAAGGTGATGGCAAAGCAGTTTTCCAAACTTATCCCAACAGGGATCTGAGGCAATTTAAAAAATTGCAAATGTATATTCACGCTGAGCAAAAGGAAGGAACTACTTTAAATAATAATGATCTTACGGCTGTAATTCGCATTGGAAGCGACTTTGTAAGTAATTATTATGAGGTGAGAATTCCGTTAAAATTAACTCCTCTTAATACAGGATTAAGTCCCGAGAGCAACGCTTACAATGATACTTTATGGATCAAAAGTAACAATCTTGATCTTGATCTTGCTGATCTAACCAATATCAAAACAAAAAGAAATCTTTCCAACACTCCTTTAAATACTTTGTATTCGCAGCAGGAATCGAACGGGCAGACTTATGCGATTATGGGAAATCCAAATCTTGGCCAGATAACAGGTATCTTAATGGGCGTAGAAAATACCAACGCTCCATCAGCTTGTGGAGAATTATGGTTTAATGAATTGCGTCTTTCCTCTATGGATGAAAAAGGCGGATGGGCTTCGCTGGAAAGAGTGGATGCCAATCTTGCTGATCTTGGAACAATTTCAGTTTCGGCAAATACTCACAGCAATGGTTTTGGAACTTTGGAACAGGGAATCAATGATAGATATAAAGACAACTTTGTTCAGTTTGATGCAGCAGCTACACTGGAGCTTGGAAAACTTTTGCCAAAAAGTGCGGCGCTGTCTATTCCTTTTTATGCAAGTATTACCAATTCGATCAGCACACCGCAATACGATCCTTTTGATATGGATCTGACGCTGAAACAAAAACTGAGTGAAGCACGAACAAAAAGCGAGAAAGATTCTATCAGGAACAACGCTATCGATTTTGCTTCTATCAAAACAATAAGTTTTACGAATGTTCATAAGAACCGAACGAGCAATAAAAAGCCCCAATTGTGGGATATTGAAAACGTGGATCTGAGCTATACTTATACCCGAACGGAAGCACATAATCCATTGATAGAATATAATAATGTAACAAGGCAGCAGGGAAGTCTTGGCTATAATTTTATGCCCCAGGCTAAATTTATTTCTCCATTTAAAAAACTGTTTAAGAAAACGAAAACGCATTGGTTTGATCTCATAAAAGATTTTAATATCAATCCGGTTCCAACGCAGCTGACATTTAAAGCTGATGTGTTCAGGCAGTTTGGAGTTTTAAGACCAAGAAGCATCGGTGGTGATAAATATATTACGCCCGAATCTTTTGATAAATATTTTACTTTTAACCGGAATTATATTCTCAGATGGGAACTTACACATTCGCTGACACTCGATTACTCCGCAATCAATAATGCCGTAATTGATGAACCTTTTGGACGCCTTGATACAAAAGCAAAAATAGACACCGTAAGACAAAACTTTTTTGACGGAGGAAGAAATGTTCTTTTTAATCAAACGGTAAATCTTTCTTACAGTGTGCCTTTGAACAAATTTCCTCTTACTGACTGGATGAATCTAAGGTTGGATTATACCGCCACTTACAGTTGGATCGGCGCTTCCAGGCTGGCAGTAAATCTTGGAAACTTTTTGGAAAACGGGCAACAGGAAAATGCAACCCTTCAACTTGATTTTTTAAGATTGTATAATAAGTCAAAATGGTTAAGAGCATTAGATCAACCGCGACAACCACGGCAAGCTTCTAATCCTGACACTTCCGCGGCAAAGCAATTGAAAATTCCAACAGCTAAGCCTAATCCGAATGCTTTGCCGGAAGTAAACGGAGCTTTAAGAATTTTTGGTAAATTACTGACCAGTATAAAATCGGTTAATGCAACTGTAGCACAAGTCAGCAATACGAGATTGCCCGGCTATACGGACAGTACCAAAATTTTGGGAGAGGATTTTCGAAGTATGGCTCCCGGTTTTGGATTTATCATGGGAAAGCAACCAGATAGTAATTGGCTGAATAATGCTGCCAAAAGAGGTTTGATCACCAAAGATTCTTTATTTAATGATCTTTTCATGCAGAGTTTTGATCAGAAAATAAATGTTTCTGCGCAACTGGAACCTGTTCGTGACCTAACAATTGATGTAAACATTTCAAAAAGTTTCACCAAAAATTATTCAGAAACATTTAAAGACACCACAGGGACAGGTTATCATTTTTCTCACTTAAGTCCTTATATCAATGGAGGATTTAATGTCAGCTATATTTCGTTCAGCACGTTATTTGGAAAATATGATCCAAACAGGATTTCCGGGACTTTTTTGAAATTCCAGGATTATCGTAAAATTCTATCTCAAAGATTAGGAGCACAAAACACGTATAATAAAATAGCCGGAAACCCAACCGGGGCAGATGGTTACGCTTTAGGCTACGGAAGATATTCTGTTGATGTGTTGGTTCCTTCATTTATTGCTGCATATACCGGTGAGGACCCGACGAAAGTAGCCCTCATTAAACAGCAGAATTCGAATATTAAATCCAATCCTTTCAGCGGGATTATTCCAAAACCTAACTGGAGAATCGCTTATAATGGGTTGAGCAGAATTCCCGGTTTGGATAAAATCTTTACGAATTTTTCATTGACACACGCTTATAATGCAAGTCTCGGAATGAACAGTTTTACTTCGGCCTTATATTACCAGGATGTTTCAAGGTATGGTTACCCATCGTTTATAGATACTACCGGAGGAAGCCATAATTATATTCCATTTTTCTTAGTTCCCAATATCACCATCCAGGAACAATTTGCTCCATTGATCGGTGTTGATATGACCTTCACTAATCAATTGAATCTGAAATTTGATTATTCAAAACAACGGCAACTGAGCCTTAGTTTGATAGATTATCAACTGAGTGAACTTCGATCTACTGAAATTACTTTTGGCGGCGGTTTCCGTAAACGTGGACTAAAACTTCCATTTAAAGTTCCATTCAGTAAAAAGGATACAAAGAAATTAGATAATGAAATAAATTTCCAAATGAGCTTCACTATCAGGAACAATGTTACTTCCAACAGTATTTTGGATCAAAACAGCGCTTTTGCAACGAACGGAAGCAAGGAAATTACGATCAGTCCAACATTGGATTATTACATCAGCAATCGTATCAATGTCAAATTGTACTTTGATCAAAGAAGAGTAAATCCATATATTTCTTCTTCTGCACCAACGGTTGATACAAGAGCAGGAGTCCAGGTGAGAATTTCGCTGGCTCCATAACATAATCTGGAGATGTATTATGTTTAGAGCCTGCTAATCTAAATTCCCCAATTTCTTGATTTTTTAAGTAAAAAATTAGCTTCTTCCGGGGTATAAACAGTATGTTTTATACATTCATTCACTTACCTTTGCACCCCACAAACCCGAAAAATTATGAGCGGCGCATTAAAAGAAGTAAGGAACCGTATCAAAAGTGTTCAAAGCACACAGCAAATTACCAAAGCCATGAAAATGGTAAGTGCGGCAAAATTGAGAAGAGCGCAGGATGCTATTGTGCAAATGCGTCCTTATGCGCAAAAGCTCCAGGAAATGTTAAGTAATATCGTTGGAAATGCTGAAGGCGATATCAATCTTGCCCTGGCAAAGGAAAGGCCGGTAGAAAAAGTGCTCATCATTGTTATCACCAGCGATCGCGGACTTTGTGGTGGTTATAACAGTAACCTGATAAAAATGGCCAAATTTGATATCAGGGAAAAATATGCGAGCCAGTTGGCAAAAGGAAATGTAGAGATTCTTCCTTTAGGTAAAAAAGGCTATGAGCATTTTTCTAAAAATAATTTTAAAGTAATTGATCGTTTCTGGAATATCTTTTCTGATCTTTCTTTTGAACATGTTGCCGAAGCTGCGAAATATGCAATGGATGCTTTTTCAAAAGGTGAAGTGGATGCAGTTGATATTGTTTACAGCGAATTTAAAAATGCCGCAACACAAAAATTTATCGCGGAGCCGTTTTTACCTGTAAAAAAATCGGAACCTAAAAAAGGAAATACAAAAGCGGATTTTATTTTTGAGCCCGGAAAAGAAGTTTTGTTGCAGGAACTGATGCCGAAAATTTTAAATACTCAACTTTACAAAGCCATACTAGACGCTCATGCCAGCGAACATGGAGCCAGGATGACTGCTATGGATAAAGCAACTGAAAATGCCAATGAACTTTTGAAAGCGTTGAAGATAAGTTATAACCGTGCAAGGCAAGCTGCTATCACAACAGAGCTTACAGAAATCGTGAGTGGCGCAGCAGCATTGCAGGGGTAATTAATTGGTTGATTAGCTGATTGCTAATGAAATAAAAATGGAATTAAGTCTCATTATCCCACATATTGAAGCATTGATTTTTGCCACGGACAAACCTTTGGCAACAAATGAACTTGTTGAATTGGTCAACAATGCGATGGGATTTATTGAAGATCGGGCCACTACAGAACAGGTAGAAGCTGCTATCAATGCAATCAAAGAAAAATATGAATCTGAATTTTTTGCATTTGGATTAATAGAAAGCGGCGGAGGCTGGCAGTTTCTTACAAAGCAGGAATATCATAAAACGATTGCACAATTAAATGGAGATAAGTTTCTGAAAAAATTATCTGTAGCCGCGATAGAAACACTTGCCATTATTGCTTACAAACAACCTGTTACTAAATCTGAGATCGAATTGATCCGGGGAGTCAATTGCGATTATGCAGTTCAAAAACTTTTAGAAAAAGAATTGATCGTTATTTCCGGAAGAAGAGAAGATGCTGTCGGAAAACCTTTGATCTATTCTACATCTAAATATTTCATGGATTATTTTGGAATTAATTCTTCTGATGATCTTCCGAAGATCAAAGAGATTTTGAACCATGAAATAATTGAAGCGACTAAAATAGAAAGAGAAGAAAATAAAGAAATAGAAAAGCAAAATGAACTTTCTGAAAAGCCTGAAGTTGATGAAATAACGGAAAACCGAAAGCGTGATCCGGAAGAAAATGTTTAACTGTTTTTGTAACGCTATTTTTAATTTCTATTTTCCTATTTTTATTGTTTTCAATTAATTTTTTATACTCAAACTCAATGCCCGAGGTGTTATCCCACAATCAACTCAAAGCTATCGCTGACGAATTTGGAACTCCTGTTTACGTTTATCATGCCGAAAAAATAGCAGAGCAATATCAGAAATTAAAAGATGCTTTTGCCAAACAGGATGTTATATTTTTTTATGCATCAAAGGCTTTAACCAACGTTAATATTCTTCAATACATAAAATCAATTGGCGCTAACGTTGACTGCAGTTCAGTTAATGAAGTGAAACTTGCCCTGCATGCAGGTTTTGCTCCGGGAAAGATTTTATATACTTCCAATGGAATTGCTTTTGAAGAAATTGAAGAAGCTAAAAACCTGGGAGTTCATATCAAT
>Ga0134128_10004475_pt1 | contig 17079 bp, 15 predicted proteins | sample KB31754_FD_96462 | JGI IMG/M metagenome (GOLD analysis project Ga0134128, IMG submission 96462) | Terrestrial soil microbial communities with excess Nitrogen fertilizer from Kellogg Biological Station, Michigan, USA - KB3-175-4 | ecosystem: Environmental > Terrestrial > Soil > Unclassified ... | reverse complement strand
CGTCGGTGATGTCGCCGACCACCAACTTGATGGCGTCCTCGACGCCGGCCAGCGACTCGCGCCGACCCGCGTAGGTCAGGGCATCGAGCACCGTCACGGAGTCCTCGGGGTGTTCGCGAACGGTGCTGTGCACGAAATTGGCGCCGATGAAACCAGCGCCGCCGGTGACCAGTAACCGCATGCCCCAAACCCTAACCGAGCCGATCGGTCAGTTTGCGGCAGTTAGACCCAGGGGCCCGGCCAATTCGGTTAGCGCAGGTAGCAGTGTTTCTTCGGGATAGCCGCCCAGCACCTGGATCGCCACGTGGTCGGCCCCGGCGTCCAGATGTTCGCGCAGCCGCCCCGCGATAACTTCCGGGGTGCCGTGGGCGACCACCGCGTCGATCAGCCTGTCGCTGCCGGGCTTGCGCACGTCGGCTTCGGTGAACCCCAGCCGCAGCCAATTGTTCACGTAGTTGCTCAGGCCCAGGTAATGCTCGACGGTCTGGCGGCCGATCTCGCGGGCTTGCTCGGCCCCCTCCTTGTCCGAGGTGCTGAGCACCACCTTGTGCTCGGGCGCCAAATACACCGCCCCGCCGAGCAATTCGCGTGCCTTGGCCGTGTGTTCCGGGGTGCTCAGATAGGGGTGTGCTCCCGCGCTGCGCTGCGCGGCGAGCCGCAACACCCGCGGCCCGAGCGCCGCGACGACCCGGCGGCTCGTCGGTACCAGTGCGGCGTCGAGTCGGTCGGGGTAGGAGACCAGGGCGTCGTACGGGGTGGCGTACTCCTGGGTGTGTTCGGGGTGACCGACGCCGATGCCCAGCAAAAACCTTCCCGGGTGACCGGTTTCGATGCGCTGGAATGACTCGGCGACGGACGAGGCGGGCGCCGACCAGATGTTGACGATTCCGGTGGCCAGTTGCAGCGACGTCGTTCCCGCCAGGGCCGGGTCGACCCAGGACAGGTCGGCATCCGGCGAGCCGCCGATCCAGGCGGCGCCGTAGCCCAGCGATTCGATCCGTGCGGCCAACTCGGGGGAGATGGATCGGGTGGGCAGCCAAACGCCGAACGTGCCGAGCTCGGGCTTGAGTGAAACTCCCTCGGTCATCCAACTCCCCTACGTCATGTCAGGGCTGCTTCAACCCCAGTGGACCCGCCAGTTCGGCCAGTGCAGAGACCAGGTTTTCATCCTTCGTCAGGACCTGCACGGGGACGTGATCGGCGCCGGCGTCGAGGTGTTCGGAGAGCCGCGCCGCGATCTGGTCCACGGTGCCATAGGCCACCACCGCGTCGACCAGACGGTCGCTGCCCGGCCGGGTGACTTCGTCCTCGCCGAAACCCAGTCGCTTCCAGTTGTTTCGGTAGTTGGCGAGATTGAAATAGACGTCCAGCGCCTTGCGGCCGACCGCCCTGGCCTTCTCGACGTCCGTGGTCAGGATCGCCTTGTGTTCGGGTGCCAGGAAAGCCGACGGGCCGATGATCTCGCGAGCCTGCGCGGTGTGTTCCGGCGTGGTCAGGTACGGGTGCGCCCCGGCGGAGCGCTTCGCGGACAGCCGCAGGACGCGCGGGCCGAGCGCCGCGACCACCCGGCGGTGGGCGGGCACGCCGTAGTCATCGAGCTGCTTCAGGTAGTCCACCAGGGCGTCGTAGGGCTTGCGGTACTCGGTGTGAGCCTCGGGATGGCCGACGCCGATGCCGAGCAGGAAGCGGCCCGGGTAGGCCGCCTCGATGCGGTGGAAGGATTCGGCCACCGGTTTGGCGGCTGCGGTCCAGATGTTGACGATGCCGGTGCCCACCTGCAGTGTCGTCGTCGCTTCCAGGAGGGGCTCTACCCAGGCCAGCTCGGCGGCCGGCGAACCGCCGACCCAGACGGCCCCGTAGCCCAGCGCCTCGATGTCCTTGGCTTGCTGGGGTGTGACGCCGCGTCCGAACGATCCAAACCGGCCGAGATCGGGCTTGCTTGGTGCATCGGTCATGGTGTTCCCAACCGGGCGCGGTGTGGCCCTATTCCGGGTCGTGGCGTTTTCCTCCGCCTCGTCGAGGTCGACCGTGGTGACGTCGGCGGCGGGCGGTTCCAGCGGCAACAGCACGATGAATCGGGTATCGCCGGGCGCCGATTCCACCCGCAGGTCCCCGCGGTGCTTCTTGACGACGATGTTGAACGCCAGATCCAGCCCCAGGCCGGTGCCCTCGCCGAACGGCTTGGTGGTGAAAAACGGCTCGAAGATGTGCTCGCGCACGTCCTGCGGTATTCCCGGCCCGGTGTCACAGATTTCGACGCGGGCCATGTTCTCGCCGTCCCGGCAGGTGCGGATGGTCAGCGTGCCACCGGTGTCGCGCATCGCGGCGAGCGCATTGTCGATGATGTTGGTCCACACCTGGTTGAGATCTCCTGGGTAGCACGGGATTTCGGGAAGCGATTGGTCGAAATCCTTGACCACGGTGACGGCTCGAGAATTTTTGCCGCCGTCCTTGGTCAACCGGTCGGCGAACATCACCAGCGTGCTGCGCAGCAGGTCGTGCACGTTGGTCACCTGGAACGGCGCGCGATCCAGCTGCGAATACTGTTTGGCATCGGCGACCAGCGCCGAAATCCGTTTGCTCGCTTCGCCGATCTGGTTCATCAGCAGCTCGCTCTCGATGGTGTAGTTGATCCATCGGATCGCCTGCTCCAGCGATGTCGACGCGAGCTCGTCGGCGACCGTGGAGATCCGCTCCAGCGCATCGGTGTCGATGCCGCCCTCCACGAATGTCGGTGCGATGTCCCACCCGCCGTCGATACCGTGGTCGGCCAGCCAGTCGCCGACGGCGTCCTCGCGGTCGGCGGTCTCGAGCGCGCTCAGGTGCGCCCCCCATCCTGGAGAAGCGGACTTGGCGACCTGCTCGGCGACCCGCTCCTGCAACCGCACCAGGGCGCTGAGCGCCTCGGGCGAGATGGTTCCGTCGGCGAGCATCGCGAGCTTGTGCCGCATGCTGGCCACGCGCTCGCGCAGATCCGACGAGGCCCGCGAGATCGCGGCCGCCGGATTGTTGAGCTGGTGAGTGAGCCCGGCCGAAAGCCGGCCCAGTGCAAGGAGTTTCTCCCGGTTGTCGATGATCCGGCGGGTCCGGTCGGTGCCGACGGCGATGCCGTCGAGCAGGTGCACCGCCATCGGGAACTGGTCGCGCATGAACCGGGCGAACACCGGCGCGTCCATCACGAAGAACCGTGACGGCTTGGTCACGTGGACCGAGGCGTCGTAGTTCTTCTGCTTCCCGCCGGTGAACGCGCGCCAGGCGCCGCAGTACACGCCGCGCTGCGAGGTGCGGTTGGTTTCGATGTCCTGGCCGCCGGAGAGCTTGGACATCATCAGCTCGCCCTCGATCAGCACGTAGAAGCACGTCGCCGGTTCGCCTTCGACGCAGATGGGGCCCGGCTGATAGTTCTCGATGTGTCCCTGGTGGCACAGCACCGCGAGCTGTTCGTCGGTGAGCGCCTCGAACAGGAACAGGCTGCGCAGCTCGTCGGGCTCGCAGGGCACGGTCGTCGATTCGGCGCCGGTCATGGCCCTCCTAGCTCTCGGCCAGGTAGCGGTGGACCAGCATCACGGCCATCGACCCTTCACCGACGGCGGCAGCGACCCGCTTGGCCGAGCTCGAGCGGACGTCGCCGGTGGCGAACACCCCCGGCACGCTGGTCTCCAGGTGATGCGGCGGGCGGTCCAGCGTCCAGCCGCACACGTTGCGCAGATCCGGGCCGGTCAGGATGAAGCCGTGGTCGTCGCGGGCCACCACCCCGTCCAGCCAGTCGGTGCGCGGGGCGGCCCCGATGAAGATGAACATCCGGCCGCAGGTGACGTCCTCGGTTTCGTCCGTTCGGTTGTTGACCAGGCTCAGCTGCTCCAGGTGGCCGTCGCCGGTGGCGCGCCGCACCTCGGTGCAGGTCAGCACGTTGATCTTGGGATTCGCCTCGATCTGCTGGATCAGGTAGTAGGACATCGAGGCTTGCAGCGACGGGGCGCGCACCACGATGTTGACCGACTTGGCCGTCCGCGACAAATACATCGCGGCCTGGCCCGCGGAGTTGGCCCCGCCGATCACGTAGACCTCGTCGCCTTCGCACTCCGAGGCGACGGAGACCGCCGCCCCGTAGTAGATGCCGCAGCCGGTCAACTCCGCGCAGCCCTCGGCGTCCAGCTGGCGATACGCGACGCCGGTGGCCAGAATGACCGCGTGCGCGTCGATCCAGCCGCTGTCGGCGAACCGCACGGTGCGCTTGGATCCGTTCACCTCGAGGGCGGTCGCCTTGCGGGCGGTGATCAGTTCGGCGCCGAACTTCTCGGCCTGCCGGCGGGCGCGGTCGGCCAGCTGGCCGCCCGAAACCCCGTCCGGGAAGCCCAGATAGTTCTCGATGCGCGAGCTCTGCCCGGCCTGACCGCCCGTCGCGGTGTGCTCGATGAGCACCGTGCGCAGCCCCTCGGAGGCGCCGTACACGGCGGCGGCCAGGCCCGCGGGCCCACCGCCGACCACGATCAGGTCGTAGAACTCCTGTGAGGGTGTGGTGGTCAGGCCCAGGGTTTCGGCCAGCTGTGCATCGGAGGGTTCGACGAGGGTGTCCCCGCGCTGGGTCACTACCACCGGCAGCCGCAGGCCGTCCTCGCCGGCCGCATTGAGCAGCCGCTCGCCGGCGGGCTCGTCGGCCATGAACCAGGTGTAGTAGAGGCCGTTGCGGGCCAAGAAGTCGCGTACCTGCCAGGACCGCGCCGACCAGCGATGGCCGATCACCTTGGTGTGCGGGATGGGGTGTTCGGGTGCCGCCCGCCAGGCGTCCAGCAGCCCGTCGATGACGGGATAGAACTTCTCTTCCGGCGGGTCCCACGGCTTGAGCAGGTAGTGGTCCAGGTCGACCACGTTGATCGCGTCGATGGCGGCGTGGGTGTCGGCGTAGGCGGTGAGCAACACGCGGCGCGCCGCCGGATACAGGTCCATCGCCTGCTCGAGAAACTCGATGCCACTCATCTGCGGCATCCGGTAGTCGGCGATGAGCAGCGCGACCGTCTCACCGCGCAGTTTGAGCTCCTTGAGCGTGCCCAGCGCGTCGGAACCCGATTCGGCGCGCACGATCCGGTGGTCCTCGCCGTAGTGGCGGCGCAGGTCGCGCGCGACGGCCCGGGACACCGAGGGATCGTCGTCGACGGTGAGCATGACGGGCTTGCATTGTTGCGCTGCGGCGTCTGCGGGGTTGGCGAGTGTGGTCACTGGCGTTAAGTATGCGCTCGTCAGCGGGCATGTGGGAGGTCGAGCGAGCGGCTCCGAATTCCACCGGCAGCGATTTTGGTGCGGGCCGATAACCAGGTATCGTGGAACGACGGTGCGGCATCCGCGCCGACTTTTTGTGTGTCCAGTCCTAGGAATTTCCTGTCACCGGCTCACGTTCCAAGTCGGTGGGCAATGTTGTGCCGATCTGGGCGCAGACGAGAACGAAACTAAACGACGAGGATTCTTAACTAGTTATGGCCAAGAAGGACGGCGCCATCGAGGTCGAAGGCCGCGTGGTCGAGCCGCTGCCCAATGCGATGTTCCGCATTGAGCTGGAGAACGGTCACAAGGTGCTTGCCCACATCAGCGGCAAGATGCGGCAGCACTACATCCGCATCCTGCCCGAGGACCGGGTGGTGGTGGAATTGTCTCCCTACGACCTGTCCCGCGGCCGCATCGTGTACCGGTACAAGTAAAGCCCGATCAAAACCTACGAACAGACAAGAACAGGATCGAACAGCCGTGAAGGTGAACCCGAGCGTCAAGCCAATCTGTGACAAGTGCAGGGTGATCCGTCGGCACGGGCGGGTCATGGTGATCTGCTCCGATCCGCGCCACAAGCAGCGTCAGGGCTAGCGGTGATCGCAAGCGCGGCGTAGCCGGGCGCAGCGGGTCGCCGCCATGGATCTAGTCCAAGCCTGATTTAGGCGCGAGCCACAACAACTGAATGCAGACCTCCCAGTACCACTGAGCGAATACGTCGCTCATCCACGCCCGGACGGAGGCCGGGCCCCGATGCCGAATCGTTTCGGCCGAGGGAACGGACTGGGATCAGACCTCCGCCTAGAAAAAGAGGAAACGCCACCTATGGCTCGACTAGTAGGCGTCGATCTGCCGCGTGACAAGCGGATGGAGATCGCGCTGACCTACATCTTCGGCGTCGGCCGGACTCGTTCGAACGAGATTCTGGAAGCGACGGGGATCGACAAGAACCTTCGCACCCGGGATCTGACCGACGACCAGCTGACCCACCTGCGCGACTACATCGAGGCCACCCTCAAGGTGGAGGGTGACCTGCGCCGCGAGGTGCAGGCAGACATCCGCCGCAAGATCGAGATCGGCTGCTACCAGGGCCTGCGGCACCGCCGCGGTTTGCCGGTGCGCGGCCAGCGGACCAAAACCAACGCGCGGACCCGCAAGGGACCCAAGCGCACCATCGCCGGCAAGAAGAAGGCCAGGTAACCCATGCCACCCGCCAAGAAGGCAGCCTCCGCCCCCAAGAAGGGGCAGAAGACCCGTCGCCGGGAAAAGAAGAACATTCCGCACGGTGCCGCCCACATCAAGAGCACGTTCAACAACACGATCGTGACCATCACCGACCCGCAGGGCAACGTCATCGCCTGGGCGTCGTCCGGCCACGTCGGCTTCAAGGGATCGCGGAAATCGACTCCATTCGCCGCCCAGCTGGCCGCCGAGAACGCCGCGCGTAAGGCCCAGGAGCACGGCGTCAAGAAGGTCGACGTCTTCGTGAAGGGCCCGGGCTCGGGCCGCGAGACCGCGATCCGCTCGCTGCAGGCCGCCGGCCTGGAGGTCGGCGCGATTTCCGATGTCACCCCCCAGCCGCACAACGGCTGCCGTCCGCCCAAGCGGCGCCGAGTCTAGGAGATCAGAACCCAATGGCTCGTTACACCGGACCGATCACCCGCAAATCACGCCGGCTGCGCACCGACCTCGTCGGCGGCGACCAGGCGTTCGAAAAGCGTCCCTACCCGCCCGGCCAGCACGGCCGCGCGCGGATCAAGGAAAGCGAATACCTGCTGCAGCTGCAGGAGAAGCAGAAGGCTCGCTTCACCTACGGCGTGATGGAAAAGCAGTTCCGCCGCTACTACGCAGAGGCCTCCCGGCAGTCCGGCAAGACGGGTGAGGAGCTGCTGCGGATCCTCGAAAGCCGGCTCGACAACGTCGTCTACCGCGCCGGACTGGCGCGTACCCGCCGGATGGCCCGCCAGCTGGTCAGCCACGGACACTTCAGCGTCAACGGCGTGCACGTCAACGTCCCCAGCTACCGGGTGTCGCAGTACGACATCATCGACGTGCGGGACTCCTCGCTGAACACCGTGCCGTTCCAGATCGCGCGGGAGACGGCGGGCGACCGGCCGATCCCGAGCTGGCTGCAGGTCGTGGGGGAGCGTCAGCGCATCCTCATCCACCAGCTGCCCGAGCGGGCGCAGATCGACGTGCCGCTCGCCGAGCAGCTCATCGTCGAGTTCTACTCGAAGTAAACCCCTGCGCTGAACCCAGCGCAGGTCTGCGACGATCGCAAGCGCGGCGAAGCCGGGCGCAGCGGGTCGGAGCGGACAACACAGCGGCATCAAATAGCGGGTGCCGAGAAGGAGAAGAAGAAACACCATGCTGATCTCTCAGCGACCCACACTGTCGGAGGAAGTCCTCACCGACAACCGCTCCCAGTTCGTCATCGAGCCGCTGGAGCCGGGATTCGGTTACACCCTGGGCAACTCGTTGCGCCGGACGCTGCTGTCCTCGATTCCGGGCGCGGCCGTCACCAGCATCCGCATCGACGGCGTGCTGCACGAGTTCACCACCGTACCCGGGGTCAAAGAAGACGTCACCGCGATCATCTTGAACCTCAAGAGCCTGGTCGTGTCCTCGGAAGAGGACGAGCCCGTGACCATGTACCTGCGCAAGCAGGGCCCGGGTGCGGTCACCGCGGGTGACATCGTGCCCCCCGCCGGTGTCACGGTGCACAACCCCGACCTGCACATCGCGACGTTGAACGACAAGGGCAAGCTCGAGGTCGAGCTGGTCGTCGAGCGCGGCCGTGGCTACGTGCCGGCCGTGCAGAACCGGGCCTCGGGCGCCGAAATCGGCCGTATCCCAGTCGATTCCATCTACTCGCCGGTGCTCAAGGTCACCTACAAGGTGGACGCCACCCGTGTCGAGCAGCGCACCGACTTCGACAAGCTGATCCTGGACGTCGAGACCAAGAGCTCCATCAACCCCCGCGACGCGCTGGCGTCGGCGGGTAAGACGCTGGTCGAATTGTTCGGCCTGGCACGCGAACTCAACGTCGAGGCCGAGGGCATCGAGATCGGGCCGTCGCCGGCCGAGGCCGACCACATCGCGTCGTTCGCGCTGCCGATCGACGACCTGGACCTGACGGTGCGGTCCTACAACTGCCTCAAGCGCGAGGGTGTGCACACCGTCGGCGAGCTGGTGTCGCGCACCGAGTCCGACCTGCTGGACATCCGCAACTTCGGTCAGAAGTCCATCGACGAGGTGAAGGTCAAGCTGCACCAGCTGGGCCTGTCGCTCAAGGACAGCCCGGCGAGCTTCGACCCCTCACAGGTCGCGGGCTACGACGTCGCCACCGGCACCTGGTCCACCGAGGCCGCCTACGACGACCAGGACTACGCGGAAACCGAACAGCTGTAAAGAAGTCCGTCCCGGTCCTACCTGATACGGGGGCCGGCCCCAATTAGGAGATAGTCGCAATGCCCAAGCCCACCAAGGGCCCTCGTCTCGGCGGGTCGTCATCGCACCAGAAGGCCCTGCTGGCCAACCTGGCCACCTCGCTGTTCGAGCACGGCCGGATCAAGACGACCGAGCCGAAGGCGCGTGCGCTGCGGCCGTACGCGGAAAAGCTGATCACGCACGCGAAAAAGGGTGCGCTGCACAACCGGCGAGAGGTGCTGAAGAAGATCCGCGACAAGGACGTGGTGCACGTCCTGTTCGAGGAGATCGGGCCGTTCTTCGCCGACCGCAACGGCGGCTACACCCGCATCATCAAGGTCGAGCCCCGCAAGGGTGACAACGCGCCCATGGCCGTGATCGAGCTGGTGCGGGAGAAGACGGTCACCTCCGAGGCGGATCGGGCCCGACGGGTGAAGGCATCCAAGGCTGCAGAAGCTCCTGTCGCAGCAGCGGCGGCGCCTCAGGCGGCGGTCGAGCCCGAGGAAGCCGTCGGCCCGACGATCGAGGAAGCCGAGGCCGAGGCCGAGGCGACCAACGCCGAAGAGGCCACGGCGTCCGACGAGGCCGCCGAAGATGCCACGGACGAGGCCGAAGGGTCCAGCGAGGATTAGCGAGGACGTCCGTCTGCGGCTTGACATCGCCTACGACGGAACAGGTTTCGCGGGCTGGGCGGCGCAGACCGGCCAGCGTACCGTGGCCGGAATTCTCGACGAGGCGCTGACGACCGTCTTTCGCGCGCCGGTGCGGCTGCGCGCGGCGGGCCGCACCGATGCGGGAGTCCACGCCACCGGGCAGGTGGCTCATGTCGATGTGCCGCCGGCCGCGCTGCCGAACGCGTACCCGCGTGCCCCGCGCGCCGGCGAGGCCGAGTTTGCGCCGCTGCTGCGCCGGCTGGGCCGGTTCCTGCCCACCGACGTCCGGGTCGTCGATATCACCCGCGCCCCTGCGGGTTTCGACGCCCGGTTCTCTGCGCTGCGGCGTCACTATGTCTACCGGCTGTCCACGGCGCCGTGGGGTGTGCAGCCACAGCAGGCCCGCTACGTCACCGCCTGGCCGCGCCCCCTGGACGTCGAGGCGATGGCCACCGCGTCGCGGGACCTGGTGGGATTGCACGACTTTGCCGCGTTCTGCCGTCACCGCGAGAACGCCACCACCATCCGCGACCTGCAGCGACTGGAGTGGACGCGCGACGGTGACTCGATCACCGCGCAGGTCAGCGCCGACGCGTTCTGCTGGTCGATGGTGCGCTCATTGGTCGGAGCGTTGCTGGCCGTCGGCGAACACCGGCGCCCGGTTTCCTGGTGCCGCGAACTGCTTTCCGCCACGGCGCGATCCAGCGACTACGCCACCGCCCCGGCGCACGGGCTGACGCTGGTCGGCGTCGACTACCCGCCCGATGACCAGCTGGCCGCGCGCAACCTGATCACCCGGGACGTGCGCTCGCGCTAGACCCTCGCCGCGGCGAAACTGGCAGCCCTGTTGGTCAATCCGGGCACGTAGCTCAAGTGCGATGCCCACCGAAGGCCGCCCGAACAGATCGGATCGCCCGGGTTGCACAGATCGATGGTCTTGCCGTCGAAATTCGGGCTCAGCGCACTCATCAGGCCGCCCGCACGGCCGGACGGATTCCCGAAGAGGGCGACGGCGGCGACGTGATCGGCGGCCGCGGGCGGCAGCGGCTTGCGAAACCCGAGGCCGGACATCGGTGCGGCCGTGACGATGTCGATGACGGCGGCGCCCTGGGAGTACCCGCCTAGCACCAGTCTGGTGTTGGGGCAGTTCACGGCCATCCGCTGGATGTGACTGCTGGCATCGTTGGCGCCGTCAGCGGCGGCCAGGAAGTCCTTATCGGCCGGGTAGTTCACGCCGTATGCGCCAACACTTTTGCGGGTCTGCTCGCGCAACGAGTTGACGAAGGCCCCGCCCACCTTGCCGACGCCGGGCGCCTCATCGGTTCCCCGGGCAAAGACCACTTCAACGCCGGGGCAGGACGCCGATGCATGGGGAACCAATTGCGGGGCAACCAATAACGCTGCGCCCGCGAGCAATCCGACGCCCAGCCCCAAAGGGATAAGCCTCACACAGAGATGTTAAGGGCGCGTTGATAACCCGACGGTAACGATTCAGACGAGAGGTGCTTGCGGTGCGGGCGTCGTCGGCCCCGGCGCGAGCGGCGCGGGCGCCGGAGCGGTGCCGGTGTCCCCGTGGATCGACGGGCTCGACCCGGGCGGGGTCTGCCCATACACGGGGGATTGCTGGCCATACCCGGGCTGCAGCGGGCCGGCGCCCGGGACCGACGGGCCGTACCCGGGCACCGACTGGCCGACGCCGGCGAGCTTGGACGCGACGAACGCCGCCGCCTGCGTGGTGTACACGGGGACATAGCCCTCGGTGTGCCCGCTCCACTCGTTGCCGGGACCGGCGTGGCAGATCGGGTCGTTGGGGTTGCACAGGTCGATCGCCTTGGAGCCCAGCATCGTGCTCTTGCTGGGCAGCGTCCCGCCGGCGCGGTCGGCGACGTCGCCGAAGGTGGCGACGGCCGCGATGTTGCTGGCGTACTGCGGCGGCAGGGAGTTGCCCCAGTTGATGCCCCCGATGGGCACGCCGGCCACGATGTCCATCACCGACGCGCCCTGCGAGTAGCCGCCCAGCACGATCTTGGTGTTCGGGCAGGTCTCCACGCTCTTCTTGACGCGGTCGATCGTGTCGTTGGCGCCGTCACCGCCGTGCAGCTGCAGCTTGCTGGCGGCGTAGTTCACGCCGTAGGGAAGGATGTTCAAGTTGGTCTGCTGGCGCAGCGAGTCCACGAACGCGTCGCCCACCCGGCCCAGGCCGGGAGGCTCGTTGGTGCCTCGCGCGAAGATGACCTCGACGTCCGGGCAGTCGAAGGCGTTCGCGACCGGCGCCGCGGCGGGCGTCGCGAGCAGGCCGGCGGCGGTAACCAGGGCGGAAGCGCCCAGACCGAGGAAGCGACCTGCGCGGTGAGTTTTCACCGGGCAATTCTACCCAAATTCATGGGAGTCGAAACTCCCGCGACCTGTGGATAAGCGCTCCGACGCCGCCGATCGGCGGCCTACCGTGGGCGTTGACGTATACGCAGGATGGGGGAACAGTGCCGCGTCAGTCGACCACGTGGCTGCACATCAGCGCTCACCGGTATCTGCTTCGCCGGCTCGAAGGCGCGTTGCTGGGTGAGGCGATGTACCCGGCCGGTCCGCGTGCGTGCACGCCGTCGGCATCCCTGGCAGCCGGCTGTGTGTTCACGATCGTCGCGCTGGCCGGCGGCGCGCTTCTGGGTTTGCTGCGACCACACGTCGCGCTGGATCGCGCGCAGATCGTGATGGCACGGGAATCGGGCGCGCTGTTCGTTCGAGTGGGCGATGTCTGGCATCCGGTGCTGAACCTGGCCTCGGCGCGGCTCATCGCGGCGACGGCCGCCGATCCGCAGCCGGTTCGCGATGCCGACCTCGAGGGCAGCAAACGCGGCCCGCTGCTAGGCATTCCGGGCGCACCGCAATTCGTCGGCAGGGCGCTGTCCGCGCAGGATCTCGCGTTCGCGATTTGCGATAGCGGCGGCGCCGGCACGACGACGGTGATCGTCGGCCGCCCCGCCGACACCGAGGCCGCCCGCCTGCCTTCCGGACAGGCCATCCTGGCGGCTCCCGCCTCGGGTTCGCCGGCCTACCTCCTCTACAACGGGCACCGGGCGATGGTGGACCTGTCCGATGCGGGGGTGGTGCGTGCGCTGCGGATCGAGGGCCGCGCTCCGCGGCTCGTCTCGCAATCGTTGCTGAACACCGTCCCCGAGGCACCGGCGATCTCGGCGCCCAGGATTGTTGGCCTGGGCGGCACCGCGCCCGGATTGCCGGGATTTCGCGTCGGCAATGTGCTGCGCATCACACGCGCCGACGGTGACGAGTATTACGCGGTGTTGGCCGCCGGAGTGCAGCGGATCGGCCAGGTGGCCGCCGACCTGGCGCGCTTCAGCAACCCCCAGGGCACCGTCAACCCCGTCACCGTCGCACCCGACGCGATCCGGGCCGCCCCCGTCGTCGCCGAGTTGCCCGTGGCCGGCTTTCCCGACCGCGCGCCGACGCTATCGGAGCCTGCCGGCGCGGTATGTGTCAGCTGGGGGGCTCCGCGGTCGGGCCCGACGGACGTCGCATTCCTGACCGGGAGCCGGCCACCGGTGCCGTCCGGTCACGCGCCGGTGACCGTGGCGCAGGCCGACGGCCATGGTCCCGCGGTGGACGACGTGTATGTGCCGGCCGGCCGCAGCGCCTACGTGCGCGCGGGCGACAACGCCGGCACCCGCTACCTGATTACCGACACCGGAGTCCGATACGCCATCCACGACGACGCCGCCGCGCATGATCTCGGGCTCGCGGAGGCGGCCCCGGCGCCGTGGCCGTTTCTCACGCTTCTGCCGGCCGGACCGGAGCTGAGCAGACACCACGCCTCAATCGCCCGGGACGCCGTCGTGGGATCCCCGTAACCGGCTCCTGACCGCGCCGGCAGCCAGGGTCAGCGCCAGCGCGGTGAGGCAGATCGCGGCACCGCGCACCGCGGTGTCCCGGGCCCGGGTATCGCGCGGTGGCGTCGCCGGCGGCGGGGCGGTGGCCGGCAGCGCAGCCGGCGGCGGGGCGGGGGTGCGGGCGGGCGGGCCCGTTCCGGTGCTGACCGCGGCGAGCGGATCGATGGTGCCGTTGCCGACGAGCGAGTCCCATCCGGCGGGTGGATGACGCGCCGTCGTCTCGATGCGCCGCATGACCTGGCGCGCGGTCAATGCCGGGAAGCGGGCCCGGATCAGGGCGGCCAGCCCACTCACCACCGGGGCGGCGTAACTCGTGCCGGACACCGGTTCGGGCGCGAGCGAAGTCACCGCCTCGCCGGGGGCGGCGACATCCACCCACGGGCCGGCAAGGCTGAAGGCCGACGGTGCTCCGTTGGCATCCACCGAACCGACGGTCAGCACATAGTCGTCGTACCACGCGGGACTGACTGCGACCCTGATGGTCTGCCAGGTAGCGTCCGCAGGCTGCGGCGGGCACTGCCCGGCGCCGCCGGTATTGCCCGCCGCGGCAACGACGACGGCGTTTTTGACGTCGACGGCGTAGGCCAGCGCCGCGCCGAGCGCGCGGTCGTCGAGCGCGGAGGCCACCGGCACGCACGCAACCGAGGAAATGTTGATCACCGATGCGCCGAGATCGGCGGCGGTCCGAACGGCTTTCGCCATGGAGTCGACGTCACCGATCCCGGCGCGGGACCGGTCGCCGGCGGGCGCGAATTTCGCACTGGATTGCCGAATGCCGATCACCGTGGCTTCCGGCGCGATCCCGCTGAAGCCGTCGGACTTGGAATCGGCTGTGGCCGCGATGATTCCAGCGACCAGTGTTCCGTGGGCATCGCAATCCTGCGTACCGTCGCCGGTCGATACGTAGTCGCCGCCGGCCACCACGTCGGGCAGGCGGCGGTGCCGTGAGATTCCGGTGTCGATGACCGCGACGCGTTGTCCGGCGCCGCGGGTGAGCGCCCACACCTCCGACAGGTCGACCGCTCGCGAAGGCCGGTTTGGGCCCGGTCCCGAGTCGACGGCCAGCGTCGCGCACACCTCGCGTTGCACGGTCGGCCGTGGTGGCGCGGGCAGGGCCGGCTTGGGTAACCATCTGTCATCGACGCCGGGCGGCGAAACCGCTTGGGCCGGAGGTGTTCCGAACGGGAGAAGCATCGTCAGCGAGGACACCGCCAGCAGGCGCCCGAGGTGCGACGTTCTCACGCGAGACTCAATCCCCGGGCCACGTCGTAGAGTCCACATATCCAGCAGGTCAGCGGAACCAGCACCGCCAACGCCAGCCACTCCAGCAGTTAGATGCTTCGGCGTACGACGGGCGAGGATGCTTTTGCGGCGAAGCCGAGGTACATCGCGGCGGCGGCCAGCGTTACCGTCGCCGCCGCGAGCCAGGGGCCGTGCATCGGTGTGCGCAGCGCCGTCACGCCGAACACCGTTGCCGCGACGGTGATTCCGTTGATGGACAAGACCAGCATCCTGGCTCCTTCGCCGGACCTGGAGCGCAGCAGCAAAAGCGCGCAGGTGACCGTCCCGAACGCCATGCAGGGCAGGTGTGGCGCGCCGGCGAGCACGGTGACGACTGCGGCGGCGCCGGCCGATGACGACAGCCCGGCAAGCAGACTCGTCAACCACCGATGGGCGCGGATGGCTTTCGTCGACACCGCCGAAGCGCTCGGCCCCGGGCCGGCGACGTGCGGCGCGCCCAGTCGTGGCGATAGCCCCGTCAACGAGATCGACACGCGCGCCGCCACTCCGAGCAGGCCCACGGATACCACCCCACATACCGAAGCGACGGCGTGCAACGGTGCGGCGGTGATCGCACCCACCAGCGCCGCCGCCGCGATGACCGACGCGAAGCACGCGCCCGCCGTCAACGGGACGACATCGCAGCCCGATAGCCGCATCGCCAACACGGAGGCGACGGCCGCCGCCACGGCGGCCAGCGATACGTTGGCAACGCTTGGCACACCGGGCACCGCCACAAAACCGGCCACCGCCGCTAAGGCGGTGCCGATCACGCTCAGCGCCAGCCCGGCGATCGGGTCTCGATAGGCCCGGTGCGCCATCGCCGCAAGGCCCAGGGCGACGAGTCCGGCCGACCCCAAAACGGCCGCCGTCGCGCCGACCTCCCGGGTCTGGTTGGAGCTGAACGTGTTTCGCATCAGCGCCAGGCCACCCACCGCGGTCAGGAAGACGGCCGCCACCGCGCCGGTGAGGCGGGCGGCTCGCCGGTTTCCGTCGTTGCTGCACCAGCGAGCGGCCCCATCCAGCGTGGCCGACACGGCCTGTGCGACGTCGAAGTAACCGGTTGGTGCGGGCAACGGTGCGGGCGGCCGGCTCAGCACCAGGACCGCGCCATCGCCGATGCGGTTCTGCGCCAACGTCGTCGACGGGGCCAGCGCGGACGCACCGGGAACCGACAACTGGTAGCGCGCGGGCTCCTCGTCGGGGTGGCGAGCCTCGAGGGCGTCGACGACCGACGGAATCAACACCGCGACAGGAACTCCGGCGGGTAGCGCGAGATCGGCGACGGCGGTGCCCCAATGAACGCAGACACGGCACAGCCCGGTATCGGATGCAGCCAACGGCGAACCCTTCGGTCGGATCAGGACAGAACATAGCCAGGTCTCGACGATCCGGTCTCCGGCTGTCCACAAGTGACTTGTCGCCGATGCCGGTGCTACTTAGCGTCGTCGACCGGGAGGGGATGAGATGACCCAGGTTTTGGTCCCCGCGGCACCACAGCCGCCGATCGTTGTCGAGGCTCCGCCGGACCTGCCGTCACCGGCATCGCCGGGACTGGTGGCCCGCCTGCTACCGGTTGCGCTGTCCGTGGCGAGCATGGGCGCCATGACAGCGGCGTTCGCGTCCGGGACCGCCATGGCCCGCCACCCCATGTTCCTGGCCTTCCCGATGATGATGCTGGTATCGACCGTGGCGGCCGGACTGACCGGCCGCCACGGTCGGCCCGGCCGGGACATCGATGGCGACCGCGGACGGTACCTCGGATACCTGAATCAGCTGAGCCGATCCGTGTCCGAGATCGCTATGACGCAGCGCGCGGTGGGTACTCGGAGCCATCCCGATCCCGACATGCTGTGGACGCTGATCGGCGGGACACGAATGTGGCAGCGCCGATCCGGTGACGCCGAATTCTGCCGCATCCGGGTGGGCATCGGAACGCAGCCACTCGCCCGCCGTTTGGTGGCCCCGCGGCATTCCGCCGAGGAGGTTCGCGACCCGGTCACCGAGACGGCGTTGCGCCGGTTCCTCCGCACGCATTCGGCGATCGACGGGCCGGTCACGATCGAGTTGCGTGAAGGATCGCTCGTGACGATCGACGGCGAGCGCAGCGCCGCGCGTGGATTGCTACGCGCGATGATCTGCCAACTCGCCGTGCTGCATGCGCCCGATCAGGTGCGGATCGTCGCCGCGGTCAGCGATCCTTGTCGCGGCCACTGGGAATGGCTGAAGTGGTTGCCGCACAACCAACATCCCGCCGAAGCCGACGCGGCTGGTCCGGTGCGAATGGTCTATTCGAGTGCGGCACAGGCGCAGCGGGCGATCGCCGGAGTGCAGGCGGCACGGGTGGTGGTGGTCGCCGAGCTAATCGAGGGCGCCAATGCGACCATCGGTGCCACCACGATCGCGGTCGGTGCCGGCGGCGATGGTGCGCCGCCGTCGATCCGGAACTCCACCGAGGCTGCACCCGTATCGTGCCCCGACCGGATGGATCCCGTCGACGCGTTGGTATGCGCCCGCCGGTTGGCCGGGCATCGGCTGAGCGCGGCCGGTGCCCG
>Ga0134128_10004474_pt1 | contig 17079 bp, 14 predicted proteins | sample KB31754_FD_96462 | JGI IMG/M metagenome (GOLD analysis project Ga0134128, IMG submission 96462) | Terrestrial soil microbial communities with excess Nitrogen fertilizer from Kellogg Biological Station, Michigan, USA - KB3-175-4 | ecosystem: Environmental > Terrestrial > Soil > Unclassified ... | reverse complement strand
CCTCCCCGTGGCCCAGGTCATCCTCACCGTCCCGGTGCTGGGGCTGCTCGGGGCCACGAACGAACCCGCAATCCTGGCCGGGCACGGCCCCATCGACGAGGTGACCGCCCGGAAACTCCTGGGAGGGGCGGGGAGCTTCCTGCGCGTGCTCACCGACCCCGTCACCGCCGAACCCCTCACGGGCGTGCCCCCGGAAAGGTACCGGCTCCGGGACGCGGAGAAGGCGCTGCTGCGCGCCCTGGCCGAAACCTGCTCCTTCCCGGGCTGCACCAACCCCGCCCTGGACACCGAAACCGACCACCTCACCGCCTACGCCCTGGGCGGGCCCACGACCCCCGCGAACTCCCATGCGCTGTGCAAACGCCACCACGCCTACAAGCACTTCCGCGACGACAAGGACAAACACGGCCGCCACCGCCAGGACCTGGACCCCGACCGGGCCGCCATCACCCTCCGGGGCTGGACACCGAACCGCACCCCCGACGGGCGCGTCGGCTGGACCTCACCCACGGGCACATACCACCCGCCCGAGCCCCGCACCACCGAACCACCCGCCTACCCCCAATGGCTCAAAAAACAACTCACCCAAAACCCCCGCCCCAAAAAAGGCACCAGCCGAACCACCGGCCCCGCAGGCACCACCACACCCGGCCCCGCACGAACCGGCCCCGCACTCCGCTTCGACCTGCGCCGCAGCCCACTCGAAAACCTCCTCACCTACAAAACCCGGCCCCACCAACCGCACTAACAACACCAAAAGCCGCCGCCCCCGCACATGCGCCACCGACACGGCGGCGCCAAAAGTGCGGAAACGGCGGCAAACCCGGGGCCTCGACAGGCCCGACCACCGGGGCAAGCCCGACCACCGGGGCGGGATGCCGCACAGCTGGCCACCAGGGGCTAGATCACGTAGCGCTCATCCTCGTGGTCGCCCGGGTGGTCCTTGACCAGGCCGGCGGCCAGCGTGTTGCCGTCCTGCGGATCAACGACCAGGAACGCGCCGGTGCGCCGGTGCAGCGCATACGTCTCAATGGGCAGTGCCGAGGACAGCCGGATCTGTGCCGTGCCAATGTCGTTCAGCTCCAAACCCGAAACAGCCCCGTAGCCAAACGTCTCCAGGTCCAGCTTGCCCGTCACGGCGCGGACCAGGCCCTGAACAGTTTTGCTGCCGTGCTTGATCAGCACCTTGGCACCCTCGCGCAGCGGCTTGGCCGAAAGCCAGCACAGCTCCGCATACAGGTCCTGTTTGACCTCTCCAAAGGTCCCGGTGGCGGCGATCACGTCGCCCCGGGCAATGTCGATCTCCTCGCTCAGCCGCAGCGAAACGGACTGGGGAGCCACGGCGCGGTCCAGGGCACGCCCAGCAAAGTCAATCCCCACCACCGACGCCTTCCGCCCGGACGGCAGCACAGTGATCTCGTCCCCGACGGAGACCGAGCCCGAAGCCACTTGCCCCGCATAGGCGCGGTAGTCTCGGAAGGAGGCACCGGCGTCGAACGCGGAAGAAAGCTCCGGCGCCAGCGCGCCTTGCGGGCGGATGACCAGCTGGACGGGGAAGCGGAACGGCTCCAGCCCGCGCTCCAGCTCGTCCGTGGTGGGCAGGGTTTCCAGGATCTCCAGCAGCGTGGCACCCGTGTACCAGGGCGTGTGGGCGGAGCGTTCCACCACGTTGTCGCCCTCCAGCGCGGACACCGGGACCACCAGCACATCGCTGAGGCCAATCTCGCCAGCCACGGCCTGGGCATCGGCCTCGATGGCGCGGAACGTTGCCTCGCTGAAGTCCACCAGGTCAATCTTGTTCACTGCAACAACCACGTTGGGCACCCGCAGCAGCCGCAGCACGGACAGGTGACGGCGAGTCTGCTCCAGCACGCCCTTGCGGGCATCGACCAGCACGACGACGGCATCCGCGGTGGACGCGCCCGTCACCGTGTTCTTGGTGTACTGCACATGTCCCGGGGTGTCCGCCAGGATGAAGCTGCGGCGGTCGGTGGAAAAGTACCGGTAGGCCACGTCGATCGTGATGCCCTGCTCGCGCTCGGCGCGCAGGCCGTCCGTGAGCAGCGCCAGGTCAATCTTCTGGGTGCTGCCGTTTTCCCCGCCAAAGCCGCGCCGCTCCGACGTCCGGGTGACGGCGTCGAGCGTGTCGGCCAGAATCGCCTTGGAATCATGGAGCAGGCGGCCCACCAGGGTGGACTTGCCGTCGTCGACGGAGCCGGCGGTGGCAAAGCGGAACAGTGTCAGCTGCGCGAGGGGGGTCTCGACAGGCTCGACCACCGGGGTAGTAAATGCGCTCATTAGAAGTATCCGTCTTTCTTGCGGTCTTCCATGGCTGCCTCGGAGATGCGGTCATCGGCCCGCGTGGCGCCACGTTCGGTCAGGGTGGAGGCGGCAACTTCGCGCACCACGTCATGGACGGTGGTGGCGTTGGAGACCACTGCCCCGGTGCAGGACATGTCGCCAACCGTGCGGTAGCGGACCTGCTTGATGACCACTTCCTCGTCCAGACGCGGCTGCGACACCTCGCCCACCGCCCGCCACATGCCGTCGCGGGCAAAAACTTCGCGTTCGTGGGCGTAGTACAGCGGCGGCAGCTCAATGCCTTCGCGGGCGATGTAGCGCCACACGTCCAGTTCGGTCCAGTTGCTGATGGGGAACGCACGTACGTGCTGGCCCACTGTGTGGCGGCCGTTGTAGAGGTTCCACAGTTCGGGGCGCTGGTTGCGGGGGTCCCACTGGCCGAATTCGTCGCGCAGGGACAGGATGCGCTCCTTGGCGCGGGCCTTGTCCTCATCACGGCGGCCGCCGCCAAACACGGCGTCGAACTTGTTGCGTGAAATGGCGTCAAGCAACGGAACGGTCTGCAGCGGGTTGCGGGTTCCATCAGCCCGTTCTGCAAGTTCGCCCCTGTCAATGAACTCCTGGACGGAGCCCACCTCCAGGCGCAGCCCCAGGCGTTCCACGGTGCGGTCGCGGAACGCGATGACCTCCGGGAAGTTGTGGCCGGTGTCCACGTGCAGCACGGGGAACGGCACCTTGCCCGGCCAGAACGCCTTCGTGGCCAGGTGCAGCATCAACACTGAGTCCTTGCCGCCGGAAAACAGCAGCGCTGGGCGCTCAAACTCAGCCACCACCTCGCGAATAATGTGGATGGCCTCGGATTCAAGGAGGTCGAGAGATGTCAGGGCATCGACGGGGTCAATCACAGCTTCAGTGACTTGGGTGCTCATACGTGTAATCCGCATTCTGTCTTGGAGGTTCCGGCCCAGCGTCCGGACCTGGGGTCCGCGCCGGGGGCCACTTTCTTGGTGCACGGGGCGCAGCCGATGGACGGGTAGCCCTGGCTGAGCAAAGGGTTGACGGGGAGGAGGTTCTCCTCCGAGTAGCTGATCAATTCCTCATAGGACCAGGTGGCAACCGGGTTGACCTTGACCAGGCCGTTCTTCTCGTCCCAACTGACCAGCGGCGTATTGGTCCGTGTGGGTGCCTCGTCGCGGCGCACGCCGGTGAACCACAGTTCGTAGCCCTGCAGCGAACGGTGCAGCGGCTCCACCTTCCGCAGTGCGCAGCATTGGGCAGGGTCGCGGGCAAAGAGATCCTTGCCCAGCAGCGAATCCTGCTCTGCCACGGTGTGCTCCGGCTTCACGTCAACCACGTTCACCCGCAGGTATTCCGCCACCTCGTTGCGTGTGGCATAGGTCTCCGGGAAGTGGTTGCCGGTGTCCAGAAAAAGGACGTCGACGCCGGGGAGCTGCTCGGCAACCAGGGCCGGCAGCACGGCGTCGGCCATGGAACAGGCGACGGCGGCCGCCCCGGTTTTGAAGTTTTTCGCCACCCAGGCGATGACGTCCTTGGCAGACGCGTCCCAGCCAAGCTCGGCGGCACCCGCCTCGGCCAGGGCCTTAAGTTCGGCGTGGGTGCGGACTTCGACGGGCTCAATCACCGGCAGGGTCATTTCAGCAGCTCCTCATCCACGCGGTGTGCGAATTCGGCGAAGGTCTCCTCCGCCAGCTTGTTGGCCGCATAGCTGCGGATGACGCGCTCCACGTAGTCGGCCAGGTCGTCGATGGCAACCTTCAGGCCGCGGACGGTGCGGCCCAGGCCTGCCTCTTCGCGGTTGTGCGAAGACAAGCCCCCGCCCAGGTGGACCTGGAAGCCTCCTGTTGTGCCGCCGTCGTCCGTGGGGACCACAATGCCCTTCAGGCCAATGTCGGCCGTCTGGATGCGGGCGCAGGAGTTGGGGCAGCCGTTGAGGTAGAGGGTGATGGGATCGCCCAGCACGCCGGCGTCGACCAGGTCGGCCAACCGCACCTCGAGCTCGCCTATCACGTCGATGGCCGTGTCCTTCGTGTTGACGATGGCCAGCTTGCAGAACTCGATGCCGGTGCACGCCATGGTGTTGCGGCGGAACACTGACGGGCGGGCGGACAAGCCGAGCTCGTCCAAGCCGGCCACCACCGCCTCGACCCTGTCCTGGGAAATGTCCAGGGCAATGATCTTTTGCAGCGGGGTGGTGCGCAGGCGGTGGGAGCCATGGGATTCCAGGAGGTCCGCCAGGGCCAGCATCTGCGTGCCGGAGAAGCGGCCCACAAACGGGGCTGCGCCGATGAAGAACTTGCCGTCCTTCTGTTCGTGGACACCGACGTGGTCGCCGTTGACGGTGGCCTTGGGCGGGGCAACGCCGTCGGGCAGCTTGCGGCCAAGGTATTCATCCTCCAGGACCTGGCGGAACTTTTCCGCACCCCAGTCCTCCACCAGGAACTTCAGGCGGGCCTTGTTGCGCATGCGCCGGTAGCCGTAGTCGCGGAAGATGCTGGTGACGCCCTCCCAGACGGCCGGCCCGTCCTCCGGCGGCACGAACACGCCGACGCGCTGCGCCAGCCGGGGCGCGGTGGAGAGCCCACCGCCCACCCACAGGTCGTAGCCGGGGCCGAGTTCCGGGTGGCGCACGCCCACAAAGGAGATGTCGTTGATCTCGTGGATGGTGTCGTGGTCCGGGTAGCCGGTGATGGACGTTTTGTACTTGCGCGGCAGGTTGGAGAACTGCGGGTTGCCGATGAACCGGTCGCGCAGCTCCTGCAGGAAATCGGTGGGGTCGATGATTTCCGCCTTGGCAATGCCTGCCACGGGGGAACCCAGCATGCCGCGGGGAACGTCGCCGCACGCCTCGGTGGTTTGCAGGCCCACGGCCTCGAGGCGGCGCCAGATCTCCGGGACGTTTTCCACCTCAATCCAGTGGAACTGGATGTTCTGGCGGTTGGTCAGGTCCGCCGTGTTGCGGGCAAAATCAACAGAAATTTGGCCGATCACGCGCAGCTGCTCGGTGGTGAGCTTGCCGCCGTCGGTCCTCACCCGCATCATGAGGTAGCTGTCCTCAAGCTCGTGCGGTTCCAGGGAGGCCGTCTTGCCGCCGTCGATCCCCTGCTTGCGCTGCGTGTACAGCCCCCACCAGCGGAACCGGCCGTGCAGGTCGTCGTCGGCGATGGAATCGAAGCCCTGCTGGGAATAGATCGTCTCAATCCTGTGGCGCACGGAGAGCCCGTCGTCCTCCTGCTTCCACGCCTCGACAGGGTTCAGCGGCGCCTTGCCGTCCACAACCCACTGCCCGTGCGGCTTCGTTGCGGGGCGCACGCGGACAGGGCGGGAGGCATGCGCGGCGGCGGCCCCTGCAGTTGTGGTGGCTGTCCCGTTGTCAGTGCCAGGGGCGGTTGCTCCGGCTAGAGCTGTCTGTGTCATGAAACGAGCGTAGATTGCCCGCCATTGACGGCAAACAAGGGATGCAACGCGGGTTCACCTTAGGCAATATTTCGTCACGTGCCCCATTTCCGGCCGGGTTGTGCTTGGCAACCCGCAACAAGCACGACGCCGGGCCGGTCGCCAATGTGGGCGGGTCCGTGTAGTTCCCGGAGCCGCATGTCACTGGTCCGGGCTTTGTGTCCCCCGGTGCCAAGTTCACCGGGAACCTCCGCGCCGAGATCTTAGGCAGCCCGGGAAACCGCAGCGTCGAAGTGCTCCAGCGCCAGCTGTGCCACCAGCCCGGACGGCAGCAGTGGCTCGGACACCGCATCGGCTCCGGCCAGCGAGAGCTGGTCGTGGAAGTAGCCGGGCGCCAGCAGGTAAGAAGCAACCGCGACGGCGGACGCCCCCTCCGCGCGCAGCTGCGCCACCGCTTCCGGCACCGAGGGGCGGGCGCTGGCGCCGTAGGCCGCGAGCACCCGCTCCGGCCTGCGAACGGCCAGGTCCGCCGCCAGCACCTCGATCTGTTCGGCCGCCTCCGGACGCGAGGAACCGGCTGCGGCCAGCACAATCCCCCACCCGTGAGGCAGCGTGCCGAGCCGTTCATGCAGCAGCCCGGCCAGCCGCGGATCCGGCCCCAACGGTGCGGCGGCGAGAGTGCCGGGCCGGCTTGCCACGGCCTGGGCTATGTCCACCTGGACGTGGTAGCCCACCGTCAGCAGCAACGGCACGACGACGGCCCGAACCCCCTCGGGCAGCCCCGCCACAACATCAGGCAGGGCCGGCTCCTGCACATCGACGTAGGCCTCCAGCACCGTGAGCCCGGGGCGAAGGGCCGCGATGTCCGCCCGGAGCTGGTTGATCCGCGCCCGGCCCTCCGTGTTGTTGGTGCCGTGCGAGCAGGCAACCATCACAGTTTCAAGGCCCATGGAGTGCTTCCTTTCATCAATACGGGTCCCGCCAGAGGGCCGTTGCAAGCCAATGTACGGCGTTAAGCGGCGGCCTGCGTCCGCTTGGGGCCCCGCAATCCAGTGTTGACAATGCCCAGCGCCGAAATCACGCCGCCGGTGATGAACAGCGCCGCCGTAATGGCCACAATGCGTCGAAATGAGTCAAAGTCCAGCACGCCGCCAAGCATCACGCCGGCCAGGGCCACCGCGATCAGCCCGGCCACCCGGGAAACGGCATTGTTGATGGCCGATCCTATGCCACTTTGCTTCGTGGGGACGGCGCCGAGGATTGCGGCCGTGAGGGGCGCCACCGTCATGGACATGCCCACCGCGAACACCAGGATGCCCGGCAGGATGTGCAGCCAAAAATTGAACGGGACGGACGTGGTGGCCATGAGCAGGTAGCCTGTTCCCGCCACCATGGGGCCAACCGCCATGAACAGCCGGGGCCCGTACTTGCCGGCCAGCGTGCCAAAAGGGCCGGACAGCAGCAGCAGAATGACCGCCGTGGGCATCGAGGCCAGGCCTGCGAGCGCGGCAGAAAATCCTGCCACTTCCTGTAGGAACAGCACCATCATGAGCCCGCCCAGCGACACCCCGGCATAGATGAAGGCCGTGGCCACATTGCCCATGCCAAAGTTTCTTGTCCGGAACAGCGGCAGCGGCATCATGGGCTGCGGGGTGTGCGCCTCCCACCAGAGAAACACGGCCAGGGCAGCCACGCCCACGGTGAAAGGCACAAAGACCGCCAGGCTCCCCCACCCCAGCCGGTCCTGCTCAATCAGCGCAAACACGGTGCCGCCCAGCCCCACCGAGGCCAGGAGGGCCCCCGGCACGTCCACCCGCCTCCTGGCGCCGGCGGCAGCCCCGGCGTCGTCCGCGGGGGCAGCGGGAAGGGCCAGGCCCTTGAGCAGCAGGAAGGTGGCGGCAATGGGCAGCACATTGATGGCGAACACCAGCCGCCAGCTGGAGTAGTCAACCAGCAGCCCGCCCAGCAGGGGCCCCGCCAGGAACGCCGTCCCCGTCCACGCCGTCCACCTGCCGATCGCCTTGCCCTGGGCTGGCCCGCTGAAGGTGGAGGTGATCAATGCCAGGGAACTGGGCACCAGCAGTGCAGCCCCGGCACCCTGCACGGCACGCGAAACCACCAGGAGCAGGGCGCTGGGGGCAAACGCACAGGCCAGGGACGCCACCCCAAAGACCAGCAGCCCGGCCCGCAGGATCCGCACGCGGCCCAGGGTGTCGGACAGGGAGCCGGCGATAAGGATCAGCGAGCCCAGCGTGAGCAGGTAGGCGTCCACCACCCACTGCTGCGTGGTGATCCCCCCGCCCAGCTCCCGGGTCATGGCCGGCAGCGCCACATTCACAATGGCCCCGTCCAGGAACGCCACAAAGGACGCCAGGATGGCCACCCACAGCACCCTGCGTTCCACGGGCCTCAGCCCTTCCTGGCAAATGCCGTCCGAAGGGACAGCTTGCGCGAGTACTCAATGGAGCCGTAGCGGAACAGGTGCACGGCCAGGCGCAGGGCCGCAAAGCCGAAGACAAAGAGCTCCACGATCACCACCGCTGCCGCGGGACCGCCCAGCGAACCAAAACCGTTCCGCAGCATGGCCGTGATGGGCGCGGTGAACGGGAAGAAGGTAAAGATCTGCACAATGAGGTTGCCGGGGTCGCTGACCACCATGGTCACAATGTAGAAGGGGATGAACATCATGATCATGACGGGCGCAAACACGGTGCTGGCGTCCTTGGCCGTGGGCATCACCGCACCAATGGACACCAGGACGCCGGTGAACAGGATGAAGCCGCCCACAAACAAGAGCGCACCGACCAGCATGGGCCAGAACTGGAATTGCAGGTGGGAGAGGTCAAAGTCCGGCATGGACAACTGGTCGCGGAAGAACACGTAGCCGGCCACCATGGGCGTGGCAAAGACCAGGGCCTGCACGGCGCCCACCAGGAACAGCGAAATCACCTTGCCCACCACCAGCGTGGTCGGGTTGAGCGTGGTCAGGATCATTTCGGTGACCCGGTTTTCCTTCTCCTCCAGCGTGGACGCCAGCATCTGGTTGGCCAGCAGGATGATCACCACATAAAAGAGCACCAGGAACAGCAGCGGCGGCACCACCGTTTGCAGCCCGCCGGAGAGCTGCCCGTCCTTGTACGTTTGGGTGTCCGAACGGAAATTGCCCTGCACGGCTGCGGCCAGCTCCGCCGAGCCCACCTTTTCCTGGGCCGACAGCACCAGCAGTTGCTTGGCCACGGCGTCGTAGCTGCCGTTCTTGAAGATGCCCTGGTCGGTGCCGTACACGTTGACCGTCTCCTTGGCCGGGTTGGCCGGGAAGCTGAAGTACGCGTTGAGGGTGCCGGCCTTGACGCGTTCGACAGCGGTGCCCGGGTCCGCTTCCACCGCACCTCCCATGGCCTTGGCCAGGGCGGGGTCCACCAAGGCGGACGAGTCGGTGTACGTGAAGGAAATCTTGTCGTGCTTCTGAGCGTCCGCCTGGGATTTCGTGGAGGAGTTGCTGGCGAAGACCAGGCCAAAGACTATGGCCAGCAGAATGGGGATGGCCAGGGTGGCAATCCAGAAACGCCGCTTCTTGATGGTACGGGTGAATTCAAAGTGCACCACGGTGCCCAGGTTGTGGCGTGCCATGTTATTTAGCCACCGTTTCGACGGCGGCTTTTTCGCCGTAGACCTGCAAAAAGATGTCGTCCAGGCTCCTCTTCGCCGCGACAAAGCCGCGCACCACCACGCCCGCCTGGACCAGGCCGCGCAGCACCTCGGCCTCATCCACGGAGTCGTCCAGGGCCAGCTCCGAATAGTTGGTTTCCCGCAATGTCACCGTGTAGTCAGGGGAATCGGGGACCGTGCCAGTGTGCTTGAGCCGCACCGTGCGCCCGCCAAATTGGTTTTGCACCTCATCGATGGTGCCGTAGGCCTCGCTCCGCCCGTCCTTGAGCAGCACAATCCGGTCGCACAGCCGCTCCACCTCCTCCATCTGGTGGGTGACCATCATGACGGTGGCCCCGGCCTTCTTCCTGTCCTCGATGATGTCCATCAGCAGCCGCCGGTTCACCGGGTCAAAGCCCTTGGTGGGCTCGTCCAGGATCAGCAGTTCGGGGTCATTCATGATGGTCACCCCCAGCTGGATTTTTTGTTGCTGCCCGCCGGAGAGCTTGTCCACGCGCACATCAGCCTTGTCGGCCAGGTCCACCCGGTCCAGGTAGTCGCGGGAAAATTGCTGCGATTCCTGCCGGGACAGCCCCTTGAGCCGGCCAAAGTACGTCATGACGTCCAGCACCGACTCCTTTTTGTAGAGCCCGCGCTCCTCCGGCAGGTAGCCAAGCCGTGCACCATAGTCGTCACTGAACACCGTGCCGTTGATGTGCAACGTCCCCGAGGTGGGGCGGTAGATGCCCAGCAGGGCCCGGATGGTGGTGGTCTTACCACTGCCGTTGCTGCCCAGAAACCCGAATGTCTCCCCGCGGGCCACGTCAAAGGACAGCCCGTCGATGACAGTCTTCTCGCCAAACTGCATGCGAAAGTCTTCGATGTGGATGAGCGGTTGCGCGTGGGCGTAGTCCATGGTGCCAGCGTATCCACGATCGCCGCCGATGACACGCCCGTTGGCCCGTTGCGTGCCGGCCACCGTACGCTTAAGCCGGCCCGTGCCATGGCCTGCACCACCCGAGAACACCGCCAACAGAGACGAACAGTCGCCATGCCCCTCAACCTTGCCCTGATGCTGGACCTTTTGGGCGTATTCTTCTTCGCCGTTTCCGGTTCCCTGCTGGCCGTGCGCAAAGGTTTTGACCTGGTGGGATCGGTGCTGCTGGGTTCCCTGGTGGGACTGGGCGGCGGAGTGGTGCGTGACCTGGTGCTGAACGCCGGCCCGCCCGCAGCCTTCAGCAACCCCGTCTACATGCTCCCGCCCCTGCTGGCGGCCGCCGTGGTGTATTTCCTGGTGGGCGGGGTGGAACGGGTCAGCCGCCTGGTGCTGACGTTCGACGCCGGCGGGCTGGCCCTGTTTTGCATCACCGGTACGCTGAAGGCCCTGGATGCGGGCATGAATGCCGCGGCGGCGCTCCTGCTGGGCGTCACCACGGCCGTGGGCGGCGGCATCCTGCGCGATGTCACGGCCAACCGCGTGCCGCGCGTCTTTGACCCGCAGGACCTTTACGCCATCCCCGCGTTCCTGGGCGCCGGCCTGGCTACCGCACTGTGGCACCTGGGCTGGCTGAACCTTGCCACCGGGACGGCTGCCGCCGTCGTCGTCTTTGTTTTGCGCATGCTGGCCCTGAAGTTCAAATGGCACGCCCCGCTGGCCGCCCGCAGTTGGGCAAGCCCGCGATGGCGGCGCCGCTAGGATTGAGGGTGCAGCCCGCAGCAGTGCCCATGCCAAGCTTGGAGAAGTGAATGTCCGAAATTTTCGTGGAGAAGTTCCGTGCCCTCGTGCCCCAGTACCTGGAAGGGGCGTGGGAAGCCGCCGACGGGATCGATACGGCCGACCTGGATGCGATCTTCACCGAACTGGGCATCCAGGTCCCGCAGGCCCTGCGTGAATTCCTGCACGCCGTGGGCAACTGCGAGGAACTCATGGAAGCCTACTACTACTTCTGGGACCCCGAGGAGCTGGAGATCGAGGACGGCTACCTGCTGTTCCTGGAAGACGAAGACGAGAACTACACCTGGGGCGTGCGCGCCGACCAGGCGGATATTCCGGACCCCATTGTGTGGCGCCGCAACAATGCCACGGGCGCCTGGGTCAATGAGGAAGGCACGTTCAGTGAATTTGTGCTGGACATGCTGGACTGGGTCTTCACCGAGGACGACGAAAACTAGACGTCCCGGTCGGTTAGACGTCCCGGTCGACGACCGCCTCGGCAAAGCTGGCCAGCGCGGTCTTGACAATGCCGTCCGGCAGCGGCGCCAGGGCGGCAATCGCGTCGGCGGACCACTGCCGCGCCACGGTCCACGATTCAGCCGTGGCGGGGTGCGCGCGCAGTGCGGACACGGCGGCGGCCAGGGCGTCGTCGCCGCTCAGGTCGCCGTCGACCAGTTCCAGCACGGACTTGGCGGTTGCGTCGCCGCGGGCCGCGGCCTTGCGCAGCAGCAGCACGGGCAGGGTCGGCACGCCTTCGCGCAGATCCGTGCCGGGCGACTTCCCGGAGACCTGCTTGAGCCCCGTGACATCAATGACGTCATCGGCGAGCTGGAAGGCGATGCCCACCTTTTCGCCGTAGTCCAGCATCACGTTCTGGTGTTCCTCCGGCACGCCGGCGAAGATGGCGCCGAGCTGTCCGGAGGCAGCCACCAGCGAACCGGTCTTGTCTGCAATGACGGACAGGTAGTGCTCCACCGGGTCTTCATCCGCCCTGGGGCCCACGGTTTCGTGGAGCTGTCCCAGGCAGAGGCGCTCGAAGGTGCGGGCCTGGATTTCCAGGGCCCGGCCGCCCAGTTCGGAGACCAGGATGGACGCCCGGGCAAAGATGAGGTCGCCGGTGAGGATGGCCACCGTGTTGCCCCACACCTCGTGGGCCGTGGGGGCGCCGCGGCGGTAGGGCGCTGAGTCCATCACGTCGTCGTGATAGAGCGTGGCCAGGTGCGTCAGTTCAACCACGACGGCGGCCTGCACCACCTCCGCCCGGCTCGCGTCCCCGAGGTGCGCGGCCAGCAGGGTGAGCAGGGGGCGGATGCGCTTGCCGCCGGCCTCCACCAGGTGGCGGCTGGTGGCGTCTGCCAGCGGATCCGAGTTCGCGATCGCCTCACGCAACACCTTCTCCACCCGTGCCATGCTCATGGCAATGGACGGACCGAGCTCCGGGTCTTCGGCCACGGCGGCAAAACCTGACGGCAGTGCCAGCCCCGTGGCGATGGCCATGGTGCTGGGATTGGGGTCGTCAGTGGCGGGAAGCCCATGGCCGGCGTGGGTCCAGCTGTGGTTCGCGGAAGTAGTCACTGCTTAACACTAACTATTGGTAGGGATTGTTGCTTGGACATGCGGCTGGCGCCTTGGTTGCCGGTCGCGGGGACCAGCTTCTCCAGTAGTTGAATCACTCTATCCTCAAAACCGCGTTCGCCCGGGTCGGTCAGGTTGGCCATGAGCCGGACCACGAAGTGCATGAGGGCGGGCAGCGGCATGCCGGTGCGCAGTGCCAGCTTCATCACGGCCGGTTTGCCGATGAGTGCGGCAAACACCCGGCCCAACGTGAAGTGGCTGCCCCACTGCTCGCGGACAAAGCCGCTGTAGCCGGACAATGCGTGGTTCGCGGCCAGGCGGGAATTGGTGCCGGCGGCACGGACTATGTATTCCGCCGCGTAGCGGGCCGATTCCATGGCGTAGGAAATTCCTTCCCCGTTGAACGGGCTGACCATGCCCCCTGCATCGCCCAGCAGCATGAGCCCGGGCGAGTAGTGCGGCGTGCGGTTGAAGCCCATGGGCAGTGCGGCGCCGCGGATGGGCCCCACCTGGTTCTCCGGCGTGAAGCCCCACTCCGGCGGCATGGAGGCGGTCCAGTCGCGCAGCACCGCCCGGTAGTCCAGCTTGCCGAATTCCTTGGACGAGTTCAGGATCCCCAGGCCCACATTGGAGGTGCCGTCGCCCACGCCAAACACCCAGCCATAGCCGGGCAGCGGCTTGCCTGGCTGCCCGGCACGGGAGGGCGCGGCCAGTTCCAGCCAGCCCTCCATCCAGTCGTCGTCGTGGCGCGGGGAGGTGAAGTACGTCCTGTAGGCCACACCCATGGGCCGGTCGTCGCGCTTTTCATGGCCCAGGGACACGGCTGTCCGGGTGGAGTTGCCGTCCGCGGCCAGGACCACGTCGGCATGAAAGTCCCGCGTTTCTCCGGTCTTCCGCCCGGCCCCGTCCAACAGCGACGCCCTGGCACCCACCACCGTGCCGCCGCGGTCCGTCAGGGCCTGCGTGACCGAGTGGCCCTCCAGGATCTGCGCCCCTGCCGCCTGGGCATGGCGGGCCAGGGCCTCGTCGAAGCCCAGGCGGGTGCGGATGAGGCCGTAGTTGGGGAAGTTGCTGAGCTCGGGCCAGGGCACTTCCACCGTGCGCCCGCCGGCGATCAGGCGCAGGCCCTTGTTCTTGCGCCAGCCGTCCTCGGCCACGTGCGGCAGGCCCATGAGCTGCATTTCGCGCACGGCGCGCGGCGTCAGGCCGTCGCCGCACACCTTTTCCCGCGGGAAGCGGGTCTTTTCCAGCACGGTGGTTTCGATCCCGGCAGAGGCAAGGTGCCACGCGGCGGTGGAACCGGCGGGGCCGGCCCCGACGATCAGTACCTTCATCTCAGTTCGCGGTGGGCTTCGGCGAAGGGGCGGCGGAAGGCTTCACTGCGCGGTGCACTGCCACAATGCCGCCGCTCAAATTCCTGTAGGCAACAGCGTCCCAGCCGGATTCTGTGAGCCAGGCGGAGAGGTTGTCCTGGTCCGGCCAGGCGCGGATGGACTCCGCCAGGTAGACGTAGGCGTCCGGGTTGGAAGCGGTTTTCCGGGCCACGGCCGGCAGGGCACGCATCAGGTACTCGGTGTAAACGGTGCGGAACGGGGCAAAGGTGGGGTGGGAGAATTCTGCCACCACCAGCTTGCCGCCCGGCTTGGTGACGCGCAGCATCTCCCGCAGCGCCTTCTTCGGGTCGATGACGTTGCGCAGGCCAAAGGAAATGGTGCTGGCGTCAAAAGAGTTGTCCGCGAAGGGCAGGCTGGTGGCGTCGCCGGCAATGAAGTCAATGTCCGGGCGTCGGCGCTTGCCCACCCTGAGCATGCCCACGGAGAAGTCGCAGGCCACCACATGAATGCCGGCGTCGGCGTAGGGTTCGCTGGAGGTTCCGGTTCCCGCCGCCAGGTCCAGCACGCGCTGGCCGGCCGAGGCGCCGACGGCGTCAAAGACTATCCGGCGCCAGCGGCGCGTCTGCCCCATCGACAGGATGTCGTTGACAATGTCGTATTTGGGGGCCACGTCGTCAAACATGGCTGCCACTTCTGCCGGACGCTTCTCAAGGGATGCACGGTTCACTCCCTTAGTCTCTCAAACTTTGCCCGGGTTCGTGCATCGGGCCTGGGTGCCTGTGGGCCATCCCATGGCCCGCCAACGCCGGGCTGCCCCAAGCGAGTAATCTTGATCCATCATGACTGCATCCCCCGGCACGCCCGCGCTGCGCACCTTGACCACGGCCCTGGACGCCGCTGCACTGGGTGAATATTCCGCCACCTCTCCCGCCGAACTGCTCCGCACCGACGCGTTTTGCTGGCTGCGGCGCGGCGAGGGCCTGCTCGGTTTTGGCGAAATTGCCAGCTTTTCCGGCACGGGCCCGGAACGCTTTGCCGACGCCGAAGAGTGGTGGAAGCAGGTGCTCGCCCAAGCCCAGGTCCAGGACCCGGTCCGCATCCCAGGCACAGGGGCCCTGGCTTTCGGCTCCTTTGCCTTCTCCAAGACCAGCTCCCACCCATCCGTACTGGTCATCCCGGCACTGGTGGTGGGATTTCGCGACGGCACGGCCTGGCTCACCCAGCTGACCGTTGACGGCACCGCGCCCACCTCCGCTTCTGCACACGCGCTGCTGTGTGCGGCACTTGCGTCCGGCGAGTCCGCCTTCCAAGCCACAGGCACGACGCCGGAGGGCGCCTTAGCCGGTTCGCTCACCTCCGGCGCGCTCAGCGAGGAAGAGTGGAAGGAATCCGTCACCGCGGGAGTCAGGGCCATTGCCGAAGGCGGCCTGGACAAGGTGGTTTTGGCCCGCGATGTGGTGGCCACCTTCGCCGAACCGCTGCGGCGTGTCTCAATCCTGCAACGATTGACGGCACTGTACGGGGAATGCTGGACGTATGGGGTGCGCGGGCTGGTGGGCGCCACGCCGGAAATTTTGATCAAGGTGGACGGCACCACGGCCCAGGCCCGGGTGCTGGCCGGCACCCTGGACCGGGAAGACGAGCCGGCCGGCTCCGTGGACTTCGCCGCCACCGTATTGGGCGGCTCCGACAAGCAGCGGCAGGAGCATGATTTCGCCGTCCGGTCCCTGACCCGGCAGCTGGCCCCGTTCGCCACCGACCTGTCCTTCCCGGCTGTTCCGTTCATCCTGGAACTGCCAAACGTGTGGCACCTGGCCTCCGACGTGACGGCCGAGCTGGCAGGCATTGACGGCCACCTGCCCACGTCCCTGGCCCTCGTGGAGGCCCTGCACCCCACGGCAGCTGTGTGCGGCACCCCCCGGGACAACGCCGGGAAATTGATACTGGAACTGGAGAAAATGGACCGCGGCCCCTATGCCGGTCCCGTTGGCTGGCTGGATGGTGCCGGCAATGGCGAGTGGGGAATCGCCCTGCGCGGAGCAGTGCTGGAATCGCCGCACCAGGCACGGCTCTATGCCGGAGCGGGCATTGTGGAGGCGTCAGACCCCGAGGCCGAGCTGGCGGAGACATGGGCGAAGTTCCGTCCCATGCTCCAAGCCCTGGGACTGCACGGCTAACAGAGTCCGGAATTACAGACAGCGTCCTTTCCCGGCCCCTTGCAAAGCGGCCGATAAAGTTGTTCAATAGTGAAACATCGTTTACCGTGATGCAAATCACAGGGCGCTACACTAGATTCCATCGCTCTGCTCCAGCCAAGAAACAAAGGGTAAAACATGCAAATTTCAACTAGGCTGACCGTTCGCCTGGCTACTGTCGCCGCCGTCGCCGCATTGGCGATGACAGGCTGCACCACCGCATCCCAGGACGGAGGCTCAGGGTCCACCAATGGCGCGTCCGCCCCGGCAACCTTTGACCCCAGCACCGTGGCCAAGGATGATGCACTGATTGCCCTGCTCCCGGCAGCCCTGAAGGACAAGGCCACCATTGACGTTGGCTCCGACACGTCCTATGAGCCGGCCGAATTCCTGGACAAGGACGGCCAAACCCCCATCGGCTACGACGTCGACCTGGCCAAGGCCATCGCGGCCACGCTTGGCAAGAAGGCCGTGGTCCACACAGCCGACTTCTCCTCCATCCTGCCAAAGCTCGGCACTGTGTACGATCTGGGAATTTCCTCCTTCACGATCAACCCGGAGCGTTCCAAGGCCGTGAACTTCGTCAGCTACTTCAACGCCGGCGTGCTGTGGGCAGTGCAGAAGGGCAACCCCAAGGGAATTACCATGGACAACCTCTGCGGCAAGAAGGTGGGCGTCCAGACGGGAACAGTCGAGGAAGATCCTGACGTCAAGGACCGCTCGGCCAAGTGCGTGGCGGCCGGCAAACCCGCCATCACCATTGTCTCGCTGAAGAACCAGACGGATGTCACCACCCGCCTGGTGGGGGGCACCATCGACGCCATGAGCGCCGACTCCCCCATCATCAAGAATGCCCTGGCCAAGACCAACGGGCAGCTTGAGACCTTGGGTTCCGTTT
>Ga0134128_10004473_pt1 | contig 17086 bp, 17 predicted proteins | sample KB31754_FD_96462 | JGI IMG/M metagenome (GOLD analysis project Ga0134128, IMG submission 96462) | Terrestrial soil microbial communities with excess Nitrogen fertilizer from Kellogg Biological Station, Michigan, USA - KB3-175-4 | ecosystem: Environmental > Terrestrial > Soil > Unclassified ... | reverse complement strand
CGCCATGGTCTCGGCCAAGGCGGCGCGCCAGCCGCCGGCGAAAATCGCTGCTGCCATCGTTGGGTTTCTGGGTGAGATGCCGGGTGTTGCCGAAGTGGCGGCTGCCGGCCCGGGCTTCGTCAATATCCGGCTTGATCCGGCGATGTTCCGTGGCTTGCTGCCAAGCATATTGCGCGCCGGCGAAGCCTATGGCGATGCGTCGATCGGGATGGGGACGCGGGTGAATGTGGAGTACGTCTCCGCCAACCCGACCGGCCCGATGCATATCGGTCACTGCCGCGGGGCGGTCGTGGGCGATGCCCTCGCCAACCTGCTGGCGAAGGCCGGCTTCGCCGTCACCAAGGAGTATTACGTCAACGACGCGGGCGCCCAGGTCACCGCGCTCGCCTGGGCCGCTTACTGGCGCTACCTTCAGGCGATCGGCACGAAGCTCACCGAGGCGGAATTTTCGGACGCGGTGCCGGGCGGATTGCAGTATCGCGGGGAGTATCTGATCCCGGTGGGCGAGCAGTTGGCGGCGCTCCACGGTGCGGCGCTGGCCCTGCCGGACCTCGGTATCGCCGCGCCCGAGCGGTGGCTCGACCAGGTCCGCGACTACACCGTGGACGCCATGATGCGGGAGGTACGGGAAGACCTCCGCCGCCTGGGTGTGGCACAGGACGTGTTCAGTTCGGAGCGCGCGCTTGTCGCCTCCGGTGCGGCCGACGCGGTGATCGAGGGGTTGCGGCAAGACGGCCTGATCTATGAGGGCGTGCTGGAACCGCCCAAGGGCAAGACCCCCGAAGACTGGGAGCCGCGTCCGCAGACCCTGTTCCGCGCCACACGCTTCGGCGATGACGTCGATCGCCCGCTGCGCAAATCCGATGGCAGCAACACGTATTTTGCCAACGACATCGGCTATCACGCGGACAAGGTGAAGCGCGGCTTCGCGATCCTCGTGGACGTCCTGGGTGCCGACCATGGCGGCTACGTGCCTCGGATGCGCGCGGCGGTGCAGGCAGTCTCCGGCGGGCGCGCGAAGCTGGAGGCGGTGCTGTGCCAGATCGTCCACATCGTGCGCGGCGGCGAGCCGGTGCGCATGTCGAAGCGCGCCGGCGCCTTCGTGACCCTGCGGGATTTGCTGGACGAGGTCGGCAAGGACGCCGTCCGCTTCACGATGCTGACCCGCAAGGCGGACGCGCAGATGGAGTTCGACCTCGACCAGGCGCTGGCCCAGACGCGCGATAACCCAGTCTTTTACGTGCAATACGCGCATGCAAGGTGCCGCTCGGTGATGCGCGCGGCCGCGGCAATGTTTCCGGCCGAGGCGATCAGCGACCAGGCCCTTGCCGGCGTCGCGCTGGACAGCCTGCAGGCCGAGGCCGAGATGGCGCTGATCCGCACCCTGGCATCCTGGCCGCGTGTCGTGGAAGCCGCCGCGATTGCACGAGAGCCGCACCGAATCGCGTTTTTCCTCTATGACTTGGCGGGCGATTTTCATATGCTGTGGAACCGAGGCAAGGATGATTCCACGCTTCGCTTCCTGCAGCAGGACAGGCCTGCCGAAACGCTGGCCCGGCTGGCTCTGGTGGCAGCAACCGCGGTGGTGATTCGCTCCGGCCTCGCCGTGATGGGCGTCGATCCCGTCGACGAAATGCGCTGACCTTCGGCCCCCTCCGCGCCGGAGACAGCCGGATGGGGACCACCGAGAGGGAACAAGCGTGTCGTGTCGGACGATCTGAGCATCCCGAATCCCACCTACCGCATGCGTCGCCGCGGCCGTGGTGGCATGGACCCGGACACCAGGCGATTGCTGATGATCGCGGGCGGCCTTGGTGCCGGCCTCGCCGTGGTGTTTCTTGCCTCCAGCCTGTCCAGCCGTCATCCCGGGGAGATCCCCGTTATCCAGGCCGACAGCGGCCCGATCAAGGTGAAGCCGGAGAACCCGGGCGGGCTGAAGGTGGCCGGAATTGGCAACGAGATATTCTCCGACGGTTCAGACACCGACGGATCGAAGCTCGCGCCCCCGGCCGAAGCGCCGGATCCGGCCGCGCTCAGGGCGCCGCCGCCGGCACCCGTGGCGGCTCGCCTGCCGGTCCCGCCGGCAGCCACTCCCGCGACGGTCGCACCGCCGCCGGCACCTTCCGTCGAGCGGCGTACGGCCGCGGCCGCGTCGCCGGTGAGCCAGACCCGTCCGACGGCCGTGGCCGTTCAGACGCCGCCGGAAAAGCGTGAATCGGTCGCCGGGCACGGCGCTGAGGCGCGCACCGCCTCTGCCGCGCAAAGCAGCAGCAAAGGCGCCGTCGTGCAGCTCGCGGCCCTCAGTTCCGAAGCAGCCGCCAGGGAGGAGTGGCAGTTGTTGGTCAAGCGAATGCCCGACCTGCTGAACGGCCGCCAGCCGGCCTATTCGCGGACAGAGCGGGACGGCCACACCTTCTGGCGGGTCCGGACCACGGGATTCACCGATCTGGCCCAGGCCAAGTCATTCTGTGAGCGCGTTCGCACCAAGGGAGCCGGCTGCTCGGTTGCCGACTACTAATAGGCGGCCGCGCCGCCGAATCGCGGCGTCGAGGTTTCGCCGTGCGCCAAGGCCGGTGGATCAGGACGCGCCCGCATTCTGGCAACGGCCACGAAGAATGACCATTGGCGGAAGTCATTTTTGGCGCGCCGTCGCCCGCCAACCCGGCGCGCGATACCACTGGGCGCAAGCGTCCGAAGAGGCAATGCGTCCGCCGATTGGAACTGCAGCCGGCCATTCGCGAAGCCACGGTGATATCGCTTTGCGCGAACGTTGATCTTTCCAAGGGTTCTGCCGATTGGTATCGGGCTACGGCTTGGCGGGTGGCGGCGGCCGACCGGGGATTCAGGCCAACGCCTATTCCCGGTGACCGTTGGAATGAACCCGCCGCAGTGACGGAAGACCGGAACCAATGAAAGCGGCGATCGTCGGCATAGCCGGGCCGGTTCTGCGGCCCGAGGAAGCGGCGCTGCTGGCGGATTGCCGGCCAGCGGGCGTGATCCTGTTCGCCCGCAATGTCGAGGACCGGCGCCAGCTTGCCGCACTGCGGGCAGCGCTGGGCCAGGTTCTACCGCCTGAGGCCGTGCTGATGGTGGATCAGGAGGGCGGGCGGGTCGCGCGTCTGCGTCCGCCGCACTGGGCCGCGCATCCGCCGGCCGGCGTGGTCGGCGAGATATTCGACCATGATCCGGCCCGGGGCATACGGGTGGCGTGGCTCACCGGCGCCCTGATCGGCATGGACTGCGCGGAGGCCGGCTTCGATGTCGTGGCGGCGCCGGTGCTGGACCTCTCCGTGGCCGGCGCCCACACCGTCATCGGCGATCGGGCATTGGCGAAAGACCCGCGCGCGGTTGCCCGCCTGGGCCGCGCTGTCGCCGCGGGGCTGCTGGCAGCCGGCGTCCAGCCCGTCGGCAAGCACGCACCGGGGCATGGGCGCGCCCGCGTGGACAGCCACCTCACCTTGCCGCGGATCGAGACGAATGAGGCGGAAGCGGCCCTGCTCGCCGCCGACATCCTGCCTTTCACCCTGAACGCCGCGCTGCCATGGATGATGACGGCGCATATCGTCTACCCGTCGCTCGACCCCATATTTCCTGCCACCTTGTCACCCGCGGTGATCGCGGGAACCATCCGCGGGCGCATGGGCTTCAAAGGAGTATTGGTGAGCGACGATCTGGCAATGAAGGCACTGTCCGGCGAACCGGCCGACCTGGCGGTCCAGGCGCTGGAAGCGGGCTGCGATCTGGCACTCTATTGCAGCGGCGACCTCGCCGCGACCGAGACGCTGCTGCGCCGCTGTCCGCCGGTCGCCGGGGATGCAGCTGAACGGCTTGCCGCCGCACGCGCGATGGCCAAGCGCCGAAGGCTGACCCTGGACCGAAGCGTACTGGCGAATGAGCGGGCGCGCCTGCTGGCCGACCCCGCCCCGGATCTGCCGGGCAGCCAAACGCCAGGCCGGGACCCGACCGATTTCCGCCGGACGTTGGCTGGATGAGCGGCATGCTGTTCAGCCTCGCACTCGCGGTGGTGCCCACCGTGCTGGCAATCACCCTGCACGAAGCCGCCCACGGCTATGCCGCCCTCGCGCTGGGGGACGATACGGCGCGGCGCGCCGGGCGCTTGTCGCTCAACCCGCTGCGGCATGTGGATCGCTTCGGCACCATCGTGCTGCCGGGCATCCTGCTCATTTCCCAGCTTCTCACGCTCGGGCGGATCGTTTTCATGTTCGGCTGGGCGAAACCGGTGCCGGTCTCCGCCTGGAAATTCCGCAATCCGCGACGCGGCATGGCGCTGGTCGCGGTCGCCGGCCCGGCGATGAATTTCGTCCTGGCCTGGCTCGCCGCCCTGCTCATGCCGGTGACCACTCCAACCGGCAGTCTCGGCCCTGTCGTCGTGCAATTCCTGTTCTATTTCATGCTGTCGAATATCGTCCTGGGCCTGTTCAACCTGCTGCCCGTTCCGCCGCTGGATGGCGGTCGGATCGCAGTCGGGCTCCTGCCGCTGGGGCTGGCGAAAACCTGGGCGAGGCTCGAACGGGCCGGCATCGCCATTGTCATACTCGCCGTCTTCATTCTGCCCTACCTGACGGGTGTCGATCCGGTGGGGCAGGCGCTGGATCACATTCTCCCCTGGGCATTCCGGACCCTGTTCTGGCTCGCCGGTCATGACGTTCCCAGCGGCAATGTCGGCACCATCTGAACCCGCCGAAACCGCCAGCGACGCCGACAGGCCGGTGGACAGCCTCGTGCTCCGCCTGGAGGGGTTCGAGGGACCGCTCGACCTGCTGCTCGATCTCGCCCGCTCGCAGAAGGTGGACCTCGCGAAGATTTCGGTCCTCGCCCTGGTGGAGCAGTACCTGGCCGTCATCGAAGGTGCTCGCCGGGTGAGGCTGGAACTCGCCGCGGACTGGCTCGTCATGGCCGCCTGGCTGACTTGGCTGAAATCCCGCCTGCTCCTGCCCGCCACACAGGAAGACCAGCAGGAGGGAACCTTGGCTGCGCAGGCTCTGGCCGAACGGCTGCGCGAACTGGAGGCCGTCCGCACCATCGCCGCCTGGCTCGCCTCCCGCCCGCTGCTCGGCCAGGACGTGTTCGCCCGCGGATTGCCCGAGGATCACAGCGAAGTAGACCGCACGCGGCTGGTGCTGGAGCCCGGCGCGTTCGTCCGCGCCTATCTCGCCGCCATTCGCCGCGGTACCAAGGCGACACGCTATCAGCCGCGGGCCTTGACCTTATGGACCGTGCAGGACGCACTCCACCGTCTGGGCGCGCTGCTTGGCACGCTGCCGGATTGGGCCAGCCTGGAGCAGTTCCTGCCAGATAATCTGGGCAGCGCCACCGAGCGGCGGGCGGCACTGTCGAGTACGCTGCTGGCCGGGCTGGAAATGGCGCGTGGCGGCGCGCTGCGTCTGCGGCAGGAAGAGGCATTCGGGCCGATCCTGGTGCGCCGGGGCAGTCCGGCAACCGAGGAGGGTGCATGACAGACGAGCCGCCCGACCAGCCGGAACCCGTGCCGCCGGATAACCCTGCGGATGCGACCGTTTCGGCCAGGACGGATGACCCACCCGTCCTCACGCCCGTTTCGGCCGGCCCGGCTGATCCTGCTGTCACGCCTGCCACGGCGGAACCGGATGAGCAGGCGCTGCGGATCGCCGAGGCGCTGGTGTTTGCCAGCGCCGCACCGGTCAGCCCGCGCGCGCTGTCGCGCCTGCTGCCCGACGATTGCGATGCGGATGCGGTGATCGCCGCGCTCCGTGTCCGCTATGCCGGGCGTGGTGTGGAACTGGTGGATGCCGGCGGCGGCGTGCAGTTCCGCACTGCGCCCGACGTTGCGCCCATGCTGCGCAAGGTCATCGAAGTGCCGCGCCGGCTGCCGCGCGTCGCCATGGAGACGCTGGCGATCGTTGCCTATCACCAGCCCATGACGCGGCCGGAGATCGAGCACCTGCGCGGCGCGTCGCTGTCGCAGCAGACACTCGACGCGCTGCTGGAGGCCAATCTCATTGCACCCCAGGGGCGGCGGGAAAGTCCCGGCAGGCCAACCCTTTGGGGCACCACGCCGCATTTCCTGGCCATGTTCGGCCTGAAGGACATCCGGGAACTGCCGCGCCGGGAAGATCTGCTCCTTGAGACGCCCTTGCCGGCGCCTGCCGACGAAAGCGGGCGAATCGGGGAGGCGTCGACCGGCGACATCGCGTCCGGCGCGGATGGTCCAGTTTCCCCGGACACGGCTTCCTGCTAGCAAGCCGCCTTCGGAGACAAGCGCGTTCCCATGTTCGATTTCGCCTGGTCGGAAATTGCCTTGATCGCAGCCGTCGCGTTGATCGCGATCGGACCCAAGGACATGCCCGTGGCGATCCGCTCGGTCACCAGCATGATCAAGAAGGCGCGCCGCATGGCCGCCGAGTTTCAGACCCATGTCGATGAAATGGTGCGCGAGGCGAATCTCGACGAGGTGCGCGACCAGATCAACGAAATCCGCAACTTCGATGTGCGTGGCGAGGTCGAAAAGGCGGTCGATCCAGACGGCTCCTTGCGCAGCACCTTCGCATCCGATCCGTTCGCGACAACAACCACGGCAACAGCCGAAACCACAGCTCGGGCCGTGGACGAGGTCACCGTGGGCGATGTCACCGGGGACGCGCCTGCCGCGCCGCTGGCGGCGGATGCACCGTGCAGCGGCCACAAGCCGGCGGTTCCGGCCGCGCCCGCCTTCATTCCGCCCGGGATGGTACCGCCGCCGGTTGTCGCTGCATCCGTGGAAGACCAGCCGCCGGCCTTCATTCCGCCCGATGCCGTGCGGCAGCGGCGGTCGTCGCCGCCGGCATGAAAGCGGCTTCTTGGTGGATTGATACCTCATTTGCGATGCGCCGGCCGGGGGAACGCTAACCTGGGGCGCAATTGACAACGGAACCCGGATCAGTGGCCACAACGCGCGACGAAGACCCGATCAACGACAAGCCGATGCCGCTGCTTGAGCATCTGATGGAACTGCGGCGCAGGCTGCTGTGGTCCGTCGTTGCCTTCCTGGTCTGCTTCGCCGGCGCCTACTATTTCGCGGGCGAGATATATTTCTTCCTGGCCGAACCGCTGGCGAAGGTCCTGCGCGAACAGGGCAATCCGGACCCGCACCTGATCTACACCCAGCTTTATGAAGCATTTTTCACGCGCATCAAGGTCGCCTTCTTCGGCGGTGCGTTCGTCGCTTTTCCTGTGATCGCTTCCCAGCTCTGGCTGTTCGTGGCCCCGGGACTGTACCGCAGCGAGAAGCGTGCCCTGCTGCCATTCCTGCTGGCGACGCCAATACTGTTCATTCTTGGTGCGGCGCTTGCGTACTATTTCGTGTTTCCTTTTGCCTGGCGATTCTTCGCCAGCTTTCAGGACCCGACCGGTGGCGGCGGCGTGCCGATCGAGCTGCTGCCGCGCGTCAGCGAATATCTCGACCTGGTGATGAAGCTGATCTTCGCGTTCGGCATCACCTTCCAGCTTCCGGTCGCACTCACCCTGCTGGCGAAGGTCGGGATCACCAGTTCGAAGGCACTCAAGCGGTTCCGCCGCTACGCCTATGTCGGCATGTTCGTCATCGCCGCGGTGCTGGCACCGCCAGACATCATCACGCAGACCGGGTTGGCACTGCCGCTGATCGCACTCTACGAAATCTCGATCCTGTCGGCGAAATGGGTCGAGCCGAAGCCGGTGGAGGTCTGAGCCGATGCATGACATTCGTGTCATCCGCGCCGATGCGGCGGCATTCGATGCGGCCCTCGCGCGGCGTGGCTTGCCAGGTGCATCGTCCGACATCCTGACGCTTGACGGCGAACGCCGAACGGCACAGACGGCGCTGCAGGCGAAGCAGGCGCGGCGCAACGCGCTGGCGAAAGAGATCGGTCAGGGCAGGCGTACTGGCGCTGACACCGCGGCGCTGGAAGCGGAGGCTACGGGGCTGCGCGGCGACATGGAGTCGCTGGAGGCGCGGGCCGGGGAACTCGACCGGGCGATCCGGTCCGTCCTGGAATCGTTGCCGAATATCCTCGACCCGGCCGTGCCGGACGGTGCCGACGAAAGCGCCAACGTCGTGCTGTCGCGGTTCGGCGAACCGCACGACTTCGGCTACGCCCCGAAGCAGCATTTCGAGCTCGGCGAGGCGCTCGGCATGATGGACTTTGCGACGGCCGCGAAAATGGCCGGCGCGCGTTTCACCATCCTGCGTGGGCCGCTCGCGCGGCTGGAACGCGCTCTGGGGCAGTTCATGCTGGACCTGCACACACAGGAGCACGGCTATTCCGAAACGATCGTGCCGTCGCTGGTGAACGACGCGACCGCCTACGGCACTGACAAGCTGCCGAAATTCGCCGATACGATGTTCCGGACCACCGATGGACGCTGGCTGATCCCGACGGCGGAAGTGCCACTGACTGCCATGGTCATGGACGACATCGTGGCAGAGAAAGTGCTGCCGATCCGCGTGACCGCCCTGACCGATTGCTTCCGCAGCGAGGCCGGCGCGGCCGGGCGCGATACGCGCGGCATGCTTCGCCAGCATCAGTTCCGCAAGGTGGAGCTGGTCTCGGTCACCCGGCCGGAAGACAGCGCAGACGAACATGAGCGTATGACGCAATGTGCCGAGGCGGTGCTGCAACGGCTGGAACTACCGTTCCGCCGCGTCGTGCTGGCAGCAGGCGACACCGGCTTCGGTGCAGTCAAGACGTACGATCTCGAGGTCTGGTTGCCAGGTCAGCAGGCGTGGCGGGAAATCAGTTCCTGTTCCAACACGCGCGACTTCCAGGCACGCAGGATGAATGCCCGTTACCGTTCGGCGGACGGCAAGTCGGTATCCTATGTGCATACCTTGAACGGATCCGGCGTCGCCGTGGGACGCGCGCTGATCGCCGTGATGGAGAATTTCCAGCAGCAGGACGGCTCGATCGCAATTCCCGATGCGGTGCGGCCTTACATGCGCGGCCTGGATTGTATCGTCGCGGGATAATACTGTCGGTGTTGCCTTTCGCGTCGTCGTCTGTGTCCGGTAGAGGGCGAAGGTCGCGTTGACGGTGCCTGATCGCCAGCCTAGCGTGCGGCTCTCTGCAGATTCCGGGGGAAAGACCCAAGATGGCGAATAAACTGAAGGCGCGGATTGCCGCGGGCAAGGCAGCGGTGAATGGCTGGCTGGCGATTCCGTCCGGTTTCTCGGCCGAGGTGATGGCGCAATGCGGCTGGGACAGCGTCACGGTCGACATGCAGCATGGCGTGCAGGACTATCAGTCGATGGTGCAATGCTTCCAGTCGATGCAGGCGCACCCGGTCACGCCACTCGTGCGCGTTCCCTGGAATGAACCCGGCATTATCGGCAAGGCGCTCGATGGCGGGGCCATGGGCATCATCTGCCCGATGGTGAACAACGCTGCCGAGGCGAGGGCATTGACGGATGCCTGCCTGTATCCGCCGATGGGAAAGCGCAGCAACGGCCCGATCCGCGCGGCGATGTACGGCGAAGCCAGCAGCTACCAGAAGACCGCCAACGATGAGGTGCTGGTGATCCCGATGATCGAAACCCAGCAGGGGATCGACAACATCGACGAAATACTGAGCGTTCCCGGCATCAGCGGCATCTATATCGGCCCCTCCGACATGGGCCTGTCGCTTGGCATGATCCCGATCCTGGATCGCGAGGAGCCGATCATCCTGGAGATCTACAAGAAGCTGCTGGCCTCCTGCAAAAAGCACGGGAAATTCGCCGGTCTGCACAACGGCTCCGCTGCCTATGCGGCACGCATGATCCAGATGGGCTTCCGCTTCACCACCATCGCCAATGACAGCGGCCTGATGGCGCGCGCCGCCCGGGAAGCGGTGACGGCAACGCGCAAAGCCGCCGGCGACATCGCGAACTGAAACGCCACAGGTACCCGCGAACGGGCGGGGGTTGGCCCCCGCCCGTTTCGCGTACGGCGGTCAGAGTTGAGATCGCGCGACCGGCGATTGCGGCACGAAACACCGACAGCCTGTTCGGTGCGAATAGAAGCACCGAACAAGCCCCACTTCATTGCCTGACCGCGTGATTCACGTCTGCGGCGACCACGCGTTAACGCGTCTTCTCCGCGGCATCCAGCAAGCGCTTCTTCACGCTCGGGTCGGACTGCGCCAGCTTGAGCACGCTGACATACTGATCGACTGACAGGCCCCTGGCTGTGATCGCCTGCATCGCCTCGGCATTGGCCTTATCCGACAACCCCTGTTTCTGTTCCGGCGTTGCGGATTGCATCTGCGTCTCATAGTCCTGCTGCACCTTCGATACGTCATGCAGCGCGCTGCCTGCCTTGGCGATTGTGCTGTCCGGGATCTTCGCCGCTTGAGTGGCCGGCACCTGCCCCGGGTGGTTGACACTGTCGGCGCGAGACGGAGCCGGGCCGGCAACGGAAAATGCCGCCAGGGCGGCCCCCAGTACCAATGTTGGTGTTCCGATATTCATTCCAGGATGCTCCGTGCCGCAGTGGCCAGACGCCGCTCGAGCTCCGGGTCGCTTTCCGCGGCCCGCAGGACCCTCGTGTAGTCGGTCACCGTTATGCCTTCCTCATCGATCGCACGCAGCGCCGCCTCCTCGGCTTTGGCGGTCAGGGCCTGCGTATCGGCGACCGGCTCCCCGGCCTCGATGCGGTCTGTCAGGGCTTGAGAAATACCGGCAACCTTGCCGGCCGCCGCGCCCACTCTCGCGACCAGCTCGTCGGTCATCTGCTCGGCTGCGGCCGCGCCGTCCGTTCTGGTTTGCTGGGGGATAGCCATGGGCTGTCTCCGTCGCTGTGAAATGCATGGCCCGCGCGGACCACGCCCACGGCAACACGTGGCGCCCGGATGGGTTCATCGGAAAATCGACTGGGCGGGCAAACACGATGAAACCCGCGCGGCAGAAGCCGGAGAACAGGTTGATATTCCCGTGGCTGCCGCTGCCGTGGCGCTTCTGGATCTGCCGGCGCGCCATCGACGGCCGGCCGGTCGGCGCGGTAGAGAAAGCGCGGGCGTGAGGCTGCCCGACATCCCAGGGAGACTCCCATGGCGCAACCGCCGGTTATCCGTCTTCACCCGCAGGACAATGTGGTGATCGCGCGGGCTACGCTCCTACCTGGCGCACTGGTCGATGACGGCGTGGCCGCCAGCCAGCGCATTCCCGCCGGCCATAAGGTCGCCGTGCGGCCGATCGCCAGGAACGAGCCGGTGCGCCGCTACGGCCAGATCATCGGCTTCGCCGCATCTGACATCGCGCCGGGCCAGCACGTCCACGTACAGAACTGCGAGATGGGCGATTTCGCCAAGGATTACGCTTATGGCGTCGACGCGCAGCCGACGCCGTTCGTCGACAGCCCGGCTACCTTCCAGGGTATCCGCCGCCCGGACGGCAAGGTCGCCACCCGCAACTACATCGGCATCCTGACCAGCGTGAACTGTTCGGCGCATGTCGCCGGGCTGGTGGCGGACATGTTCCGCCGCAACCCCTTCACCGGCGACGATCCGCTGGCCGACTTCCCCAACGTCGATGGCGTGGTGGCGCTGACCCACAAGACCGGCTGCGGCATGACGCAGGATGAGCCGCTGCGCCTGCTGCGCCGCACGCTCGCGGGGTATGCGCGGCATCCGAACTTCTCCCACGTCATCGTGCTGGGCCTGGGCTGCGAGGTGAACCAGATCGGCGGCCTGATGGAAGAACAGCGGCTGGCCGGACGGCTCAAGGCGATGGACATCCAGACGATGGGCGGCACCCGCAAGACCGTCGCCGCGGGGGTCGAGTTCGTGAAGGACGTGTTGTCAGAAGCCAACAAGGTATCACGCGAAGCGGTGCCGGCGAGCGAACTGACCGTGGCGCTGCAATGCGGCGGCTCCGATGGCTATTCCGGCGTCTCCGCCAACCCCGCGTTGGGTGCCGCAAGCGATCTTCTGGTGCGCCACGGCGGCACGGTGATCCTGTCGGAAACACCGGAGACATACGGCGCCGAACACCTGCTGACCCGCCGCGCGGTGTCGCGCGAGGTCGGGGAGAAGCTGGTCGGCCTGATGCAATGGTGGGAAGAGTACACCAAGCGCGAAAACGCCGAGATGAACGCCAACCCATCCCCCGGCAACAAGCTCGGCGGCCTGACCACCATTCTGGAAAAATCCCTCGGCGCCATGGCGAAAGCCGGCACCACCAATCTGGTGGACGTGGTGCAGTACGCAGAGGAAGTGAAAGCCCGCGGCTTCGTCTTCATGGACACGCCTGGCTACGACCCGGTCGCCGCGACCGGACAGGTGGCGGGCGGGGCCAATCTGGTGTGCTTCACCACGGGCCGCGGCAGCGTGTTCGGCTGCAAGCCCGCGCCCTCGATCAAGCTCGCCACCAACACGCCGATGTTCAAGCATATCGAGGACGATATGGACGTGAACTGCGGCACCGTCCTGGATGGCGACGAGACCGTGCAGCAATGCGGCCAGCGCGTGTTCGAGCTGATGCTCCGCGTGGCGTCCGGCGAGCGGACCAAGAGCGAGTCGTTCGACTTCGGCGCGGCGGAGTTTGCCCCCTGGGTGCTGGGCGCGACGATGTAGGAGAAGACTTGATATCAGAGTGCGATATACTATATATCCCTGCCAATGAGAACCCTCGTTGACATTCCCGACACTGAAATCCGCGCGCTGGCTGAGCTCTGCGCCCGGGTCAACCAGCCACGCGCTGCGCTGATTCGGGAGGCAATCGTGGAGTATGTGGAGAAGCATCGGCAGCCGGCGGTCGAAGAGGCCTTTGGTTGTTGGGACGCTGAAACTCCGGATGGCCTGACATACCAGGAGAAAGTTCGCGCCGAGTGGTGAAGGCGCTGGTCGACACGAATATCCTGATCGACTACCTGCGAGGAATCCCTGCCGCGCGAAGCGAATTGTCCCGCTATGCAGAGCGGGCAATCAGCATCGTCACCTGGATGGAGGTTCTGGTTGGCACCCCGCCGGCCGCGTTGTCCGCGACCTGCGCTTTCCTGGACACGTTTCGGCTGATCGGACTTGACCGTCCGACCGCCGAATGCGCGGTCCTGCTCCGTCAGCGGCACCGCCTGAAGCTGCCCGATGCGATCGTCTGGGCATCTGCGCAGGTGCATGACATGCTGTTCGTGACCCGCGATACGCGGGATTTTCCTGCCGACGACCCAGGCGTAAGAGTCCCTTACTGATCGCGACGCCGTTCGGCGCCTGGATACCCTGAATGGTCGGGTCCGATCCACGCGCGAGCGTCATTTGGCAGCGAGAACCGGTGATGACGTACATAACTCCCATTTCTCCGCCTGGTTCCGACCGCATCGCCCCCGATTGCGCCGGCATGGATTTCTACGCAGCAGATCGCAGTCTGCGGGATATGCTCGCGATCTACCTGGCGCCGAACGTGCGGAAGCACCTGACGCCGCACTACACCCGCCTTGGGGTCCTCGCCGGCGGCCGGCTGGACGAGCTGGCACGCATCGCCGATCGCCATCCCCCCATTCTGCATGCGCGCGACCGGTTCGGCCGTGATGAGGACTGGATCGAATACCACCCCGCCTACCGGGAAATGGAACAGATCGCTTTCGGCGACTTCCAGTTCCACGCGATGGTCCATCGCGCCGGCGTGCTGGACATGGACCGTCCGCTTCCGCCGGCCGCGAAATACGCGTTTCAGTACCTGTTCGTGCAGGCCGAGTTCGGCCTGATGTGTCCGATCAGCGTCAGCGATACGTCCATCCACCTGATCCGCAAGTTCGGCAGCAACTCCCTGCAGGATTACCTGCTGCCGAAGATGCTGTCCGGCGATCTTTCCATGCTGTGGAAAGGCACGCAGTTCATTACCGAGAAAGCCGGCGGCTCAGATGTCGGCGCAGCGGAAACCGTTGCGCGGGAAGAGGACGGCACCTGGCGCTTGTACGGCGACAAATGGTTCTGCTCCCACACCGATGCCGACGTGGCGCTGATGCTGGCCCGTCCCGAAGGCGCGCCCTCCGGCACCAGGGGGCTGGCTCTGTTCGCGCTGCCGCGGCGCACGCGCGACGGACGCCGCAACGCCTACCGGATCGCCCGGCTGAAGGACAAGCTGGGCACCAAGTCCATGGCCAGCGGCGAAATTCTGCTGAACGGTGCGGAAGCCTACCTCGTCGGCAACCGCGACAGCGGTTTCAAGCAGATGATGGAGCAAGTGAACCTGTCACGCCTGTCGCACGGTGTGCGCGCCGCGTCGATGATGCGCCGCTGCGTAAATGAGGCGCTGGCCGCCACGCGCGGCCGCCGCGCGTTCGGCCGAGCGATCGTGGAGTTTCCGCTGATGCGGCGGCAGTTGATGAAGCTGATCGTGCCGGCGGAACAGGCGCTGTCGGTGGCGTTCTGCACCGCCGATGCGATGGGCCGCGTGCCGGAAGACCACAGTGCCGGTGAAGAACTTCGCATCCTGACCGGCCTGCTGAAGCTGCGCGCCTGCCGCGACAACGCGGTGGTCGCGACGGGTTCGCTCGAATCGCGCGGAGGCAACGGTTACATCGAGGACTGGGTGAACCCGCGTCTCGTGCGCGACGCGCAGGTCGGGCTGCTGTGGGAAGGCACGAGCAACATCAATGCGCTGGATGTGATCGGCCGCGCGGTGGGGAAATCCGGCGCGCACAGGGCCCTACACGCGTTGCTGCATCGGCGGCTGGATGAGGCGTCGGCGTTGCCCTCACCCTTCGTGCAGGCTTTGCGCTCCACGCTCGATCGCACCGTGACCATGGCGGAGCGGGTGGCCGGCGCGGAAGCGGAAACGCTGGCGCGCCAGGCTTCCACCGCCCTTTACAACGTCGCCAGCGCGGTTCTGCTGGCCTGGGAGGCGACGCGGCCGGGAACCGATGCAAGGCGCGCCCTGATCGCGCGCTTCGTACTGGCACATCGGCTGTCGCCAAGCGACCCGTTGGCACCAGAGGAGGGGGCTTGGGAAAAACCGGCGACCGATCTCGTGCTCGCCGAGAAAGCCGCCGCGCTCGACGACGTGGCGCCGCTGCTTGTTGCCGGGCTGTGATCCGCGCGGCGTTGAGTCGTTTATGCTGACGGCGACGTTGCGTGTGCCGGGGGCTGATCTCGGCCCGTAGTGGAAGCGATCAGCTCGGGAACTCTATGTTCGCGAGCGTCACATTCAGACGATTCGGTCTCGAGCAACCAGTCTCTACCGCCATGGCCACGACGACAAATGCTCGCCTCGCAGGATGGTCACGCCCGCCAGACGCCGCCCGCGCAGCGTGATCGGCACGGATCCCAGGGGTTCGATCTTCGTAAAGTGCGGACCAAGATCAACAGCAACCCGCTCCGGGTGATCCACGGCCAACAACAGGATGTCCTGACCCACGCGCGCGGACGCCGGTTCCGCAAACCCGAACTGACGTGAATCGCGATTGAGGCAGATCACCGGCACCGAGGGCCCCAGCGCGTAGGCAATCTTCCCCGCATCCCGCCAGTTCGGCACGCCGACAGTCGTGCCGGGCTGAAGCAGCCCTTTGGCCTCCAGGCCGGTGCGGAGAGACGTCCAGTTCACACCCTCGATCGTCGGGTCCTTGTGTATGACCAGGGTCAGTCGGGGCCCCAGCCAGTCCAGCCGAACCTGCGTGCCGATCACCGCCAGGACGGCGACCACCAGACACGCGGTGCCGATCAGCGTGTGACGGACCCATCGCCGATCCAAGCGGCGCGCCACCTCCCGCCCCAGCAGCGGAAACAGCATCAGGTAGCCGGGCGCCGCCCAGTGGAACAGCACGCGCTGGCTGGACCAGGCCGATACCAGCGCGAACAGCACGATGGGCGGTGATGCGAGACAGGCCAGCAGCCTGTCCGTCCAGGGTGCGCCGCGGCGGAAGCCGGCAATGAATAAAGCCATCATCGGCAGCCAAATCCACGGCAGGACGAACAGCGCCTCGCCGGCCCATGTCACGATCGGCTCCAACGGATGAAACCTAAGGCCGGCGGCGCGATCGCCCTGGAACGCGAAGGATGCCCAGCCATGGGTCGCATTCCACACCACGACGGGTGCGAACACCGCGCAGGCAATCAGTGCGGCGACGTACGGCCCCCGACGGCGCAGCCACACCCGATGCTGCCGGCTGGTCCCCAGGTAGAGCAGGGCGCCAAGGATCGACAGTCCGGCCGAGTATTTGGAAAACAGCGCCAGCCCGGCGCACAGCCCCGTGCCGCACCACCAGCGCAACGCCTGCCGCTGCCCATCCCCCAGCGCGCGGACCAGGCACAAGGCCGCGCCTAGCAGGGTGCAATCGAGCGGTCCGTCCGGCAGCACCCATGTGCCGGTGGTGACGCCGAACACGGGGGACAAATTCAGCAGCACGGCCGCCCAGAGACCGGCCCGCGCATCTGCGACCCTTCGACCCAGGGAGAATGTCAGCCAGGTAGACAGCGCGAACAGCGCGATGAAGGGCAGGCGCACGACGATCGACGCCTCGGTGCCCGCAATATGGGCGGCGGCCCAGGACAGCCACCAGGACGCCGGCGGGTGGTCGAAATAGCCCAGGCTGAGCCTGCGGCCGGCGGCGACCATGTAGCTTTCGTCCACGCCCAGACCGAGCGCGGCGGCAAAGGCGAGGCGGATGGTGGTGGTCGCGAGGATCAGCGGCAGGATCGGGACCTGCCGCGCCGGACTTACTTGAACGTTCATCACACTCCGTGCCGGCACCGGCGTTCAATCCGCCCCATGGGTAGGGATGATCGCCCGGTTTGGCGAGAGCGGTTATGCCTTCGTTCGGACCACGCGTCGCGCCCGCGGCGCCGTCTTCTGCACCTCCGCCGTCAGGCGGCGGAACCGCGTTCGGCGGCAAGTCCCGCAGCACACCCAAAATCGCTTCCATCCCCAAGTCGCTAAATACATCTAGACATCTAGACAAATACCCGACATTCTCCGTCTTCCCTCACCAGACCGACCGCCAGTATCAGACGGCTCGATCTGATGGATGCGGAGGCTCCCGATAGTGTCTCTCGTCGCGCCCGCTTCACCCGGCCAGTCCGGCACGGCCCAACCCCACGCTCGGCGCACGTTGGTTATGGCAGGCGTCGCGCATGCCCTGCACGATGGCTACACCGACCTGAT
>Ga0134128_10004472_pt1 | contig 17099 bp, 11 predicted proteins | sample KB31754_FD_96462 | JGI IMG/M metagenome (GOLD analysis project Ga0134128, IMG submission 96462) | Terrestrial soil microbial communities with excess Nitrogen fertilizer from Kellogg Biological Station, Michigan, USA - KB3-175-4 | ecosystem: Environmental > Terrestrial > Soil > Unclassified ... | reverse complement strand
TGGTTGAGCGCGCCGTAGAGCTTGCCCATGTCCGACGACATAAGGGTAACTGCGATCATCCCGCCGTCCCGCTCGGCGATGACCCGCCGGAGCATCGCTTCGAAATCGTGGACGTAACGGTTGACCGAGCGCTGGAACTCTAGATCGCTCTCGTAATGGGCACGGATCGCGCGAGTCTCGCTGCCGCCGATCAGGCGCACCGCGCGGCTGGTAAACACGCCGCGATTGCCCTTCAGATAGGCGCCCCAGGCCTTGTCGTCGATTTCGTCGGACAGGATCTTGCCGACGTCGATCGCCGCAGAATGCATCGAATCGATGAGCAGCGAGACCCGGCGCGCGAAGGCCTCGCTGTCCTTCTCTCGCTGCTCCTTGTTCGTCTCTTCCATGTGCTGCTCGAGCGCGGCGGCGCTCTGGCCGAGAGTCACCATCTGCTGGGTCAGGCGATCCGATGCGCTGCGCGCCGCTTCGACCGCGCGGGCAGCAACGGATTCGACCTCGCGGAGCCGGTCTTCGACGCTCTCCCGGATCACGCGCTCTAGCGCGGCGCGGGTCTCGTCGGACAGTTTTCCGGCGCTTGCCGGGATCACGCCTTCGATCGCCTCTCGAGCGCGTTCGGCGGCGTGGGCCGCTGCGTCCTTGACCTGGACCAACGCGGAAACCAGCGCGGGACCGGTTTCGGCGCTGAGATCCGCCGCTTCACGTTCGACTTGCGCGAGCATCGAGGCCAGCTCGGTCAGCTTGGACTGGGCCTCCCCGACGCCCTCGTCGACCTGGCCGAGGAGCGCGGCGAACCGGTCCTGCTGCTCGGCAATGGACGCGCCCGTGGCGGAAAGCCGTTGCTCGGTCTCGAGCGCCGCGTCGCGGATCCAGCCGATCTCCGGCCGGACCGCGGCGGCGGTCTCGACCAGCCGGTCGGCGCCGCCCTGCGCCTCGCCTACGGCGGCGCCGAGGCTGTCGCGGATCTCCCCGGTCAAGCGGTCCATGCTCTGGTGGAGCGCGGCGGTGCGTTCGGCAATGGAGCCGATCGCCGTGTCTTGCGAGATCGCCTGCGCGGCGAGCGAATCAAGCTCGGTCCGGGCGCGGGTCAGCGATTCGAGGAAGCGGTTGGCGCGCTCGTCGCCATGCGCCGCGAGCTCGGTGAAGCGCTCGTCAATCATCGCGAGACCGCGGTCGATCTCGGCGATCATCCGCTGCGACGAGCGGTCCTGCTCGGCAACCCGCTGCGACAGCGATTCCAGCGAGCTGTTCGCGTGGTCGACATTGGCGGCGAGCGATTCCGACGCTTCGGCGCCTGCCTTGCCGATACCAGCCGAGGCCTGCTCGACCAGCGCCGCCACTGCGGCCGACTGGACATCGATCCCCGTCCGGATTTCCTCGAGCGTCACGGACGTGCGTTCGAGCAACACATCGAGCGCGCCGCCAAAGCTCGCTTCGGCCTCGCCGACTCGAGTCGCTGCCGTGGTGCCGGCGATGTCGATCTCGGCGAGCCGGGCGGCGAGCCGGTCGGTCGCTTCGGCGACCAACTGGTCGGCCTCGCGCGTGCGGTCGGCAAGCTCGCCGACCTGGCGGGCGAAGGCCGCAGCTTTCTCGGCCGAATGGCTGCCGATCGAACGCAGCTGCTCGGCAAGCCCGCGAGTCATTTCCTCGGCCCGCGGCAGGTCGTCGAGCAGCACGCCGATGTCGTTCCGGGCCGATTCGGCGGCGCGGTCGAGCGCTTCGCTATGCCGCTTCAGCTTCTCGCTGCTGCTGTCGAATTGCTGGGTGATTCCCCCGAGCTTTCCGGTGGCGTCGTCGCCGAGCTGCATCAGGTGCTGCGCCATCATCGAAAGCTCCGTCCGGCTGTCGGTGATCCGCTGCGAGAGGACTTCGAGCAGCGCTTCGAGCGACTGTGCTTCGCCGCGCATCGCGATGACCGAACGGGTGAAGCGCTCTGTCTCCTTGCGCCGGGTACGGCCGAAGATCAGCCACCCAAGGCCGAGTAGCGCAAGTGGGCCGGCGGCGATGGCGAGCCATTGCGCTACCAGCGGCGATGACAGCGGCTGTCCGGCAAGCGTCCGCCCTGCGGACCAGGCCGAGTAGCCGATCCACAGCGCGGCAAGCAGGGCGAGCGCGATTCCGAGCACCTGCCGTCCCCCCGCTCCCGGTTCCCGAACCACCGACTCAGTCGGCTGGAGCCATTGTTCTTCCTCGGCCGGATCGTGGAACGCGATGTCGGCGCTGGTCAGCTCGAGTGGCTCGGCCGCATGGGTCGCCGGCGGCGGAGATTCGGCGCGCTTGGGTGTGGGTGTCATCGTGAATGGCAGTTTACCATCTTTGAAGCGGTGAGAAAGCGATTAGAGAGGGCACGGGGCGAGGCTCGGGGAGGGATCAGCAGGAAATGGCCGTCGGCGCGCTGATCGGCGCCTATCAGGAGGACGACAATGGCGCCCTTCGCGCGCTGCTGCCGCTCGCCGGACGAAGCCTGCTCGAATATCAGGTGCGTTGCGCCGCCGCCGCCGGGGCCGCGCCGATCGTCGTGGTGGTCCAGCACGTGCCGCAGGCGCTCCAGGATGCGTTCGAACGGCTTCGCCTCGATGGAGTCGGAGTCTTTCCCGTCAGCGACGTCAATGAAGCGGTCAGCCGTTTCGAAGCAGGGTCGATGATCCTCCTTATTGGCGACGGCGTGGCTCCTTCGGCCGAGCTGATCGCGGCGATTGCCGGGGAGCCCGAGCCGGCTGTTGCGACGGTCCCCGACGATGAGGCGCACGAGATGTTCGAGCGCATCGACGCCGAATCCCGCTGGGCCGGAGTCGCCGTGGTCGACGCCCATCTGCTCGGATCGACCGCGGCGATGCTCGGCGACTGGGATTTGCAGTCGACCTTGCTTCGCCGGACCTTGCAGGAAGGCGCGATCCGAGTTCCTGCGGTCGACAGCGGCGGCGACCCGCTGCTCGCCGAAAGCGCCGACGATCTCGCCGATTTCCAGCGCAAGCTCCTCGTCGGCTCCCGCGGGCTGAGGCCCGACTGGGTAAGTCGCTACCTGCTCCCTCCAGTCGAGGAATTCGCGACCGAGCAGTTGATGGAAACCGCGCTGCGACCCGCATGGCTGATGTGGGGGGCGCTCGGCCTCACGATCGGGGGCGGCTTGTGTTTCACCCGCGGATGGCTTGGGGCGGGTATCATCCTGCTTCTCCTCTCGATGCCCCTCGACCTCATCGCAAGCCGACTTGCGAGCTTGCGTCTCAAGCCGCTGCCGGTGCGAATGCTGAGCCGTCTCGCGCTGTGGCCGGCGGCCGGGCTGGCGCTTATGGCGCTCGGCTGGTGGGAGGCGCGCCACGTCAGCGGCTGGGGCGCGTTCATCTCAGCAGTCGCAGCGGCCGCGTTCGCCGAGGCCGCCCGGGTCGAGCGCTCGGGGATGCCGGAGGGCGAATTGTGGCTCCTCTCGCGCCGAAGCGCGATCGTTCTCGCCATTCCCTTCGCGCTCGCCGGGGCCTGGACCAGCTATGTCGTCGCGATCCTGGTCTATGCCGCCGTCTCTTTTTTCATCGTTCAGCACGTGCGGCATCAACCTTCGAGTTGACGCGAAGTTAACGGAAATCGGATAGTGCCGGCGGACAATGATGCCGGAAGAGTGGCCGATCGCCGCCGGAGAGGCGGAACGGAACGCGCCCGCACGCGCTGCGGGACGCGGCCGGCTGGCCACTGTCCGGCTGGATTTCTTCCTCAATCCGGCCGAGCGACTGACGGAGCAGGAGCGGGCGCTGATGACGGCGATGCTCCATTGCCTGGTCGGCGACATCGCTTCGGAGCTTTGCGCGGCGCTCCCTGCCGGCTGGGCCGGGGCGAATGATGACGATGCCGCAATCGTCGAGGCGCTGACCGGCGCAGGCCTTCTCGACGACGCCGAGCTGATGGCGCTGCTTCTCCGCCGCGCCGACGAGGAACGGATCGGCACGGCAGCGCGAGCGCGCAACGGGCACCGCGATGCGCGCGTGCTTCAGGGCCTCGTCAGTCACGAGAACGGCCCCGTCTCAGCCGCGGCAATGGCCCTGATCCTGGCGAGGGGGCGTCGCCGCGATCGCTTCGGCCAGTGCCTCGCCGGTTTCGACGATCTTCCGCACGCGACCGCGGACCGGCTGGTGCACGCAATCGCCGCCGCGCTGCGCCGCGACATCGCCGCCGTACACGGTCCGGCGGCTTCCGACAGCGAGCTTTCGGGCGCTGCCGCGCGGCTCCTAGCGAACCACAATCCCTCGCGCAGCATCGAGGCACTGACCGCTGCACTGGTCGCCTTGCTCGACAGTGCGGCGGGGCTCACCGACGAGCTCTTGCTGGCCTGCGCCAACGAAGGCGAGATCGGCTTTATCGCCGAGGTCATCGGCCGCCGCGGCGGAATCAGGGGCACGGTTGCTTTCGATCAGCTCCTCTCGGGCAAGCCGCGGCAGGTTATGGCGCTCCTTCGAATCGCCGGTTTCACCCGCGAGCTCAGCGCTGGAATACTCGCCAGCGTCGGCGACCTGCTGGGGATCGCAGATCCCGGCGCCGCGATCGGTGTTTTCGATACGATGAGCCCCGACGAGGTCCAGGCCGCGGCCATCTGGCTGACCGCATCGGCGGCCTATCGGGGCGCGCTCGACTCGCTTGGAACCCGCAATGGCTAGCGTGCCTTCGGAACCGCGCGCGGTGCTCGGCCGCCTCGACCGCGACGGACGGCTCGTCGCGGCCGACCCGGAGCTCGCCACCCTCCAGCGCGAGGCCGGGTCGGAGCTCGGGCAATTGCTCGCGCTTCCGCAGATCGCCGCCGTCGCCGAGCTTGCGCGCAAGCTCCGGACTCCGGTCGGACGGCCCGCCGTCGCGGCATCAGCGGACCAGGACATCCAATTGTGGGTCAATGCGCGGCCGGAGGGCGACGAAATCGCCTTGTCGCTCGAGGGCTGGACGGTGCGCCCGGCCGCGGCTGCGCGCCTCAGCGCAATTCTCGGCGGCACCGGCGAATCGACTGGCTCGAGCGCGCAGAACGAGTGGACCACCGACGAGGAGCTTCGGATCATCTCCTTGTCGTCCGACCTTTCCGACCTGCTCGGGGTCGATGTCGCCGAAGCTTCGGGAGCTCCGCTGACGCGGATCCTTCGGCTGGAGGAAGATTCGAGCGGCGAGATGCCGCTGATCAGCGCGCTCGCCGGGCGCCGCGGCTTCTCCGGCCAGCGCGCCAGAAGCCGCACCGACGAAAGCTGCATTATCCTGCTGAGCGGGGAAGTGGTGACCGGCGCCGACGGCGGGTTCGCCGGCTTTCGCGGCACGGCTGAGACGGAGAAAGATGCCGCCGCGGCGGCCGCGGTCGCGCGCCAGCCCACGGGCTACGACCAGGCGCTCGAACAGCTGCTCCGGCTCCCGATCGACCGGATCATCGACAGCGCGGAGCAGATCGTCGCTCGTTCGGACGGGCCGCTGCGCGCGGACTATGCCAGTTACGGCAACGACATCGCCTCGGCCGCACGGCACCTACTCTCGGTGCTTCGCGCGATGAGCGAGGATTCGGCCCACGTCCACGGCTTCGTCGACCTGGCTTCGCTCGCCGCCGAGGCGGTGATCATGCTCGAATCCTCGGCAGAGGAACGCGGCGTCAGGATCGAGTTAGAAAAGCCGGAACCGCTCCGCGCCCGGGGCGAGGAGCGGGCGGTGATCCAGATCCTCGTCAACTTGATCGTCAATGCGGTCCGCTATTCGCCCGAAGGCGGCACCGTCCGGCTGAGCTTCGGAAGGACGGCGGGGACGGGTTCCGTCACCGTCGCCGACGAGGGGCCGGGCATCGCCGCGGGCGACGAACAGCGGATTTTCGAGCGGTTCGAGCGCGCTCAGAGCACCGAAGCCGGCACCGGCCTCGGCCTCGCCATCTCGCGGCGGCTCGCGCGCTCGATGGGGGGCGACGTCACGCTCGACAGCACGCCCGGCCAGGGCGCGCGCTTCACGCTGACCCTGCCTTCAGCCTAGTCGCGCTTGGCGACGGGGACGTAGTCGCGCTGGGTTGCGCCGACGTAGAGTTGGCGCGGGCGGCCGATCTTCTGTTCGGGATCGCCGATCATTTCGTTCCACTGCGCGACCCAGCCGACCGTACGGGCGATCGCGAAAAGCACCGTGAACATGTCGGTCGGAAAGCCAATCGCGTTGAGGATCACGCCCGAATAGAAATCGACGTTGGGATAGAGCTTCTTCTCGATGAAATAATCGTCGTGGAGCGCGATCTGCTCCAGCTCCTTTGCGACGTCGAGAACGGGGTCGGAGATGTTAAGCTCCTTCAACACCTCGTCGGCGGTCGCCTTCATCACTTTCGCCCGCGGGTCGAAATTCTTGTAGACGCGGTGGCCGAAGCCCATCAGCCGGAAGGGGTCATTCTTGTCCTTGGCGCGGGCGATATATTCGGGGATGCGCTTGGTCGTCCCGATCTCGCGAAGCATGTTGAGCGCCGCCTCGTTTGCGCCGCCGTGCGCCGGGCCCCACAAGCAGGCGATGCCCGCGGCGATACAGGCGAACGGGTTCGCACCCGAAGAGCCGGCCAGGCGCACCGTCGAGGTCGAGGCGTTCTGTTCGTGGTCGGCATGGAGGATGAAGATCCGGCGCATCGCCCGCTCGATGATCGGATTGACCTCATAGGGCTCGGCCGGGACCCCGAAGCACATCCTGAGGAAATTGCCGGTGAAGCTGAGGCTGTTCTGTGGGTACATGAACGGCTGGCCGAGGCTGTACTTGAACGCCATCGCGGCGATCGTCGGCATCTTCGCGATCAGCCGGTGAGAAGCGATCATCCGCTGTTCGGGATCCGTGATGTCGGTGCTGTCGTGGTAGAAAGAGGAGAGGGCGCCGACCACGCCGCACATGATCGCCATCGGGTGCGCGTCGCGGCGGAAGCCGCGGAAGAAGCTGGCGAGCTGCTCGTGGACCATCGTGTGCCGGCTGATGGTGTAGGAGAACTGGTCGAGTTCCTTCTTCGTCGGAAGCTCGCCGTGGAGCAGCAGATAGGCGAGCTCCATGAAGGTCGACTGCTCGGCGAGCTGGTCGATCGGGTAACCGCGGTGAAGGAGGATTCCCTTCTCCCCGTCGATATAGGTGATCGCGCTCTCGCAGCTCGCGGTCGATGTGAACCCCGGGTCATAGGTGAACATGCCGGTCTGGCCGTAGAGCTTGCGGATATCGATCACTTCGGGACCGACCGTCCCGTCGAGGACCGCGTAGTCGAACTTGCCGCCCGGCAGGGACATCGAAGCGGTTTTGTCGGTCATTCCTTCGGCTCCATCTGGTCGGCGATGCGGGCGAGGCTTTCGTCGCGGCCCAGCAACGCGAGAACGTCAAAGATCCCCGGAGACGTCGTTCGCCCGGTGAGGGCGGCCCTGAGGGGCTGCGCAAGCTTGCCCAGCTTGGCGCCGCTCGCCTCGGCGACTTCGCGGATAGCTGCCTCTAACGACGGGGAGTCCCAGTTCGCAAGTGCAACGAGTTGCTTGTGCGCCGCGCTGAGGAGGTAGCGGGCGTCAGGCGTGAGGAGCGCGGATGCGGCCTCGTCCATCTCCACCGGTCGCTCGGCGAAGAGGAAGGCGGCGCTCTCCGCGAGCTGGATCAGCGTATTGGCTCGTGGCTTCAGCTCGGGCATCGCCTTGATAAGCAGCGGCTTTTGCTCGGCAGACAGACCCAACCGGTCAGCCGCCAACTGGGCGAGGCGCGCGTCGTCGGCCTCGCGGATATAATGGCCGTTGAGATTCTCGAGCTTCTTGAAGTCGAAGCGCGAGGGCGATTTTCCGACATGGTCGAGATCGAACCACTCAATCGCCTGGTCGCGGCTGATGATCTCGGCATCGCCATGGCCCCATCCAAGGCGGAGCAGGTAATTGCCGACCGCCTCGGGCAGCATTCCGAGCTCGTCGCGATAGGCGTCGACGCCAAGTGCGCCGTGGCGCTTGCTGAGCTTTGCCCCGTCCGGGCCGTGGATCAGCGGGACGTGCGCGTAGGTCGGCTCGGGCCAGCCCATCGCCCGGATGATCGCCAGCTGGCGAAAGGCATTGTTGAGATGGTCGTCGCCGCGGATCACGTGAGTCACTCCCATGTCGTGATCGTCGACCACCACCGCAAGCATATAGGTCGGCGTCCCGTCGGAGCGGAGTAGGACGAAATCGTCGATCTCGGCATTCTGCACCGTCACCCGGCCCTGCACCCGGTCGTCAATCACCGTTTCGCCTTCGCGCGGCGCCTTCAGGCGGATGACGAACGGCTTGTCGGCATTCGCCTCGGTAACGTCGCGCCATGGGCTCTCGATCCGGAACGGACGTCGCTCGCGCTGGGCCGCTTCGCGCTGGGCCGCCAGCTCCTCCTGGCTCATGTAGCAGCGGTAGGCCTGCCCGCGCTCGAGCATCCGGTGCGCGATCTCGGCGTGGCGGGCCCAGAATTGCGACTGGTAATATTCGTGCCCGTCCCAGTCGAGGCCGAGCCAGCGCATCCCGTCGAGGATCGCGTCGATGGCTTCCTTGGTGGAGCGGACCCTGTCCGTGTCCTCGATGCGCAGCAGGAACTTGCCGCCGTGGTGGCGGGCGAACAGCCAGTTGAACAAGGCTGTGCGGGCGCCGCCGATGTGCAGGAACCCCGTGGGCGACGGTGCAAATCGCGTGACGATGGGCTGCGACGTATCACTTGCGCTCAAGCGCGCTTTCCTCTTCTGTTCATGCCGCAATGCAATGGACGAGCGCCCCTAACATAGGGGAAGCGCCTCTTCCACAGCGTGCTCGGAGCTATTGGAAGGCGCGGTTTTCCGCCGCTGCCGGGGGGCTGGAGAAGCTCCTCGAGGCGGAGCGCGCGCAGCTTCCACCCTGGGTCGTCGTCGGCCTGGGGAGCGGAATCGCGGCCTGGTTTGCCCTCGATCAGCCGATCGAATGGACGGCCTTCCTGTGTCTCGGCGCCGCGCTGACTCTGGTCGGATTTTTGCTCGGGTCGGGGCGAGCGGGAAGGGCGCTCGGCTGGTTCGCGCTCGCGGCCACGGCGGGATGCGCACTGGTGTGGGCGCGCTCGAGCCTGGTCGAGCAGCCGCGCCTGCCGCACGCAGCCGTCACTCAGCTGAGCGGCACTGTCGAGCTGGTCGAGCATCTCGCGTCGAGGGACAAGGTCCGGCTGACCATCCATCCGGCGACGCCGGGCCTGCCGCCGCGAATTCGGGTCTCGATAGACGAGGACAAGGCGCCCGCGGCGATCGCGCCCGGCGCACTGGTGCAGATGCGCGTCCGGCTCGCGCCGCCGCCGCCGATGGCGCTGCCGGGCACCTATGATTTCGCCCGGGACGCCTGGTTCTGGGGAATCGGTGCGGTCGGCAAGCCGCTCGGCCCGGTGACGGTGCTTCGCCCGGGCAAGGCGCGGGGGCTCGACGGGGTTCGCGAGGACCTTCGCCAGCATATCGAGAGCCGCCTTCCGCCCAGTCCCGCGGGGATCGCCGTGGCGCTCGCGACGGGCGACCAGAACGCGGTCGACCAGGACGATGCCGACGCTATGCGTCGCGCCGGTCTCACGCACCTCCTGTCGGTCAGCGGCCTCCACATCGCCGCGGTGGTCGCTTTCGCCATGTTCCTCAGCCTCAAGCTGCTCGCATTGAGCGAGCGGCTGGCGCTGCGGTTCAACCTGGTCCTGGTTTCCGCCGGTGTCGCGGCCGCCGCGGGGATCGGTTACACGCTGCTGACGGGAGCGCAGGTCCCGACGGTCAGAAGCTGCGTCGCGGCCCTGCTGATCCTCGGCGGAATCGCGCTGGGCCGCGACGCGCTCAGCATGCGCCTGATTGCGGCCGGGGCGCTGATTGTCCTCATCTTCCGTCCCGAAGCGCTCGCCGGACCGAGCTTCCAGATGAGCTTCGCGGCGGTGACCTCGATCGTCGCGCTTTACTCGACCCGTTGGGCGCGGCGGCTGCTGCAGCGGCGCGAGGAAGGGATCGTCGCGCGAATCGGCCGGTCACTGATCGGGATCATCGCCACCGGGCTCGTGGTGGAAATCGCGCTCGCCCCGATGGCGTTGTTCCATTTCCACCGAGCCGGCCTCTACGGCACGTTCGCCAACATCATTGCCATCCCGCTGACGACGTTCGTCATCATGCCGACCGAGGCGGCGGCCCTCGCGCTCGATGTCGTCGGCTGGGGTGCGCCGATGTGGTGGGCGTGCGGCGCCTCGATCGACGGTCTGCTTCGCCTGGCCCATGCCGTCTCGTCCACCACCGGCGCGGTCGCGCTGATGCCGTCGATGCCGACTTGGGCGTTCGGACTGATGATGGCCGGCGGAGTCTGGCTGTGCCTGTGGAACACCCGGCTCAGGCTGCTCGGGCTGGCGCCGTTCGCGATCGGAGCGCTGGCTGCAGCGTTGGCTCCGGCTCCCGATCTCCTGATCACCGGCGACGGAATGCATCTCGCGGTCGTCGACAGGGGCACGCCCCTGCTGCTGCGCGAGCGATCCGGAGACTATGTCCAGAGTCTCGTCGCCGAAGCCTCGGGGTTCGACGGTGAGCCCGGGTATCTTGGATCGCGGCCTTATAGCAATTGCACGCGCGACGCCTGCGTCGCGCTCGTGCGCAAGGGGGCCGTCGAGTGGAGGCTGCTGGCGACTCGGTCGGCTTATCCGATCGATTGGGCGACTCTGACCGCGGCCTGCGCGGATGCCGACATCGTCGTCTCCGACCGGCGCCTCCCGCGCGGCTGCGCGCCGCGCTGGCTCAAGCTCGACTCGTCGGCGCTCAGGCATACCGGCGGCCTCGCCATCTATCTCGGAAACCGCCCTCGCGTGGATTCGGTCGCCGACCGGGTCGGCAGTCATCCCTGGGCCGAGTTCAGCCGCTACGCCTCGGTCCAGACCGCCAGTTCGCTGCCGGACGGATCGATGAAGTGGAACCGCCGTCCGCCGGGGAAAGCGAAGATGGGCTTGGCAATCACGCCGCCGGCCTTGTTCACCGCGTCGAACGCAGCTTCGAGATCCTCGACACGGATCACCGGCAAAGGCGCGGACAAGGCATCCGAGGGGTCGCCCTGAAGCCCGATGTCGGTCGTGCCGTTCCTCGTCGCCGAATAAGTCGGGCCGTAATCCGCGAACGCCCACCCGAACGCTTTGGTATAGAAGGCGCGAGTGAGCTCATGCGCCGTCGCGCTCGGTAGCTCGACATAGTCGATTCTGGCAGCGCTCACGATCAATAGCGCCGGATCAGGCCCGCGAGTCGTCCCTGGATCTGCACGCGCCGCGGATCGTAGCGCTGCGGCTCGTACTGGCGGTTGGCGGGATCGAGGCGGACCATATTGCCTTCGCGGCGGAAGGTCTTGAGCGTCGCTTCCTCATTGTCGATCAGCGCGACCACGATCTCGCCGTCGCGCGCGGTGTCGACCTTCCGGATCAGCGCGAAATCGCCGTCGAGAATTCCTTCCTCGACCATCGAATCGCCCGCGACCTCGAGCGCGTAATGCTCGCCCGGGCCGAGGAGCGCCGCCGGCACCGCGAACGTCTCGGTACCCTGGAGTGCTTCGATCGGCGTTCCAGCGGCGATCCTGCCGTGGAGCGGGATTTCCATCGTGTCATTGGCAGCTGCCGGCACCGCGGGCCGGATCGGAGTCACCGTCGCCGCGCGCGTCTCGGGCAGCTTGAGGACTTCGAGCGCCCGCGCCCGGTTGGGCAGCCGGCGAATGAACCCGCGCTCCTCGAGCGCCGAGATCAGCCGGTGGACCCCCGATTTGGACTTGAGCTCGAGCGCCTCACGCATCTCGTCGAAGCTGGGGCTGACCCCATCCTCCTTCAGCCGGTCGTCGATGAAGAGCAGAAGTTCGCGTTGCTTGGCGGTCAACATCGGCCTGTCCCCGTCACCCCTGTGGAACGAACGGAGAACGTGTAGGCAACAAAGCGGCTCGGGTCAAGCGGCCGGAGGGAGTTCGGATCAGCCGCCGCTGCTCACCATCCGCGTTTTCATCGCCTGGATCGCGCTTTCGTTGCGGTCCGTGCCGACCTCCTTGCGGATGGCGGTGAGGAATTCGCGCGCATAATCGTCCGACACGCCCTGCTGGAGCTGATTCTGCATCTGACCGATCAGCGCCGGCTGAAGCATGGCGTTGCCGGGCACGATCTTCTTCACGTCGACGATGAAATAGCCGCGGCCCTGCGGGTCCGCGAACATGCGGCTTTTGCCCTCGCCGAGCGAGAAGAGCATCTTGAGCACGGGCGGGACCGGTCCCTGCGCGGTGGCGATCTGGATCCGCCGGGCGGCAAGGGGCTGGACCGGCGGGAGCGGCGCACCGCTCTCCTTCATGGCCTGGGCGAGGGGAATCCCGTGCTCGACCTTCGCCTCGATCTGCGCCGCGACCTGCCGCGCCCGGTCCATCGCCTTGGCGTTGATCCAGTCATTCGCGACCTGATCGTGGACGCTCGCGAGCGGAGCGGGGGCAGCGGGGACGACCTGCCCCGGCGACACCATCGCATAGCCCTTGTTGTCGGGCAGCGTGACGATCTCCGGCGGGTCGCTCGGAGCAACCTGGAATCCGGTCTTCAGGGCCGGCGCGAGCTCGGGCGGCAACTTGAAGCTCGGATCCGAGCGCGACGTGCCGTAGGCGATGATCAGCGGGGTCGTGGTCACCGGCAGCTTCGCGCGCTGCGCCGCCTCGGTGAAGTTGAGGCCGTTGTTGTCGATCGAATCCTGGAGCTTGTCGACGACGTCCTCGACTGCGTTCTTGCGCTTGTCCGCGGTGATCGTCGCGGCTATTTCCGAACGCGCCTGCTCGGGCGATTTTCCGCCCTGGGTCTTGACCGAATCGACCTTCACCACCGCCCAGCCGAAGCTGGTCTGGACCGGTCCGATGACCGAGCCCGAGGGGGCAGCGAACACTTCCGCCGCCGCCTTCGCGCCGACGACCGAGTTATATGCCGCCTGCGACTGATCCTTCAGCGACGTGACCGCGGCATTGGAACCCGCGGCGGCCGCGATCGATGCGCCACCCTTCACCTTGGCCGCGATCGCAGTCGCGGTAGCTTGGTCCTGGACCAGGGCCTGGCTGACGTCGCGGGTTTCCTTCGCCGCATAGTCCGCCTGGTGCGCATTGTAATAAGCGGTGATTTCCTGGTCCGAGGCGGTGACGTTTGATACCTGGTCGGGGCCGATCGGCGCGATGCGAAGGACACGCTGCTCCGGAACCATGTAGCGGTTGCGGTTGGCGGTATAATATTGCTGCAGGTCGGCGTCCGTGGGCTTGAGCCCGGCGTGGAAGGCGCCCAGCGGGACGACCGCGGCTTCACCCTCGCGCGATTCGAGCAGCATCGCCGCGTAGGGCGTCGCCATCCCGACCGCCACTCGGGCGTTCGCCGCGACCGGGGTCAGCAAATAACGTTCGAGCAGGCCGCTCGCGAGCACCTGGCGGACCTGCGCATCGGTGAGGCGCTGGGTCTGGAGGAACGACTGGTAGGCCTGCTCGCTGAACTGACCTCCGGGTCCCTTGGTCGCGGGGAGTTGCGCGATCTCGGCATCGACCAGCCGCTTCGACAGCGGGAAGTGGAATTTCTCCGCGAAGGCAACCAGCGTCTTACTGTCGATCAGCTCCTCGAGGATCGATTCGAAATCGCCGATGACGGTTGAATAATCGGCATTGGGCTGCTGTGCGCGCACCTGCTCCAGGTGGCGCTGCATGGCGTCGGACATTTCCTGCTCGGTGACCTGCTCGCTTCCCACTTTCGCCAGCGTATTGCTGGCCATGCCGAAACCCATCGTGCCAGAGCCGAAGTTGGAAAGATTGCCGAGTGCGAAGCCGGCCATGATGGCGAGCACCACGATCGCCATGATCCAGGTGCCGATCTTGGAACTGCTGACGCGGCGGAAGAAGGAGAGCATCGGATCCCGGGTGCAAGTTGGAAGACGAGGGCCGCTTTAGGGTCGGGACTGGCGCGCATCAAGCCGCGCCGCTAGGCACCCGCGGCAAAGGGGGAAGTGCCGCATGCCGTTACGCAAACTGGTCGCGGGCAACTGGAAGATGCACGGGATCTCGGCGGACCTCGCGGAGATCGAGGCGATCGCGTCCGCGGCGCGCACCTATCCGCAGGTCGACGTCGCTCTTTGCGTCCCGGCAATTCTCATCGAGCGTGCGGTTCGTGCGGTCCCCGGTTTCCCTATTGGCGGGCAGGACGTGCATCCGGCCCAGAAAGGCGCGCATACCGGCTGCACCTCCGCCGCGATGCTGCTCGACGCCGGCGCAGTGCTGACGATCGTCGGCCATTCCGAACGGCGCGACGCGCAGCGCGAGAGCAATGCCGAGGTTCAGGCCAAGGCCCATGCCGCGCTTCAATGCGGCCTGAACGTCATCCTGTGCATCGGTGAAAGCCTCTCCGTTCGGGAGCGCGGTGACGCGGTCGAAACTGTCCTTGCCCAGCTCGACGCCTCGATCCCCCACCAACCGGCGGAGCAGGCCGAGCTGGCGATCGCCTATGAGCCGATCTGGGCGATCGGCAGCGGCAAGACCCCCACCACCGCCGAGATCTCCGAGATGCACGGCGCCATCCGCCGGCGTCTGAACCAGCGCTACGGCGGCGAGGGGGAGCGCGTGCGGATTCTCTACGGCGGCTCGGTGAAGGCCTCGAACGCCGGAGAGATATTCGGCGTCGCGGATGTCGACGGGGCGCTCGTCGGCGGAGCGAGCCTCAGGGCCGAAGACTTCATGCCGATCGTCGCCGCAGCGGCGCAGGCAAGCTGAGCAGCCGTTCAGTTCACAATCAGTCGGCTTCTGCTATGAACATTACAGAAAGTTCACGAAGACACGAAGGAAAGGATGACATGCGACTGATCGTTGGGGCACTTGCCGCGGCCGGCCTGTTCGTTGCTGCGCCGGCCGTCGCGCAGGCACAGGCGGGGATCAATGTGGGGATGCAGGTGACCGACGCGAGCGGAGGCCCTGTCGGGACCGTCGTCGGGATCCAGGGCGCCAACCTGCTCGTGAAGACCGACAAGCACCAGGTGCCGATCCCCCGGTCGAGCTTCACCGTTGCGGACGGGAAGCTGCTCATCGGGATGACCCAGGCGCAACTCGACTCCGCGATTGAGCAGAGCCTCGCGGCTGCGAACGCCGCGATCGTCGCCGGCGCGTCGGTCAAGGGGCTGGACGGCGCGGCGGTCGGAACCGTCGATTCGCTTGCCGATGGGAATGTCGTGATCACGCTTCAGGACGGCAAGAAGATCGCGGTGCCCCAGTCGGGCCTGCGCGGAAATCCCGATGGAACCGTGACCGTCGGCTATTCCTCGGCGCAGCTCGAGGCGATGGTGCAGGGCGGGGACAGCTCCACCAGCGCCAGTTCGGCGACGACAAACACGTCGGGCAATTAGGCGCGGTTGAAAGCGGGCGCGGCGCCGACTAAGTCGCGGCGCATCCTCCGCCAAGAAAGCCCGTCATGTTCGCATTCCTGCTGATTGTCCAAACGCTGATCGCCGTCACGCTGATCGGCGTCATCCTGATGCAGCGCTCGGAGGGCGGCGGCCTGGGCGTGGGCGGAAGCTCGTCCGGGTTCATGACCGCGCGCGGCGCGGCGGATTTCCTGACGCGCTCCACCGCGGTTCTCGGCGGCCTGTTCATCGTCCTTTCGATCGTCATGGCGGCAATTGCCGGCGCGTCGCGCCAGCCGATGAAGATCGACACCTCGCTCGCGAACAAGGCCGGGAGTGGACTCCAGCAGCCCGTGCAGGCTCCGCCGCCGCAGCAGACCGCGCCCGCGCCGACGCAGGCCCCGGCCTCGAACGCCACCCAGAACGGACAGGCGCCGAAGGTTCCGCTAGCGCAGTAGGGAGCCCAACTTTTTTTCGCGTCGCGGCTTGCGTGAGTTAGGCGAACGCCCCTAAGCCTTTAATCCCATGGCGCGGTTCATTTTCGTCACCGGCGGCGTGGTTTCATCGCTTGGAAAAGGGCTTCTCTCCGCATCGCTCGGGGCGCTCCTCCAGGCGCGCGGCTTCAAGGTCCGGATCCGCAAGTTCGATCCTTATCTGAACGTCGATCCCGGGACGATGTCGCCCTACCAGCACGGCGAAGTCTATGTGACCGACGACGGCGCCGAGACCGACCTCGACCTCGGCCATTACGAGCGCTTCACCGGCGTGTCCTCGCGCCAGTCCGACAACGTCACGACCGGGCGCATCTATCGCGACATCATCGCCAAGGAGCGGCGCGGCGACTATCTCGGCGCGACCGTCCAGGTCATCCCGCACGTCACCAACGCGATCAAGGAATTCGCGCTCGCCGACACCGACGCCTGTGATTTCGTGATCTGCGAAATCGGCGGGACCGTCGGCGACATCGAAAGCCTGCCGTTCATCGAATCCATCCGCCAGCTGAGGAACGACCTCGGCCGCGACAACACCGTCAGCGTCCACACCACGCTCGTCCCGTGGATCGCCGCGGCGGGCGAGCTCAAGACCAAGCCGACCCAGCAGAGCGTCCGGGAGCTCTCCAGCCTCGGAGTCCAGCCGGAGGTGCTCCTGTGCCGCTCCGACCGCCCGCTCCCCGACAGCGAGCGCGAGAAGATCGCCTTGTTCTGCAACGTCGCCAAGGAAGCGGTGATCCCGGCGCTCGACGCGCGCAATATTTACGACGTGCCGCTCCAGTATCACGAGGCCGGACTCGACGACGAAGTGCTTCGCGCCTTCCGGCTCGACGCGCCGGCGCCCGATCTTGGGCGCTGGATCGAGATCATGGACCGCATCGATCATTATGAGAGCGAGGTGACGATCGGCGTGGTCGGCAAATATGTCGGCCTTCCCGACGCCTACAAGAGCTTGCGGGAAGCGCTGGTCCACGGCGGCATCGCCAATCGCGCCAGGGTCAACATCCAGTGGATTGACGCCGAATTGTTCGAGCATTCCGAGGCTGACATCGTCGCGGAACTCGAGCCGCTTCACGGAATCCTCGTTCCCGGCGGCTTCGGCGAGCGCGGGAGCGAGGGAAAGATCGCGTCCGTCAAGTTCGCCCGCGAGCGCGACATCCCGTTCTTCGGAATTTGTCTCGGAATGCAAATGGCGTGCATCGAAGCGGCGCGGATCCTTGCCGGAATCACCGAGGCTTCGACCACGGAGTTCTGCGAGACTTCCGAGCCCGTGGTCGGAATGATCA
>Ga0134128_10004471_pt1 | contig 17112 bp, 18 predicted proteins | sample KB31754_FD_96462 | JGI IMG/M metagenome (GOLD analysis project Ga0134128, IMG submission 96462) | Terrestrial soil microbial communities with excess Nitrogen fertilizer from Kellogg Biological Station, Michigan, USA - KB3-175-4 | ecosystem: Environmental > Terrestrial > Soil > Unclassified ... | reverse complement strand
GGCCGGCACCACCACGGTGGGAAAGTCACCGGTCGAGCACTCGCCGGTGACGTGCACCGGGGCGGCCTGGTAGGCGAATTCCCAGCACCAGCGATATGCGGTGACATTGATACGCGTGGCCGGAGCCGTTTCGGCTTGGGCGAGGCCCACACCGTTGTGCAAGCGGGAATTCCACAGAAAACTTCCGTATACCAGGCCACCCACGATGAACGCGAGTGCCACCACGTAGCCCAGTTCTAGCGGGGTGTTCTTCGAAGCCTGAAACGGCAGCGTATCACGCCGTTTCGCCCGGTTGCGCGCGATTGCTCCCAGCAAGATGATGGTGACGAGGAAAAAGACTATCGCGGCGATCGCCGACCACACAGTCAAAGCCTGGTCGAACACATTGCGGAAGGGCACGCGCGCCTCCTCGTCGGCGAGTCCGGTGTGCGGCCGGGCATCCGGCGACGGCGGGCGCCCACTTCCTCGCCCGCCAACCCTTTGCCCCCAATCCCCCCCGACTGTGCGGTTCAAACGTGCCGGAGAGCACATACCGCGGGCCTGGCGAAAAATTACCGCAAAGTGGGAGCGCTCGCGATGCGTGAACGACCCGTCGCCGCCATACTTCAGTTCTCCAGACCCGACGACCGCGTAGCGAGGAACCACCGACCGCAGCATCGACGCCGAGAATGGACACTGCGCGCCCGCCATGGACTCAACGACCCGCACCCCACGGGCGTCAGCCGTGTCGCGCCGCTGGCGACTACCCGGCAAGCTGCGCCGCAGGCTGGTAGCCGCGCTCGCGCTGACGATCGGCCTGTTCATGACCGGCGCTCTTTACCTGGTGCTCGCTCCGCGCCCGCAGATCGCGACCGCTGAGGCTGCCACCCAGGCCGACCCCGCACAGATCGCCCACGGCGAGCAGCTCTACAACAACGCGTGCATCACCTGCCACGGGACGAACCTGCAGGGAGTGCAGGGCCGCGGCCCCAGCCTGATCGGCGCGGGCGAGGCGGCGGTCTACTTCCAGGTATCTACCGGACGCATGCCGCTGGCCCGTGAGCAGGCGGAAGGTTACCGCAAAGCGCCGGTACCGGAACTGGATCCCGACACCGCCGAGGGACGGCAGAATCTGCAGGCACTGGCCGCCTATGTCCAGGCGCACGGGGGTGGCCCGCAGCTGCCCGCGGAGCGGGGCACGGCGTTGATCGGCGACGACCCGGCCAAGGGTGCCGACGCCTTCCGGCTCAACTGCGCGTCCTGCCACAGCTTCGTCGGTCGCGGCGGGGCGCTGACCCGCGGCAAGTACGCACCCATCTTGAACCACGCCACCCCCGAGCAGGTCTACGCCGCCATGCTCACCGGCCCCTCGGCCATGCCGACGTTCAGCGACCGGTCGCTCACCCCGGGGGAGAAAAAGGACATCATCGCCTACCTCCTGTCGGTCCGCGGTCAGCGCAACAGCCCTGGGGGTTACAACCTTGGCAACATCGGCCCGTCAGCAGAGGGCATGACCGCGTTCGTGCTGGGCATGGTCGCGCTGGTCGGCATCACGGTGTGGCTGGGAGCGAAGTCGTGAGCACCGAAGACCCGGCTCTGGGCGAGCGCGAGCCGCAGAACATGAGCCGCGAGGAGCTGGCTCGGCTGGCTGACGAGTTCGGCGATACCACCGTCGTCGCCAAGCCTCCCAAGTGGCCGATACCGGCAACCAAGGCGGAGAAACGGGCCGAACGCTCGGTTGCGCTGTGGTTCATCCTGTCCGCGCTGTCTGCCATCGCTTTCGTGGTGACGTTCAGCGTCTGGCCGGACGCGTACGTCAGCCCGTTCCAGGACGGGTACCTGTGGTACAAGCTGTACACCCCAGTCGTCGGGTCCACCTTCGCCATCGCGATGCTGTCGCTGGGTATCGGCCTGATCCTGTATATCCACAGGTTCTTTCCCGACGAGGTCGCGGTGCAGGAGCGCCACGACGGCCCGTCGGATGAGCTGGCTCGCAAGACGGTGGCAGCGCAGTACAAGGAGGCCGGCGACGACGTCGGCATCCCGCGCCGCTCGCTGATCATGCGGACGGCGCTCGGCGCGGCCGGGTTGTTCGGCGTGGCCGCCGGCGTGCTGGCGATTGGCCCGTTCGTCCGCCAGCCGTGGAAGGGCGGCGACCAGGCCCCACTGTGGATCACCGGCTGGAAGCCGCTGAGCGGGGAGACCGTCTACCTACGCCTGAAGACCAGTGTTGTCGGTGAGATTGTTCGGGTCCGGCCGGAGGACATGAAACCGGGTGCGATGCTGACAGTGTTCCCGTTCCGGGAATCCGATCGCGGCCACGAGGAACTCCTGGTGGCCGCCGAGCACGCCTCCGACTCGCCGGTGATGCTCATCCGGCTGCCACCAGGCACCACGGTGCACAAACGGCCCGGCCAAGAGAACTTCAACTATGGCGACTTTTACGCCTTCTCCAAGGTGTGCACGCACCTGGGATGCCCCGCCTCGCTGTACGACTCGCAAAACCACATCAGCCTCTGCCCCTGCCACCAGTCGGAATTCCTGATCACCGACTCGGCGAAGCCGGTCTTCGGCCCAGCCACCCGCGCTCTTCCGCAGCTGCCGATCACAGTGAACGAGGAGGGGTTGTTCGTGGCGCGAGGTGATTTCATCGAACCGATCGGCCCGGCGTTCTGGGAGATTCGGGCCCGTAAACAGTGAGATCACTCAGGCACCAGGTCGGGCTTCCGCGAGGGCGGTGGCCGCGCCGATCAGGGCGAGGTGGGTGAGCGCCTGCGGGAGGTTGCCGCGCAGCTCGCCGGTTTTCGGATCGACCTCCTCGGTGTACAGGCCGTGTCACCGGCGTAGGCCATGACCTCGTCCAGCAAGCCGGCCGCTTCGTCGAGCCGGCCGGCATGTGCCAGTGCCTCGATGAGCCAGAAAGTGCAGGCCAAAAACGCGCCCTCCTGCCGCGCCATGCCGGAGTAGCGGTAGAGCAGCGGACCCTTGACGCCTAGCTCGGCCCGGATGGCATCGATCGTGCTGGACAGCCGGGGGTCGTCACCGGCCAGGAAGCCGGTGCGAGCCGCCAGCAGGACGGCCGCGTCGAGTTCGTCGGTGCCGGCGTAGAAGGTGAAGGCCTGCTTGGCGGGCGACCAGCAGTGCCGCTCGATCCAGGAGCGGACCGCGTCGCGCTCCACCTCCCACCGGTCCACGTGCGGGCTGGTCAGCTGGCCGGCCTCGGCCAGGCGTGCCGCGCGGTCCAACGCGACCCAGCAGCCGATCTTGGAGCTCGTGTAGTGGGCGTTGCTGCCCAGTTCCCAGAGCCCGGCGTCCGGACCGCGCCACAGGTCGCAGGTGCGGTCCGCCAGGGCGGCGAGGCTGGCAGCGCTAGCCGCGTCCAGGTAACCGTCGTGGGTGGTGTAGCGCCAGGCGGCGTCCATGAGGTCGCCGAAGCCGCCCAGCTGGGTCTGGCTGGCCGCGCTGTTGCCGAGGTTCACCGGGCTGGAGCCGCGGTAGCCAGGCAGGTCCGAGCGGGAGGTCATCTCGGCGGGAGCCGGTTCGCCGCTGAGCGTGTACAGCGCGCGCACGTCGGGAGCGGTGTGCTCCACCGCGCGCAGCAGCCAGGACAGCGCGGCGTGTACCTCCTCGGACAGCCCCAGCCGAGTCATCGCGTCCAGCGCGAAGGACGCGTCGCGCACCCAGCCGAAGCGGTAGTCGAAGTTGCGCTGCCCGCCGACTTTCTCAGGCAGTGAGGTGGTCAGCGCCGCGACGATGCCGTCGTAGGGTGCCAGCGTCAGGGCTTTGAGGGTCAGCGCGCTGCGGCGCACCGCGTCGGAGTGCGGGCCGTGGTAGCTGATGTTGGTGCTCCAGCGGCGCCACCATTGCATGGTCAACTCGATGCGCGCCTGGATCTCCGCGGCTTGGGGTAGCCGCAGCGGTTCGCGCCCGGTAGCGATCACGGCGAGCAGCCCGCGCTCACCCCGGCGGGCCACAAACTGTGCCCCCGCCGTTTGATCGGCCACCTGGGCCGTGCCCACGCCGTCGGTCAGGACCGCCAGCTGCACATCGCCGGCCTCGACCACGGGCACCCCGTTGCGCCGGCGCACCCATGGACGCGCGGTACCGAGCCGGTGCCCGGGGCGGACCTGCCAGCACATCGGCAGCTCCCCGGAGCACACCTCCACCCGCCGCGCTAGCTCCGTCCACGGCAGCCTGCCAGCGGCCCCGACGGTGAGCGCGTCGGTGACCACCACGGTGCCCCCTTCAGCGCGAAATGTGGTCTCCAGCACCATGGTGTCGTCGATGTAGCGCTGCGTGACCTCACAGTCGACGGTGGGTGCCAGCGCGATCGCACCGCCTTCGGCTGGATCCAGCAGTGCCGCGCACACCGGCGGTGCGTCCAGCGTCGGCGTGGCGAACCAGTCGACGGAGCCGTCCGCGGCCACCAGCGCACCAGCGTGGCCGTCCGCAAGAAAGCCATAGCTGCCCAGCGCCAGGTAACCGTTATCCCGGATGATCCTCATGATCTTCTCCTGGGGGCAGCGTTAGCGTCGGGCCAGGGTCCAGGCGGCGCCGGCGAGGGCACTGAGGCCCGCGGCGCCGGAGAGCAGGACGGCCCGGTGCATCGAGGCCCACGACACCGGGTCCCTGCCGTGCGCTTTGGCATCAAACGCACCGTGGGCGCCCTGGTCCTGCTTGTGATCTTGAGGCTCGAAGACGTTCGACCCGAGCCGGGGCGCGTCCTGATCGGTTTGTTGCGACTTCACCCCGGTCTCACCCAGGTAGAGGTCGAGCAGCTTGGGAGCCAGCCGCTCCCCCAGGATGGTGTAGGCGGTGGCGATCCCGACCCACATGTTGCGGCGCGGGTGTTCGGCCAGGAAAACGATCGCCCGGGCGGCCAGCTCCGGCTGGAAGATCGGTGGCACGGGACAGATTCCAGTTGAACTGCGGAGTGTTGAGGCCCGGCAGCTGAACCATGCACAGCTTCACGCGGCTTTTCTCGTGGGCAAGCTCGGTCATCACCGACTCGGTGAACCCCTTGACCGCGTGCTTGGCGCCGCAGTACGGCGCCTGCAACGGGATCGACCGGTAGGCCATCGCCGAGCCGACGTTGATGATCACTCCGCGGTCCCGCGGCCGCATCCGGGCCAACGCGACCAGCGTGCCATGCACCTGGCCGTAGTAGGTGACCTCAGTGATCCTGCGGAATTCCGCCATGCTGGTGTCCCAGCTGAACGCCAGCGAACCGACGAACGCCACGTTGACCCAGACGTCGACCTCGCCGAGCTCGGACTCGACCCGAGACACCGCGCGCTCCATCGCCTCGTAATCCGCCACATCGACGGCGAGCGGCAGCGCCCGCTGGCCGCGGGAGCGGACGTCGGCGGCTGCCCCGTCGAGCCCGGCACCCCCACGAGCCAGGATGGCAACGTCGTAGCCGCGGGCGGCGAACTCGCAGACGGTGGCGCGACCCACTCCGGCCGACCCACCCGTCACAACAGCGAGCTTGCGGTGTTGCGCCATGACTTACCCCTCTGTCGTCATTCCCACTGCCGGATAGCCACCGGCGGAGGAACTAAACGATTCGCCGCGGCTGGTGTAGGCGTCGGGTCAGCGGGTACTCCGCGAATCACAGCGGAGCGGGGAACGGCGAGCGCCGCGCTCGCCACCCGAGACGGGCGGTACTGGGGGTGCCAGGTGGGTACAACGCCCGTGATCCCGCGACCGCGACCAGCGCGGTTACTTACCTGGTGTGTGGTGTTGTTCGCGCTGTGGCTGCTGTTCGCCGGGCAGTGGTCCGGGCTGATCGCAGCCTGGGGAGCGGGTCTGGCGTTGGTCGCCGCGCTGGGCGGCGAGGTCGTCGCCGGGCAGGGGCTGCTGAGCGTGCGCTGGCGACCCGGCTGGCTGCGCGAGCTCGGGCCGGCACTGGTCGCGGTGGTCGTCGACTTCCTGATTATCACCCGGGCACTTGCGGTGGCGATCGCGACTGGGCGCAGGCGGCTCGGGGCATTCGGCGAAGACCGCAGCGCCGCCGGGTCCGGAGAGCTGCCAGCGGGCCGGCGGGCGTGGGTCACACTGGTGGCGACCTGGTCACCCAACTGCTACGTGCTCGACATCGACCCGGAGACGGGCCGGCGGCTGGTGCACGACCTGGAGCCGCACCGCTTGTCGGAGCAGCCGGCGTGACGAATCACCTGTACCTGGCCGCCGCCATCGCCCTGCTCGCCGGCTGGGTGCCGCTGGTTGTGATGTGCGTGCGGGCCCACACCATCGACGGCCTGGTCGCCCTCCAGCTGGCGGGGACGCTGACGACGCTCGTGCTGGTCTGCCTGGCCGTCGGGCTGCACCAGTCGGGTTTTGCCCCGGTCGCGCTGATCAGCGCGCTGTGCGCGATCGTGGGTGGACTGGTGTACGCGCGCTACCTGGACCGGTATCCGTGACGGCGGCGCAGCTGGCGGCGCAGGTGCTGCTGTGGGCCGGTGTCGCGGCCGAGCTGATCTGCTGTATCGGCCTGTGGTTCATGCGCGACGTGTTCGATCGGCTGCACTTCGCCGCGGCCGCCACCAGCATCGGCCCGATCTTCATCGGCGTGTCCGCCGCGCTGACCGGTACCGGCTCGCTGTCGTCCACCGTGGAGGCGGTCACCGCGACGGCGGTGCTGTTGCTGGTGAGCCCGCTGCTCACGCACGCCACCGGGCGAGCGGCCCGACGCCTGCTGTATGACGACATCGGCCCGAAGCCTGAGCAGCTCGAAGAGGCATCATGACCAGCGGGCTGACGGCGGTGCTGCAGGCGGTCGCGCTGACCCTGGTGGGCGTGCTCGGGGTCGGCACCGTGCTGGTGCGCGACCCGTTGCGCCAGGTGGTGGTCAACGGCATGCTCGGGTTGTCCCTGGTGGTGGCGTTTGCGGTGCTGCAGGCGCCGGACGTCGCAATCGCGGAAGTTGTCGTCTCCGCGATCGCCGTTCCGATGGTGCTGCTACCGGTGATCTACAAGACGCACGGCGGTGGCAAGGGATGAATCGCCGCGTCCGCCTCGTGTTGCTGATGCCTAGCCTGGCAGCCATCCTCGGGGTGCTGCTGTGGGGATACACCGGGTTGCCGAACTTCGGCACGACCATCAGCTCCTACGGGCAGTTCATCGACCGTGTCGCCGAACCCCAGCGCCACGTGACCAACCTGGTCAGCGCGGTGATGTTCGACTACCGCGGCATCGACACGCTGGTCGAGGAGTTCATCCTGTTCGCCTCGGTGATGGGCGTCGCACTGCTGCTGCGGTCCTCCCGGGAGGTGGCCGAGCAGCGGCCGCGCGACGTCGTCACCAGCGACGCGGTGCGCACCGCCGGCAGCGCATTGGCACCCGTCATGCTGCTGTTCGGCCTGTGGATCATCGCCTTCGGCTACGTGACGCCCGGCGGCGGTTTCCAGGGCGGGGTGGCGGCCTCCGCCGGCGCGCTGCTGCTGTGGCTGGCGGGCAGCTACCGCACCCTGCGGGACCTGTCCCCCACATTCCTGGTCGACGCCGCGGAAGGGCTGGGGGCGGCGTCCTATATCGGGATAGGTCTGCTCGGCCTGGCCGCCGGCTCCCCGTTTCTCTACAACACCATCCCGCTCGGAACGGCCGGCACGCTGGCCTCCGGAGGCACGATCGCCGCGCTGAACTGGGTAGCCGGCATCGAGGTGGCCGCCGCGTTCGTGCTGATCTACCACGAGTTCCTCGAGGAGTACATCCAGACGTTCACCTACACCAAGGCGGACCAGTGACGTACTACCCGTTCGTGGTGGCCGCGGTGCTTTTCGTCGCGGGGCTCTACGGTGCGATCACCAGCCGCAGCTACGTCCATCTGGCCGTCTGCCTGACCGTGATGCAGGCCTCCACCTATGTACTGCTGCTGGCCATCGGCTACCTGCGCGGTGCGGCGCCGCCGATCACCCAGGGGCAGCTGCCGGGCACCCGGCTGGTCGACCCGGTGGTGCAGGCACTCACCTTGACCGACATCGTCGTCAGCGTCGTCGTGCTCGCACTCATCCTGTCCCTCGCTGTGCAGGCCCACCGCCGCGCCGGCACGGTCGACCCCGACAAGCTTCGTCGGATCCGCGGATAGCGGATAGCGGATAGATGAGCCTCCTCCTGCCACTAGTCGTCGCGCTGCCCCTGGTGGTGGCCGCGCTGCTGGCCGCGGTGGGCACCCACCTGCCGCGCGTGCTGCCGGACCTGATCGCGATCGGCACCGCTGCCGCGGTCACCGCGATATCCCTACTGCTGCTGCTCGACTCGGGTGATCACCCGATCGTTTACTGGTTCGGTGGGTGGCGGCCTGTGCCCGGCCCGGGCGGCCAGCCCCACGTCATCGCACCCGGCATCGCGTTCGTCATCGACCCGTTCGCCGCCGCGGAGGCTGCCCTCGCCGGCCTGGCGGTGCTCGCCACCCTGATCTTCGCCTGGCGCTACTTCGAAACCATCCGGCACCTGTTCCACGCGCTGATGCTGGCCTTTCTCGGCGGGATGGTGGGCTTCGCGCTGTCCGGGGACCTGTTCAACATCTTTGTGTTCTTCGAGCTGATGAGCGTCGCCGGCTATGCGCTGTGCGCTTACCGCGTCGAGCGGCCCGACGTGCTGCAGGGCTCGCTGAACTTCGCGATTCTCAACAGCATGGGCGCGTTCGCCATGCTGATGGGCATCGCGATGCTCTACGGCAGCACCGGCGCGCTCAACCTCGTCGACATCGGCTCCACGCTGAGCCATCAGCACCCCACCGGCCTGATGGTGGCCTCGCTGACGCTGATCACCGTCGGCTTTCTGGTGAAGGCCGGCGCGGCGCCGTTTCATTTCTGGCTATCCGATGCCTACGCGGTCGCCACCGCGGCAGCAGCGGCGATCTTCACCGCGGTGATGGGCGAGCTGGCGTTCCACGTCTACGCCCGCATCTACACCACGGTCTTCGCCGAATCGATCACCGGATCCGCTGCGGCGGCGGTGACCGCCGCATTGATCAGCCTGGCGGTGCTCAGCGCCCTGGTCGGCGCGGTGATGTGCGCGCTGGAGGCCGACACCAAACGCCAAGTCGCATTTCTCACCGTGAGCAACGGCGGGGCGGTCCTCGCCGGCATCGCGCTGTTGAATCCGACGGGGCTGGCCGGCGCGATCATGTACATCGTCGCCGCGGGGCTGCTGCGGGGCGCGCTCATGCTCGGGCTGGGCATGGTGGTGACCCGGCTCGGCACCAGCGACGAGCTGCGGCTCCGCGGCCGAGGCCGGGCCCGCCGCCACATCCCGCTCGGTGTGCTGATCGCGCTGTGCGGGCTGGGTCTGGCTGCCCCTCCGCCCTTCGGGCCGTTCCTGTCGCTGTCGCTGATCTACGACGCGGTCGACCAGGCCGGGTACGGATGGGTCGCGCCCGTGCTCGCGGCTTGCGTGGCCGTCAGCGCCGGCACGGTGTTGCGCGCCGCCGCGCGGATCTTCCTCGGGTGGGGAGACCGCACGGATCCGCTGCTGACCGAGCAACCCGAGGAACCCCAGGAGGGAGAGCCCGAACCCGAGGAGCGCGGGGCCCGGCGCCGGCTGTGGATGCTCAGCCCCGCCTTCGCGCTCGTCGTCGCCGGCTACGGGCTGGCCTTCGGCCCGCACCTCGCCGCACACGCCATCGACGCCGCCCGCGGCCTGCAGGATCACGCCGAACACGCGCGCCTGGTACTGCAGGGCATTGTCCCTGCGCCGCGTCCGCTGCCGGACTACCACCCCAGCCCGCTGGCGCTGGGCTACGGCGCGGCGTCCTTCGCCGGGGCGTTACTGATCGCCGCAGCCGGCCTGTGGTGGCAGCGGCTGCTGGCCTCCACGTCGAAGCGGTTGCGAGCCGCCGTGCTTCCGCCGGCCAACGCGCTGAAGGCACTGCACAGCGGCAATGTCGGCGACTACGCCACCTGGCTGGTCGCCGGAACAGCTGCTGTCGCGCTCAGCTGGGCACTGACCCTGCGCTGACTGCACGTCCGAGCCACCGCACCGGCGATCACCGGAATGCCGGGGCGTGCCGCCGGATCGGCGGGCACACCCCGGCAGTTGCAGTCGCGAGCCGAGTCGCGCCGTCAGCGGCCTTGGCCGTTGTTGGCCAGGTTGGCGCTGACGGGTCCAGCGAAGACGGCCTGGACGTAGGGCTTGCCGTTGTAGGCGGTGAATGCTGCCTGGTCGAGGTTGCCCCCGGTGAAGGTTTGCGCCTGGTTGGTGTCGAACGTGGGCTGCAACGTGCCGGTGACCTGCACGGGGGAACCCGGGGTCAGCGACGTGGTCTCCTTGTCCACCGCCAGCAGGGTTTGCGTCCCGCCGCCCTGGGCGTTGTTACCGTTGTTGGCGTTGTTGTTGCCGCCCAGGATGCCGCCATTGTTGTTGCCGGCGTTGTTGCCATTGGCGGCCACAGTGAAGGCATGTGGCCCGACGACCTGCCCGACCGTCCCGGTGAACGTGACCTGTTTGCCGGTGTAGGACTGGGTGTTATCTAGGATCTGATTGGCAGCGGCGCAGCTACTGGCGACCGCATTGGAGTTGCCGCCGCCCTGGGCGGTTCCACTCTGTTGGCTCTGGCCCTGTTGGCCTGCTGTCCCGTTTCCACCACCGCAAGCGCCGAGAATCAGCGCCGACGACGCTGCGACAGCGACCAGACCCATCCGCGCTACTGTGCGTCGTTTCGTGTTCAAGACCTCTCCTTGGTTGTTCGAGCCGGCGCCGGCACGCTTCACGGCGCCGATGCATACGGCTACCCCACAGGGCGTTGGCGGCACCTAGGCCAGCGGTTTGTTATGGGACCGTTACGGCGACCTGTTGTTGACAGGCCGCAGGTAGCAGCGCGGGTTTGCGTCAGCCGCGCACGGGAAACCGATCCGCGACGGCACGGGGAAACGAGACAAGGGTGGATATGGACGCGATCACGTTGCTGCGCGAGGACCACATCAAGGTGCTCGCGATGCTCGATGAGCTGGAGCGCGGCGCGGCCAGTGGCCGGTCAGCGACTCCAAAGGACAACGCCGCCCGCAAGCGACTCGTTACCGAGCTGGTGATGGCGGAATCGGCTCATGAGGCGATTGAGGAGGAGTTCTTCTGGCCGAGTGTGCAGCACTGGCTCAAGGAAGGCCGTCAGCTCGCCGGCCCGGCACTGGAGCAGGAGCAGGCGGCCAAACGCGTGTTGCAGGAATTGGACAAGCTGGAGCCGGGCGATTCCGGGTTCGAGATCCTGCTGCGGCGCGTCATCGCCGATGCCCGCGAGCACATCGCTTACGAGGAGCGTGAGGTCTGGCCGGCCGCCCAGCGGATGGCCCGCTCGGAACTCGAAGAGCTCGGCAAGAAGATGGCCATCGCGAAGAAAGCGGCGCCTACCCGTCCGCACCCGCACACTCCGCCGAAGCCGGGCGTGCTCAAGACAGCTGGGCTGGCCGCGGCCGCAGTGGACAAGATGCGAGACGCGGCGACCGGCCGCGGCAAGGACTAACAGGCATCGAAAGATGCCGAGCTCGCTTACTCGGGTGCGGCAACCATCGCCTCGGGGATCGCCGCAATCGGTTTCCCGGAGCGGCGAAGATCTGCGGCGATCCAGTCCACCATCACGGCCAGCAGGCAAGCCGTCGCCGCGAGCAGCAGTGCGATCCGTGGCGTTTTGCCCATGACATCTCCCGCGTCGAGTTCCAGCTGAATGCCACGTCGGCGTCCGGTGTGAAATCGGCACCGGAAGTCGTCCGAACACGGCGATCTCGATTCCCCGGCATCAATGTAGCTCAACTGTCCAGAACTGGCGCGCCGACGAACACGGCCAGGGCCGGGTGCCAACGCCAGATCCAATCACCATCCACCGTCCCACCCCCGATGAATAACCCAACCGCGCCTGACCCCGCAGAGTCCGCGACCCCGTCGGCCCAGCGGAGAGGTATGGCACTGACCGAACTCCCCGACACCTCCGCTGGCTACCCGAGGCGCAAAGCGGCAAACCGCTGGGAGTCCTAGTCGTCGCGGCGCCCGTGCACGGGCGAATTCCGACCGTGCGGGTGGTGTCGATCGAACCAGGCATCGATCTATCCGAGGACGACTACGACCTGCCGTCCTACCAGCAGTCCGAGCAGCGGGACTAACGCCAGTGGGGTCTGCTCATCGGGAGGCCTTGCCACCGGGCCGGCCACCGGTGCGCCGCGCGCCGATCAGCCTGCGACCGGAACGCAGCAGCCGCGACGGTCGCCGGTCGACCTGGGTGGCCAGGAACACTGCAGTGAGCGCCGAGCCGGCGGACACGGCGGTGACCAGGTTGCGCCGCCATCGCGGCAGATCGGGTCCCCCTAGCCAGGTGGCCACGGCATCCACCGCGTCGGCCCCGCCGCCGGCGAGCACCCATGGCGTCAACGGGGCTCCGGTGAGAGCGCAGGCGACCGCGCCGGCACCCAGCGCAACATCACGCCCACCAGCGGCCCGACCGAGCACGACGGGGGTGAGGCCGTGCGAGGCGTCGGGTCCCACCCACGCCTGCGATGCCAAGCGCGGCTTCTTCAGCGCGGTGATGCCCAGCCCGATGCGCAGCGCTGCCCACAGCGCAGTCACCCGCCGCGAGCCGCGTCTCGACGTGAGTTTCATCGTCTGTCCTTGCTCCGCTCCCGTTGCGGGATGATGGTGTACTTCGGATCATTGGCCGACTGCATCCCGGCGTGGAAGATGCCCCACCGGGTCGCCGCCGAGGACGCGAGCAATGCCGCGCCGGACAGGGCACTCACCACCCGGTTTCGCCTGCCCAGCAGGGCGCCGGCGACGCCGAGCACCGAAAGCGCCTTGCCGGCCCGTACGTAAACGCCGCCGCGGCCCTGGGAGTAGGGCTCGGCGGTCATCCCGATGCGGCGCTCCATCCGCTCGAAGGAGGCCAGCTCGGTGCCGACGCCGAACACCGCCATCGCCCGCGCCGGCCCGCTCTGGGTCAGCGGCGCAGCGAGCAGTCCCAGCCCACCGGCGGCCGAGGCCCCGGAGCCGACGAACACGAAGGGCATCTCCGGATAGCCGTCGTGCCAGGCCGGCACCGCGGTGTCACTGATCAGCGCCGCGGTGTAGGACGCAACTGCCGGTCCCAGCAGCGCCGAGCCGGCCGTTGCCGCCATGCCGATTTTCGGTGCCTTGCCGAACACCGAACTCACCGCGGCGATCCCGGCCAAGGGGACGTACCCGGCGAGCACCCAGGACCCGACGCTCATCGGCGAGGTCACCTTGAACACCCGCAGCATGTGCAAGAACCGCGACGGCTTACCGAGGTCGTGGACCAGCCCGACCAGCGACAGCACGCCGGCGCCGAACGCGCCGGCGGTGCTCACCCGGCCCAGTGCCGGGCGCCCGGTGGCCTGGGCGCCCGCGCCGAGCAGCGAGGCCGCACCGGCCAGCCCACCGAGGAACAGGTAGCCCGGGATGTCCGGCGACGACCACACCGGCTTGTTGATCACCGGCATGCCGTAGTAGGAGGTGAACTCCGCCGCCGGCACGGTTGGCGCCCCGTCGCGCTGGCCATTTCGCCTGCGGTCCCGGCGCCGGCCCCGCTTACCGGTGGCAACGCCGGTCAGCGCATCCCGGTCCGGGCGCACTCCCCGCAGCCCGTTCGTGGTGACGTCCGCAGAACTGGATGCCGAGACGTCGGTGCGCTCGCTCATCAGATCCGCCTTCCCGCGGCGAAGGCCGCCAGCGCGCCGCCGACCAGCGTCACCGCCGCGGCAGCCACGTGTTTCCACATCGATGGCAGGTCCCGGGTGGTCACCACCGGATCAGGTGGCAGACCGTACACCTCGGGCTCGTCGAGCAGCAGGAAGAACGCGCCATCCCCGCCTACGCCGTCGTCCGGGTCTCGGCCGTAGAGCCGAGCGTCTGTGACCCCGGCCTCGTGCAGCCGCGCCAGCCGCGCGTCGGCCCGCTCGCGCAGCTCGTCCAGCGGCCCGAACTGGATAGAGTTCGTCGGGCAGCTCTTCGCGCAGGCCGGCTCCTGGCCCACGCTGAGCCGGTCGTAGCACAGCGTGCACTTCCAGGCCCGGCCGTCACCCTTGCGCTGGTCGATGACCCCGTAGGGGCAGGCCGGAATGCAGTAGCCGCAGCCGTTGCAGATGTCCTCCTGGACCACCACCGTGCCGAACTCGGTACGAAACAGCGACCCGGTCGGGCAGACGTCCAGGCAAGCGGCATGCGTGCAGTGCTTGCAGACATCGCTGGCCATCAGCCAGCGGAACTCCCCGTCCGCGCCGGGAGTGGTCGGTGTCATCGCCGCCTGGTCGGGAGCGGTGCCCGAGCCCTGCCCGGCCAGCGCCGACACGTCGACACCCTCATGATGGACGCCTGGGTCCTGCGCGGCGATCGGCTTGCGCTGCTCGATGAATGCCACATGGCGCCACGTACTCGCGCCAAGGCCCTGAGTGTTGTCCATCGACATGCCGGTGAAGACCAGCCCGTCTTCGGGAATGGCGTTCCACTCCTTGCACGCCACCTCGCAGGCCTTGCAGCCGATGCACACGCTGGTGTCGGTGAAAAACCCCATCCGCGGCGGGTGATCGGAGTAGCCGCCCTGGGTGGCTGGGTCGGTGTCGCCGTGCAGCGCGCCCTGCAAGTTCGGGCGACGCCCGATCTGGATGTCTACCGGGGCCATCTCATACCTCCGTCCCGGTCCGCTCAGTGATCCCGGCCCGGCGCTGGTACTGCTCGACCAGTGCGTCCCGAGCGCGCCCGCGCGGCCGCCGGCCCGGCTGGATGTCGCAGGCCAGCGCCTTCACTTCCTGGATGTGCACATTGGGATCCAGCGACAGGTGCGTCAGCTCGTTGGCGGGATCCCCGGTAGCCAGGCCGCCGTGACCCCAGTGGTAGGGCAGCCCGACATGGTGGATCCGCTTGCCTTGCACGGTCACCGGCGTGATCCGCTCGGTGACCATGACCCGCGCCTCGATCGCCGCCCGCGCGGTGATGATCGTCGCCCACCCGGCGTGCTCGAGGCCGCGCTCGGCGGCCAGCTCGGGGGAGACCTCGCAGAAGAACTCCGGTGCGAGCTCGGCGAGGTAAGGCTGGAACCGGGTCATCCCGCCCGCGGTGTGATGCTCAGCGATCCGGTAGGTACTACAGACGTACGGGAACACGTCGGCGCCCGGCTCGGCCCCGCTGGGCTCGAACCGGTCGTTGGGATGCACCATCGCGGTGATCTGCCGGACCGGGTTGCGCTGCTGGCGGTACAGCAGGTTGGTCACCGGCGATTCCTGCGGCTCGTAGTGCGCCGGCAGCGGCCCGTCGATCAGCCCGGCCGGGACGAACAGCCAGGACTTCCCGTCGGCCTGCATGACGAACGGGTCCACCCCGGCCAGCGCCTCCGCTCCGGTTGCACCGGTGGGCGGCCGGTAGTGCGGTGACTTGGCCGCACTGAAATCCGGGGTGTCATGGCCGGTCCACAGCGCCTTGTCCGCGTCCCAGCAGACCAGCGCCTTGCGCTCACTCCACGGCTTGCCATCAGGATCGGCCGAAGCCCGGTTGTAGAGGATGCGGCGGTTGGCCGGCCAGGCCCAGCCCCATTCCTTGGCGACCCAGTCCTGCAACATCGCCGGCTTGCGCCGGGCCGCCTGGTTGACCCCGTTGGTGTAGACGCCGCAGTAGATCCAGCAGCCACACGCTGTCGAGCCGTCCTCGTTGAGCTGCTCGTACGACGTCAACGGTCCGCCCTCGGAATCCCAGCCGTTGATCTCGGCGAGCACTGCCTCGGCCTCTGGTTCAGCGATCGACCCTTTCGTGGGGTAATCCCAGGTGAGATCGAGCACCGGCCGATCCATCTCATCCGTACTTCCGGCCAGCTTCTCGCGAATGATCCGGCCGAGGTGGAAGGTGAACCACAGGTCGCTGCGCGCGTCACCGCCGGGTTCGACGGCCTGGTGGTGCCACTGCAGCATCCGCTGGGTGTTGGTGAAGCTGCCGTCCTTCTCGGTGTGCGCCGCGGCCGGCAGGAAGAACACCTCGGTGCCGATGGCTTCCGGCTTGAGCTCACCGGATTCGATCTCCGGGCCGTCCTTCCACCAGGTCGCGCTCTCGATGAGGGAGAAGTCCCGGACCACCAGCCACTCCAGGTTGGCCATGCCCAGCCGCTGCATCTTGGCGTTGGCCGACCCCACTGCGGGGTTCTCGCCCATCAAGAAGTAGCCCTTGCAGTCACCCGCGAGCTGCGCCATCACGGTCTCGTAGGTCGAATGGCTGCCGGTGAGCCTGGGCAGGTAGTCGAAGCAGAAGTCGTTGTCCGGTGTCGCGGCCGGCCCCCACCACGACTTGAGCAGGCTGACGGTGTAAGCCCGCATCTCCGCCCAGTAGCCCTTCTTCGGTGACTCAGCCTCGATGAACGCATCGAGATCCTCGTTGGAGTGCGCATGGGGCATCGGGATGTAGCCCGGCAGCAGGTTGAACAGGGTGGTGATGTCCGTGCTGCCCTGGATCGACGCGTGCCCGCGCAGCGCCATGATCCCGCCGCCGGGCCGACCGATGTTGCCCAGCAGCTGCTGCAACACCGCCGCGGTGCGGATGTACTGCACGCCGACGGTGTGCTGGGTCCAGCCGACGGAATAGACGAATGCGCTGGTGCGGTCCCGCCCGGAGTTCTCCGCGAGCAGTTCGCAGATTTGCCGGAAGGTGTCGACCGGTACGCCGCAGATGTCGGAGACCATCTCCAGCGTGTAGCGCGCGTAGTGCCGTTTGAGCACCTGGAACACGCACCGCGGGTGCTGCAGCGTCGGGTCGACCTGCGGGATGCCGGTGATCCCAACCCCACCCGAGCCGTGCGCCTCCCCTCGCCCAGACTGGCGCACTCCGCTGCTGCGGGATTGTCCGTTCTTGCCGCCGGCCTTGTCCTGATATTCCTGGTCGCGGTGACCCGACGCGGCCTGGACCTCCATGCCCTCGTACTGCCAGGTGTGGAAGTCGTAGGTGCGCTCGTCGACGTCGAGCCCGGAGAACACCCCCTCCAGGTCCTCGGTGTCGCGGTAGTCCTCGGTGAGGATCGTGCCGGCGTTGGTGTAGGCGACCACGTACTCGCGGAAGTACTTGTCGTTGGTCAGGACATAGTTGATGATCCCGCCGAGGAAGGCGATGTCGGTGCCGGCGCGCAGCGGAACGTGGATATCGGCCAGCGCGCTGGTCCGG
>Ga0134128_10004469_pt1 | contig 17112 bp, 16 predicted proteins | sample KB31754_FD_96462 | JGI IMG/M metagenome (GOLD analysis project Ga0134128, IMG submission 96462) | Terrestrial soil microbial communities with excess Nitrogen fertilizer from Kellogg Biological Station, Michigan, USA - KB3-175-4 | ecosystem: Environmental > Terrestrial > Soil > Unclassified ... | reverse complement strand
TCGTGCGGATGCTGGCCGTCAACGATCGGCGATCCGAAGGCGGTCTCGCCGGTCTGGAACAGCTCCGGGTAGCGGCGGTCCGTGATCGTAAGAGGCTCGAGGCTGAGCATGGCGCGCAGCGTGAGCTTGCCAGCTCCGAGGTGACGTCGTGCCATGGCCATCGCCCAGTTGGGCGAGAACAGCTTGTCCGCGCCGCGCGCACCGGACTGTTCCTGCAAGGCGACGAAGGCGAGGCCGTGGGCCATCAGCGTCCAACCATCCCGACTGGCCATCAGCATGGGCTCGGGGGTTGAGAGCGGCTGAACACTCGTGCCGGAACCATCGTGCCCGGCAAACGGGTCGGCGGTCATCACCATTTGTCCGGCAGAACAAACGCTGAGCGATACCAGGACAGAAGCGACCGCGAGCGCGGTGTGAAAAAAGCGCATGGGTCGCACTACTCGCAATAAAGCGAGGATAGCATTGATTGGCGCGGGCTAACATTGATTGGCGCGGGCCCCTACGCGGCTATCGCCGCGCGCCCCGCTTACGCGCAGCGCCGGACCGGGGTCCCCTTTAGCCCCAGTCCGGCGCTGCGCGGCATTTATTGGCGCGGGCCCCTGCGCGGCTATCGCCGCGCGCCTCGCGCTTTAGGGGAGTTTAATGTTGGCTGGCGGCGACGTCGGTGTCGAGGCGAGCTATGCCGGCGTTGGCCTGCTGAATGTAATCGTTCGCAACGCCGATCATTCCCTGGGTCGGCGGGAGATAGGAAGAATCAATGCGATTGGCGATGCGCCAGAGCCAGGAGCGCAGCATGTCGGGGTACACCAGGCTGCCTTCGCCGGATTGAATCTGCAAATCCACCAGGCCATTGATGTCGGCGTCGAGCTTGGAGATCTGGGCCGTCGAGCCGCCCGACTTCTGAAGAGCGCCGCGGGCATCAATGGCGCGATTGAGGCTCTTGTCGAGTTTGTCGGTGGCCTCGTGCAGGCGCCAGAGCAGATCGAAGCGCTGCTGCAACTCCGCCTGCGTGGTGTGCAGGTTGGGATCGAGCTTGACGGTAAAGGGCTGCTTCTGGGTAGAGGTGCCGTAGGTCAGTGTCACTTCGTAGGTACCGGGCACAACGGCGGGTCCGACCAGCTCACCGTTCTGCTGGGTATAGCGATAGATGCCGCTGACCTCGGTCGCGTCGGCATAGCGCATGTTCCACTGGAAGCGGTTCATGCCGGGGTGCAGCGGGACGCGGCGCCCCGCTGCACCGCCGCGCCCGCCGCCGCCTTCGCCGCCGCCCGCGGTGGGCTCGGCAGGCAAAGGCAAGGTGTAGCTGTTGACCAACTGGCCGCTCGCGGTCGTGAACGTGAGCTTGACCGGCGTGCTGTTGTTGAAGTCAGCAGGAAGCTGGAAGAAAACCGAGGTGCCCTGAGCGAGGCTTTCACCCAAGCCGCCGCCGCGTCCGCCGCCGAAGCCGCCGCCACCGGCGGTGAGCCACGCCTGCTGCGGTTTGAAAAGGTAGGCTGCCGAGGCGTTCACCTGAGCGGTCCCCAACTGTTCGAGGAATTGCAAATCGTCGAGCACCCAGAAGGCTCGCCCGAAGGTGGCCAGCACAACGGCGTGCTGTTGCGGCTGAATCTCGATGTCGTTGACTCGCACCGCGGGTAGATTGAGGCCCAGAGGCTGCCATTGCCGGCCGCCATTGAGGCTGTAGTACACGGTCCGGCTGGTGCCGGCAAACAACAAGTTAGGATCATTCGGATCCTGACGCACGCTCTCGACATACTCGTTGGCCGGCAGGCCGTTCGTCATTTCGGTCCAAGTCTTGCCGTAGTCGGTGGTCTTGTAGACATAGGGATGGAAGTCGTCCCAGTCGAAGCGGCTGGCTGATAGATAAACAGTTCCTTCGTGCGTGTGAGACGGTTCGATGCAGGTTATGGTGGACCACATCGGGAGGTTGGGAGGCCGCACAGGACTCCAGTGCGCGCCGTGGTTGGTGGTCACGTAGACCAAGCCATCGTCGGAGCCGGTCCAGATCACGTTGTCGACCAGTGGCGAAAAGGCGATGGACGAAATGGTGTCGAACATTTCCTCGCCGGTGACGTCCTTGCTGATGGGGCCGCCTGAGCGCAGTTGTTTGGTTCTGTCGTTGCGCGTGAGGTCGGGGCTGATCTCTTTCCAATGGACGCCCTGATCGAGGGTTTGGAGGACGACCTGGGCGCCCATCAGGAACTCGTTGTTGTTGTGAGGATTGAATATCGCGGCGTGGTGATTCCAGCCGAAACGGTACTTGATATCCTTGCCGCCGGAGCCGAATTTAAAGGCGGGCCAGGCGCTGACCAGTTGGGTCACGCCGGTGCGGCTGTCTTCGCGCCATTCATCGCTGTAATAGCCGCTGGCATAGGTGATCCAAGGCCGGCCGGGCGTGGGCACAACCCAACTCATTTCGCCGCCGCGGACGGTGGTCCACACGGGCGTCGGGGCGGCGCTCGGACCCTGGACGGAGCTGCGATCCTGCTGCGCACCGTAGATGTGGAAGGGGAACTGGTCGTCGACATTGGCGTGGTAGAACTGGCCGGTGGGCTGGTTGTCTTCCGAACTCCAGGTCTTGCCGCCATCGCGCGAAACGGCCGCGCCACCGTCGTTGCCCTCGATGAGAATTTGGGTGTTGTCGGGGTTGATCCAGAAGGCGTGATTGTCGCCGTGCGGCGGGCGCAGCGGAAGCAGCGTCTTGCCGGAGTCGTGCGAGATGTAGACGCCAACGTTAGGAAGGTAAATCGTGTTGGGGTCCTTCGGGTCGGCAAAGACGTGGTTGTAGTAAAAGGCGCGCTGGGTAATGTCCTGGCTCAAGCTGATCAACTGCCAGGTCTGCCCGGCGTCGTCGGAGCGGAAGAGGCCGCCCGCCTGCCCCTTGTAGTCGGCCTGGATGAGCGCATAGACGACGTTGGGATTGCTGGGCGCCACGGCGAGGCTGACCTTACCGAAGATGCCGGGCGGCAAGCCGGAGTTATGGGAAATGTTGGTCCAGTTCGCGCCGCCGTCGGTGGTCTTATAAATGCCGCTGCCTGGTCCGCCGCTGTCAAAGCCCCAGTGGGTGCGGGAGATCTGCCACATGGAGGCGTAAATCACCTGCGGATTTCCGGGATTCATGGCCAAGGTGATGGCGCCGGTGTTGTTATCCACGAAGAGGATTTTTTTCCAGTTCTGACCGCCGTCGGTGGATTTGAACACGCCGCGGTCGGGATTAGGGCCGAACAAATGTCCCAAGGCGGCGGCGTAGACGACATCGGGATTTTGCGGATCGATCACTATCCAACTGATGATGTGGGTGTCGCCCAGTCCGACGAATTGCCAGGTCTTGCCGCCATCGCTGGATTTGTACATGCCCTCGCCGGTGGTGACCGTGTTGCGAGGATCGGAGTCGCCGGTGCCGACGTACATGATTTTGGGATCGGAGGGAGCGATGGCCATAGCGCCGATGCTGCCGACCTTGAGGTATTTGTCGGTAATGCTCCTCCAGGTGTTGCCGTAGTCGGTGGTTTCCCACACGCCGCCGCCCGCCGTTCCCATGAAGAACACGTTGGGCTCGGCGCCGATGCCGGCCAGGGTGGTAACGCGTCCGCCGGTGAAGGGGCCAACGTTGCGCCAGTGCAGGGCAGAAGTGAGGGAACCGGCCGGCGTCTGGGCAGGCGCGGGTACGGTGAGGAACGCCGGCAAACTCAGCAAAAGCGAGGCAATCAGCAAGGCTCGCAGGGTCTTCAACATGGCGTAGCTCCTGTCGTTTGGCATTGTCGAAAATACCTAACGATGTACTATACCGCCAAATCGGCCGATCTTCATGCTTACAGATTGCCGAGGTTGAAGTTGACGGTGATGCTGATGGCTACGGCGAGCGCATGGCCATCAAGTATTAGAGGCCGGTAGCGCCACCGGCGCACCGCTTGCAGCGCGGCGCCCGCCAGAATGGGGTTTCCCTTCACCACCTCAAGCTCCTGAATGCCGCCGTCGGCGCCGATGACGGCGCGCAATTCAACCGTCCCTTGCAAGTGTGCCTGGCGCGCAAATTGGGGATATTGGGGAGGGGCGCAGGCCAGGCAACGCGCCGACTCGACCTCGCCACCCACAGCCACCGGGCCGGAGTCGCGGGGTAGCGGCGGCGGTGGCGGCGGCGGCGTCAATGCGGGACCAGAAATCCCGGGCGGAGCGGCCACCGGCGGCGGGCCATCGCCGACTGGCACGCCCGGCGGCACTGGCATTAATTGAGACGGTGGCCGACGGTCAATGGCGATCGGTGGAAGGGGAACGTCGGCGCTGGGTATCGCTGAGGTGACGGTGCGATATTGAGTGGTGGCGGGAGGCGCCGGCGCGGCAGGGACTGCGGGCGGCGGCGCATCAAGCCAGCGCGCCTCGAAGGCGCTGGGCAAAGCATGGAGATGCAGCAGGGGAATGATGGCGATGGCGATGACCGCAGCAGCCTGCAGCGACAATGAAGTGAGCACGGTTGCCAATTTGCGCGTTTCGGCACGGTGGGCGGATTCGACCAGACTCTGTTCGAACATGGCCGGCCTCCTTCTCTGAGCTAGGCAGACCCCGCAGAGTAAGAAAAGTTCCCACCTAGGCATTGATAGGCGCGGGGCTCCGCGCGGCTGTCGCCGCGCGACGCAGCCTTCCGCGCCTACTTTGCCCCGCGGTGCAAGCGTAGCGGCTCCCGCGAATTGCAATGACAGTGGCTGCAACCAACTGAGCGTCGAGAAACCTCTAATCGGTGCATGCAAAAAGGTTGCAAGGGGATGTTAGTTCTAGGGTTGGCGTTGGCAATGGGAATGCCGGGGCTGGGGGCTCTCGCGCCGCCGGCGGCGCCGGTCCCGGTGCGAATGCATCACCTCGTTTTCCATCTGGGCGACGGGGTGACGCTCGGCATCGACGATCTGAACGGCAGCCTCCTGAGCCGGACGCCGGGCGCCATCGTCTCGCTCGACGATGTCAACGGTTACACCATTGAAATCGACAAGGCGCAGGTCGCAATTCCGGCGGAGAGCATGGAGAACCTTTTGAATCGCCGTGTGTTCGGCGGGGAGTTTACGTCGGGGAAAACCCCAGTGAGCCGGGTTCGGGTGACGCTGTCGCCGGGAAAGTTGCTGCTCGACGGCAGGTTGCGCAAGAGCGTGCCGGTTCCGTTTCACCTCAGCGCGGATGTAAACGTGAGCGCCGATGGAATGATTCACGTTCACGCCGACCAGCTCAAGGCGGCTGGCGTGGCGCCCAAGGGCGTATTGGATTTTCTGGGGCTTAAACTTCAGGGGATGATCAAGATCGATCCGGCGAGCGGGGTGACGATCGCCGGCGATGACATGATTCTTGACCCGGGACTGATACTGCCGCCGCCACACGTCCACGGCCACCTAGTGAGAGTGACTGTTATCGACGGGTCGATGCTCGAACAGTACTCCCCGGCAAGCCAGGCGCACGCGCCGCTGCCCGCACCGGCACCCACGACGGAGAGTTATATCTACCTACGCGGCGGCCGGCTGCATTTTGGCAAGCTCACCATGGATAACACCGACCTCTTGATGCTGGGACCGGCCCGGGGGCCGTTTCATTTTTCCCCGGCGCATTACAACCAGCAACTGACGCGAGGCACGACGCGAGTGACGCCGGCGTTGGGGCTGGTCGTCCATGTGCCGAATTACGTGGAACCCGCAGGGGCAGGTAGATAATTTTCTGCAGCTTGGGACCTGTCGCGCGCATCATAAGGGGAGTGCTCGGTTGGGGCGGTGTGTGTATTAGAGGAGTTCCAATGAAAATAGCCAACAATGTGGCTCGGTTAGGTCTGTTATCCCTGGCTTTGCTGCCGCTAATGATGGCCGCCCAGAGCCTTGATACGGCGAAGATAGATCAAGTACTTGGGCGGTCCGGCCAAAAGACAGGCGATGTGTACAAGGTTGGATTTCCGCGCACTGATTTGCACGTCGTGGTTGACGGGGTCGCAATAAAGCCGGGGTTGGCGCTCGGCTCCTGGGCAGCGTTTACCGGGACCGGCGACAATGTCACCGTCATGGGCGACCTCGTTCTGCTTCAGGATGAAGTCAATCCAGTTATGGAAAAGCTGCGTGGGGCCGGGTTCGAGATCACGGCCGTTCACAACCATCTATTGGGGGAAACGCCGCGCCTGATATACATGCATTACATGGGCCGCGGTTCCGCGGCGCAAACCGCCACCGCGGTCCGGAACGCGCTGGCCGCCAGCAAGACTCCGCTGGGCGCGCCTGGCGCCGGCACGCCTGAGGCGGCCGCCGCGCCGGATTGGGCGCGGATGGTGAATGATGCCTTGGGGCGCAAAGGCACGTTGAAGGGCGGCGTGCTCTCATTTGGTATACCTCGCGCCGCCGCGGTGACGCTGGGCGGTATGACCGTGATGCCGGCCGCCGGGGTAGCCGAATCGGTTAACTTCCAGGACGCGGGCGCCGGCAAGGTCGCCACGACGGGCGACTTTGTGCTCACCAGCGCAGAAGTCAATCCTGTTATTTCCGCGCTGGAAGAGCATCAAATCTCGGTGACGGCGCTGCATAGTCACATGCTGGACGAGCAGCCCCGCCTCTTCTTCATGCATTTCTGGGCCACCGGAAGCCCGGCTTCAGTGGCGGCGGGAATCAAGGCTGCGCTGGGACGCATCCATGTCAAGCCGGATGGACAATGAAGCTTCGGAGGTTTCGGCTGGCACTTGGAAGCGTGGCGATACGAAGAACAATTTTGACGGCTGCGCTCGCCGCCGCCGGATTGGGATTCACTCCGAAACCACGCCCGCAAACCGGCGCGCCACTGCTAAAAAAGATCGCTGAGTTCGATCTGCCGGGTCCAGGCGGCAAGCGCTTTGACTACCTGACGATAGATCCGGACGATCACTATCTGATCTCGGCGCATCTCGGCGCGGGGCAGACTTACATTATCGATTTGCGCACGAACAAGGTCGTGGCGACGGTGGCGGATACCCCCGGGGCGGAGGGCGTTGAGTACGTGCCCGAGCTGAAAAAGTTTTACACCTCGAATGCTGGAGACAACACCGTCAGCGTCGTGGATCTGCGCCAGAAAAAAGTGATCAAGAAGCTCCGCACGGCGAGAAAACCCGATGGCAGCGCTTATGCCGCGCCCTTCCACAAACTCTACGTCTCCGACGAACTCGGCAAGGCCGAAGCGGTCATTAGCGTCGACCGCGATGAAATTGTGAAAACATTGCATTTCGACAGCGAAACCGGGATGCCGCAGTACGACCCAGTAGCCCGCAAAATCTACGTCAACCTGCAGGACTCGGACGTCTTCGCCGTGATTGACCCGGCGACGGACGAGGTCGTCGGGCGCTACAGCGTGGGCCGCTGCGAGGGCAACCACGGCATGGCGGTGGATCCGGGCCATCATCGCGCATTCCTGTCTTGTGAAGGCAATAGCCTGATGACGGTTTTCGATCTGGACCAACATAAGCCGATCGCCTATTTGCCGATGGCAGAGGGAGCGGATGTGATCAAGTACGACCCGGGCCTGAAACGGATCTATGTCGCGTGCTACAGCGGCGCCATTTCGGTGTTTCAGCAGGACGGCGCCAGCCAGTATCGCAAGCTAGAGGATTTCAAGGTTCAGCACGCGGTCCACTCGCTGGCGGTGGATCTGGAAACCCATCGCGTGTACACCCCGGAACAGGAAGAAGACGGCAAGCCTGTCGCCAAGATGGTGGTTTACGCCGCGGGTGCCGGCGAGTAGCGCGGCGCGGGGTGCGGCAAGGCGCCGGCGCTCGTTTACAATCGGGGTATGCGCAGGCATCCCTGGCTCGCGTTGGTCGCCATTATTTCGCTGGGTCTGGCGATTAGTGTCAATGTCGCTATTTTCGGAGTGTGGAACGCGGTCATGCGCCACCGCGCTCCGGTTTCGCATCCGGACCGCCTGGTGTCTGTATTCACGCTTGCGCCCACGGTTCCCGGCACTGGATACCTTGGCGTTTCGCATCTGGACTTCCTCGACTATGCCGCCGAACCGGCGGTCTTTAAGGACGCCTATGCCCTGCGGGCTATACCGGTCGCGGTCGGGCGGAGGAGTCGCACCGAGCAAGTTGCGGCGGAGCTAGTCAGCCCCAGCTACTTCGACGTGCTCGGCGTCCCGGCAGGGCTGGGACGGGTTTTTCATCGGGCGGATGCTCCCTCGGATGGAACGGGCGCGCTGGTAGTGGTGAGCAGCAAATTCTTCGACAATTATTTTGGCGGCGATCGCACCGTCATCGGATCCACGGTTGAAGTCAATGGCGCCCCATTCACCGTACTGGGGGTGGCGCCGCCGGGATTCCGCGGCACCGGAACTCTGGCGGGCGCCGATTTATGGGCGCCGATGACGATGCATGCGGCGCTGCTGCCGGGCGCGACCGAAAAATATTATGCCGCGCGGAACGCCCAATTTTTCAGCATGGTGGCGCGGCTGCGACCGGGCGTGAGCGTGGAAGAGGCGCGGGCGTCGGTCGCGCTCACCGGCGAACGGCTGGCGCGCGGGTATCCCAAAGCCGACGCACCGCTTATAGCGACCGTCATGCCGCTACTTTCGAGCGGCATCAGTCCGAATCAGCAGGGCACCTATGACCTCGCCTCGCTGATTGCGCTCTCGGTGGTGGCGATGGTGCTGCTGATTGCGTGCGCCAATGTCGGGCATTTGCTGCTGGCGCGCGCATTCCTGCGGCGGCGGGAGATGGCGGTGCGCATGGCGCTGGGCGCTTCGCGGGCGCGGCTGGCGCGGCAACTACTGGCGGAATCGCTTGGCCTGGGGATGGCGGCGGGCGCGGTGGGTCTGGCGCTGGGCTATGCCGCACAGAGTGAGCTCTGGCGCCACCGGCCGCCGGCGCTGCTCTCGGCGCCGCTCGATCCGGGCTCGCTGCTGCCGCTGATCGTATGCGCATTCGCGCTGGCTTTGGCAGCGGCCGTGGTACCGGGTCTGGCCCCGATCCTTGTGGCGCGGCGGCTGGCGCCGATGGACGCATTGCGCGACGCGACAACCGAGGGGCGGCCGCGCGGGGCCCGCACGCGCGCGTTGCTGCTGGCCGGTGAGGCGGCCTTCACCGTCGCCGCACTGGTATTGGCCGGGCTCTTCATCGCCAGTTTGAGGGCGCAGCAAACGGCGCCGTTAGGATTTGACGCGGAGCATCTTGCCATGCTTCGATTCGATTTGGCCTCGACGGGATTCTCGTTGAACGCGGACGGAGGCGCGGAGAAACTGCAAAAGTTAGAACGGCAGCTTCTTGACCGCATACGCGCCCTGCCGGGCGCCGCGGATGCGACGCTTGCGTCGGGCACGCCGATGGCGGCGAGCGCGTTGGCGCGCGGTTACCAACTGTTCGGAGAGACGCTGCCTGGCGGCGTCGGACTGCGCGTGGTGCAAATGGAGGCGATTGCTCCGCAGTCTTTTTTCCGCACCATGGGGATTCCGCTGCTCGAAGGACGCGATTTCCTGCCCACCGACACCGCCCTGTCGCAGCCAGTGGTGATCGTGAATGCGAGTTTCGCCCGGCGGGAATGGCCGGGGCGCGATGCGGTCGGGCAGCGCATTTTGTTTCATGCGGAAACGACTCCCACCGTAGTCGTCGGGGTTGCCGCCGACAGCAAGTACGCGACACTCACGGACGCGGGCATGGAATTCGCCTACGTCCCGCTCACGCAGGAGCCGACCACGGCGCTGGGATTGGCGGTGCGCGCGACCGGCTCGCCGGTGCCGCTGCTGCGGGCGATGCGCCAGTCGGTGATCGAGGCGGCGCCGGGTGTCGCGGTCACCGATGTCGAGCCCGCCGCGGCAGCCGTCGCGACTTCATTGTGGGCGCCGCGGCTGGGGGCGACGCTGCTGGGGCTGCTGGCGTTGCTCGCGCTCACGCTGGCGGTCATCGGCGTGTACGGCGTGGCGGCCTACAGCGTGCGCCAGCGCTGGCGCGAACTCGGCATCCGCACCGCGCTGGGCGCGCGCCGCACCGACATCGTTCGACTGGTGATGGGGTCGGGGCTGGCGCCGGTGGCGGCCGGCACAGTGGCGGGAGTGGTCGCCGCGGTTGGCCTGGCGCGCAGCGCCTCGGCGCTGCTCTTTGGCATACAACCCGCCGACCCGGTCATTCTGATCGGCTATCCGGCGCTTCTACTGGTAATTTCAGCACTGGCGCTGCTGCTGCCGGCGCTCACCGCCAGCCGGGTGGATCCCGCCGCGACGCTGCGGAATGTGTAGCGTTATTTTTGAAACCACTCCCATTGAGCGGTGGTGAGCGGAACAACGGAAAGCCGGCCGATCTTGAGCAGGGGGGAATCGGCGAAAAGTTTTTGGGCCTTGATGTCTGCCAGCGTCTTGGGATTTTTCAGGCGCGCGCCTACCTTGACTTTGACCACCGGCAGTTTGGGGTCGGAGGCATCGACGCTGACCACCGTCCCGGTGCCGACGGCGGTGCGCTCGTCGCCGGTGTGGTAGAAGACCCAATGCGCGCCGGCTTTCAGTTCACGGAGGTTCTTTACCGCCGCCGGCGCGGTGACACCATCCCAAACTGTGAGCTTATCCCGGAGGAAATCGTCATAGGAATAGGCTTCCGGCTCGGACTTGAAGAGGTAGTAGCTCACGGCGTGGCCTCGCACCTATTTTAATGCGTGGTTGGCGAAAAAATAAATTCGCGGGATCGTCCACGTGGCGCGTATAGCTAAATGGGACGGGTGGACCGGTGGTTGAGGGGGGCCTGTCCTGGCACGCGATGCGCATGGATGCGGTCCAATTCGAGCGGGCTCTGGCGACCCATCAGCGGATGGTCTTTAGCATTGCGCTGCATTCGTTGCGGGACCGCACGCTGGCCGAGGACGTAACGCAGGACGTGTTTATGGCGCTGTTGCAGCATGGCGCCGAGGTTGATTCGGACGAGCACCTTGTTTATTGGCTGCGGCGGGTTACCACGCGGCGGTGCATTGACCAGCTTCGGCGGCAGCGCTGGCGGCGGTGGCTGCCGCTGATGGAGAGCGATGCGGTTGAGGTGGCGACGCAGAACGCCTCAGGTTCCGACCCATTGCTGTCGGGCCGACTGGAGAGAACGCTGCGCGGGCTGGCGCCGATCGAGCGCGTGGCGCTGGTGTTGCGCTATCAGGAGGATCTGGACGCGGCCGAAATCGGCAAAGTGCTGGGCCTGAGCAGCGATGCCGTCAACAAGCACCTGCGGCGGGCGCTGGCGCAAATGAAAGTTCGGCTGAGCGGCGCGGCGCGTCCGCAATCCGCGCAGGCAGCCTGTAGGCCACAAGACTAATGGAGTAATTATGAGCGACGACTTCCAAACGCAAGATCAAATGATCGAAGGCGCGCTGCGGACGCTGTTTCGCCCCGAGGACGCGCCGACGGCCCTAAGCAAGCGCATTCTTGCCAGCGCGGCGAAACCGGCGCCGCGACGCCGCACCCCGATGCTCGGGATGGCCGGAGTTGCCGTCGCCGCGGCCGCGCTCATTACCGCCAGCGTGGTGCATGAGCACCGAGTCGAATTGCGGCAAGAGCAATTGGCGGGGGAGCGGCTCGCATACGCCTTGCAATTGACCACGCAGGATCTCAACTGGGCCGAACAGAAGGTGAATCAGGACCTTGCCGTGGGGCCCGGAAAACCGGAGGAGCGATGAACATTAAGCTCAAATTCGGGTTGGCAGTGCCGATGCTGCTGATCCTCATGTCGCCGCTGGCAGGGCAGCAAGGCGTCGAAACCTCGCCGGGCCGGATTCAGCTCGCGTTTGACGGGCTTAATCGCCGGGCGGCGGGCGTGAACGAAATTTCGCTCGACGGCCCCATGCTGCAACTCGGCATTCGGATGCTCTCCACCAGCGAAAGCGACGCCCAGGCGCGGGCGATGCTGTCGCGATTGAAGGGCGTTTACATCAAGAGCTTTCGCTTCGATGGCGAGGGCAAATATTCGGATTCAGATTTGGCCAACGTCCGGAGGCAGCTGCATGGCCCGGGATGGGCCCACATCATGAGCGTGCATAGCAGGCCCGACCGGCAGGATGTGGACGTGTATGTGATGTCGGATGGCAAGGGTGTCGCGGGGATGGCGATCATCGTCGCCTGCCCGACCGAGCTGCGGGTGGTGAATCTCGTAGGGCCGGTGGATCCGGCCGAGCTCAGCCGGCTGGGAGGCCACTTCGGTATCCCGCAGGTTGACGCCGATGCCGGCAGAAAGGATAGGAACCGACAATGAAGAGCTCAATACTGTTCGCACTGGCGCTTAGCTGCGCGATGCTTGCTCGGCCGGCACAGGGGCAGAGTAATGCGGCGGCGTTTGATACAGTCGTCAACCGGGTTGGGGTCGCGCTGCATGCGCGCCCGCGGCGCCGCAGCCTGTTGGGCACGTCGCTTCTGTTCGTTCACGATGCCGGTCCGATCGGTCCGAAGCACATGCAGGTCGCGCTTTTTGACCTCGATGGCGAACCGACGCCCGCGCAGCGCGCCGATGTCGGCGCAGCGCTGCAGGCGGTGCTGGCCGCGCCGTGGCAGTTGGTGGCACACCAAACGTCGAGGTATGGCGATGACGAATCGTGGGTGTACGCCCGTCCGGAGGGCGTGCATAGCGATACGGTCGTGTGCCGCTTACAGCGCGGCCAGACCACCGTGGTGATTGCCGAGGAGGATCCGCTGGCGCTGCTGAACGGCATTGACCAGCAAGGCGTCGTCATTTGGAGCCATCAGTCGGTGGTGCGCGGTCTGTGGGGCGGTTTGGGCGACGGCTCCGGCTTCGGCCCCGGGCTTGCATTCGAGACCGCGGCCGGACTTCCCAATCTCGCACAGTTGCATGGCAGCGCCAAGGTGACCTATGAAGGCTACCTCGGAACCTCGCTGGGGATTCGTATTGATCCGACGGGGGGCGATATGCACACCTTCAGCCTCGATTTGACCGGGCGCTACAACGTAAGTCCCAGCGTGGACTTTTTCGGCCAGGGGCCGTCGAGCCCGGCGCAGCGGGCGGTATTCAATCTGCAGGAGCGCGGCGCGGCGCTGACGTTCGGCGTTCGGCCGTCGCGCACGCTCAAATTCGGCATTGGCGCCGACTACTCCGGCAATCGCGTCTTCGGCGGCAATGAAGACGGGTACGCCAACGCGCAATCCGTCTTCGCGGCACAGGCGCTGCCTGGAATGGCGCGAGGCGCGAACCTGATCAGCGGCTTTGCATTCGCCCAGTACGACGGCCGGGATTTCCCGGAGGCCGCGCACAGCGGCACATACCTGCGGCTCTCGGCGGCTGACAACGAGGGCACCGGCCATAGCAATTTTCATTTTTGGAACTATCGCGCCGACGGCCGCGCGTATCTGCCGCTGAAGCACTTCAGCGATGTTCTCGCCGGGCGCGTGCTCGCGATTTGGAACCGGCCCGAAGGCGGCGGCGAGGTGCCGTTCTTCCGCCTGGCAGAGCTCGGAGACAGCGACACGCTGCGCGGCTACAGGCCCTATCGTTTCCACGGACTGAACGCCGCGACCGCCAGCCTTGAGTACCGGCACTATTTTGACGACGACTGGGGCGCGTTCCTGTTCGGCGATGTCGGTCAAGTGTACGACTTCCGGGCGGAGTTGACGCGCCGCAACATGCGCGCCACCTGGGGCGGCGGGTTGCTCTTCAACGATGGCCGCAAGACCAGCTTCAAGATTTTCTTCGGTACAACGAGCGATGAAGGTCATCGGTGGTTCTTGACGCTGGGCCCGACGTTCTGAGTGTGCGGAAATTAGCCGTGTGCGCCGCTCTGACTGGCACCTTATAAGGTGCACTGTACTATGTAAGGTTCAGGATGCCGGGAGGTTCACAACCGCGAAAAACCACCGGGAACACCTGAATGCGCTGCACGGGGATTTATGAAAAAACGCGCACCGAGTGAAGATTTGGCGATCGCGCGGAAACGAAAAAGGGAGCTACAGCAATGAGCAAGAAAAACATGGGTTCGAGTATTGATGATTTCCTCAAACAGGAGGGCATCTTCGAAGAGTTGCAGGCGCGGGCGGTCAAGGAAGTCGTGGCTTGGCAGCTTGCGGAAGCAATGAAGAAGAAGAAAATTTCGAAGAACAGGATGGCGGTTCTTCTGAAAACCAGCCGCACGCAGGTAGACCGTCTGCTTGACCCCAAGAACGACATCACGCTTTCAAGCTTGCAGCGCGCGGCCGCGATCGTGGGCCGGCGGGTGACCGTCGCGCTGGTTTGATTCTTGCCCGCCGGCACTATTGTCCGGAAGGCGGGAAGGGTCAATTCGCGGTGTGCGTTTCGGAGTGGGCGATAGAAAAAGGGCTCGAAATGTGCAATTTGCGGTTAATTCTCTTAGCGGCGCCACAGTCGGCAATTGGACGCCCGTGAGCGTTTGGCGGTTCCGGGCGAATTGTCCCGGGTGAGACGATTTAGATCGCCTCAGTGAAAATGACCGCGAGCCAGGGGCTACTGGCTCGCAGCTTCAATATTTAGTTGTCAAATCCCGCGAAGGCTTGCGGCGCTTTGCGGGAGGTATGCATCCCGAGCCGAAGCCGGGTGACCCCTGGGGGTCTTCGCGGGCATGCAATTCCCGCGCGCATATAGAGTCTGATGCGGGGGGCGGGTGCGGCGCTTGGCGCCTTGCTGTGACATTTGACTATCGGTGGCTGGCCGCGGTGGGGCGGATGACAAGTGGGCCGCGTACATGCGCCGGTGCGTTTTCCGGACCGGCGATCATATGGTTAAATTTCGGACCATGTGGCGAATCTCATCGCGGGCGGAGCGGAAGGCGTTCAGGCGTTCCTCTTCGGTACCGTCCGCCGCGGCGGGATCGGTAATGCTCCAGTGGAATTTCTGGATGACTCCGGGAAAGGCGGGGCAGGATTCTTTGGCGTTGTCGCAGACCGTGATCACGAAATCGAAGGGCTGGCCGAGGAACTCCCGCAACCCTTTCGAGCGGTGGGATGAAATGTCAATCGCGATTTCGTCCATTACCTGAATGGCTTCGGGGCGGACGTGGGTGGGGTGGGTGCCGGCGCTGAAGACATCGAAGCGGCCGGGCCAGTCGTGACGCAGGATGCCCTCGGCCATCTGGCTGCGCGCCGAATTGCCGGTGCAGAGGATCAGAACGCGCTGTTTATCGGGCATGGGCTAGCTCCATCGTAGCCTGCGGAGAGCCATGATTAGAACTGGTCTCATAAAGCCAGCGGACCGCGAGGTTGAGGCAGATGTGAGGCTTTTCTTGGCGAAAATCCTCAAGAGGAACGTCGGCAAACGTCGGTGCACCATTTATGAGACCAGTTCTAGAGTGGCTTTCGGGCGCGGATGAAGGCGCTGGCGAATTTGCCCTCGACCTGGGGAGCGATTGCCGCAACGTCGATCGACGCGGCGGAGAGGAATTCGCGGGCGTCTTCGATCTTGTAGACGCGGGTGGGCTCGATTGAGACCTCGGCGAATCCGGCGGCCGAGAGCTTGGCTTTGAATTGGTTTTCTTCGAGCGCGCCGGCGATGCAGCCGACCCAGAGCTCCATGCTGCGGCGGATCTCGGCGGGCACTTCGCCGCGCACCACAACGTCGGAGACAGCGAAGCGGCCGCCGGGTTTGAGGACGCGGAAGGCTTCGCGGAGCGCGCCGTCCTTGTCGCCGGAGAGGTTGATGACGCAGTTGGAGATAATCACGTCGACGGAATTGTCGGGCAGCGGGATTGCTTCGAGCTCGCCTTTGAGGAACTCGACATTGTCTATTCCGGAACTCGCCTGGTTCCCGCGGGCGAGGGCGAGCATTTCATCGGTCATATCCAAACCGTAGGCTTTGCCGGTGGGGCCGACGCGCCGGGCCGAGAGCAGCACGTCTATACCGCCGCCGGAGCCGAGATCGAGAACCACATCACCGGGATGCAACGCGGCGAGAGCGGTTGGGTTGCCGCAGCCGAGCGATGCCTGGACCGCGGCGGCCGGCAGGGCAGCCGTTTGGGCGTCGTCGTAGAGATTGGCGGTGATGGCGTCGCTGCCGCAGGGAGCGCCGCCGCAATAGGAGCCTCCGCCATTGGTCGCGATGCGGAGGGCCGCCTGGCCGTACTTGGCTTTCACTTCTTCCTGAATTGAGTTTGGGTTCATGGTTGTTGTTCCTTTTATCGGCAGCACAAAACTTTTTCCGGTTCGACGGCTTTGTTGCGGGTGCAGCACTCGGCGTAGAGGAATCCGAGAATTTCCTGGAGCGCGGTTGTGTTGGCCGTGTAGCGCAGGAAGGTGCCGCTGCGCTCGACGAGCACCAGATCTTCATTCTTGAGTTTGTCGAGATGGTGGGAGAGGGTCGAGGCGGGGATGTCCAACTCGGCTTGGATTTCCCCGACGACGAGCCCTTCGGGATGGGCGCTGAGCAGCGAGCGCATGATTTGCAAACGGGGTTCGGCGCCCATGGCGGCGAACATGTCGGCATAGCGGACGACTTTCTCGTGCTTCATTGTTCGATAATAGCAGAAATACGAAATCAGTGCCATCGTGCGCCGGCGGGTGCTTTTAGTGTAGTGCGTCAGAGAAAACGAACGGCATCCTGGCGAGGGATGTGCGCCTTTTCTTGGGGAAAAGGCGCATAACGGGTCGCCATTGAATGCATCGCGATTCTGACGCACTACACTAGGTTGGCGGTGCAGGCGCGGGTGAATTTTGCACGAAATGTGTCATTTTGGGTGAAATTCCTCTAGTGGCGCCGTATTTGACGGTGGCGCACGATTTTTTGCGCATGGCGCCGTTTCAGGCGCATAGGAGGGCGCCGGGTTCGCCGGGATAGAGATGGATGTCGGGTTGGCTGGTGAAGTCGGAGGTAGTGAAGTGGGAGACGGGCAGATCCCAGAGATTGCGAATTCGGATGCGTATGTCGGTGGGGGTTTGGCTGGAGAGGAGGCCGCAAATCATTTCGGGGATGTTGCAGGGGCGGGTGCCGGGGGAGAGAAGATAACGGAGTGTCTGGCGGAAGACCTGCTGGAGGCGGGGATCGAGATTCATGGTGAGCCTGGCGCCGCGCAGGCTGACGAGCGGGGCGACACATTGATAGGCGCGGACTCCCCACCTTTGAGTCAAGCCGAAAAGGGCTGTATGGCGGGTCACGCGGCCAGCCGACGACGGTCGGGTTGATAGAGCTGCTGCTGGCGAAGCATGGCGCACAACATGCGTAAT
>Ga0134128_10004465_pt1 | contig 17122 bp, 10 predicted proteins | sample KB31754_FD_96462 | JGI IMG/M metagenome (GOLD analysis project Ga0134128, IMG submission 96462) | Terrestrial soil microbial communities with excess Nitrogen fertilizer from Kellogg Biological Station, Michigan, USA - KB3-175-4 | ecosystem: Environmental > Terrestrial > Soil > Unclassified ... | reverse complement strand
TGACCGCCCCGCCTATGACCGCCCCGCCTATGACCGCCCCGCGTATGACCGCCCCGCCTATGAGTGCCCCGCGTATGAGTGCCCCGGTGGTCCGCCATCTGCCCGCCGCCGAGCCCGGCTGGGAGCGGTCGGCCGACGTCGTCGTGGTCGGCTCGGGGGCGGCCGGGATCAGCGCCGCGCTGGCCGCCGCCGGCCAGGGCCTGCGGGTGCTGCTGATCAGCAAGGAGGACCTCGGCGGCGGCGCCACCCCCCTGGCCCAGGGCGGCCTGGCCGCGGCCATCGGCCCCGGCGACGACGCGGGCCAGCATCGCAGGGACACCCTGGCCGCCGGGGCCGGGCTGTGCGAGCCCGGCGCCGTGGCGGCGCTGGTCGCGCAGGCCCCGGCCGAGATCGCCCGGCTGACCCGGCTCGGGGCCCGGCTGGACGTGAGCCCGCTGCACCTGGAGGGCGGCCACAGCCAGCCCCGGATCGTACACGCCGGCGGCGACGCGGCCGGCGCCGAGGTCCACCGCACGCTGCTGGCCGCCCTGCTGGCCAGCGACGTCGAGATCCTCACCGGCGCCGTCGCCCTGGACGCCCTGCTCGACGAGCGAGGCACCGTCGGCGGGCTGCTGGCCGGCCTGGTCGAGGCCGACGGCCGGACGCTGCGCCCGGGGATCGTGACCGCGCCCGCGCTCGTCCTGGCCACCGGCGGGTTCGGCCAGGTCTTCGCGACCACCACCCACCCGGCCGGGCTGACCGGCGACGGCCTGGCGCTGGCCGCCAGGGCCGGGGCCGAGCTGCGGGACGTGGAGTTTGTGCAGTTTCATCCGACCGTGCTCTGGCAGGAAGCCGCCACCGGCCAGTGCCCCCTGATCACCGAGGCCCTGCGCGGCGCCGGCGCGGTCCTGGTCGACGCGGCCGGCCGGCCCGTGATGGCGGGCGTGCACCCGCTCGGTGACCTGGCTCCGCGCGACGTGGTCTCGGCCGCCATGCAGGAGCGAATGGACCGCGGCGACGGCCCGGCCGACCACCTGTGGCTGGACGCCACCGGCCTGGGCCGCCGGGTCGAGACCGAGTTCCCGACCGTGACCGCGCGGTGCCGGGAGCGGGGCATCGACCCGGTCACCGAGCCCATCCCGGTCGCGCCGGGGGCGCATTACTCGTGCGGCGGAATCCTGGCCGGCCTGGACGGCCGGACCAGCGTGCCCGGCCTGCTGGCCATCGGCGAGGCGGCCAGCACCGGTGTGCACGGGGCCAACCGACTGGCCTCCAATTCCCTGACCGAGTCCCTGATCGCCGGTCGGCGCGCGGGTGCTTTCCTGGCTCTGCAACGGCGTCGGTCCTCCGGTCCGCTCCAGGCACCAGCGCCCGGTCCCGGCACCAGCCCGGCCACCAGGGCCGCCCTGGCCGCGGCCATGTCCCGCCACGCCGGGGTGGTCCGAGGCCGGGCCGGGCTCGAGCGGCTGCTGGACACCCTGGCCCAGGCCCCGCACGCGGCCGGCGAACTGACCCTGCCCGTGGTCGAGGCGACCAGCCTGCAGGCGGTGTCCACCCTGGTCACCGTGGCCGCCCTGGCCCGCGCCGAGAGCCGGGGCTGTCACCGGTGGGCGGGCCAGCCCGCCGTAAGCGACGACCACGGCGAGCACACGGTGCTGCGCGTGCCAGGGCCGTCCGGCCTGGTGTCCGTCAGCACCGTCCTGACAGGCACTGTCTCGTCCAGCACGGCCAGCACGGCCAGCACGGTGCCGCTAGACGCCGCCCCCGCTGACCCGGCCCTGACCGCCGTGGGTGGTGCCGCATGACTCTGCGCCCAGCCGTCCGCCGCCAGCTGGCCGCGGCCGGGATCGAGCCAGAGGCCGCCGAGCGCGCCGTGCGCGCCGCCCTCGACGAGGACCTGCACTACGGGCCGGACCACACCACCGCCGCCACCGCCCCCAGCGGGGCCACCGCCACCGCGGCCGTGATCGCCCGCCAGCCCGGAGTGCTGGCCGGGCTGCCGGTCGCGCTGGCCGTGCTCGACGTGGCCGGCGTGGACCCGGACGCCGCGCAGGTCCGCGGCCGTGACGGCGGCCTGGTCAGCCCCGGCACCGAGGTACTGCGGATCCAGGCGCCGCTGCGGGAGCTACTCGGCGCCGAACGGACGCTGCTCAACTTCCTGACCCACCTGTCCGGCATCGCCACCGTGACCAGGGCCTGGGTCGACGAGCTGGCCGGGACCGGCTGCGTGGTCCGCGACACCCGCAAGACCACGCCCGGCCTGCGCCAGCTGGAGAAGTACGCGGTCCGCTGTGGCGGCGGCGCCAACCACCGCATGGGCCTGGGCGACGCCGCGCTGATCAAGGACAACCACGTGGCGGCGGCCGGCGGGGTGGCCGCGGCCATCCGCGCGGTGCGGGCGGCCGCGCCGGACCTGCCGCTGGAGGTCGAGTGCGACGACCTGGACCAGGTCCGCGAGGCCCTGGCCACCGGGGCGGAGCTCCTCCTGCTCGACAACATGAGCCTGGACGACCTGCGCGCCGCGGTGGCCCTGGCGGCCGGCTATAAGTCGGCCCGGCTGGAGGCCAGCGGCGGCCTGCGGCTGGCCTGCGCCCGCGAGGTGGCGCAGACCGGAGTCGACTTCATCGCCGTCGGCGCGCTCACCCACTCCAGCCCGGCCCTGGACCTCGGCCTGGACGTGCTGCCCGGCTGAGCGGACGGCACCGCGCCCCCACTAGGCTGATGGACCGCCCGCAGCCGTTGAAATGGGCCACCGGCCCCGCGCAGCGCCGCGCGCACGGCCGCCCGCCCGACCGAGCGGGCGTCACCAGCAGCCTTTCGCGGAAACGGAGTCATCCATGCCTGCTCACGAAGCCGGCGCGCTGCACAGCCCCGGCTACGGGGGAGTCGCCACGGTGCCGGCGTGGCTGCGCCCGCCCGCCGACGTCAACGAGCTGCTGCCCCAGCTGTGGTCCAGCACGGTGTCCCGCAACGCGGCCGGCGCGCTTGAGGTCGGCGGGGTGGACGTGCGCGAGCTGGCCGAGCGGTTCGGCACGCCCGCGTTCGTGCTGGACGAGGCCGACTTCCGGAGCCGGGCCACGGCCTTCCGCGACGCCTTTGCGGCCGCGTTCGGCGAACTGGGCGGCGGGGCCGACGTCTACTACGCCGGCAAGGCGTTCCTGTGCACCGAGGTGGCCCGCTGGATCGCGGCCGACGGCCTGCACCTGGACACCTGCTCGGCTGGCGAGCTGGCGGTGGCGCTGCGCGGCGGCGTCCCGCCCGAGCGCATCGCGCTGCACGGCAACAACAAGTCCGACGCCGAGATCGACCGAGCGCTGCGGGCCGGGATCGGCCGGATCGTTATCGACTCGCTGTCGGAGATCGACCGGGTAGCCGGGGCCGCCGGGCGCCTGGGCATGCGGGCCCGGGTGCTGATCCGGGTCACGGTCGGGGTGGAGGCGCACACCCACGAGTACATCGCGACCGCGCACGAGGACCAGAAGTTCGGCATCTCGCTGGCCGCGGGCGCGGCCGCCGACGCGGTCCGGCGCGCGCTGGCCCGCTCCGAGCTCGAGCTGTGCGGGCTGCACGCCCACATCGGCTCGCAGATCTTCGACACCGGCGGCTTCGAGGTCGCCGTGCGGCGGCTGCTCGGCCTGCACGCGCAGGTCGCCCGCGAGCACGACCTGACGCTGCCCGAGCTCGGCCTGGGCGGTGGCTTCGGCATCGCCTACACCAGCGAGCACGACCCACTCCCGCCCGCCGAGCTGGCCGCCTCGCTGGCCGAGATCGTCGGCCTGGAGTGCCGGGCCCTGGACGTGGCGGTGCCCCGCGTGTCGGTCGAGCCGGGCCGGGCCATCGCCGGGCCGAGCACGTTCACGCTGTACCGAGCCGGAACGATTAAGGACGTGCTGCTGGAGCACGGCATGGTCCGCCGCTACGTCGCGGTCGACGGCGGGATGAGCGACAACATCCGCACCCCGCTCTACGACGCGGACTACTCCTGCACGCTGGCCTCGCGCGAGTCGCCCGCCGAGCCGGTGCTGACCCGGGTCGTGGGCCGGCACTGCGAGAGCGGCGACATCGTGGTCAAGGACGAGTTCATGCCCTCCGACCTGAGCCCCGGCGACCTGCTCGCGGTGCCCGGCACTGGCGCCTACTGCCGCAGCATGGCCAGCCAGTACAACCACGTGCCGCGGCCGCCGGTCATCGCGGTCCGCGGCGGCGCCGCGCGGCCGGTTGTCCGCCGCGAGACCGAGGATGACCTGCTCGCCCTCGACGTGCTCTAGCGCCGGATCCTCTAGCGCCGGGATCTAGCGGCGCGGGGTGAACTCGAAGCCGTGCTGGACGCCGCCCCCGGTGTAGTAGACGCCGACGATCTGGCCGCTGTCGTTGCCGCACTGGGGCGCGGTCCCGGTCGTGGCGGCAGGGTCGCTCAGCGTGCGGTACACGCCGCGCAGGAGGCTGAACCCGGTCGGCCGCGACGACCGGCCGCGCCGCCAGTAGGTGCCCACGACCAGGCCGGTGTGCTTGGAGATGCACGCCGGGGCCGTGCCCTTGCCCTTGGCCGCCACGGCGCCAGGCACCGCGATCGGGCTGAACACGCCGCCCGCGTCCATGAAGCCGCTCAGCACGCCGCGGCGGCTGGTGGAACCGCCGGTGATCGTGCCGTTGTCGGACACGCCGCTGGCCCAGGTGCCGGGGCTGCCGGGCGGGTAGTGCACGGTGGTGTACCGCCCGTGGCGCAGCACGAAGCCGCGCTCGCCGTGCCGGGCGGTGTAGTAGTAGCCGGCCACCACGCCGGAGTCGTTGATGTCGACCGCGATGGTCCCCTCGCCGGCCCGGCCGCCGGCCCCCGGCGCGTCGACCGGGATGAACCGGCCGCCCCGGTCCACAAAGGCGTGCTGCACTCCGGACGCGCTCAGGTAGTAGCCGGTCAGCACGCCGCGGGAGTTGGCGCCGAGCACGCACCCCCGCAGTTGGCTGCGGTGGCCCGCGGCCGGATCGGTGATCGTGATGAACCGGCCGCCGTGATCGGTGAAGCCCCGCGTCGGGCCGCCGGCCGACTGGTAGCAGCCGACGATCATCCCCGAGTCGGTGACGTCCTCGGGCGTGGTCTGCACCGCGTGCGGAACCGAGATCGTCCGGTAATGCCCGCGCCCCACAATGTTTCCCCGCTCGCCGCCGGGGCCCCGCCCACCGCCCCGACCCTCTCCAAGGCCGTCGCCTTCCCTCGTCGCTCGTTCCTCGCTCCTCAGTCCAGGCAACGCCGCGCCCCTTTGGCTCGCTATCAAGAGGGAGGGAAAGCGTGAGGGAGTGGCCTGCGGGGCCGTCTGGGCCAGGGCAGCTGGAGCCGGAGCGAGCGCGACGGCCGCGGCCAGCAGCGCGGTCACGATCGTGGCGATCCTCACGTCCACCTCCGCTTCGCCGTGACTTAGGCCGTTTCGTCCCCGACGCTAGCCGGGCCCAGGGGGCCAGGTCAACGACGTGCAGTTGAACGGCGGGCGGGGCGCTGGCAGGCCAATCAGGCTGGTCAGCCAGGCGATCCAGCCCAGAAAAGGCAGGGGTGTAATCCGCCGTTAAGCGTGTCAATATGTGGATGGCGGGCGGGCCGCCAGGTGAATTGGCCAGGTTGGCCAGAACGGAGGGTAGCCCGCGGGAACGGGGGCTTAGCGGACGGCTAAGTTCCCCACGATGTTGGTCAGGCTGTCCCGGACCGCCTGGGTCAGTGGGTCGCCCGTCGGCAGGGTGCGCTCGCAGCGCGCGTAAGTGTCGCGCAGCAGCGTGGTCGCGTCGGTCAGGCGGCCCGCCGCGTAGTAGGCGTGGGCCAGGCTGGCGCTGCGGGCCAGGGTGTCCGGATGATCGGCGCCGAGCACGCGCTCGTAGCCGGCCTTGGCCTGCTCGAAGAGCTGGAGCGCGGAGGCCATCCGGCCCGCCGCGTGGTAGGCGGCGCCCAGGTTGGCGCGGGCCGCGATGGTGTCCAGGTCGTCGGAGCCCAGCGACCGCTCGGTGTCGGCCAGCACCTTCTTGTACTGCCCGATGGCCTCCTTGACGCGGTCGGCAGCCAGGTAGGCGTCGGCCAGGTGGTGGCGCGTCCGGGTGGTGTCTGGCTGCTGGGCGCCCTGGATGCGCTCGCGGCTGGCCAGCGTGCGCCGGCCGATGAGGATCGCATCATCGAACTGGCCCGCGCTGCGGTAGGCGTCGGCCAGCTCGTCCTGGGTGGCCAGCGTGTCCAGGTGGTCGGGCCCGCAGACCCGCTCGTAGTCGCCCGCCGCGGTGTCCAGCACGGTGATCGCGTCGCCGATCTGGCCCGCGGCGGCCAGGGCGTGGCCCAGGTCCAGGCGGCCCGCGATGGTGGCGGGGTGGTCGGGCCCGAGCCCGTGCACCCGCTTGGCCAGGATCCACTGGCACCACGGCACGGCCTCGGCCGGCCGGGCCGCGGTCAGGTAGGCGGCGGCCAGGTGCTCGCCGGCGACGAGCGTGTCGGCATGTCCAGACCCGAGCACCCGGTCGCTGACGGTGGCCAGTTCCCGCCAGTAGTCCACGGCCGGCCCGGTCAGCCGCGCGCTGTCCAGGCTCTGCCCGACCCGCAGCAGCAGCGGATGGCAGCCGCCCGCCCACAGCAGGTCGCCCGCGACGCGCTGCAGGCTGCCCGCCGACGAGCGCAGCTCGCCGGGCAGCCACGCGCGCTGAGCGTCGGCAGGCCACGCCTCCAGCAGCGCGTCCGCGGCCGCCCGCACGGTCCGGTCCAGCATGGCGTCGGGCATCGCCGCCCGGACCGCGGCCTGCACCGGCGGGCTCATCCGCACCACCGGCTGCGGGCCGGTCATGTCCAGGGCGATCAGGCCCGCGCGCTCCAGGATCCGCAGTCCCGTCCTGACCCGCTCGGGGTCGGTCGGGGGCTGGCCGGGGCCGCCGGCCACGTAGGCGCGCGCGGAGCGGGCGGTGAAGACCGCGGCCGGGGTTCCGAGCCCGTCCAGCAGCGCGGCCAGGGCCAGCACCGCCTGCGCGGTGCCGTCGGGCGACAGCCGGTCGGCCTGCTCCACGCTGAACGTCCAGGTGACGGCGGCCGCCGACGGCTCGCCCCCGGCCGCATCGGTCAGCTGCTCGCGGCGGCGCACGAAGTAGTCGCGGTAGTCCCGGCAGGACAGCGCCGAGCTGGCGATCACCGCGCTGGCCTGGGCCAGCGCCAGCGGCTCGCAGCCCAGGTCCTTGACCAGGTCGATGGCGCCGATGCGCTGATCGGGGTCGGCGGTCAGCCGCCCCATGAGGTAGCTGAGTGCCTCGCGCGGGCTGAACATCCCGACCGGCAGCAGGTGCGCCCCCGGCTGCGCGGCCACCACCGCGGCGTCCCCGGTGGTGACCAGGACCCGCCCCGTGGGGCCCTCGGGCCACAGTCCGTCCAGGTCGGCCCCGTCGGCCAGGCCGTCGAGCACCACTAGCCACGACCGCCTGCTCTCGGCCAGCCAGCTCAGGAACCGGGCCGCCACCGCCTCGGCGTCGCCGGGCAAATCACCGCCCACCGCCTGCTGTGCGGCGGCCAGGTAGGCCGACAGCACCGAGGCCCGGCTGGTGGCGCTCACCCACACCAGCAGGTCCAGCTCCCGTCCCTGCCACAGCGACTCGGCAAAGCCCGCCGCGAGCTGGGTCTTGCCGCACGACGCCAGCCAGTCCCGCGATGCGTTCGCGGTCGGCCGGGTCGGGACCAGGGCCGCGATGCCGCCGGGCGGCAGCGCCGAGCCCAGGCTGGGCGCGGTCTCCAGGCGCGCGGTGAAGCCGTCGGCGGGCGCGGGCATCTCCCCGGACCGGACCGGCGACCCGGCCTCATCGGCCCGCGGCGGCTCGGACGCCGGGGGCGGTGGTGGCTGCGCCGACGTACCCGCCGGCACTCCTCTGTGCATCGTGTACAACCGTCCTTCTCGCTAGGTGCGGCGAACGCGCCGGCGCCTACACCTGGGGGACTGTGGCTGGCCGGGGCCCGGAGCCGCCGCCCCGCCCGCTGGCCAGGACGTGCTCGACCAGGGTAATCAGCACCTGCTTCACCGACCCGACCTGGCGAGCGTCGCACAGCACCGTCGGCACGCGCGGATCGAGGTCGAGCGCGATCCGCACCTCCTCCGGGTCGTAGCGGATCGCCTCGTCGAAGCAGTTGATGGCGACCACGAAAGGAAGCTCGCGCTTCTCGAAGTAGTCCACCGAGGGGAAGCAGTCGCTCAGCCGGCGGGTGTCGGCCAGTACCACGGCACCCAGCGCGCCGTAGGCCAGCTCGTCCCACATGAACCAGAAGCGCTCCTGGCCCGGCGTGCCGAACAGGTACAGGACCAGCTGGCTGCCGATGGTGATCCGGCCGAAGTCCATGGCGACCGTAGTGGAGGTCTTCCTGTCCACGCCGTTCAGGTCGTCAAAGCCGATGCTCGCGCTGGTCAGCGGCTCCTCGGTACGCAGCGGGCGGACCTCGCTGATCGCCCCGACCAGCGTCGTCTTGCCCGCCCCGAACCCGCCCGCGACCAGGATCTTGAACAGGGAGTGCGGCGCGCCGATGGTGTCGTCGGAGGCGCCGTCGGGGGTGCCGTCGGGCGTGCCGTCAGAGGGCACGGAGCCCATGCAGTACCTCCTTGAGCAGGTCGGCGCTGGGCTGCTCGTCGGCGCGTCGCTGCGGCAGCACGGAGAGCCGGCCCTGCTGGGTGAGGTCGGCGAGCAGCACGCGGACCACGCCCAGCGGCAGGCCGGTGTCGGCCGCGACGTCGGCCACCGTGACCGGCCGCTCGCACAAGGCCATGATCCGGCGGTGCTCCGGGCTGAGCCCGGCGATCTCGTCGGGTCCCGCCCTCCGGTGCGTGACCACCACCACCGCGATCAGGTCCAGCACCTCGCCGTCGGCCGGCTCGGTCCGTCCGCCGGTGACCGCGTAGGGGCGAACGACCGGGCCGGAGTCCCGGTCGATCCACTTGTCGTCCGCGCCCATAACCGAACTCAGTCCACCGAACCCTGTGCGGCACCTTGTGCGGCAACCTGTCCGGCAATCTGTCCCGTAATCTGTCCCGTAATCTGTCCCGTAATCTGGGAGTCAGGAAAGCGCGGGTGCGACGCCAGGTGCGGTCCGGCCCGCTTGACCAGCATGGCCATCTCGTAGGCGACCAGGCCGGCGTCGGCGTCCGCGGGCGCGAGCACGGCCAGGCAGCTGCCGTGGCCGGCCGCGGTGACGAACAGCAGCGCGTGCTGCAGTTCGATGATGCTCTGCCGTACCTCGCCCGCCCCGAAGTGCTCCCCGGCGCCCCTGGCCAGGCTCTGCAAGCCAGCCGCCAGCGCCGACAGGTGCTCGGCGTTCTCGCGGCCCATTTCCTGGGTCGCCGCGATCACCAGCCCGTCACGGGAGAGGATCACGGCCTTCCGGAAGTTCTCCACTCGGCTGGCGAGATCGTCAAGCAGCCAGTTCAGGTCCCGGTCTGGCCCGGCCACGCCCTGCTCATTCATCAGCCATCCCGCTTACCATCGCTCAGCGGCTCCTCTGAGTCCTGTCGTCTCGCCGCCCGCAGGGTAGTAGCTGGCGGCGTTTCGGTCGTGCCCGGCGAGCCCGGTTCAGCCGCCCCGGCTGGGCCCGGTGTGCCGGATGGATCGGTCGCGCGCCCGCGCTGCCAGCCGCTCTGCAGCGACGAAGCGAGGTTGCGTGCGTGCTCGGGGGCCGGGATGTCCTCGGGCGGCAGCCCGGACCCGGCATCGGGGCGGCGGCCGGAGGCCAGCGTGCTCTCCCGCAGATGCGGGGACAGGCTGGCCTGCCGGGTGCGCCGCGGCAGCCCGTGGTAGGTGTCGTCGTCGCCGGCCTGCGGCTCGTCGTCGCCGGGCTCGGAGCCGACGGTCCGGCGGAAGACATCGCTGCCGCTGCTGGCCGACCGCGAAGGGCCCGGCGCGCCGTCGTCCGGCCCGGGGGCCGGAGACGGGGCGGTGCCGGGTCCTGGCGTGCCCGCGCCGGGCAGGTCCAGGCGCGGCCGCCCTGGCAGCGGCGTGCCGACGGGTGGCAGGCCCGCGGACGGGGTACTGGCGGGTGGCAGGCCGGCAGGCGGGGTGCTGGCAGGCGGCCGACTGGCTGGCGGGGTGCTCACGCGAGGGCTACTCGCGGGCGGGGGCGCGGCGCCGGTCCGGTCGGAGAACCCGTAGGCCGGGGCCGGCGGTGCCGCTGGCGGTGCCGCGGGAGGAGTCGCCGCGGGAGGAGTCGCCGACCGGGCGACCGAGCGGCGGGTGGGCAGCGGCGGCGCCTGGCCGACCGCGGGCGATGAGCGATCCGCCAGGCCTTCGGGGAACAGGTCGTCGCCGATCCGGCCGGACCCGGCCGACCCGGACAGCAGGCCGTTGCTGGCCGTCGGGGCCAGCCGGTCGTCCGCGGACTGGGCCGGGGGCCGGCCCGCCATCGTCTCGCCGCCGTGCAGGTCCAGGCCGGCCGGGCGGCTCGCCGCCGCCATCTCGGCCTGCTGGCCGCCCGTCGGGTAACCGTCCAGCGTCGTCCCCGGAGGCGGGACCACGATGCTGGTGGGCATGAGCACGATCGCCGTCGTGCCGCCGTAGGGAGAGGTCCGCAGCGACACCCGGACGCCGTGCCTGGCGGCCAGCTTGCCCCCCACGAACAGGCCCAGCCGGTCGGCGTTGGCCAGGTCGAAGTCCGGCGGGCTGGCCAGCTGCCGGTTGATCTCCGCCAGTTGCGCGGCCTCCACGCCCAGCCCGCGGTCGTCGATCTCCACCGCGAAGCCGTTGGCCACCCGCCCGGCCCGGACCTCGACCCGGGTGCCGGACGGGGAGAACAGCGTGGCGTTCTCGATGAGCTCGGCCAGCAGGTGGATCATGTCGGCCACCGCCGCGCCGGTAATCGAGTCCTCGGAGCGAGTCAGCACGCTGACCCGCTTGTAGTCCTCGACCTCGGCCATCGCACCGCGGATGACGTCGATGACCGGCACCGGCTCGCGCCAGGCCCGGCCAGGGGCCGCGCCGGACAGGATGGCCAGGCTCTCGGCGTGCCGGCGCATCCGGGTGGTCAGGTGGTCCAGCGAGAACAGGTCGGCCAGCGCGGCCGGGTCCGACGCCTTCTGCTCCAGCGCGTCGATCAGCCGGAGCTGACGCTGCAGCAGCGACTGGTTGCGCCGGGCCATGCTGACGAAGACCTCCCGCAGGCCATCGCGCAGGCCGGCCTCGCTCGCGGCCGCCTCGGCCGCCGTGACCTGCAGGTCGGCGATGGCCGTCCCGGCCATGGCGATCTCCGCGGCGGCCCGCGGCGGCAGCTGCTGGGCCAGGTCAGGCCGGGCCGGTTCGCCGCCGCGGGCGCGGCTGGCCACCTCAGCGGCCTGCTGGGCGGTCAGTGTCCGGGCCGTCACGGCCAGGCTGGAGACATCACGGGACAGCCGCCGGGTAAACGTCGTGGCCAGGGCGATCACCGCGATGATTACCAGCGTCCCCACGCCGGCGACCGAGATTCCAGTGAGCCCCCGATGGTGGGCCAGGTACCCACGGCCGGACATGGCCGAGGCGATCATCACGCCGGCGCAGATAAGCCAGAGCACCACCAGGCACACCGTCGGCACCACGACCGTGACCAGGAAGGCCGAGCGGATGGAGCGACGTCCCGCGTCGGGCCGAGCCTGGCTTGCCGTGCTGGATAGGCCCACGTACTCACTCCTGGATCGATCCTGCACGGGTCCCGTAGCTGCTGGCCGGGTTGACGACCACCAGCGCTATCGCCAGGGCACTATCTTCCGCTATTCAGCACCCATTTTCGTCTTGCTTCGCAAAAAAAGCCGTCGCGATAAGACACCCTATCTGCCCCGGCAATGCCGCTGACTATGGCCTCAGCCCAGGCCGGGCCGGTGCCGGGCGGCTCCTATCGGATGATCCGCGCTACCCGCCTAGCGGTTTTCGCTGGTTTCGGGCAGGTAGCCGATGGTATTCGGTCGGACGGTTATCGGGACAGCGCGCGGCTGAGGGCCGGCGCCACCTCGGCCAGCCTGGTGACCTGCTGGCAGAGGCCGCCGCCGCGCCGGGCCAGGGCCCGGCCGGCGGCGGCCGCCTGCGCGCCGGGCCGGGGGCAGAGCACGTGCAGCCGGTCGATGCCGGCCAGCGCCGCCGCCGGGTCGCCGCCGGTCGTGGGCAGGCAGTCCGACAGCAGGATGGTGACCCGTTCCTGCGCGGCCGCCCCGGCCAGCTGACCGGCCGCCGCGCGCAGCCCGCCGGCCAGGTCGGTCAGCCCGTGCCCGCGCAGCCCGACCAGCGCGCCGACCAGTTCACTGGCGGGCTGGGCGGCCCCGTGGGCCTGGAGCACGGTGACATCACGGCCGAAGGCCAGGACTGCGGGCTCCAGCCGGTGATCCGCGGCCAGCACCACGCCGGCCGCGGCCACCGCGGCGATCGCGACGCCGTGGCCCGACATCGAGCCACTGGTGTCGATGAGCAGGCACAGTGCCCGCCGCCGGGCCCGCCAGGAGGTGGTGACCAGGTCCTCGGGGCCCGGCGGCCAGGCGCCGGACAGCCGGGCCAGCGTGCGATCCAGGTCCAGCTCCCCGTCCGCGCGGCGGCCCGGCTCCAGCCGGCGGGTGCCGCGCGTGGGCCGCCCGCCCGCCGCGCCCAGCTCGAGGAAGACGCGGGCCGCCAGCCGCCGGGCGGCCGCGCGCAGCTCCCGGTCGGTGGCCACGGCCAGGTCGGCCAGCAGTGTCACCGCGGCGTCGGGATCGGTGGCCAGCAGCCGGCGCAGGGCGTCCGGGTCCAGCTCGCCCGTCGCCGGCGACACGGCGCCGAGCGCGGCGTGCCGGGCGGCCAGCTCGGCCCGGCCGATGCTGGCCGGGCCGAGCCGGCCAGCGCGCTCACGGCGCAGCCGGGAAGCCGACGCCCGCCTGCCGCCCGATGGCCCGGCCTGCGGGCCGTCAGCTTTTCCCCGGCCGTCCCCGGCCGCGCTGCTCTCGGCGGCGCTGTTCCCGGCCGCACTGCTCTCGGCGGCGCTGCTCTCGGCGGCGCTGCTGTCCGCGTGCCCGCTGGACCCGGCAGCGGACTCGTCCTGGCCGTCGTCCCCGTCGGCCGGGCCGTCCTCGGGTCCGCCGGCGCCCGGCCACGCCGCCCACGCCTGCGCCAGCAGCTCGTCGATCACCGACTCCGGGCTGCGGTCACAGCCGTCGGCGATCCTGATCCGGCCGGACAGCGCCGCGTAAGCCGCGTCGCGCGCCGTGTCCAGGGTGGGGCCGCGCTCGCCGCGCAGCCGGGCCAGCCCAGCCAGCAGCAGCACCAGGTCGATCGCGCCCCGGACCGAGGCCCCCATGCGCACGTCGGGGTGGTCGCGGGTGGCCCGAGCCAGGGTGACCGCGAACGCCAGGACCGGACCGCGCTCCCCGGTCACCGCGGTCGTGATCTCCCGTTCCGCGGCCGCGTCCTGGTAGTTGAGCACGACCCGGCAGATCCGGTCCGCGATGGCCTGGCTGACCCTGGCCGTGCCGACCGCGTCGAACGGGTTCATGGCCGCGATGAGCCGGAAGCCGGGGCTGGCCGCGACCAGGCCCAGCCGCGGCACCGCGATCTCGCCCTCGGCCAGCACGGTGATCAGGACGTTCAGCGTCTCCTCGGGGATCCGGTTGAACTCCTCCAGGTACAGCAGGCCGCCGCCGCGCATCGCCGTGAGCAGCGGCCCGTCGGTGAAGCTGGCCGCCGTGTAGCCCTCGGCCAGCACCTGGGCCGGATCGTGCTGGCCGACCAGCCGGGCGGGCGTCAGCTCGGCGTTGCCCTCGACGAAGACCAGGGCCCGGCCCGTGTCGCGGGCGATATCCCGCAGCAGCGTGGACTTGCCGGTGCCCGGCGGTCCCTCGATGACCACGTGCCGCCCCGCCGCCAGGGCCACCGTGAGCACCTCGCGCTCCCGGCGCAGCCCGACGACCGGCGTCCAGGGCCGCGGGGCCGGGGTCACCGCGGTGTCATCCTGAGTTCCGGGGCCCGGCCCGCCGGTCAGGCGCCTGCGTACCGGATGACACCGCGGATGTTCTTGCCGTCCAGCAGATCCTGGTAGCCCTGGTTGACCTGGTCCAGCGTGTAGGTCGTGGTGATCAGCTCGTCCAGCTTGAGGTCGCCGGACTGGTACAGCTCCACCATCCGCGGGATGTCGTGGAACGGGTCGCCCGAGCCGAACAGGCTGCCCTGGATCCGCTTCTCGAACAGGGTCAGGATGGCCCCGGACAGCTCGATCGTCGTCTTCATCGGGTCAGCCAGGCCGGTGACCACGACCGTGCCGCCCTTGCGGATCGCGTTGAACGCGTTCGTGACCACGTCGGAGGTGACCACGCCCACCGTCACGATGGCCTTGTCGGCGCCGACCCCGCGGGTGAGCTGGGTGATCAGCTCCTGGGCCTGCTCGGCCGTCTCGCAGCTGTGCGTGGCGCCCAGCTGCTCGGCCGCCTCGCGCTTGTTGGCCAGCGGGTCGATGGCCACGACATTGCGGGCCCCGGCCAGCGCCGCCCCCTGCACCGCGTTGATGCCGATGCCGCCGATGCCGTAGATCGCGATGGTGTCACCCGGCTCGGTGGCCGCGGCGTGCACCGCCGAGCCGAACCCGGTCGGCACCCCGCAGCCAATCAGCACCACCTTGTCCAGGGGCACGTCGTCGTCCACCTTGATGGCCGAGTTCTCCGAGATCACCGCGCGCTCGGAGAACGTGCCCAGCATGCACATCCCACCGATGTCCTCGCCGTTCTGGTGGAACCGGTAGGTGCCGTCGGGCAGGCTGCCGTCCAGGATCGTGGCGCCCATGTCGCACAGGTTGGACTTGCCCGTGGAGCACCACCGGCAGTGGCCGCAGACCGGCAGGAACGAGCAGATCACGTGGTCGCCGGGCTTGAGTCGGGTCACGCCGGGCCCGACCTCCTCGATGATCCCGGCCCCCTCGTGGCCGCCGCAGATGGGGAAGCGGGGCACCAGGTCGCCCTGCCGCAGGTGCTCGTCGGAGTGGCACAATCCCGCCGCGACGTAGCGGATCAGGACCTCCCCGGTCTTTGGCGCATCCAGGTCAAGCTCGGTGATCTCGAAGTCCTGACCCGTCCCGCGCAGAACCGCAGCCTTCGTTTTCATGACGTCACCATAAATCTGCCCAGCCGCCACCGCCTAGCCCCCATCCTCCGGCCGCTGGAGGTCCGGGCCGTCGGCGGCGGCTGGTAACAAGGGAGCATGACCGAGATCGAGTCCGCCCAGCCCGAGCTGCGCCAGGAGGCCGAGGAGTGCCTGCGCGCGCTGGCCGGGCCCGCCGCCCGGCTGCGCGAGGATCAGTGGACCGCCATCCGGGCGCTGGTCTCAGACCGGCGCCGGGCCCTGGTCGTGCAGCGCACCGGCTGGGGCAAGTCGGCGGTCTACTTCACCGCCACCGCCCTGCTCCGGGCCCGCGGCTCCGGGCCCTCGGTGATCGTGTCGCCGCTGATCGCGCTGATGCGCAACCAGATCGAGGCGGCCGGCCGGGCCGGCATCCGGGCCCGCACCGTGAACTCGGCCAACACCGACGACTGGGACCAGATCTACGCCGAGATCGCCGCGGGCGACGTCGACGTGCTGCTGGTCAGCCCGGAGCGGCTCAACAACCCGAGCTTTCGCGACCTGGTGCTGCCCCGGCTCATCGCGGCCACCGGAATGCTGGTCGTGGACGAGGCCCACTGCATCTCGGACTGGGGCCACGACTTCCGGCCCGACTACCGGCGGCTGGCCCCGCTGCTGGCCGAGCTGCCGCCCGGTATCCCCGTCCTGGCCACCACCGCGACGGCCAACGCCCGGGTGGCCCGCGACGTCGCCGAGCAGCTCGAGGCCGGGTCGGCCGACCCGGCCCTGGTGCTGCGCGGCGAACTGGACCGCACGAGCCTGCACCTGGCCGTGGTCCGGCTGGCCGGGGCGCAGCAGCGGCTGGCCTGGCTGGCCGAGCACCTGGACGAGCTGACCGGCTCGGGCATCATCTACACGCTGACCGTCGCCGCCGCCCGCGAGGTGGCCGAGTTCCTGCGCGACCGGGGCTTCCTGGTTGCCTCCTACACCGGCCAGGACGACCACGCCCAGCGCGAGGCGGCCGAGGCCGCGCTGCTCGGGAACCAGCTCAAGGCGCTGGTCGCCACCAGCGCCCTGGGCATGGGGTTCGACAAGCCCGACCTGGGCTTCATCGTGCACCTGGGCGTCCCGCAGTCGCCCATCGCCTACTACCAGCAGATCGGCCGGGCCGGCCGGGGCGTGGACCGGGCCGACGTGATCGCGCTGCCCGGCCGCGAGGACGCCGACATCTGGGCCTACTTCGCCTCGCTCGCGTTCCCGCCCGAGCCGGTGGTGCGGGCCACCCTGGCCGTGCTGGCCGACGCCGGCCGGCCGCTGTCCACCGCCGCGCTGGAGACCAGGATCGACCTGACCCGCAGCCGCCTGGAGATGATGCTCAAGGTGCTCGACGTGGACGGCGCCGTCCGGCGGGTCAGCGGCGGCTGGACCGCCACCGGCCAGGACTGGTCCTACGACGCCGACCGGTATCAGCGGGTCGCGGCCGAGCGGGCCAGGGAACAGCGGGCCATGCTCGGCTACCTCGAGACCGGCGACTGCCGCATGGAGTACCTGCGCCGCGAGCTGGACGACCCAGCGGCGCAGCCGTGCGGCCGGTGCGACAACTGCACCGGCCGGCCCTGGTCGGCCGAGGTGTCGCAGGCCGGCGCTCAGGCGGCCGGGGAGCGGCTGCTGCGGCCCGGCACCGAGGTGGCGCCGCGGCAGATGTGGCCCACGGGCATGCGCGAGCTCGGCATCGAGCTGTCCGGCCGGATCCCGCCCGCGGCTCAGGCCCAGCCCGGCCGGGTCGTGGCCCGGCTGACCGACCTCGGCTGGGGTCCCCGGCTGCGTGCGCTGCTGGCCCCGCCCGCCCCCGACGGCCCCGTCCCGGCCGACCTGGTCGAGGCCGTGGTCAAGGTGCTGACCGCCTGGGACTGGGCCGAGCGCCCGGCGGCCGTGGTGGCCCTCCCGTCGCGGTCCCGCCCCGAGCTGGTCGCCAGCCTGGCCGACCAGATCGCGGCCATCGGCCGCCTGCCCCAGGCCGGCGCGCTGGACTACACGGCCCGGTCAGGCAACGGCACCGGGCCGGACGGCCCCGATGGCCAGCACATCAGTGCCCAGCACAACAGCGCCCAGCACAACAGCGCCCAGC
>Ga0134128_10004463_pt1 | contig 17126 bp, 16 predicted proteins | sample KB31754_FD_96462 | JGI IMG/M metagenome (GOLD analysis project Ga0134128, IMG submission 96462) | Terrestrial soil microbial communities with excess Nitrogen fertilizer from Kellogg Biological Station, Michigan, USA - KB3-175-4 | ecosystem: Environmental > Terrestrial > Soil > Unclassified ... | reverse complement strand
CTCTCAAATACGTCCAGGCGCCAAGTTACGAATCAACGCCAGCAGCGGCTGGGGAAACACCCCGAGAAAAACCAGGGCTGCGCTAAGGAAGATCAGCGCCACGGCACTGGGGAGCGCGAGGACCGGCCCGGACTTGACCTGCGTCGCTTCGCCATACATGGCCACCACGATCCGCAGGTAATAAAAAAGGCCGATGGCGCTCGTGACGACCAGGATGATAACGAGGCTCCACATAGAGGCCGACGCCCCAGCGGCCACGACGTAAAACTTGCCGATGAATCCGGCTGTGACGGGAATTCCGGCCAGAGAGAACAGCATCGCCGTAAAGACCGCGGCGAGAGCCGGCCGGCGCCAGAAGAGGCCTCGGTAGTTCTCGATTGAATCCGCATCTCTCGTGGCGTTCGATAGAATGCCGACCACGCCGAATGCGCCCAGCGTCGTCACGAAATAGGCAACCAGGTAGAACGCGACAGCCGTGGGAGCGAGATCGCCAGAGGCCTGGAAAGCTACGAGTAGATAGCCGAGGTGCGCGATGGAAGAATACGCGAGGATACGCTTCACATTGTTTTGGAGAAGGGCCAGAATATTTCCGGCGAACATGGAGGCGATCGCAAGAATGCTGAACACCGTAAACAGCGGCGTGAGTTCGTGCGCGCCCGTCCGGTAGAAATAGCGCAGCAGCAATGCGAACATGGCGCCTTTAGAGACAGTCGCGATGTAGGCAGTCACGGGCGACGGTGCACCTTCGTAGACGTCCGGCGTCCAGAGATGGAATGGCACCACGGCAAGCTTAAAGCCGAAGCCGGTAAGAATCAGCGCCATACCAGGCAGGACGAGCCAGCGGTCGAAGCCGGGGTGGGCGAGTTGTGCTGCGATCTCGCCGAATTGCATCGTGCCCAGCGCCCCATATACCAGCGCCATGCCGAACAGGAGGAAGGCCGCGGAAACTGCCGCCAGAACCAGGTATTTGATGCCCGCTTCCAGTGGGAGGGGCTGGCGGCGGGGATAGGAAATCATCCCGTATAACGCCACGCTGAGGAGCTCGAGTCCGAGGAACAGCGAGACGAAATGGCTGCTCGAAACCAGGACCGCCGAGCCGAGCGTGGCCACGAGCATGAGGATATACAGCTCGTCGTGATCGTCTTCGAACTTTTCGAAATAGCTGTAGGCCAGCAGTACGAAGACCATGCTGGCCGCCACGACCAAACCGATATAGAACAAAGCGTAACGGTCGAGCACCAGAAGCGGCGTCACCTGGCGTGGCAAGTGGGGCGCGGCAATCCACAGGGAACCGAATGAAATCGCCAGGCCAACAAATGTAAGCGAGGCTGACACGACACGCGAGCGGTGAGCCGCCACGGCCAGCATCACCACGATGGATGTCGCGGCGAGAATCAGTAACGGAAGGAGCGCGATGAAGTCCTGTCCCGTCACATTCATCTCCCCGGAGCCAGTTGCTCCAGTCGTGTCACGGCCGGCTGGAAAGTGTCGAGCACAGGCCGCGGATACAGCCCGAGCCAGAGGAGCGCGACGATCATAAGAGTCATTACCAGGCCCTCGCGCGGCGCGAGATCCGGGATGTGCCAGTTATGCGTGTTCGGCCCCTGGAACGCGCGCTGCACCAACCGGAGCGCATAAAAGGTTGCGAATAGAACGCCAATGGCGGCGAGCACGGCCAGCACGATGCTTTGCCGGTACGTGCCGAGTAGAACCAGAAACTCGCCCACGAAGTCGCCGAGCCCCGGGAGTCCGAGTGAAGCGAGCGAGAAAAACAAGGCCGCGCCGCTTAAGCGGGGCGCCGCAGACCAGATTCCGCCCATGTGGTCCATGTCGCGCGTGTGAAGGCGATCCTGAAGCGCGCCGGCAAGAATGAAGAGTGCGCCCGTGCTGATGCCATGGCAGATCATGGTCATCAGCGCGCCTTGGAGCGCCAGGCTGTTCCACGCGAAAATGCCCAGGAGCACAAACCCCAGGTGGCTCACGCTGGTGTAAGCGACCAGGCGTTTCAGGTCGGTCTGCCCGAAAGCCAACAGGGCGCCGTAGAGGATTCCGGCAACTCCCAGGGCCATGGCAACCGGGGCGAAGGCATGAGCGGCATGCGGAAACAGCGGCAGGATGAAACGCAGCATTCCGTAAGCGCCGGTCTTCAGCAAGAGGCCCGCCAGGATCACACTGCCGGCCGTCGGCGCCTCGGTGTGCGCATCCGGCAGCCAGGTATGCAGCACCACGACCGGCAGTTTGACCGCAAAGGCGACAAAGAAGCCGAGCATGATCCACATCTCGGCGGTCGGGGACATGGCGGTGCCCAGCAGTTCCCGGTACTCGAACGTGTAAACTCCGGTGGCGTTGTGATGTAGGAAGAAAAGGGCCAGAATGGCGACCAACATCAACAACCCGCTCAGCTGGGTAAATATGAAAAACTTCACGGCGGCGTAAATGCGGTTTTCGTGACCCCAGATGGCGATCAGGAAATACATCGGGACCAGCATCAGCTCCCAGGCGAAATAAAAAAGGAAGAGATTGACCGCGAGAAAGACGCCGGCGATGCCCGCGAGCACCCACAGCAGGTTCAAATGGAAGAAACCGACCGCTTGGGTGATTTCCTTCCACGACGCGAGAACGGAGAGCATGCCGAGGAAGAACGTGAGCATCAGGAGGAGCAGGCTCAGACCGTCGAGCGCCAGGTGAAAGCGAATGCCGAACTGCGGAATCCAGCCCCAGTCTATCTGCGCAATCCAGGTCGCAAAGCCGGCGTGGGAGTTGGAGATCCAGAGCGACAGCGTGAGGATGAAATCGGCCAGCACCGCGGTGAGCGCGATCCAGCGCGCGGCAGAGGCGTTCCACCGCGCGGCGGCCCACGCCAGGACTCCGGCGAGCAGGGGGATCAGGATCAGGCAGGGGAGGATCATAGGAACACCACAATGGCGACCATAACCACGGAACCACCCGCAATCCAAGCGGCATACCAGCGCAGCTTGCCTGTTTCGGTCAGGCTCAAAACGCGATAGCAGAGAGCGGCCGCGCGGGCGAGGCCGTCATAAATGGAATCGATGACGTCGCCTTTGTTTGCGGCAGCCATCCAAACCACGGGACGGACGAACAGGCGGTCGTAGAGCCAGTCCATCCCCCAGTCCGCGAACCAGAAGCGATGCAGCAAACGGCCGGCGGGATTCGCGACGAGTGAGCGAGAAGCTGCCGGATTGCGCAAGTAGACGTACCAGGCGATGAGGATACCGGCCAGAAACGCGGCCCCGGCAGCGGCCGAGGACATCGCCTCGGTGATTCCGCGGCTCAGTTCCGGGAGTGCAGGCAGGGCCGTCGCCATGAAGGCGGCGAACGGAGCTTTATCGAAGCCCCCAACGATCGAGAGAAACGCCAGCACGTAGGCCGGAATGAGCATCGCGGCGCCCGGACGCCGGCTCACCGGAGTGCTCGCCTGCCCGAAGAACACGACGAAGATGAGCCGGAAGGTGTACAGAGATGTCAGGACGACACCTGCGATCCCCACGCCCCACAGTCCGGCACTGCCCGCCCGGGAATTCGCGGCGCTCCACAAGATCAGGTCCTTGCTGTAGAAGCCGGCCGTAATCAGCGGCAGACCAGCCAGCGCGCAACCGCCGATGAGAAACGTCCAGAAAGCGACGGGTAATTCCTTCCGCAGCCCTCCCATGCGAAAGATGTCGTGCTCATGATGCAAGGCTTCAATTACGATGCCCGCCGCCAGGAATAATAGGGCCTTGAAAAAGGCATGCGTCATGAAATGAAAGATTGCGGCGCCCCACGCGCCCACACCCAAGGCGAGGAACATGTAGCCGATCTGGCTGACGGTAGAATAGGCCAGCACGCGTTTGAGATCGCTCTGTGTCAGAGCGCTGAAACCGGCCAGAAGAAGTGTGGCGGCGCCGACTACCGCAACGGCGAACTGGATGGGCGGCGCCAGTTCGAACAACACATGTGTGCGGGCGATGAGGTATACCCCGGCCGTCACCATGGTAGCGGCGTGGATGAGTGCGCTGGTTGGCGTAGGCCCAGCCATTGCGTCCGGCAGCCAGGTTTGCAGGGGAAGCTGCGCGGATTTACCCACAGCTCCGCCCAGCAACAGCGCCGCGGCTGCGATGGCGTAAGGCGATCCGGCCGCCCAGTGGTTTTGCGCGGCATGCATCAGATCCTGAATCCGAAGCGTTCCCAGGCTGTGGAATAACAGAAACAAGCCGACTGCCATCGCCGTATCGCCCACGCGCGTGACAATGAACGCTTTCTGTCCCGCGCGCCCGTTCGCGGGGTCCTGATACCAGAAGCCGATCAACAGGTAGCTGCACAGACCAACCCCCTCCCAGCCGAGGTACAGCAGCAGGAGATTATCCGCGAGCAGGAGCGTCACCATGGAAGCGACGAACAGGTTCATGTAAGCGAAGAACCGGCTGTAGCCCTCGTCACCGCGCATGAATTCGGTGGAATAGAGGTGAATGAGGAAACTGACGAAGGTGACCACCACGATCATGACCAGCGAGAGAGCATCCAGGTAAAACGCAATCTCCGGATGGAAGCCGCCGGCGTCGATCCAGGTCCACAGGGTTTGTGTATACGCATTGGCCGCCGGCGGGGCGCTCAGGAACGCAGCGGCGACCAAGAGAGAAATGATCGCGGACGCTGCAATGGTTCCGACTCCAACCGCGGCCACGGCCTTCGAACGCAATCGCGGTCCGAAGACCATCAGCAGCAGGGCGCCCGCGAACGGAATGGCCGGAATCAGCCAGAGGAGTTGCAGCATGTCAGCCTCGCATCCTGCTGATCGCATCCGTGTCGAGCGCTTTGTACTGGTGATACAGTTCCAGCACGAGCGCTAATCCCACCGACACCTCCGCGGCCGCCATCGCCAGAATGAATAGAAACACCACCTGCCCGTCCGGCTGGCGCCACCGCGTTCCCGCGACGACAAAGGCCAACCCGGCGGCGTTCAGCATGACCTCTATCGACATCAGAACGAAGAGGACATTCCTGCGCACCAGGACTCCGACCACTCCGAGCGTGAACAGGATTCCGGCGACTATTAAACCTTCACGGATGGGAAGCACGGCTCACCTCCGTATTCGCCGACTTTCGCCACCCCAAGTGATACGCCCCGACCAGGCCGCCCAGCAACAACATGGATGCCAGTTCCACACCGATCACGTAGCGCCCGAACAGCGCCATGCCAACTTCCGCCGGCCCGATGCCGGCTACCGCGGTTGGAGGCGTGCTTCCATGCACCAAGAGCCACACGAACTCGGCCAATAGAATCACCGCAAGCACCGTGGGACCGATCCACATGGAAGGCGTGAGCAGCGAACGCTCTGCGCGGGCAGCCTCCGCGCCCAGGTTCAGCAGCATGACGACGAACACAAACAGCACCATAATGGCGCCCGCGTAGATGATCACTTCCAACGCGGCGACGAACGGCGCCCCAAGGTCATAAAAGATGACCGCAACCGCCAACAGGGAAACGATCAGATAGAGCAACGCGTGCACCGCATGCAGCCGGGTGAGCATTAGAATTGTGGCGGCGATCGCAACCGCGCTGGCCGTATAGAACAAAATCGTCATAACTTCCTCACGGCAGAAGACCGTGGATATCCACCGGCCGGCCTTCGTTTTCCGACGCCCCCTTGTCCTTTCCCCCGATTTGCACGCCGCAAACGCGCCAGAAGTTGTAATCGGGGTATTTGCCCGGGCCGTTGATCAGCAGGTCTTCCTTTTCGTATACGAGACTGGGCCGGTGATACTCACCCATCTCAAAGTCCGGCGTCAGTTGGATGGCGTAAGTCGGGCAGGCCTCCTCGCAGAATCCGCAAAAGATACAGCGCGAGAAATTGATGCGGAAGAATTCGGGGTAGCGGCGGCCGGTGGCGTCTTCGGTAGCCTGAAGGGCAATACAATCCACCGGACAAACCACCGCGCAGAGATAACAGGCAACGCATCGCTCGCCTCCATCGGGATCGCGCGAGAGGATAATGCGGCCCCGGTAGCGGGGCGCCAGGTACGGCTTCTCCTCGGGATATTGCACGGTGACACGCTTTTGAAACATATGGAGAAGCACGTACCACATAGTGCGAATGATGCTGAACATTTCATTTACTCCAGGCGAGCGCCACGGCGCCCGTCACTAATAGATTGACCAAGGCGAGCGGTAACATCACCTTCCAACCCCACGACATCAACTGGTCGAACCGGGGCCGCGGGAGCGCTGCCCGCAGCAGGATGAAGAAGCAGATAAAGAACATCATCTTCACGAGGAACCAGACTATTGGCGGGAGCACGGGCCCCAGCCAGCCGCCGAAGAAGAGGATGGTGATCAGGCACGAGATCAGGATCACCCCGAGATATTCACCCACGAAAAACATGCCGAACTTCATGCCCGAATATTCGGAGTGGAAGCCCGCAATCAACTCGCTTTCCGCCTCCGGCAGGTCGAACGGCAGGCGGCGCGTTTCAGCAATACCTGCGATTAGAAACAGCACGAAGCCGAGGAACTGCGGCACGACGAACCAGAGATGCCGCTGCGCCTCGACAATCGCGGAGAGATCGAAAGAGCCGGCCAACAACACGACTCCCATGAGCGAAAGTCCCATGAAGACTTCGTAGCTGAGCATTTGGGCCGCTGCCCGCAGTCCACCAAGCAAGGCGTACTTGTTATCCGAAGACCAGCCTGCGAGGACCACGCTATAAACGCCGAGCGAAGACATTGCCAGCACGAAGAGCAGTCCGACATTCAAGTCGCCGACGATAATTCCGGGCGCGATCGGCAGCACCGCGAAGGACATGAGAACGGTGACCACGATCACCGCCGGCGCGCCTATGAAGACGGCCTTGTCAGCGAACGGAGGGATCCAGTCTTCCTTGAAGAAGATCTTGATCATATCGGCCAGGACCTGAAGTAGCCCGAAGGGGCCGACCCGGTTGGGCCCGTAGCGGTCCTGCCACAAGGCCAGCAGGCGCCGCTCCAGCCAGATCAACCCGGCTGCGAGCGTGAGCGTCACGACCAGGATGCCGATGATCGAGAGGATGGGATAAGGGCTGGTCATGATGGCCGGGAGATCCTGCTCCAGGCAGGCAGATCGAGGCCGGTGAAGGGCGGAAGTCCCGCGGGCACGCCCGCCAGACCTCGGGGCAGATCCGCGATTCGAGTCACACGCAAACGGTGGCCGAACAGTTCGGCTTCGCTGCCGAATTCGGCGGCATCTTCCGGATTGAGCGCGATATACGGCTGCGGCGAAAGTTGCGCGATGCCGGGCGAAGAACGGCTGAGTTCTTCGGAGCCGAAGATATGGTAGAGCGGCACCACGAGCCACTCTCCATCCCGTGCCTGGAAAGACGCCGGCGCTTGCGCAAAATATGGCGGCTTGCCGGCGCCGGGTTCCAAAATCCGCACACCTGGATCGCCATGGCGCATGGGTCCGGCGATCTCCTCCTGAAATTTATTGACCGACTGAATGGAATTCCACCCAGGCGTCCAGAAGAAAGGCTGTAACGCGGGTGGCGGCTGATCCGGATTCCCCTCCATGGAAAAGGAAAGTGCGGAGTCGGGATCGATTGGAGGTTTCGGTTCGTGGACCGTGATGTTGGCGAGCATCGCCGTGCGCCCGCTGTAGCGATGCGGCTCGCGCGGAATCCTGGCGCCGGCAATACGAAAGGAAGCAGACGGCGCTGCCCGGGTGACCGCGGCCAACTGGGGCAGAGCGGAAGCCAGGGCCGTGGTGATTTCATCGAGATCTTTCCAGGTACCCAGCCAGCGCCAGCTTTCCTGAATAGGCGCCGCCGGCACAAACGCTTGAAAAAACCGCTGCATGCGACCTTCACTGCTCACCAATGAGCCGTCGGCTTCGGCAAATGTCGCTGCCGGCAAAAGAAGCTCCGCCTTCGCGGTCGTCGCGTTCTCGAGAGAATCGAGGACCACAACATGGCGAAAGCGCGCCAAAAACTCTTCCACTGCGGAAACCGGTAGCCGGAGGTAGAGATCGTTTTCGAGCACAATGAGCGTGTCTGCGCGGCCTTCGAGGGCGCCATCGAGCCCCTGGGCTTCCATTGACGCAAGACCTATGCTGTTCGATTCCGGCGCCGTGAACGCGAGGGCGGCGCCGGGCAGGGCCCAGGCCACATTTGCCGCGGCTTGAATAATCGCGGTGCTGCCGAGGCTCGGTCCGGAGATGACAAGGGGCCGAGTGGCGCCCTTCAGCGCTTCGGCGATTTCCGCGGCCAGGGTCCGTACGGGTTCCGGGAGGTCCGCTGGTGCAGGCGCGCTTCCATCCAGGGCATTGGCCACCGCGAAGCCCAACCGCGCCAGGTCGTCGGGCGCGGCGTGAATTGCACGTGTGGCGATATCGTCCAGCCGGGTGGCCGACGCGGCGGCAATATACAGGGGCCCGGTCCGTTCTTGCACAGCTTCGCGGACGGAGTGGTCCATCCACAACGGGATGCCCATCCGCTCGGCAATTTGCATGGGCTGCCGGCGGACCGACTGGCGCAGGCTCAGTGCCAATCGCGGCGCGACGTTGGTGACATCTTCGCCGAGGATGAACACCGCGTCGCAAGCTTCCGCCTCGCGCAGCGAAGGAGTGCGCGCCGGCCCACCGTGGACGATATCCAGTATCAGGTTCGACAGGCGTGCTTCCGCGGCGGAGATGCCGGCATAGAAGCGGCCCGCGCCCACCAGCGAGCGCAACGCGAAGTTACTTTCGAGCGATGCGCGCGGCGAACCGATGCCGATGACGCCCCCCGCCGCAAACTCGCGTAAGTGTGCGAGTGCCGCTTCAGAATTGATCGGCTCCCCATTCATTAGAGGCTGCCGAATGCGGCGGTCGCTGTTCACGAACTCATAGCCGAAGCGCCCGCGATCGCATAGAAAGTATCCATTGACTTCGCCGTTGTACCGGTTCACCAGCCGCCGCAAGACTCCGTACCGTTCGGCGGCGGTAATGTTGCACCCCAGGCCGCAGTGCACGCACACGGAAGGCGCCATCTGTAAGTCCCACTTGCGCGTGTAGTGGCGCTTGAGCGTGGCGTCGGTGAAAACTCCCGTGGGGCAGACCTCCACCAGGTTTCCGGCAAATTCGTTTTCAAGCACCCCGTCGCGATCGCGGCCGAAAAATACGATGTTCCGCAGGGCGAATGCGTTCAGATCGTTTCCGCCGGCGTACTCGCGATAGAACCGCACGCACCGGTAGCACTGAATGCAGCGGTTCATCTCGTGGTTCACAAAAGGTCCCAGGTACTGATTTCGGAAGGTGCGCTTTTCGAACGTGTAGCGCCGGTAGTCATGTCCGGTCATCACGGTCATGTCTTGCAGGTGGCACTCCCCACCTTCGTCGCACACGGGACAGTCGTGGGGATGGTTGACCATCAGGCCTTCGATAATGGCCTTACGAAAGTCCGCCGCCTCGGGATCGCGGATGGAGATGCGGGTGCCTTCGGCGGCGGGAGTCATGCACGCCATTACGATCTTGCCGTGCTGGTCCGTTTCGTCCTTGAACTGTTTGACCGCGCATTGGCGGCAAGCGCCCACCGAACCCATAGCGGGATGCCAGCAGAAATACGGCAGGTCCATACCCAGTTGCAGGCAGCTGTGCAGAAGGTTCTGCTTCGGGTCCATCTCATAGGCCTGGTTCTCGACGTGAACGATTGCCATGTTCATTTCCACGGACAGCGCTTTTCGTTGATGTGCCGCTCGAAATCGGTCCGGAAATATTTCAACGCACTCTGCAAGGGTTCGGCTGCTCCCGGCGCCAGCGCGCAGAAGGTGTGGCCGGGCGTCCAGAATTTCGTCTGGAAGGCCAACTTCTCCAGGTCGCCAGGTTGGCCGCCGCCTTCTTCCATCGCACGAAGAATGCGCTCCACCCATCCCAAGCCGCTCCAGCAGGGCGTACACCATCCGCAGGATTCCTGCGCGAAGAAGTGTTCGAGATTCGAGACCATGCCGACCGGGCACGTTCTATCGTCGAGCACGATCATGGTGCCGGTGCCCATGCGGCTACCTGCCTTCTGCACTTCAGTGAAATCCATGCAGACGTCCAGGTGTTCTTCCGTCAGGAAGTCGGTGGAGGCGCCGCCGGGGAGGACGCCGCGAAAACGAAGGCCCTCGCGCATCCCTCCCGCGTGCTCTTCCAAAATTTCACGGATGGTGGTGCCCATAGGCAGTTCCCAGAGACCCGGGCGCTTCACTTTGCCGCTGGCCCCATACAGCTTGGTGCCGCCGTCCTTGCTGCGGCTCAGACTGCGAAACCAAGCCGCACCGTTATTGATGATGTGCGGGACGTTGCACAGTGTTTCCACGTTGTTGACGGTGGTCGGCATTCCGAACAGACCGCAAACCGGAGGGAACGGCGGCTTCGCGCGCGGGTTGGCGCGCTTGCCTTCAAGGGCGTTCAACATGCCGGTCTCTTCGCCGCACATATATCGGCCGGCACTGATATGCAGATGCAGTTCGAAGCTGTATCCCGAATTCAGGAGATTCTTGCCGAGGTAGCCGCCCTCAGCGGCTTCCGCGATTGCCATAGAGATCCGCCGCGCAGCCAACTTGTATTCGCCACGGAGGAAGATGTACGCCACGTCGGTGCCGGTCGCGTAGCCCGCAAGCGCCATGCCTTCGATCAACTGGTGCGGATTGGCTTCCAACAAGAGCCGATCCTTGAATGTGCCCGGCTCCATCTCATCGGCATTGGCAACCAGGTAGCGGGGGTGCGGAGCATTTTTGGGCACGAAGCTCCACTTCAACCCCGTGGCGAAGCCAGCCCCTCCGCGGCCCCGCAGGTTGGAATCTTTGACCTCATTGATTACCGCTTCCGGGGTCATCTCTTTCAGCGCCTTGCGCAACGCGGAATACCCGCCGTCACGTTCGTAGGCGGTTCGATCCAATGGCTCGCCGTCCGTTCGCATGCTGCCGGTTAGCGGTTTCACGGCAGGCATTACGTGTACCGCTCCAAGATCCGGTCGATCTTCTCGGGGGTCAGATCGAGATGCGTATCGTCATCGATCATCATCACGGGCGCATGATCGCAGGCGCCCAGGCAAACGATCGGAAGCACGGTGAAGCGTCCATCCGTGGTAGTTTCTCCGGGCGCAACTTTGAGCCGCTCGCTCAAATGGCTGCATTGCCGGTCCGACCCCATGATCCAGCAACTGACGCTATCGCAGATGTAGATCACGTGACGGCCCACCGGATGCCTGAATAGCAGGTTGTAAAAAGTGGCGATACCATCCAGGTCGGAGGCGGACATGCTCAACAGTTCGCCGATATCGCTTAACGCATCGTCCGATACCCAGCCCCGGTGTTTCTGCACGATCTTCATGGCGTCAATCGAGACCGCCTTCCGGTTCGGGTAATGCGGGAACTCGGCCTCGATCTCTGCCCGCTCTTCAGGCGTCAACATGCGAATCGTTCCTCATCGATCAATGTCCGCCAGCACAAAATCCATTGCTCCCAGGACCGCCAGGAGGTCTGGGATCATGCGGCCACGGCAGAGCAGTGGCAGCATCTGCATGTGTGGAAACGATGGTGTGCGAATCCGCGTGCGATAGGAGACCGTGCTGCCATCGCTCACCAGGTAATAACCGTTATTGCCCTTAGTTGCTTCTATCGCACCCAGAGCTTCACCGACCGGCATCACCGGCCCCCAACTGACGCTCAGGAAATGCGTGATCAAGGTCTCGATGTCGTGCATGGTGCGGTCTTTGATGGGCGGGCTGGCGAGGGGGTGATCCGATTTATATGGACCGTCCGGCATATGGTTCACGCACTGCTCGATAATGCGTAGGCTCTGCCGCATCTCCTCAACGCGGACCACCGCGCGGTCGTAGCAATCGCCGTGTGTTGCGGTCGGGATATCGAATTGAAATTGCTCGTACCCTGAATACGGCTGTTTCTTGCGGAAGTCCCACTCGAAGCCGCACGCGCGCAGTCCCGGCCCGGTGACGCCCCACTCGATAGCTTCGTCCTTCGTGAAGCAGCCGATGCCCTTGGTGCGAGCCTGAAAGATGCGGTTGCGCAGGATCTCGCGATCATACTCGGCGAGGCGAGGGGGAAGATACCGGATGAAATCACGGAACATGCCGTCCCATCCCTGAGGCAGATCCGCAACCACGCCGCCGATGCGAAACCAGTTCGGGTGCATGCGCGCGCCGCAGATCGCCTCGATGATGCCGAAGGCTCGCTCCCGGTCATTGAACGTGTAGAACACGGGAGACATTTGGCCGACGTCCTGCGCGAACGTGCCATACCAGACGAGGTGGCTGATGATCCGAAACAGTTCGGAGAGCATCACTCGGATAACCTGGGCGCGGGGCGGAACGGTGATTCCTGCGAGCTTTTCCACCGCCGTGAGATAGGCGAGATTATTCATCACGCCGCCCAGATAATCGACGCGGTCGGTGTACGGAATATAGGTATGCCAGGACTGGCGCTCGCCCATTTTTTCGGCGCCGCGGTGGTGGAAGCCGATTTCCGGCACGGCATCCACGATTTCCTCGCCGTCCAGTTGCACCACGATCCGCAGCACGCCGTGTGTTCCCGGATGTTGCGGCCCCAGGTTTAAGAAAATGAAATCGGTATCCTCGCGACTCCGCTTCATGCCCCATTCTTCCGGGCGAAACCGCAGCAATTCCTGTTCGGTTTCCTCCTTCTGTTCGGAAAGCTGATACGGACCCATCTCGGTGGCGCGCGCGGGATGGTCCTTACGGAGAGGATGGCCAGCCCAACTTCTCGGCATCAGGATACGTTCCAGGTGCGGATGTCCGGAAAACGCGATGCCGAACATATCCCAGACTTCGCGCTCATACCAGTTCGCCGCCGGCCAGAGGCCGGTAATGCTGTCGATTGAGAGGGCGTTGCTCGCGATCGCTGTTTTCACCCGGATGTACTCGTTTCTTTCAAACGAGAACAGGTGGTAGATCAACGTAAAATCGGACGCCGGCGCATCCTCCCGGTTCTGCCGGACCCGGTTGTCGACGGCGGTCAGATCGTAGAGCATCGGATAGGGCTGGCCAATTCCATTCTTGAGATGGGCCAGGATGTCGCGGATACGCTCGCGCGGAACCCAGACAGTCGGTATGGCGTCGCGTGTGGATTGGGGAAGCAGGCCGAGGCCATACTGCTCTCGAAGCGTATCGATCGGATCGGCAGTCGTCGCGCCGGTCATACGCGATCCTGCGTACGCAGATCCGTGGTCTGCTGCCGGCCGGCCCTTTTGAGATCGCGGAGCGAAGGCATGGGCAGGCGATCCACACCCTGCGGTCCAACTACCCAGCTCAGCGGCCGCCGCTCGGTACCGACGGCCTGCTGCAATAACGTCAAGCCCTCCAGAAAGGCATCCGGCCGCGGCGGGCAACCGGGGACATAAACATCCACAGGCAGAAACTTATCCACGCCCTGTACCACGCTGTAGATGTCATACATTCCGCCGGAATTGGCGCAGGAGCCCATCGAAATTACCCAGCGAGGCTCCATCATCTGCTCGTAAAGGCGCTGGATCACGGGCGCCATCTTGATGAAGACTGTGCCGGCGATCACCATCAGGTCGGCCTCGCGCGGCGTGCCGCGAATCACTTCAGCCCCGAAGCGGGCCACGTCGTACTTGCTGGTGATGCTGGTGGCCATCTCGACATAACAGCAGGACAGTCCGAAATTGAACGGCCAGATCGAATTCTTGCGACCCCACGCAACTAGGTCCTGCATACGCGAAAGAATGATATTGCGCCGTACTGCTTCATCGAACGTGCGTCGTTCCGGTTTGGAGCTTTCCTCCCCTAGCCTGGTGATGGAAAAGCGCATAACGTTCACTTCGTGTGTTTGGCGATATTGCTCCAATCCAGCGCGCCAATCCGCCAGAGGTAGAGCAGGGCAGCCAGCAGGATGCCTATAAAAATCACGGTTTCCCAGAACGCTGGCCATCCCAGCGACCTTGCCGCGACGGCCCAGGCAAAGAGGAAGACCGCTTCAAGGTCGAAGATGACGAAAAACATGGCGACCAGATAGAACTTCGCCGATAGCCGCACACGCGCCGAGCCCTCCGACAAGATGCCGCCTTCATAGGGGGAGCCAGTCGCCCGCTCCGAATGCCGCTGCCCCAGAACATAGGAGACCAGCAGCATGCCGGCGACCAGCAACAAGACGAGCAGGAGATATACGCCCAGCGGCCACATCTTCGGTTAGTGATCCGCTCCCTCGGGCCACGCGATCGTAAGGAGAAAGGCGCTGTCTTCGATAGCCACGACGTCGTGAGGCAGCGCGCGGTCGAGCACGAGAACCCGGCCCGCGGGCAAGTCGAATTCTTTGCCGCCGGCATGCATCCGCAGGTGGCCTTCGATCGTTTGCACCGAGATGCGGCCGGCCGAGTGGTGCTCGTGAATCGTGGTCTTCGCCTGGAGCGCGGTTAAGAGGATGCGAAAGTCGCTGTATTTTGCGAGCGTCTTGGAGTTTCGGCCGCTTTGCCAGTAGGATTCCTGGCGAAGCTCGCGGATCTGTTGGGCGAGGTCATAGGTGAGGGAAGGACCGGCGGTCGCTTCCGGCGTGCGCGCGGCGCCACGAGAAGTTTCGAACTCAGGCATGAGATGTCCCCTTTTTCTGGCCCATGTGGGCCTCCAAGTATTCCTTCAATGCGACGGCATTGTTGTGTTCTGTGTCGTGCGAGCTGTAAATCAGGGTGACGCGGCCGTGTCGCGCCGCGCTGCGAATCGGCTCCCAAGCTTGCGGATTGCTATCGAGCTCCGCGGAATAGCGCTGGCGGAACGTCGACCACTTTTTCGGATCGTGCCCAAACCAGCGGCGCAGCGCATCACTCGGAGCCACGTCCTTGAGCCAGGCATCCATTTTCAAATCGATCTTCTTGATGCCACGAGGCCAGAGCCTTTCCACCAGAAATCGGACTCCGTCTTCCGGAGCCGCCTCTTCGTAAGCCCGTTTCAATCCGATCATTTTCATCTCTCCTTGGCCTGCTTCGCGGCGTGTATTTGGTATCCCTCATTCGGACTTCCTTCGCTCGCCCTTGTAGGTCAGCACGCGTCCCCACGTGGCGGCAGTGCCCCAAATGCCGGAGCGCAAGCATTCGAGCTGTACGATTTGACTGTGGTCGACGAACAGATTGACCTCGGGTCCGTAGTTGCGGATGTACCAGGAGAAGACATCCGGGTCGGCCGCCTCAAACATGACTTTTTCGAGTCCCAGCGCATCCGCAATTTGCGCCGGAACATCGGTGCGCCATATCCGCACGTTCTCCGTGATCCCTTCGGATTCGATCATGATCTGATACGCGCCCGCACTGAGAAACCGCTGTGCCAATTTGATGCACCATTGCGGGTCCTTCGTGCCTTCGGCTTCCAGTTCTTCAGCTTTCGTCGCGCCGCCCGCGCCAAATTGAATCCCGACTTCGGGCTTGGCTTTCAGGCCGGACTGCTGCACCCTCTCGATAAGCCGCAGCCAGTCATCGACCGGAATGGTGATGAATCCGCAAGAGATTTCGATGATGTCGAACCCCACATCCCGACATTCCCGAATGTAATGATCCACGGCTTCCGCGCCCTGTGTGAGCACGTGCTCCAGGAAGCCGCCCGTGGACACCAGCACGTTATGCTTATGGCAAAGCTCCAGCAGGTGCATCAACTCGACACGCGGCATGAGTGTGAAAGAACCACCTGCGAACTTGAGAGTATCTACATACTCGCCCATGGTCTCCAGAACATCTTCCAGATACCGCTTGCCCATAGGCGAGTAATAGGGACCGCGAATCTCCGTAAGACCACAGGAGCGAGGCTTCGCCTGCCGCTGGTTGTGGTTCAAGAATGAAAACGCGCGGTCAGACACAATCCACCTCACCCTTCTGATGCGGCACCCGGACGTTTGCCAACAACCGCATCAGATCCACCGCCCCCGTATTTTCCAGGTTGAAAACCGCGTCGGCGATAGCTCGCCGGTCTGCCGGCGCAGCGTACGGCTCCGCTAAACGCTCGAACTTCGCAAAAGCCATATCCCATGTCATTGGGTGCGTGAAGAAGCCCGGATAATCCCGCACTTCCTTAACCAACGTCCGGCCGTCGCGCAGGCCAATCCCGATCCGGCATGGCATCTCATTCGGGAAGCGTTCTGAATAGCTTAGATTGGGTTTTACGGTAACCCGCCGCAGCATATCCTGCACATCGGATCTGCGGATACGATCGCTTCGGTATTGCTCCGGCATTACCGTGTCATCCAGAACAGCTACCGCGAGAATATACGGGAGGCTGTGGTCGGCCTGCTCCTTAGTGGTGATACCTGCGGTCTTGTCACCTTCATCACCGCCGCCGATGATGTTATAGGCGACATCGAACGTTTCGACGTTGATCTGTTCCACCTCGTCCGCGCCAATGTGATGACGCTCTTTCAGCCCCAGCACGCCTTCGATGGCCGTTTGGGAATGGATCTCAGCGTTGTACTTCTTCAAGATGGTGCGTTTCACACACTCGAGGTCTTCACGGGACCAGTCGATCTCAAACAGGCCGGTGATGGCATCCATCAGTCCCTTCTCGCCTTCGATGACCTCCAACGGACCTGTGATTCCCAGGCGCGCCAGGAATACGATCGCTGTTGAGCACGCAGCCATATGGGGATAAGCGAGACCTTTCCAGTGCGAAAGCTTACCGGTCCGGGTGACGCGGAGCGCGTTTAACGCGGTGCCACTGATTGCGATCGCGTTGGCGGCTTCACAGACATCAAGCGCCAAGACGCGTGCGACTCCGGCCGCAACTGCATAGGCGCCTTGGACAGTGTGATCGAACCCGGCGGCACGTACGGGAGCCACGTCGCACAGTCGGCACTGAACCTGGTATGCGACAGCAAGAGCCGTCATCAGATCGCGGCCGCTTGCGCGCGCGTACTCGGCGGCTGCCAAAATGGGGGCCAGATTGTCGCTGGGATGGCAGGTTTCACCCTTTGCCAGATAGCTGTCGTTGAAATCCAGGTACCGGACGGCGGCGCCATTGTGGAACACGGCATGTTCGGGACACGCCCGTCCACCGGCGAGCAGGGTACATTTGCCACCAGTGTCAAATTCGGCAATGTTCTTGCGAATGATCTGCGTTGGTTCGCCTTCTATTGCGCCGATACCACAGCCCAGAGCGTCCAGAAT
>Ga0134128_10004462_pt1 | contig 17130 bp, 17 predicted proteins | sample KB31754_FD_96462 | JGI IMG/M metagenome (GOLD analysis project Ga0134128, IMG submission 96462) | Terrestrial soil microbial communities with excess Nitrogen fertilizer from Kellogg Biological Station, Michigan, USA - KB3-175-4 | ecosystem: Environmental > Terrestrial > Soil > Unclassified ... | reverse complement strand
CGGGTAGCGCAGCAGGTCTTCGACTGTGAACTCGAGCGTGCGCTTCACCATGCCATGGACGATGAGGCGGTGCTGCGCCGGGTCGATGTCGGGAATGCCCGAATGCAGGATGGTGAAATGCAGCGGGTTCGGCGTGATGGTGCCGTCGAGCATCTGCAGCGGCGCGCGGGCGTGCTGGGTGCGCGCCTCGCCCTTCGGGTTGGACAGGATGCGCACCACGTTCTTTTCGAAGCGCGACGGCGTCTGCATGACCGGCGTGACAATGCCGGGCATGTTGGTCCAAGGGGGATTGATCAGCGGCTCGGCTGCGGCGCTGCTGGCGGCGGCGCCGGTGGTCATTGCGCCGGCGAAGGCGATGCCGCCGCCCAAGAGCGCGCGGCGGTGCAGAAGGCCGTTGCCGGCGACTTCTTCCAGCGGCGCGGGGCCGCCGGTCAGGCGTTTCCTCATCGGTGTCACTCCGGGCTTTCCGGCGTCCATCGACGCCGTCGCCATGGTCTATCCGTTGGAGCGGGTGGGACTTCTCCCGCGCGCATGTTGCGTCATTCGAGGGGGATTGTGAAGCAGCTCCGTCATTCCGGATTGCCGCGCAGCGGCAAGTCCGGAATCCATATTCCCTGCGCTGGGGTTATGGATTCCGGGCTCCTCGCTTCGCTCGGCCCCGGAATGACGGCACCTACGCCTTCAATCTTGGCAGCAGCGCGAGCGCGTTGGTGCGGTCGATGGCGGCGCGGTCGGCATCCGACAGGCCGTCGTCGGAGAGATGTTTTTCGCCGGCGGCGACGCTGACGAACGGGTAGTCGGTGCCGAACAGGATGTGGGAGAGCGGCGCCATCGCCCGCAGCGCCGCCATCGATGGCGCGGTGTCGGCGCTCGCGGTGTCGTAATAGAGCTTGCGCAATTCGGCGAGCACGCCGTCGGACATGAATTTCTTTGCGTTCGGATGGTGGCCGAGCGTCTCGACCATGCGGCCCGCCATCATCGGCGTGGCGCCGCCGCCGTGCGAGAAGATCCAGCGGATGTCCGGATTGTTATGCACGGTGCCGTTAATCAGGATGCTCGCGATCGTGCGTGTGGTCTCGAAGGGGTATTCGATCGCCTGCGGCGGCAGGCCGGGCTGCACCGCGCTGCAACACGCCGACGTGGTCGGGTGCGTGTAGACCACCGCCTTGCGGCGATTGAGTTCGGCGAACACCGGCGCGAAGGCCGGATCGCCGAGATACTTGCCATCGTAGGACGACAAGAGCCCGATGCCGTCGGCGTGCAGCGTGTCGAGCGCGTATTCGATTTCCTTCAGGCTGCCGTCGGTGTCGGGCAGGGGAATGACGGCGAACAGGCCGTAGCGGCCTTTAAAGGTGCGGATCTGTTCGGCGGCGAAGTCGTTCCACATGCGCGAGAGCCGCCGGCCGGCCGGCACATCGCCGAACCACGGGCCGGGTGTCGACACCGAGACGATGGCGGTCTCGACGCCATTGCCGTCCATGGCTTCGAGCGAGAATTCGGGCTTCCAGGACAAGAGGCGATCAGTCGATACGCTGCCGTGTTTGAAGCTGATGCGCTCGTGCTCTTCCTTCATGTAAGCCGGCGGCAGGAAGTGATGATGCACGTCGATGCGGGTGCCGGGCTTCTTGATCGCGGGCGCCATCGGCGATTGGGCGCGCACGGCGGGCGCCGCGAGGCCGGTCGCCGCCGCGGCAAGGCCGCCCAGGAGGAATCCCCGGCGTCCGACGCAGCAGGTGCATCCCGAGAACCGGGCCATGCTTTCCTCCCCGGCTTTTTGTCATTTCGGAAGCCGCGAAGCGGCTGTCCGGAATCCATAACCACAGGCCGCGCAGAACGCTTGCCGCGCCGCCGGTGGTTATGGATTCCGGGCTCGCGGGCTCTCGCCCGCGCCCCGGAATGACAGATCAATTCCCCGCGCGCGTCATCGCCTGGGTCATGACCGCGGTATAGCCCGGCTCGACGCGTACATCGACGACCGCGACCCTGCCGGCATCGACTTCGGCGATGGCCTTCTTCAGGGCCGGGCCGAGATCGGCGGGCGAGGTGATCGGGCCGAAGCCGACGGCGCCCTGGGCGCGGCCCATGGCGGCGAGGTCGACTTCCGGCTCGGACATGCGCTGGCCGATCCACTTGTTCTCGATCGGCCGGTTGCGCGCGCGCGCCATCCGCTCCTGATGCAGTTCGTCGTTATAGAACGAGCGGTTGTTGGCGAGCACGAAGAGGAGCGGGATTTTGTAATGCACCGCGGTCCACACCGCGGTGACGCCCATCAGAAAGTCGCCATCGCCGCAGATCGCGATCGGCAGCCGGCCTGAGCCCTTGAGCGCCAGCGCCGCGCCGACCGAAATGCCCGGGCCGCCGCCGACGCCGCCGCCGCCATCGGAGCCGAGATAATCGAGCGGGTGCTTGAATGCGACCCAGTTCTCATCCCACGACAGCGGCAAATGCGTGTATGTCACCGGCCGATCGCCGACGAGCTTTTCAGCTCGCGCGCGATGACCTCGTTGGTGAAGCCGGTCGGCTCCTTTGCGGCGACCTTGCGCGCGCTCGGCACCGCGTGCGGCTTTGTGCTCTTGCCGACTTCTTTGACCAGCTCCGGCACCACGAGGTCCGGATCGGCGGACAGCAGAATATCGACCGCCGGCAGCGCCTGGTGGTCCATGCTCCAGCCGTTGTGGATGCGGTGGTCGAGCGACACCTGGATCACCTTGACGGACGGTGACGGTCCCCAGTGACGCAGTGCGCCGGCGAGATCGACCCAGTCGAGGCTGAGCACGACATCGACGTCCTTGAGACCCTCGACGGCCTCCGGGGTCGGCGCGCGCGGCGCACCGGCATAGAGCGCGTGATCGGTCGGGAAGGTGGCGCCGATTTTCAGATCGGTCAGGACGCGGGCGCCGAGCGCTTCGGCGAGCGCGACGCGCGCGTTCCAGGCCTCCTCGCTGCGCGAGGCGCGGCCGGCGAGGATCAGCACCTGCTTGGCGCCCTTGAGCATCGCGGCCGCCTGCTTGACGAGCTCCGGGGGCGCCGCGGTCGAGACCTGCGGCATGTAGCGCGCCGGATCGATCGTCGGCAGCGGATCGGAGACCTTCATCTCCTGCAGCTCGGCATCGAAATTGATGTAGACCGGCCCCTGCGGCACGGTGTTGGCGATCCAGTTGCCGCGCATGATCGCTTCGCGCGCAGCGCCGGGCGAGGCCGGCTGGTCGTCCCACTTGGTATATTCGCGCACCAGCGCGCCCTGGTCGCGCGCGGTGTGAATCCAGTCGATCCAGGGCCGGCGCTTGACGGCATCGACCGGGCCGGTGGCGCCGAGCACCACGACAGGCATGCGATCGCACCAGGCGTTGAACAGCGCCATCGAGGCGTGCATCAGCCCGACATTGGAATGTACCGCGGTGACCATCGCCTTGCCGGTGACCTTGGCGTAGCCCTGAGCGATGGCGACGGCGGCCTCTTCGTGCAGGCAGAGCAGCATCTGCGGCCTGGAATTGCCGAGATAGTTGACGATCGAGTCATGCAGGCCGCGATAGCTCGCGCCGGGAGTGAGCGCGATGTAGGGCACGTCGAGCGAGCGCAATGCGTCGGCGATGACGTCCGAGCCGAAACCGGGCGCGTTGGCGCCGGCGGGCGTCGGCCGTTCGATCTTCGATACCGTGGGATCGGCGGCGCTGGGGTTGACGCGAGCGGTCGCGGATTGGGGAGGCGTCATACAGGCATTTCCTCTTATTGGTTGGCAGGGGGGTGGCTGGATCGGAACGTGGGCCGCATCCAACCGGATCATGAGCCAAATCACAAGCCAGCGCGCAAGCGGGTGAGAAGTCCCACTCCGGCATAGCCGTCGGCCGGCTCCATGCCGATTTTGCGCTGGTAGGCCTGCACGGCCAGCATGGTCTGGGTGCCGACGCGGCCATCGGCGCCGCCGGTGTCGAAGCCGAGCGCGGTCAGACGGCGCTGGATTTCTTCGATGTCGGCCAAGGTCGGCGCCGGCTCGCCGCCTGGGAATTGTTGCACGAACGGCTCGCCGCCGACGCAGCGGTCGCCCAGATGGCAGAGCGCGAGCGCATAGCTGGTCGACGGGTTGTAGCTTTTGACCGCAAAGAAATTGGCGCCGAGCAGGAACGCGGGCCCGCCGGGTTCCGGCAGCCACGGCCGCGCCGTGTCGTTCGGCCGCGGAAACGCCGCGCCGTCGGCGCGCGTGACGCCGGCCGCCTGCCAGGCCGCATAGCTGCGCGCGCCGCCGCGGGCGAGTTTCTGCGGCATGCGCACTTCGTAACCCCATTGCTCGCCGCGGCGGTAATGGCCGCGCTCGACGAAAAAACGCGCGGTCGTGGCCAACGCATCGTCCGGCCGGCCGTACGGCGAAATTTTTCCGTCGTGATCGTAATCGAGACCGAGATGCAGCCACACCTCGGGCATCCACTGGGTGTGGCCCATGGCGCCGGCCCAGGAGCCGGTCATCGCTTCGGGCGTGCTCCAGCCGCGTTGCACGATGGTGAGCGCGTTGATCAGTTCGCTTTCCCAATAGGCGCGCCGCCGCGGCTCGGCCCAGGACAAAGCAGCGAGCGACGGAATGACCGGCTTCATGTGGTTCTTTTCGACCAGCGGATCGCCGAATGTCGACTCCACGCCCCAGACGCCGAGCATGATCGCCGGCGAAACGCCGTAATCCTTCTCGATGCGCGCGAGCAGCGGCGCATAGTCCTTGGCGACCTTGCGGCCAGTGACGATGCGCCAGTCAGAGACGCGGCGATTGAGATACTGCCAGAGTTGCTCGCGGAATTCGGGCTGGTTGCGGATTTCCTTGAGGCCTGTCATGTCGGGTTTGAGCCCGGTCATGACGCGCGTGTAGGTCGCTTCCGTGATGCCGTGCGCTTGCGCCTTGGCGCGGAATGCAGCGACCCAGCGATCGAACGTTATTTCTTTGCTTGGCTTAGGCCGCGCTGCGGCGTGCTTCGTGTGTGGTGCTGCGCTTGCGCCATTCGGAAAAATCGCAGCGGCGCCGCCGGCGAGCGCTGTCAGGACGCGTCGTCTGTCGATCCCCGCCCGTGCCAAGTGCTGTGTCAGTCCTTCGCGCGCTCGATGTAGCTGCCGTCGTCGGTATTGACGACGATCCTGGTGCCCGTGGTGACGAACGGCGGCACCATGGTGCGCACCCCGTTCGACAGTACCGCCGGTTTGTAGGACGACGATGCGGTCTGCCCCTTCATGGTCGGCTCGGTCTCCGTTACTTCAAGGGTGGCGCGTGGCGCAATCTCGATCGCGACGGGTGTGCCTTCATGCAGGCTGATGGTGACCTCCATCTCCGGGTGCAGATAGGCGGCCGCGTCGCCGATGATGTCGGCCGGCACCGCGACCTGGTCGTAGCTCTCCATGTTCATGAAATGGAAGCCGTCGCTGTCCTGGTACATGAACTGGTGTTTCCGGTCCTCGACGAACGCGCGTTCCACCTGGTCGGTGGTCTTGAAACGCAGCGCCAGCTTCACGCCGTCGGCGATGCGGCGCACGTCCATCTGCGTGACCGGGGTGCCCTTGCCGGGATGGATGTTCTCGGTGGTCACAATGACCGCGAGCATGCCGTCGATATCGACGATATTGCCTTTGCGTAAGCTACTGGCGATGACTTTCACGGGAAAACGTTCCTTGCCTGATGACGCCCGGAGCCGAATGGCGCCCAGAGCCTAATGGTGCCCAGATTCGGCGCAACATACCGATCCTGAAGCTAATCGCTAGTTATTTCCGCAAAGTACCGCCGACAAGGTTATGACGGACAAAGTGCCCGATTCTTCGCCCTTTTGGGCCCCCCACGTCCATGCCGACCGGCGTCCGGCACTGCTGGCGCGCATGCGCATCACGGCCGCCCTGCGACGCTGGTTCGGAGCGAACGATTTCGTCGAGGTCGAGACCGGGGCGCTCGCGGTTTCGCCCGGCAACGAAACCCATCTGCACGCCTTCGCCACCACGCTGGCCGCGCCCGACGGAACCGCGGCCCCCCTCTATCTGCGCACGTCGCCGGAATTCGCCTGCAAGAAGCTGCTTGCCGCCGGCGAGCGCCGCATCGTCGAGTTCGCCAAGGTTTTTCGCAATCGCGAGCGCGGCGCGCTGCATGCGCCCGAATTCACGCTGGTCGAATGGTATCGCTCAAGCGAGCCCTACACGGTCCTGATGGCGGACTGCGCGGCGCTGCTGGCCGAGGCGGCGCAGGCCGCCGGCACTTGGCATTTTTCCTTCCGGGGCCGCTCGGCCGATCCGTCAGCGAAGCCGGAGCGGCTGTCCGTTGCCGAGGCCTTCGGCCGCTATGCCGGCATCGATCTCTTGGCGACGCTCGAGCGCGGGGAGGGCGACCGCGACAGTCTTGCGCGCGCGGCGCAAGTCGCGGGAATCCGCATTGCCGACGACGATACCTGGGGCGATATTTTCAGCCGCGTGCTGGTGGAGAAAATCGAGCCGAAGCTCGGCATCGGCCGCGCCACCATCCTGGACGAATACCCGGCAGAGCAGGCGGCGCTGGCGCGGCCGTCGCCGCACGATCCGCGCGTCGCCGAGCGCTTCGAGCTTTACGTCTGCGGCGTCGAACTCGCCAACGGCTTTGCCGAACTCACCGACGCGCGCGAGCAGCGGCGGCGCCTCGAACGCGAGATGGCGGAAAAACAGCGCCGCTACGGCGAGCGCTATCCGCTCGATGAGGATTTTTTGGCGGCGCTCGCACACATGCCGGAAGCCAGCGGCATCGCGCTCGGTCTCGATCGTCTGGTGATGCTCGCGACCGGCGCCGCGCGCATCGATCAGGTGCTGTGGGTGCCGCCGTCAGGCCCATGAACGGCCGCCGCTCGCTGAGACCGGCGGTTCACATCCCGGCGACGAGTTTCACCAGATCGCTCTGGCGTTTCTTTCCGGTTTTTCGGAAGACATTGTGCAAATGGGTTTTCACGGTCGATTGTGTCACGCCGAGCCGGTCGGCGATCGCCTTGACGCCGTTGACTTTGAGTAGCGCGTCAAACACCCGCACCTCGCTCGCGGTCAGCTTGTGGAGTTTGGCGATCTCCTCCAACGGAGACAACGCATTCGGCGCCGTCTTGCGTATGAATACGGCGGCCACGGCAGCATGCTTGTCGCCGGCTCGCCGTCGTCTTCCGGACGTTAATGGCAGCACATGCGCATACCATCGCTCGTTTGACGCATCTTCGAGCGGCACTGCGACGCCGCGCACGCCAACAGACGCATCTCCCTTTCCGGCCGCAACAAAGAGGTTCCGCAGGGTGCGGTCGGCGTTTGACGCGACGGCGCGCAACGCATTGCGGTCCATCCGCACCAAGCTTGCCTCGCCGAGCATTTTTTTTGCAGCGCCGTTTGTGAACGCGATCTGTGCCTTGGCATCGACCAAAAAAACCGCCGCTTCGACGTGATCGAGCGTTTCCGTGAGCGCCTGCTCGGTTGCTTTGCTTTGATCAAACAGTCTGCCGATCGCCACTGCACGCTGCAAATGCGGCACAAGCAGGCCGAGGCGGCGCCGCATCCGGTCTTTCAGCGGCGCCGTCATGCGTACGTTGATCATCGACGTGCGCAGGAGCCCTTTCTCCAGGTTCACGGAAAGTGCGGCCAGGGTGCCTTGCGGCTTGATCCACTCCTTGTAGAAGCGCGTCTTGTTCAACTCGGCGCGCGGCATGATATCTTCGTCGGCGACGACGACGCCCTCATCGACGAAACTTGCGGCCGGGAACATCGGGTTGAGCGGCAGATACTTCTCAAAATAAAGCCGAAGGTAATACGGATCGAAGTTATATAAATGCACGGCTTCGGAACGCTCCAGCGCCGAATCGTGCCACAGGAGCGCGGCGGACGAGCCGCCGACAAAGGCGCAGATGTTCCCGAGTGCCTGGTTCCAAAGCGTCGGATCAATCGCCGCGTCGTAGATATCGCCGATGACAGCCGAAAGCTCGGCCGCTTCTGACACCATTTGCCGCCCCAAAATCCGGCGAAAATTCCAACATCAATCGCGCGCCGGATCAACAGAAAAACGCACAAAACCTTCGGAGCGGTATTGCTGCCAATCGGAGTGTGCAATGCGATTGGCGCCGGCTGCAGCCAGTGTGACGTAAGCGCGGGCGCGCCGGGCATTCGGCGCGTCGTGCGATATCCGAGGGGGTCTCTCCGGCCCGCTGAGCGGACCTTATTGGGCTGCCTGACGATTCTCGGCGGCTTCGATCTCGACCGAAAGGGTGGGGGAGATGCGCGCCCAAATGTGCCCGAAAATGCGCTTCCAGCTCTCGCAATAGACGCTCGGATTGTCGTAACGGCGTTCGCGCGACCAGCGCTGCGCCAGATGGCCGCCGCCGCAGGAATCCAGATACTCGCAACTCATGCAGGTGTCGCACAGATGCGTGCTGGCCTCGAAGGCCTCGCGCCATATCGGATCGGTCCGCACTTCCTTGATGGCATTGCTGCTCACGTTGAGCTTCGAGGCCGTGGAGCCATTGCCGGCGATGCGCAGTACGTCGAGCGGCTCGAGCGAACCGTCGGCCATCAGCGTCACGGTCTCGATCGGGCCAAGCCCGATGGTGTCGGACAGCGATAATTTGCCGACCAAACCACGGATCATGGCGTCGAGCGTGGCGATGCGGACACCGCGCGCCGCGTATTTGTCGAGCCAGACGTCGAACAGCCTGATGAAATACGCGTCGATCGCCGGCGGATTGTCGGCGTGCGTCGCATCCGGCGGCAGGATGTCGAATTCGAGAGTGCCGAGTTCGTCGACCACGAAGGCCAAGACTTTTTCCGGATCGGTGCCCGGATTGCACACCGAGATCAGGCCAGGATCGATGCCGTTCCTGCGCAGGCATTCAATGCCCTTGAGCGTCTCCGCGAGCGTGCCGCGGCCCTTGAAGTCGATGCGGTACTTGTCGTTGATTTCCTCAGGCCCGTCGATGCTGACGGTGACGCTGATGTCGTGGGCCTTGAACAGCTCGACCCAGGCGTCGTCGACCAGAATGCCGTTGGTGGTGATGCCGCGCGCGATGAAGCAGCCGGTGCGTTCCTCGATCGCGCGCAGCTTTTTCATGAAAGCGTCGAACCTGTGCTTGGGAAACAGCAGCGGTTCGCCGCCGTGAAACACCACCAGAAAATACTCGAGGTTGAATTCGCGAATGTGCTCTTCGAGGCGGGCGCAGAACGCATCCTCGGAATCGCGAGTCAGCACCGCGGGCTTTTTGTAGACGTCGGCGTCGCGAAACCAGTAGCAGTAGGTGCACTTGATGTTGCAGCGCGAGGCGAGCTTGATCAGAACGAAACTGAACGCTTCAGGCTCATGCGCAATGCGTGGCCCGTGCATCAGGCTTTCCGGACCGGGCGCGGGGACTTCGACCCCTGCGGCTTGCGTGTCGGAGTTGGGCATGGCTCGTCCTTCCTTCGACGGTTGCCGCCGCGCAATCGCGCTGGCTCGCATTCGCAGTCTTAGCTGCTGATTCTCAGCTTCCGGTTTCTTGGCTGCCGCCTCTCGACTGCCGATCAGGGCTGGCGTTGAGGCGCGCTGTAAGCCGAGCTGAAAACGGCGCGCCGGCAAAGCACCGGCGCGCCGCCAAAGCGCCTAGTAGCGGGCGTAGGTGCGGAAGTAATTACGGTGATAGTAGTAACGATTGTAGAAGCGGCGGAACCAACGGCGGAACCAAGCCGTCTTCTCCATCGGCGTGCCGACGGCAGCAGCCGGCACCTGCGGGCCTTTGATGATGCTGTCGATCGACACATTGGTCGACTTCAGCGCCACGGAGGCATCAGGCGTCGTAGCCGCTTGAGCGCCGGTTACGCCGAGGGCGAAAGCCGCCCCGAAACCGAGACCAAGAACCTTGAGCCGATCGGCGAGGCCGCGACGTGAAAGCTTGCCCTCGCTTAGCTCCCTCGAGATTTCACTTACGTCCATGTTGATCTCCACAGTGGATTTGTTGCCCCGCGCGGCGCTGTCGAAACTCACAGCGCTTGGCGGTCTCTAGAGTACGCAACGCCGCAGAGGTTATACCGGCATTGGCCGACGCGGAAGTGACATTTCGAACACAAGCCCACCTTGTCCCCGCATTGGCGGGGACCGCTTGGCCTTAGTTTCCAGGCTGGGCGAGGCGGCGGTTTGGTTAAAAAAAGTCTACTTGCTCACTTCCACGTTGAGGATGGCCGTCGTGCCGTCCTGCACCTTCTTCAGTGCTGCCTGCAACGCGCCCTTGAGCTTGGCGGGGTCCTGGACGCGTTCGCCGTGCAGGCCGAAATGCGAGGCCAGCTCGGCGTAATCGAAGCCGTTGAGCTTCGAGCCGAGGTACATGTTGGCCCCTTCGGCAGCGCCGTCCTTGTAATGATGGAGATGGCCTTTCTGCATCGCCATGTAGCCTTTGTTATTGAACATGACGATGAGGATCGGGAGATTGTGCTGCTTGGAGGCGCCGAGCGCCTGGATGACCGGATTATAGAGGAAGCCGCCGTCGCCGATCAGCAGCGCTACCGTCCGCTTGCCCGAGGCGAGCTTGACGCCGAGCGCGGTGCCGATGCCCTGGCCGAGGCCGCCGAAGCCGCGGAAGAAGCTGTGCGGCGTGGTGAACGGCAGGTGCTGGCGCAGCACCGGGCCGTGCATGATGGTCTCGTCCACAAAGGCCGTGTCGGCCGGCATCACCTCGGCGAGCATGTCGATCAGCATCAAGGGATCGATTCCCTTGCCGTTGGCGCTCTTCGCCTTCTCGCGCTCGGCTTTCAGCCCGGCAACGAAGGCGTCGTGTTCGCCCTTCCACTTGGCGTGCCGCTTGGCGATGGCGTCGGCGTTCGGCTTGCCGGCGCGCGCCGCTTCGGCCAGCATCTGCAGCGAAGCCGCGATGTCGCCTTCCAGATAAAGGTCGGCGTGCAGCTGCTGATAGATCATGTGGTTCTTGAACTGGTTCTCGTTGAGCGCAACGATCTTGCCCTTGGTCGGTCGCACATGCGCCGGATACCAGGGCACGCGGCCACCGACGAGCAGAACGAGATCGGCGTCGGCAAGATACTTGTAGCTCGCGACGCCGAGATAGTGCGGATGGTTGGTCGGGAAGTTCGCGAAATTGGCGCCGCGGCTCCAGGTCACCGGCAGCCCGAGCAGATTGGACAGCTCGACGAGGGCGTGGAATGCCGCCGGATCGCGGCCTGATTGTTCGGCGACGACGATCGGATTTTTCGCCGACAACAGCAGCTCCGCGACTTTTTCCACTTCGCTCGGATGCGCCTGGACGCGCGGCGCGAAGGGCACCTCGCGGTCGTCTTTCGGCGGCGTCCAGTCGTGCAGCATGTGCTCGAGCGCGACGTTGAGGTAGATCGGCCCGCGCGGCGTGCGCTGCGCCATCTCGCCGGCGCGGATCACCTGCTCATATAATGTGTATGGACTGGTCACCGGCCGCGCCAGCTTGGTGATGTTCTCGACGTAGCGCTCGATGCCGCCGACGCTTAAGCCGCCATACCATTGCTGCTCGATGTCGACATTGGGATCCTCGCCCAGCGTGTTGGATTCACCCGACATGACGATCATCGGCACTTCGGACTGATTGGCGCCATGCACGCCCATGCTGCCCTGCAACAGGCCGACGCCGGCGTGGACCAGCACGGCCTGCGGCCGGCCGGTGATCAGCGTGTAGCCGGTCGCCATGTTGACGGCGAGCGTCTCGTGCCAGGAGTCGATGTAGGTCGGGCCCGAGCGGTTGCCGACCTTCTGCCGTACCAGGGCTTCCCAGACCGGCGACCATTCCGACCCTGGCGACGACATGATGTAGTCGATCTTGAGCTTGCGAAACGCTTCCAGGATCGCTTCCCCGCCGTCCATGTAGTTTTTCATTGGCCTGTCCTGCTGTGCTGGGCTGCCTCACGCCTTGCGGGCGCTCGATGGGTTTTCCGTAACAATGCCCGGCTGGCTTGCCAAGTGCTTGGTGGGCATGGGTTCGGTGAGTATGGGCTTGGTGGGCGCGGCTTGATCCCAATCGTCGCCGGGCAGGCGCTTGCCTGCACAGTGTCGCATCGCGCATAAGCCGCCAATCGCCGTGCAGCATGGCAGTGAAGCGAGGCCGTCATGAACGCCGCCTTTGAGCCGGAAAAATCGCTCCGCAGCCCTTCGGAACTCGCCGAAGCGGGCCTGATCGGTCGCGACCGCCTGGCCGCGCTGCAAGACGTCGCGGCGCGTTACGCCGTCGCCATCACGCCGGAGGTCGCGCGTCTGATCGACCCGGCCAACCCGGCCGATCCGATCGCGCGGCAATTCGTGCCCGATGCAGCCGAGCTGATCGCCGAGGAAGGCGAGAGCGCCGATCCGATTGGCGACGATGCCCACAGCCCGCTTGAAGGGCTCGTTCACCGCTATCCCGATCGCGTGCTGCTCAAACTCGTCAACGCCTGCGCGGTGTATTGTCGGTTCTGCTTCCGTCGCGAGATGGTCGGGCCGGGCAAGGGGGCGCTGTCACCGCACGCGCTCGCGGCCGCGCTCGATTACATCCGCGCTACGCCGCAAATCTGGGAAGTGATCCTGACCGGCGGCGATCCGTTGATCCTTTCGGCGCGGCGCATGACGCGCGTGCTGGACGAACTCGCGGAGATATCCCACGTCAAGGTGACGCGCATCCATACGCGCGTGCCGGCCGTCGCGCCCGAACGCGTCTCGCCGGCGCTGGTCCGTGCACTGCGTGCGTATATTAGAAAAGACAGGGCGTGCTTTGTCGTGCTGCACGTCAATCACGCGCGTGAGCTGAGTGCGAACGCCCGTGCGGCCTGCGCGCGGCTGATCGATGCCGGCATCCCGATGCTGTCCCAGACGGTGCTGTTGCGCGGCGTCAACGACGAAACGCAGACGCTCGGCGCACTGATGCGAGCGCTGGTCGAGTGCCGCATCAAACCCTATTACCTGCACCATGCCGACCTTGCGCCCGGCACCGCGCATTTGCGCACCACAATCGCCGAGGGGCAGGCATTGATGCGGGCATTGCACGGCCGCGCCTCTGGGCTGTGCCAGCCGTCTTATGTGCTCGACATTCCGGGCGGCTACGGCAAATCGCCGATCGGGCCGAGCTACCTTGTGGCCGACGGAACCACGGTCGAGGATTTCACCGGCCGGCGCCACCAGTATCCGCCGCACCAGAAAACGCCACTCGACGGTGCGCCTCAGGGCACGCCGCCCGGCGACATTTGAAATACAAGCCGGATCTACGCCGCTTCAGCGAAAAAGACGTCGGTCTCGAACGCGTAACCGCATGCATCGCACGACCAAGTGTGGCGTACGCAGCGTTCGCTCAGATATTCGGACCACTCGGGCGCCAGGAGCCAGTCCGCGCATTGCGGACACTTGTTCTTATCGTAGGTGACCAGCCGCTCTCGCGCCATTTTATCGGTGTGCAGGGTCATGACGGCATCTCTCCCTGTACCCCTCCCTGGGAAGGTCTTGACTAAACGTACTCTGTGGCAGCCGCGTGACCGATCTGAGTCGCGGGCGCGGACGGGAAGAGGTATTGATGGGAAGCGCACCCTATGCTGCGTTGCGGTGGCGCGGCTGATAGAATAGATTTTAGAGAGTTGGATTTTAGAGAGTTGGATTTTAGAGAATTGGATTTTAGAGAATCCGGGGCGGATTGGCTGCTGGAGAGGGCGATGCGGGCAAACGCTTTTGAAAAACTGGCACTGGTGGCGGCTGTTGTCGCGGCTGGCGCAATGTTTGGTGCAGCGGCGGGTCGCGCGCAGGGTTTTGCCGCGGCAAAGCCGCTCCCGGCTATGGCGGCACGGCCGCCGCTTATTCTGGTGCAGAACGCGTTCACGCCGTTCAGCCTCCCGGAGACCGGGGAGCCGCCGGTATCGCCGATCAATCCTGGCTCGTTGCCGGGCTCGACCGCGGCGATCGGCGGCAGCGCCACCGGGACCAACCCGGTCACCGGCTTGCCGTGCAACGGCTCGGGTTCGATTTCCGTCAGCGGCGCCGGCGGCCTGCCCGGAACCGCGACACCGCCGCCCAGCGAGTCAACCGAAACGCTCGGGCAAATTCCGGTCGGCGTGCCGCCGACCAGCAGCATCTACAGCTCGCAGGCCAATCTCGGCGCATGCTGAGAGGCGCACACAGCCGCGAACTCGGTTAGCGAATGTTAGAATCGGACCGCTAGTGCCGGCCCTGCGACACCAAGCGATCGCGCGTCTCGGCGTCGAGATCGTACACGGCCCTGACGCGGTCGAACGATTCAAGAAAAGCGCCCAGGATTGAAAGACCGGTGTCGCCGCCGATCTCGGCGTGCCAATTCGGCTCACCGGCGCGCGCGCGGATGCGAACGCGCGGCATATATTGGGCCGCGCTGTGGCCCAATGATTTCGAAAACTCGATTTCAATCACCCCCACAAGCTTCGCCATCGTGAGCTTCTGCCGTTCGCTCATGCCCATTCGTCCACCCGCCGCGCATTTCAAAATGCGAGTTGCTCCCAAAATGGATGAGGCCGCCTTTGTTGGCGGCCTCATCCCGGCGAATCTTTTTTCGATTACCAGGTTGTCCAGGTATCGCCTCGCCAATAGCCGCGGCCTTCGTGTTCGCGGAATCTGATGGTTGGGCTTGCCCTCCAGGTGTCCTCATGAATAACGACGCCGGCAGTGGGCGGATACGCATATCTCTCGTGCGCGTGCCAGCAGACATTGCCTTGGCATACGATAGCGGCCGAGGCGCCGGCGCTTGTGACCGCCAGCAGGCCAGCACCGAGGGCGGCGCCAAGTATGGTTCGTCCGAGCGTCATCTACGCATCTCCTTTCGGGTTTCCGAACACGCGCGATAACGTCGACGCCTCGCAAGTCGTTCCGCGGGATCGGTGTCCTCGTTCAACGTCGGATTTGCCGAATGAGCGTGCCGCTCTGTTCCGATGATCGCGCCGAAGTGAATGAGCGCAGCTTTGCGCTCGCGCTTGGTCTTAGTGCCGACACAGGCGGGAGCGGAACCATGTCAGCAGCCGAAGCGCCATCGCCAAGTCAATGGTAAAGGTTGGTTGCGGATTCGTGGGGATACGCGTTTCGGGAGGATAAGCGCCGTCGAGTGCGTCCTCGTTTAATGAGGACCGAAGATGTCACTTGCCGGCTGTTTTGGGTCCCTCGATTTGGAGGGGGGTGGCTTTCGGCTCATTAGCCAAATCCTCTTGCTCTGGTAGATCAATGAGCCTGACGACAGGATCGGGTAGCGATACGGCGACTTCAGGCACTTGTTCTAACTCAAGGTCCAGCTCCGGACTTGGCGAGGGCATTGGTGCCTTGACCGGACCGGGAGTCTCCAGATCCAGCTCCAGTGGCTTTTGCATAGCCTTCAATAGCGGCGCCGCGCTCCCCATGTCCGGCTTGCAAATCTTGAGCGCCGTCCCGTCTTGCTTCTGAATCTTTCCATCCAACGCCAACAATTTGTCGTCGAACGTATGCATCTCTTCCACATTGGCAATGGCCGCCGCAGCCACATGACACGCATCTGGCGGCTTCAGTTTTGAAAATCCCCTCATCATGAGGCTACGGGCCATTTCGCCCACGGCGCGATCCAAATTGACGAGCAAGATATAATCTACATCGAAAAACGAACCGAGCTTATCGGCCTGTGCCTGTACCCCGGGTGATTTGCAAACTTCGGCCAAGCTCAAGGTCGAGGTGGCGATTTCGATGTTGTTCTTTTCGGCGCCGGTAATGACATTACGGGCCATCGCGTATCTATCTTCAGTCACATTTCCTTTTTGGTCGCGAATCCGCTCTTGTTGGATCAATGCGATCCACGTACATGCATCCCAATAAACTCTTTTAGAGATCGCCATCCCTCAATCGGGCCAAGTATTCTTCGGACTTTAGCCCGCCCGTAAAGTGTGGGTCTATAATCTCGTCTACTGTTGGAAGTTCGTTGCGCTCAGGCATGAATTTTATTCGGATGGCTTCGACCTCCCTTAAGTCATTGACGCCGCGATAATGGAGCATTCCATAGACCTGCACACGCCGAAAGCGCCAGACATCCTTTATTTGATGATTCTCAAGCTCTTTCTCCGCCTCACCGGAAACCAGGCATTTAATTATTTCACCGTTCATTCGGTATCGAACGAACATGACACGACGGCCGAAGCCATCGCGCTCGATGCGCTGGACGTTGCCCTCAATAGAACCAAGCTCTTGGTAGGATTTTTGTTTCGGAGTCAGCACGTTTCGAGTGTTCGCAATAGCAGATTTTGCGACCTGGAAAGTGATGTCGAGAGAGGGAAGTTCTTTGCCGTAATCGATGCGAGTCTCGGCAAGCCCGTTTGTAACGCGAGCAAACAGCTTCTCGGCGCGCTGAAGAACCGGATCAGTAAAATAAGAAGGACGCTCTGCCCCGCGCTTAAGTGCGTCCAAGCCAAACGCTGTCTGGCGCGTCACTAAGGCGGCGCGTCTGTCAATGTTGACGGCAAAATCGCGTGGGAACGCCGTTGCCTCAATTGTTATCGGGCTGTTTGTTGTCGCCTTGATGACCCGCCATTCAATGGCATTACGCCCATCTTCCGCTATAGCCTGCTCGACCCCTTCCAAAATTGCGAAATAGTCGCGCAGTTGATCAAGCAAATCATCCACGGTCGGGGCTTCGCTATGACCCCGGGCACGAATGCTTACTTTGATCGTGCTACTCATAAGAGCCGTTCTGATCCAATCGCTTCTCAACGTTTTCCGCGAAGCGCTTTAGCAGTTATTCCTTTATCGTCTATATCGCTTTTTATTCGGTAATCGTAGGGAAAATCGAATTCAGCGACAGATGATGCTCTGCATAATGTTGACATATGGCCCTTCATTCCGCGCTTGAATACATCAGGCGTCTAGAGGGGGCCAAATCGCGAAGGCTTTACCGGGTCGCGCTAGACCCTGTCGCGCGCCGGGGCTACGGCGCTTGTCGGTTCGCGTTTCGGCCGGGGCCGGGATCGGCCTCCCAAACGCGCCGAAGCGCCCTCCGCCCGCTATCCTTGGTCGAGCTTTCGTAATTGAGCGCTTTCTTCGTCTAACTCATTGAAATCATTGGCGCGCCCTACGGGAATCGAACCCGTGTTTCCGCCGTGAAAGGGCGGCGTCCTAGACCGCTAGACGAAGGGCGCGCGGCCGCGCGAAACGCGCGGCGGGGACGGCGCGACATATAAAGT
>Ga0134128_10004456_pt1 | contig 17143 bp, 15 predicted proteins | sample KB31754_FD_96462 | JGI IMG/M metagenome (GOLD analysis project Ga0134128, IMG submission 96462) | Terrestrial soil microbial communities with excess Nitrogen fertilizer from Kellogg Biological Station, Michigan, USA - KB3-175-4 | ecosystem: Environmental > Terrestrial > Soil > Unclassified ... | reverse complement strand
GCCGGCGACGGCGACGGCCAGGGCTTTGATGAGCCCGATCATGAGCGGCGCCGCGAGGTCACGGCGAGGCCACGCGCGGGGTCGTGGCGGCTTTGGCGAAGCCGGTCTCTTGCGTCGCCGGCGCCGCCGCCGCCCGCGCTGCCGCATCGTGGACGAAATCGGCGATTTCCAGCAGGGCGCGGCTGGTATTCTGCGGCAGCGTCGCAGCGCGCGCCGGCGCCCCGGCCGCGCCCGCGCCGGCCGCCTTGGCTGCCGCCGCGGCCGCAGCGTCCGGCGGCGGCGCGGCCACGCCGAACGGCGGCTTCGGCGGCAGATTGCGCAGCGCGAAGGCCATGATGTCGTGCCAGCTCTGCGCTGGCAACACGCCGCCGGTGAGGTCGCCCATCGACGAGCCGTCATCGTTGCCAAACCACACGCTGCCGACGAGATTGCCGGTGAAGGCGTTGAACCAGGCGTTGGTGGAGTTGTTGGTGGTGCCGGTCTTGCCGGCGATGGCGCGGCCGGGGATTTGCGCCGCCCGCCCGGTGCCCTCGGTCACGACATGGATCATGATGTTATTCATTTCCGCGACCTTGTCGGCCGGTACGATCTGCACGGGCTTCGGGCCGTCGCGATCGAAGCTGTAGATCACCTGCCCCTGGGCGTTGCGGATTTCGGTTGCCGCATGGGCGACGGTGCGATGGCCGCCGTTGGCGAGGGTGGCGTTGACGCCGACCATGTCGATCATCTTCACCTCGTCGGCGCCGACGGGCAGCGACACGGTGTCGGGCAGCGGCGTCGTTATGCCGAGCAGGCGCGCCGTGTCGATGATCTTCGAGCGGCCGAGCGCCGCCATCCGGGCCAAGTGAAACGGCTTGCCCTTCGGCCAATAGGCCTCGCCGATCTTCCATGACAGCCAGATCGCTGCGGTGTTGTAGGACAGCGCCAGCGCCGTATACATCGGCATGCGGCCGCCGCGCTCGTTGTGGTAGTTGTGGACACAGTAATTGCCAATGCAGATCGGCGAGGAATCGACCAGCGTGTTGGGGTGAAACTTGTTGGTCAGCAGCGCGGTGAGGTAGACGAGCACCTTGAACGAGGAGCCGGGCTGGCGCAGCGCGTCGGTGGCGCGGTTGAACTGGCTGGCGCCGTAATCGCGGCCGCCGACCATGGCGCGCACCAGCCCGTCGGGATCGGCGACCACCGCCGCGGCCTGATGGGCGTGATAGGCGGGTGCGTCGACGCGCAGCTTCTCTTCCAGCACGTCCTCGGCCTTCTGCTGGATGGCCTCGTCGAGGCCGGTGCGCACCGTCAGCACGCGGTCGGCCCCGAGTTTGCCGTTGGCGGCGAGTTGCTTGACCTCGTTGAAGGCGAAATCGAGATACCAGTCGGGGCTCTGCTCGTCGGTATGCTCGACGGGCGTCGCCGGGTTGCGGCGGGCCGAGTAGACCTGCGCCTCGGTCATGAAGCCGGCCTCGACGAGGTTGCTCAACACGTCGTTGGCGCGGGCGCGGGCGGCCGGCAGGTTGACGCCGGGCGAGAACTTCGTCGGCGCCTTGAACAGCCCCGCCAGCATCGCGGCTTGCGCGAGATTGACGTCGCGGATCGATTTGCCGAAGTAATGGCGCGCCGCCGCCTCGACGCCGAACGTGCCGGCGCCCATGTAGACGCGGTCGAGATAGAGGCTGAGGATCTGCTTCTTGGTGAGTTGGTGTTCGAGCCACAGCGCCAGGAACGCCTCGGTGATCTTGCGCGAGATCGAGCGCTCGTTGCTGAGGAAGACGTTCTTGGCGAGCTGCTGGGTGATCGTCGAGCCGCCCTGCACGACGCCGCCGGCGTGGGCGTTGACGGTGAGGGCGCGCAAAGTGCCGATCACGTCGACGCCGAAATGGTGGAAGAAGCGCCGGTCCTCGGTGGCGAGCACCGCCTTGACGAAATTCTCCGGCAATTCGTCGAACGGCACCGTCTCGTCGTGCTTGATGCCGCGCCGGCCGATCTCGATCCCGTAACGGTCGAGGAAGGTGACGGCGAAATCGGTGCGCTTGAGCCAGTCGTCGTCGGCGGTCGCCTTGAAGGCGGGCTGGGCCAGCACCAGCGCGACGACGAGCCCGACGAGCCCCATATTGGCGCCTTCGCAGGCGAGGTCGAGCACGGCCCTGGCGAAGCCGCGCAGCCGCAGCCGCTCCGAGGCCGCCTGCGCCGCCGAGAGCGCGCCGAGCGCGCGCCGACCCGCGTCGAACATCGAGGAATCGATGAAGGCATCGAAGGCGAGCAGGGTCCAGCGCACCGCGCGCAGCAGCCGCGACTTGTTCGAACGTTCCGACAATCGACGCCCTTGGTCTGTATTCTGTTGAGCTTAGCACAATTTTCGGCGGCGGGAGCCGGTCGCTTGCGCCGCGACGGCGCTGGACGCTTGCCGCCCGCCCGCGCTAAACGCTGACGCCATGCTTGCCGCCGACCGTCTCATCCTCGCGCTTGCGCAGATTTCCCCTGTTGTCGGCGACATCGACGGCAATCTTGCCAAACTGCGCGCCGCGCGCGCCGAGGCGGCGGCCTTCGGCGCCGATCTCATGCTGGCGCCGGAGTTGTTCCTCGCCGGCTACCCGCCCGAGGATCTGGTGCTGAAGCCCGCCTTCCAGGAAGCCTGCCGCGCCGCCTGCGAGACGCTGGCGCGCGACACCGGCGACGGCGGCCCGGCCGTGCTCGTCGGCCTGCCGTGGGTCGAGGACGGCGCGCTCTACAACGCCGCCGCGCTGCTGAACGGCGGCCGCATCGAGGCGGTGCGCTTCAAGGTCGAACTGCCGAACTACGGCGTGTTCGACGAGAAGCGCGTGTTCCGCCCCGGCCCGCATCCCGGTCCCCTCACCTTCAACGGCGTGCGCATCGGCGTTCCGATCTGCGAGGACATCTGGGGGCCGGACACGGTGGAATGCATCGCCGAGACCGGCGGCGAAATCCTGCTCGTGCCCAACGCCAGCCCCTACGAGCGCGACAAGCTGGCGCTGCGGCGCAAAATTGCGCGGGCGCGGGTGGCCGAATCCGGCCTGCCGCTGGTCTATCTCAACGCCGTCGGCGGCCAGGACGAATTGGTGTTCGAGGGCGGCTCCTTCGTTGTCAACGCCGACGGCTCGCTGGCCGCGCAACTGCCGGGCTTCCGCGAGAGCGTGGGGCGCGTGGCGTTCGAGCGCCGGGACGGTGGCTGGGCCTGCGTCGAGGGGCCGCGCGAGAGCGTCGATCAGGGCGACGAGGGCGATTACGCCGCCTGCGTGCTGGGCTTGCGCGATTACGTCGAACGCAACCGTTTCCCCGGCGTGGTGCTCGGCCTATCCGGCGGCATCGATTCCGCGCTCTGCGCGGCGATGGCGGTGGATGCGCTGGGCAGCGATCGCGTGCAGGCGGTGATGCTGCCCTATAAATACACCAGCGCCGCTTCGCTCAGCGACGCCGCCGCCTGCGCCAAGGCGCTCGGGCTGCGGTACGATATTGTTCCGATCGCCGGACCCGTCGAAGCGACGGAGCGCGCGCTGGCGCCGTTGTTCGCTGGCCGCGCCCGCGATATCACCGAGGAGAACATTCAGAGCCGCACGCGCGGCCTGATCCTGATGTCGATCTCCAACAAGTTCGGCGCCATGGTCGTCACCACCGGCAACAAGTCGGAGATGTCGGTCGGCTACGCCACGCTCTACGGCGACATGAACGGCGGGTTCAACCCGATCAAAGACCTCTACAAGATGGAGGCATTCCGCCTATCGGCGCTGCGCAACCGCTGGAAGCCGCAGGGCGCGCTAGGCCCCGACGGCGTTGTCATTCCCCCCGACATCATCAGCAAGCCGCCGTCGGCGGAATTGCGCGAGGACCAGAAGGACGAGGACTCGCTGCCGCCCTATCCGGTGCTCGACGCCATTCTTAACGGCCTCGTCGAGCAGGAGATGCGGGTCGCCGACATCGTCGCGCAGGGCTACGCCATCGAGACCGTCAAGCGCGTCGAGCGGCTGCTGTATCTGGCCGAATACAAGCGCCGGCAATCGGCGCCGGGGGTGAAGGTGGGGCCGAAGAATTTCGGCCGCGACCGCCGCTATCCGATCCTCAACCGCTTCCGCGACCCCGGCGAGGCGGCGCGCCCGCCGGACGCGACGATTGCGCCGAAGGGAAAGGCTGGGACCTCCGAGCGTTTCGAGGACTGAGGCTGCGCCTATCGGCAATGTGAAGGCGATTTCAGAAATCCAACCGCTGACGAACTGCGTACTCTTTCTACATGATATGGGCCGCCGTCTTCGGTCGCCGATCTGGAAGGAGAGCGCGAGATGTTGAAAATCTGCTTGATCGCCGCCTCGTTGCTGATGCTGGGCGCCAGCGGCGCCGTCGCGCAGCAGGACATGCCCGGCCACAATGGGCAGGATTCCTACGGCCGTTTTTCTGGCCCCGACAGTCCCGAAGCGTTCGGCGGCGTCAATCAATTCTGCGGCCCCGGCGAGATTCCCGAGCCTTTCCCGTCCGGGAACGGCGTTCGTTGCGCGCTGCCGAATGGCGGCTACCGGTATTAGCGGATTGAAAACCCGCCGCCGTCAGCCGCAAACACGGGCCGGTCGGCGGGCGGCTGCGTTTAGCTGACAAACCTGGATAGCGGGAGCCGTCGTCGGGTTGAAGACGGTCAGGCAAGGTTGGGGCGTAGGTGAGACGCCATGCGGCCGCCGCGCGGCCAGCCTCAGCGTCTGACATCAGCGCTTGACAATCGCCTCGCGCTCGGCGACCCCGAAGCCGAAGTTACCGGGGGCGATCTCATCATGTCTGGCGCGCGCTTCGTTGTCACACTCTCCTGTCCCAACCGTCCGGGCATTGTCGCAGCCGTCTCCGCCACATTGTTCGAAGGCGGCTTCAATATTTTGGATGCGCAGCAGTTCGACGACATAGAGACAGGCAATTTTTTTATGCGCGTCGCTTTCAACGCCGCCGGCGGGACGGCGGATGCCGCCGCCTTGCGCGCCCGCTTCGCCGAGACGGCGGCGCCATTCGGCATGAACTGGACGTTGCGGGCTTCCGACCAAAAGAAGCGCGTGGCGCTGCTGGCATCACGCTTCGACCATTGCCTGGTCGATCTGATCTATCGCTGGCGCAGCGGCGAACTACCGATGGAGCCGGTCGCCGTCATCGCCAATTACCCGCGCGAAACTTATGAGCACATCGATTTTGGAGATATCCCTTTTCATTATCTGCCCATCACCAAACAAACAAAGATGGAGCAGGAGACCAAGCTGTGGGAGACGGTGCGCGAATCGAAGGCGGACGTCGTCGTGCTCGCCCGCTACATGCAGATCCTGTCGGACGGCCTCGCCGCCAAGCTCAGCGGCAATTGCATCAACATTCACCACTCATTCTTGCCGGGCTTCAAGGGCGCCAAGCCCTATCACCAAGCGCACGAGCGCGGCGTGAAACTGATCGGCGCGACAGCGCATTTCGTCACCTCCGCGCTCGACGAGGGGCCGATCATCGAGCAGGACGTCGAGCGCATCAGCCATCGCGACACGCCCGAGGATCTCGTGCGCAAGGGCCGCGACATCGAGCGGCGCGTGCTGTCGCGGGCGCTGAGCATGCATCTCGAAGACCGCGTGCTGTTGAACGGCCGCAAGACCGTGGTGTTCTACGGTTGAGGCTCTTGGTGGCCGTTCAGTCTTTTTTCGCCGCTCGTTCTTGGCGGCCGGTGGCGCTTGCGGGTCTGCACGCTCTCGCGCGGGCCTTCGACGAGCCGCACGACGACGCCCCATAGCGTGCGCACATCCTGCTCCGTCATTTCGAGACGGTGGAAGATGTTGCGCAGGTTGCGCTTCATGCCGGGCATTTTGCCCTCGGGCTTGTAGAAGCCGGCGGCGTCGAGCTTGTCCTCCAGATATTCGAAGAAGGAGAGCGTCGTCTCGCGCTTGGCGGGCAGCGAGCGCTGGCGCTCGAGCGTCGGCGGCGGGGCGTCGCCGTGGGCGGCCTTGAACCATTCGTAGCCGACGAGCAACACCGCCTGGGCGAGATTGAGCGAGGAATAGGCGGGATTGGCGGGAAAGGTGAGGATCGCGTCGGCGAGCGCCACCTCGTCGTTGTCGAGCCCGGTGCGCTCGGGGCCGAACATTACGCCGCGCTTCTGGTCCGTAGCGGCGGCCGCCTGCGGCAGCGCGGCAGCGGGCGTCAGCACCGGCTTGACCTGTTCGCGCGTGCGCGCCGTCGTCGCGTAGACATAGTTGAGGTCGGCTATGGCGGCCCGCGCGGTCTCGAACACCCGCGCCGCGTCGAGGATATGCGTGGCGCCGGCGGCGGCGGCATAAGCGATTTCGGCGTATTCGTCTCGGCGCGGCCAGCCGGCCTTGGGGTTGACGAGGCGCAGATCGTCGAGGCCGAAATTGGCCATGGCGCGCGCGCAGGTGCCGATATTGACCGCCAGTTGCGGGCGCACCAGCACCACCGCTGGCCCGCCGCCGATCAACGCCCTCGATCTGTCCGTTCCCGCGCCCGTCATGCGCCGGGGTTAGCGGGAAACGGGCGCCGCGACAAGGCGCGTTAGCGTCGCCCCGTGGACCGCCGCTCGCCTCCCAACATGCAATTGTTGATGAAGCGCTCGTTGGTGGCGATGGTCAGCGCGGTGTCGGAAAAATGGCGTCGATGGTCCCGGTATTGGTGAAAGTGACGTTCGGGAACCCAGGGCCGGTGTCGTTCGGCGGAGCGTCGAGGAAAATCAGCCCTGATCTCTGGCGGCTTCGTTGAGGATGCGCGCCACATAGGGCGCGAACGAACGCAGCACCTCAATGCGAAAAGCGTTGTCCTCGCGCCGCCATAGGCCGATTTCCGCCTTCACCAGCAGCGTGCGCGTCGACATGCCGACCGGAAAGGCGCTGAGATCGAGATCAAGCGGGCAACCGGCGGCGAGCAGCCGCGCCGCGCCGGGCCCTTCGACCGCGATGCCGACCTGACGGTGCGAGATATCGACGAGGCCGTGGAACACGCCGCCGAGCGCCTTGTCGAGATCGTCCATCAGGCCGGTCGCGCTCTCTTCGGCCAGTAGCAGCCATTCGTCCGGCCCGAGCCAAAGCGCCGCGCGCTCGCCCGAGGCCGCCGAGCCCAGCGGCTTCAGCGGCGGCGCGACGCCGAACGCCTGCGCCACGGGGGCGACGATATCCGCCCCGCCGCGCAGGTTGAGCCGCGTCGCGAAGGGCAGCGGCGTCGCCTTGACGCGCGCGTTGGCAGGCAAGGCGCGGCCGTCGAGAACCGAGCGGCGGACGGCATTAAGCGTCAAGACGCGTCCCCTCTTTGTCGTAGAACACCGGCTCGACCACCTTGGCGGCATGGGCGCCGTGGAGGCCGATCGTATAGACTGTCTGGCCCATCTTGGCGCGCCCGTCGGCGAGCAACGCCATGCAGAACGGGCGCTCCAGCGTCGGGCTGAGGTAAGACGACGTGACGTGGCCCAGCGCCTGTGTGCCGGGCGGCGTATGCGGGCTGGCGACGAGTTGTTCGCCGTCGCCGGGCAGGTGATGCGCATCCTCGGGCAGCAGGCCGACGAGTTGCTTGCGGCCCGGGCGCTTGAGGTCGGCGAGCGCCAGCGAGCGCTTGCCGACGAAATCCGGCTTCGACATCGCGGCCATCCGCCCCATGCCGACGTCGTCGGGCGTCACCGTGCCGTCGGTGTCCTGGCCGACGACGATGAAGCCCTTCTCGGCGCGCAGAATATGCAGCGCGTCGAGCCCGTAGACGCAGGCGCCGCGCTTCTCCGCCTCGGCCCAGATCGCCTCCTGGACGGCCAGGCCATAGTCCGAGGGGACATTGGCCTCGAAACCCATCTCGCCGGTGAAGCTGACGCGGGCCAGCCGCGTCGGCGCGCCGGCGATGCGCCCTTCGCGCACGCTCATATGCGGGAAGGCGGCGCTGGAGAGATCGATCCCTTCGACGAGGGGGCTGAGGATGTCCCGCGCCCGCGGCCCGTTGATGGCGATGGTCGCCCATTGCTCGGTGATCGAGGTGAAGCGGACCTTCAGATCCGGCCACTCGGTCTGGATATAATCCTCCATCACCGCCAATACATGCGCCGCGCCGGAGGTTGTCGTCGTGATGTGGAAGCGATCCGGCGCGAGCCGCATCGCCACGCCGTCGTCGTAGATGAAGCCCATCTCGTTGAGCATCAGCCCGTAGCGGCAGCGCCCGACGCCGAGTTTCATGAAGGCGTTGATGTAGAGACGGTTGAGGAATTCGGCGGCGTCCGGCCCGACGACCTCGATCTTTCCGAGCGTCGAAGCGTCCATGATCCCCGCCTTGGCGCGCGTCGTCAGGCACTCGCGGCGCACCGTCTGCGCTTCCGATTCGCCCGCCAGCGGCACGCGCGTGGCGCGCTTCCACAGGCCGGCTTCTTCCCACACCGCGTTCCTGCCGACATACCAGGAATGGATCGGCGTCTCGCGCACGGGGTCGAGCATTTCGCGCTTCGACGGCCCGCCGAAAATGCCGAAAGTGACCGGCGTATAGGGCAGGCGGAACGTCGTCAGCCCAACCTCGGCGATCTCGCGCCCGAGCGCGTCGGCGGCGATGGCAAGGGCGTTCATGTTGGAGGTCTTGCCCTGATCGGTCGCCATGCCGGTGGTGGTGTAGCGCTTGATATGCTCGATCGAGCGCATGCCCTCGCGGGTGGCGAGCTTGATGTCGCGCGCGGTGACGTCGTTCTGGAAATCGACGAAGGCCTTGGTCAGCGCCTGCTCCGGCAGCGGCGCGACAAGGCCCAGCGTGCCGATGTCGAAGCCGTCCGCCGCCTCGACGCGCGGCGCCTCAGCCCCCTCGGCCCCGGCGCGCGCGGCTTCGCCCAAAGCCTCGGCGAAATCGAAGGCGCCGGCTGAAGCGCCGACAGAAACCATGTCCTGCGCCGCCTCGCCGGGAACGAAGGTCCGGGTGGCGCCGTCGAAGCGTAAGCGGCCGCGCGATTGCGAGAACAGATGCACGCTCGGCGTCCAGCCGCCAGTCATGGCGATGAGGTCGCAGGCGATCTCGTCGGCCTTGCCCGGCTGCCCGTCCGGCCCCATCCGCGCCGCGCGCGCATGGGTGACGCGCAAGCCGCCGCGCGAGCCGAGCAACATCGTCTGCGTCTCGATCGGCAGACCGCGCGCGCGCGCCGCCTGAGGCAGGGCGCCGTTGGCTTCCTGGCGCGAATCGAGGATCACGGCGATGCCGCAGCCGGCCTCGGCGAGGTCGAGCGCGGCGCGATAGCCGCCGTCGTGGCTGGTGGCGACGACGATCTTTTTGCCCGGCCGCACGCCGTAGCGCACCGCCAGCGCGCGCGCCGAATCCGCCAGCATGATCCCCGGCCGATCATTGTCGGGAAACACCAGCGGCCGCTCATGCGCGCCGGCGGCGACGATGACGCGCTTGGCGCGCACCTGCCAGAACCGCGCCCGCGGCAGCTTCGGATCGGGGTAGGCGAGATGGTCGCCGACGCGCTGCTCGGCGGCGAGGAAGTTCTGCGCGTAATAGCCGAATGCCTGGGTGCGCGGCAGCAACGTGACATTGGGCAGCGCGGCGAGTTCGGCGACGACCTCGGCGACCCAGTCGGCCGCCCGCTTGCCGTCGACGCGAAGTTGCGAATCGGCGAGCAGCGAACCGCCGAACTCCGCCTGCTCGTCAAACAGGATCACCCGGTCGCCGGCCCTGGCTGCGGCGCGTGCGGCGGTGAGGCCGGCCGGGCCGCCGCCGACGACCGCGACATCGCAATGGCGGTGCTCGTAGGCGTAGTGGTCGGGGTCCGGCTCGCTCGGGGCGACGCCGAGGCCGGCGGTGCGCCGAATCATCGGCTCGTAGACATGCTCCCAGGCGCCCTTCGGCCCGATGAAGGTCTTGTAATAGAAGCCGGCGGGGAAAAACGCCGACAGCGCGCCATTGACCGCCAGCGCGTCGAACTCCAGCGACGGCCAGGCGTTCTGCGACTTTGCCTTCAGTCCCTCGTAGATCTCGACCTGCGTGGCGCGCAGGTTCGGCGTCAGCCGGCCCTTGCCGGCATCGACCGAAACGAGCGCGTTCGGCTCCTCGGAGCCAAGCGACAATACCCCGCGCGGGCGATGGTATTTGAACGAGCGGCCCATCAGATGGACGCCATTGGCGATCAGCGCCGAGGCGAGCGTATCGCCCGCCAGCCCCTGATAGCGCTTGCCGTCGAAAGTGAAGCCGATGACTCGCGACCGGTCTACGCGACCGCCCAGCCCTGTGCGCATCGCGCCCGCCATGTTCAACACGTCCCCGACCTGATCCCTCCTCCTCTACCCTTGCCCAGGCGCGGCGGGAACCCGGTTTTTGCTCGGACGCGCACGAGAAAACAGATGCGCGCCCGGCTCGGGCGCGTCGCGGGCGGGCTCGACAATCGACAACGATGTCGAGCGCGGCGCCGCAAAGCCATGCCCGCCGACTGGCATAGTTCAGGCGAGCGGCGGCGGCGATGTGAAGTCTTTTTTGAATGACGCTACGTAATATAGGGCAGCGGAGTGCTGCGGTTGTGCAGCGATCGTTTGCTTGCGCGAAGCGGTTTAAGGAGAACATCGCCGCTGTGGAAAGATATAATTAACTATGGCGTTGGATAATCAGTATAGATATAGAGGACGGCGGCGCGTCGTCGTGAGGTTGCGCCACAAGCCGAGGGATGTCGTCAGTGCGTCGATTGTTCTGGCCTTGAAGGTGTGGGCCAGTGTGGAGGAAAGCCCTTCGCTCTTGGAGCAAGTAGACGAAAATGGCGCTGTCTCCGTTCGCCGCAGCCGCGAACCCGCCGGCAGTCCCGGCCCGCCGGTCGAGAGGGGGCTGATTTGACCGCGGCGCTCCCCGACCTTTCCGAAGCCGAATTCGCGGCGATTCGGGCCGTGGTCATGAGCACGGAGCGGGGGCGGCGGTTTCTTGCCGAATACGCCAGGCGTCGGCGCGCCGAGGACGCCGGCCGCCTGCGCGACGCCATCGAGCGCATCGAGGCGCACGCGATTCGCAGCGACGTCGAGCGGGCGCGTCAGCGCCTGGAAGGCGAGCGGGCAGCCGAGGTGGTGAGACAATTGGCGGAAGTGTTGAAGGATTTGCAGCCGCTAGCCGATGTGCGCTTGCGGGCGCGGCTGGTCGAGGAGGCCGAGACGCGGCGCGAGAGCGTCAAGGCGGGCGGGTTGGAGCGGCGCTTCGCCGGACTGGTGGCGCTCGACGAGCAGGATATCGAAGGCGGCCTCAAGCTGTTCGGCTGAGGCGCCGGCGGGCGCGCTCCTCCCGGATGAAGGCGATTCCCCGCGCCGCGCCGCCTCGCCGGGAATCGGCGGGGCGGGTGGCCGGCAGCATGCGCATCAGGCCGCTTCGACCACGCCGATGGGGTCTTCCGCCTCGGTCTCCGGCGCCGCCGTCGCGAGCGGGCGCGACCAGCGCAGCAGTTCGAGTCGACCGTCGTCGTGCTCGACGACATAGGAGCAGGATTCCACGAAATCTCCGGTATTAACGTAAGTTATGCCGTCGAGATCGCGGATCGTGGGGTGGTGGATGTGGCCGCAGATCACCCCTTCGACGCCGCGCCGGCGCGCCTCTGCGGCGAGTGTCGCCTCGAAGGCGCCGATGAAACTGACCGCATTCTTGACCTTTAGCTTCGCCCAGGCCGAGAACGACCAATAGCGGAAGCCGAGCCTGCGTCGCACCGCATTGAAATGAGTGTTGAGAAGAATCGCGAAATCATAGGCCCCGTCGCCGAGATAGGCGAGCCATTTGGAGTGGCGCACGACAACGTCGAATTCGTCGCCATGCAGCACGAGATAGCGCTTGCCGTCGGCCGCGACATATTTCGCCTGGCGCACGATCTCGACGCCGCCGAAGGTCAGGCCGACGAACTGGCGCGCGAATTCGTCGTGGTTGCCAGGCACGAACACCATGCGCGCGCCGCGCTTTACCTTGCCCAACAGCTTCTGGATGACGTCGTTATGAGCCTGCGGCCAGTAGAAGCTCGTCTTCATGCGCCAGCCGTCGATGATGTCGCCGACGAGATAATAGGCGTCAGCGTCGTTGTGGCGCAGCAAATCGAGGATGAGATGCGCCTGGCAGCCGCGCGTACCCAGATGCATGTCGGAAATAAAGATGGTGCGATAGCGGTGGGCGGCCGACGCTCCAACGTGGATTTCGTGCGCGCGGGGCATCAAAGCGGTTCCGATCTCAACGGGGCCTTTACCCCCTTTGTTCAGATTCTCATGTCGGTCGGATGACGCGCCGCCGCGGCGCCGCAATCGCGCTGTACCCCGAGGCGAGCTGTGATAGAGAAGTTGGGCGCGGGTTACCGCGCGCCGAATCGCCGCGCCCCACGCGGCCAGACCAAGCGACCGGACGAATCCCCATGGCGGCGTTGCCGAAATTCGACCTCGACGATTTGAAGCGGCGCATGCAGGGCGCCCATTCGACGCTGAAGTCGGAGCTTAACGGCCTGCGCACCGGGCGCGCCAGCGCGGCGCTTCTGGAGCCCGTGCAGGTCGAGGCTTATGGCCAGCGCACGCCGCTCACCCAGGTCGCCTCGATCCGTGTGCCGGAGCCGCGCGCGCTCTCCGTTTCGGTCTGGGACAAGGCGATGGTCGGCGCCGTCGACAAAGCGATTCGCGACGCCAATCTCGGCCTTTCGCCGACCGTCGAAGGCACGCTGCTGCGCATCCGCATCCCCGAACTCAACGAGCAGCGCCGCAAAGAGATGGTCAAGATCGCGCATAAATACGCCGAGGACGCGCGCGTCGCCGTGCGGCATGTGCGTCGCGACGGTTTCGACGTGCTGAAGAAACTGCTCAAGGAGCACGCCATTCCCGAGGACGAGTGCAAGCGCCAGGAGACCGACGCGCAGAAAGCGACCGACGAGGCGATCAAGGAGATCGACTTCTTGCTCGCCTCGAAGGAAAAGGAGATTATGCAAGTTTAGCGGCGCGCCGAGGTCTTGGCCCCATGGCATCGCCGATCGACAATCTGCACTACCCGGCCCGCAAGGCGCCCCGCCACGTCGCCATCATCATGGACGGCAACGGCCGCTGGGCGCAGGCGCGCGGCCTGCCGCGCTACGAAGGCCATCGGCGCGGCGTCGAGGCGGTGCGGCGGGCGGTGCGCGCGGCGCGCGATATCGGCGTCTCGTTCCTGACGCTTTATAGTTTCTCCACCGAGAACTGGAGCCGCCCGCCCGACGAGGTGTCGCTGCTGATGGGCCTGCTCAAGCGCTACATCCGCAACGACCTCGCCGAGTTGCACGCCAACGACGTGCGCGTGCGGGTGATCGGCGGCCGCGACGGGCTGGCTGCCGATATCGCGGGCCTGCTGGTGGAGGCCGAGGAACTCACCCGCTGCAACGGCGGCCTGACGCTGGCGGTCGCCTTCAACTACGGCGGCCGGCAGGAGATCGTCGAGGCGGCGCGTCGGCTGGCGGCCAAGGCGGTGGCGGGCAAGCTCGATCCCAACGCCATCGGCGTCGAGCATTTCGCCAGTTCGCTGTCGAGTTGCGACATTCCCGATCCCGATCTCATCATACGCACCTCGGGCGAGCAGCGCCTCTCCAACTTCCTGCTGTGGCAGGCGGCCTATTCCGAATTTGTCTTCCTGCCGCTGCATTGGCCGGATTTCGACCGCGCCGCGTTCGAAGCGGCGCTCGACGAATATTTCAGCCGCGAGCGCCGCTACGGCGGACGCGGGCTGACGGCCGCCGTCAAGTCGGCCTCCTGATGGCCGCCCGTCCCCGCTTCATCCTCGCCGACGATCTGAAGCCGCGCGCTATCTCCGGCGTCGTCATGGTCGTACTGGCGCTGGCGGCGACTTGGGTCGGCGGCCCGGTGTTTCTCATCTTCTGGGGCCTCGCGGCGATCGGCGTCGCCTGGGAATGGCAACGGCTGATCGGCGGCGGCCGGCTTTGGCTGCGGGTGACGATTTGCGGGCTTGGCCTCGTCGCGGCGGCGCCCTGGGCGTTCTACGCCCATGCCATCCTGTCGCTCGTCATGCTGATCGCCGCCGGGGTCGCGGCCGGCGCCGCGGCCGACTCCGATCGCCGCCTCGCCGCCGGTGTCGGCGCGCTCTACGCCGGCGCGGCGATGGTCGCGCCGGCGCTGCTGCGCGGCAGTCCGACGCAGGGGCTGGCGGCGATGCTGTGGCTCTACGCTATCGTCTGGGGCACCGACATCGGCGCCTATTTCGGCGGCCACACGGTCGGCGGGCCGAAGCTGTGGCCGGCGATCTCGCCAGGCAAGACCTGGTCCGGGGCGCTCATCGGCGCCGTGGTCTCGGCGTTGCTGGGGGCGCTGGTGGCGCTGCTGTCGGTTCCCGGCGGCGTCCGGCTCATCCCTCTGTTCGAACTCGGGCTGCTGACCTCGGCGCTGTCGCAGGTCGGCGATCTCTTCGAATCGGGCCTGAAGCGTCGCGCCGGGGTGAAGGATTCGAGCCGCCTCATTCCCGGCCACGGGGGCTTGATGGATCGCCTCGATGGTTTCATCGTCGCGGCGGCGTTTGCGGCGGCTGTCGCCTGGGCGCGATCGGCGGGGCCGTGGATGGCGCCGGGTTTGTTTAACTGGTAACTGGTGAGTTTGGAGAGGATTCCGATTTGACTCCATCCGCGAATGCCTCCGCTCGCGCGGAAGGCCCCGCCAAACGCCTCGTCCTGCTCGGCGCCACCGGCTCCATCGGCAAATCCTGCGCCCGCGTGATTCTCGACAACCCCGGCCGCTTTTGCGTCGAGGCGGTGGTCGGCGGCCGCGACGGCGCGGCGCTTGCCCGCACCGCCATCGAACTGGGGGCCAAATTCGCCGCCATCGCCGACCCCGCCGGCTACGCCGACCTCAAGGCCGGGCTTACCGGGCGCGCCGTCGAGACCGCCTGCGGAGCGCAGGCGATGCAGGCGGCGGCGCGCTGGCCGGCCGACCTCGTCGTCTCCGCAATCGTCGGCGCCGTCGGCCTCGGGCCGACTTACGCCGCCATCGAATGCGGCCGCGTCATTGCGCTCGCTAACAAGGAGACGCTGGTGTGCGCCGGCGCGCCGGTGATGTTGGGCGTCCTCAGGCACGGGGCGACGCTGCTGCCGCTCGATTCCGAGCACAACGCCATTTTCCAGGCGCTCGGCGGTCGCGACGTGGCGGAAGTCGCTTGCATGACGATCACCGCCTCGGGCGGCCCGTTCCGCGAATGGAGCGCCGAGAATATCGCCAAGGCGACGCCCGCCGAGGCGCTTGCGCATCCCAAATGGAGCATGGGGCCGAAGATCAGCGTCGACAGCGCCAGCCTCATGAACAAGGGGCTGGAACTCATCGAGGCGCATCATCTGTTTGCGATTGCGGCCGAAAAGCTCGCCGTCGTCGTGCATCCGCAATCGGTCGTGCATGGGATGATCGCTTTCGCCGACGGCTCGACGCTGGCCGGCCTCGCCAATCCCGACATGCGCACCGCGGTCGCCCATTGCCTCGCCTATCCGCAGCGCGTGAGGAGCGGCGTCGCCGCGCCGGATCTGATCGCGCTGTCGAGGCTCACCTTCGAACCCGCCGATCTCGACCGCTTCCCGGCGCTGCGGCTCGCCCGCGAGGCGTTGGCGGAAGGGGCGGGGGCGCCGACCGCGCTCAACGCCGCCAATGAAATCGCCGTCGCCGCCTTTCTCGACGGCAAGATCGCTTTCGGCGCCCTGGCCGGCATTGTCGGGCGCACGCTGGAGGCGATGCGCGCCGCCGGCGAGATCGAAACCCCCGCCGACATTGACGAAGCGCTGGCGATTCACCATGTCGCACGAGATCGGGCGGCTTCCCTCTTGGCCTAGACAGGTTGCTGCGTCATAGTAACGATCTAGTAACCATTTGGCGGCGGCGCGACGAGGCGAATGAGCGTCCCGCGGAGGCTAATCGATGCCCGTTCTGCACGCGCTCGCTGATTTTGTGATCTGGTTGCGTTGGTATATCATTCCATTTATTGTCGTCATGAATGGCATTGTGTTCTTTCATGAGCTCGGCCATTACCTTGTCGGACGCTGGTGCGGGGTGAAGATCGAGGCGTTTTCGCTCGGTTTCGGCCCGGAATTGCTGGCCTATGTCGATTCGCACGGCACCCGCTGGCGGTTGGCGCTGTTTCCCCTCGGCGGCTACGTCAAGTTCCTCGGCGACGCCAATGCGGCGAGCGGCCAGGACGAGGCCGCGCTTGCGGCGGTGCAACCGGTCGACCGCGGGCGCACGCTGGCGGCGCAGAGCGTCTACAAACGCGCCGCGATCGTCGCGGCGGGTCCGGCGGCTAATTTCATCCTGGCGATGGTGCTTTTCACCGGGGTGTTCCTGGCCTATGGCCAGTCCATCCACAACGCCCGCGTCGGCTACGTCGAGCCGGGCTCGCCGGCGGCGGCGGCGGGATTTGCCCCCGGCGACCTCATCACCGCCATCGATGGCCGGAAGATCAGCAGTTTCCAGGACTTGATGCAGGCGGTGGTGCTCAACACCGGCATCGAGATGAGCTTTAAGGTCGATCGCGAAGGCAAGGCGCTGACGCTTCAGGCGGCGCCCAAGTTGATGATGGTCAATCAGGGCCCGCTCGGCAAGCGCCGCGTCGGCCATCTCGGCCTCGGCTCGACGAGCGATCCCGCTGATGTCAATTATGTGCGCTGCGATGTGGCGCAATGCGTCGCCTGGGCCGGCGATCAGGTCGGCTTCATCACCCATGCGACGCTGTCTTATATCGGCGGGCTGTTCGCTGGGCGCGAGTCGGTCGACCAAATGTCCGGCATGGTCGGCATGACGCAAATCACCGGCGCGGTCGCCAAGGTCGGAGTCGCGGAGTTGTTCGGCTTGGCGGCGCTATTTTCGGTTTCGGTCGGGTTGATGAATCTGTTTCCGATACCGCTGCTCGACGGCGGCCACCTGCTGTTCTGCCTGATCGAAGCGGTGCGCGGCCGGCCGGTCAGCGAGCGCGTGCAGCAGGTCGGCATGCGGGTCGGCATCGCGCTGGTCGGCAGCTTGATGGTTTTCACCACCGCGCACGACATCTTGCGGCTTTTTGGGCGTAGTTAAGCAATGGGTTAGCTTGGGGGTTAACCTGGGGTCAACCACGCCTGTGTCGCGCGCGCCACGCCCCGCGGAAAATGGTGTACGCTGAGTCTAATTAGCGTTTGCACCTCCCCTCGAAAGCGGTCACAGCCCGGTAACCCCCCGCTTGTCTGACATGTGCG
>Ga0134128_10004454_pt1 | contig 17143 bp, 18 predicted proteins | sample KB31754_FD_96462 | JGI IMG/M metagenome (GOLD analysis project Ga0134128, IMG submission 96462) | Terrestrial soil microbial communities with excess Nitrogen fertilizer from Kellogg Biological Station, Michigan, USA - KB3-175-4 | ecosystem: Environmental > Terrestrial > Soil > Unclassified ... | reverse complement strand
GCAGGGCGCCGAGCCGCTGTTCTTTCTCGACTACGTGGCGTTCGGGACGCTGGTCCCTGAGGTGGCGGAGGCCATCGTGCGCGGCGTCGCGGCGGGCTGTCGTGAGAACGGCTGTGCGCTCGTGGGCGGTGAGACCGCGGAGATGCCCGGCTTGTACACGCCCCCGGATTACGATCTAGCGGGTTTCATCACCGGTTGGGTGGAGGAGGACGCCGTGCTCGGTCCGGCACGCGTACGGAGCGGAGATGTGCTCGTGGCGCTCGAGAGCTCGGGGCTGCATACGAACGGGTATTCGCTGGCGCGACGGATCGTGCACGAGCGCATGGGGCTCGGCGTGCACGACGCGTTCCCGGGCGAATCCGCATCGGTCGCGGACGTGTTGCTGCGCGTGCACCGCTCGTACCTCTCCGTTCTGCGTCCGCTCCGCGCGCGCGTCCACGCGCTGGCGCACATCACCGGCGGCGGCATCCCCGGCAACCTGAATCGGGCGCTGCCGGGGTCCCTGGACGCCGAGGTGGACACGACGAGCTGGACCATCCCCAACGTGTTTCAGACGCTCGAACGCGCCGGCGGCGTGGCACGTTCCGAGATGTACCGCGCGTTCAACATGGGGGTCGGGATGGTGGTGGTGTGTGAGCCGGCGGCGGCCGCGGCGGTGATGGCCGCCGCCGGCGCAGGCGGGATCGGCGCGTGGCGGCTGGGCAGCGTGCGATCCGGCAGCGGCCAGGTGGTTCTCAGGTAGTGCCAGCGAGCGGGAGTCCGCGCGACGCGGTCTTCATGCGCCGGGCGCTGGCGCTCGCGCGACGCGGTTGGGGACAGACCGCACCCAATCCGCTGGTGGGCGCCGTCCTCGTTCGCGACGGGACGATCGTGGGCGAGGGATACCATGAGCGCTACGGCGCACCGCACGCGGAAGTCATGGCGCTGCGGGCGGCGGGTGAGCACGCCCGGGGCGCCACGATGTTCGTCACCCTCGAACCCTGCGCGCACCACGGGCACACACCGCCGTGCGCGGATGCGCTGCTGGCCGCGGGAGTCGTCCGCGTGGTGGTGGCCGCGCGCGATCCCAACCCGGTGGCCGCCGGCGGCGCGGAACGGCTTCGGGCCGCAGGAGTGGCCGTCGAGGTCGGACTGGAGGGAGCGGCGGCAGAGGAGCTGAATGCGGCCTTCCTGCACGCCTTCGGCGCGAACCGCCCTTGGGTCACGCTCAAACTCGCGGTGTCGCTCGATGGCGCGATGGCGGACGCCGCGGGCCACTCGCGCTGGATCACGGGCGAGCGCGCCAGACGCGTGGTGCACCGGTTGCGCGCCCGGAGCGATGCGATTGCCGTGGGCATCGGCACGGTGCTCGCGGACGATCCCTCCCTCACGGTTCGCGCTGCGCCCGCGCCGCGTGTGGCGCCGCTGCGCGTGATCTTCGATCGTGGCGCCAGGCTGCCACTCAGCTCCATCGTCGTGCGTACGGCGCGCGAGGTGCCCACCCTGGTCATCGTGGACGCGCCCGATGTGCCGCGCGTGCGTGCCCTGGAAGATGCGGGGGTGCGCGTCCTGCGCGCGGCGGGGATCATCTCCGCGCTCGAGGAACTGGCGGCGCGCGGCGTTCGTTCACTGCTGGTGGAGGGCGGTGCGCGCCTGGCGGGGAGCCTGCTGGCGGGCGCACTCGTCAACCGGCTGATTATATTTCGAGGGTCGATGCTGCTGGGTGCAGGTTCACTGGGAGCGTTTTCAGCCCTTCCGGCGTATTCCCTGGATGCTGCGCCGCGCTACGCGGCCGTCGAACGTCGGGCGCTCGGAGACGATGTCATGACGATCTACGCGCCGGCGTGGCCCGCCGGCGAGCACAACACTTAGCCTCGCGCACCGGCACGTTCCTTCTGTGTTCACGGGATTGATTGACGACGTCGGCATCGTCGAGAACGCGCACGACTCCGCGGTCGGCCGCGAGGTGCGTGTCCGTTGCAGCTACGACGACATGTGCGGCGGCGAGAGCATCGCGCTGAACGGCGCGTGCCTTACGGTGCGCGAGCATGGCCCGGGGTGGTTCACGGTGGCCGCCGTCGGACCCACGCTGGAGCGCACGATGATCGCCAGCTGGCGCGCCGGAGACCGCGTCAATCTCGAACGCGCGCTCCGGCTGGGCGACCGGCTGGGCGGGCACATCGTGCAGGGACACGTGGATGGTGTGGGAGTGGTGGAAGCCACCGTGACCGCGGAGGATGCCGTGCTCGTGGATGTGCGCGTGCCGCACGACGTCGCCGAGCTGACCGTGATGCACGGCTCGGTCACGGTGGATGGCGTGAGCCTCACGGTGAACGCGCTCCCCGCGCCCGACGTCGTGCAGCTCTCTCTCATTGAATACACGCGCAGCCACACCACGCTCGGCGCACTGCAACCGGGCGCGCGCGTGCACCTCGAAGCCGATCTCGTGGGCCGGTACGTGCAGCGTCTTGCGGCACCCTGGCTCGCGGTGGAGCGATAGCAATGCCGTTTGGACCTGTGGAACAGGCCATCAGTGACATCGCGGCGGGCCGCATGGTGATCGTGGCCGACGATGAGGATCGCGAGAACGAAGGAGATCTCATCTGCGCGGCGCAACGCGTCACGCCGGAGATCATCAACTTCATGACCAAGCGCGCGAGCGGGCTGCTCTGTCTCGCGCTCACCAGTGACCGGTGCGACCAGCTCGGACTCGTTCCGGTGAGCGAGAACAACATCGATGCCTACCGCACCGCGTACACCCAGAGTGTCGATGCGGCGCCGCGCTTCGGCATCACGACGGGCATCAGTGCACAGGACCGCGCGACGACGATTCGCGTCGCGGTGGATCCCGCCACCGTTCCCGCGGACCTGCGCTTCGGGGGACACGTGCAGCCGCTCCGGTCGCGAGAGGGCGGTGTCCTGCAGCGCGTGGGGCACACGGAAGCGGCCGTGGACCTCGCTCGGCTCGCGGGCCTCTATCCGGCGGGCGTGATCTGCGAAATCCTGCGCGACGAGGATGGCCAGCCGGCGCGCCGGCCGGAACTCGAGCGCTTCGCGGACGGGCATCATCTGACGTTCATCACCGTGGCGCAGCTCGTGGCGCACCGGCTCAAGACCGAACGACTCGTGCATCGCGTGGCCGAAGCGCGGCTGCCCACCGAGTTTGGCGACTTTCGCGTGGTGGGCTATCGCAACGATGTAGACACGCACGAACACGTGGCGCTCGTGCTCGGCGATGTGCATGAGGGCGAGGACGTGCTCGTGCGCATGCACTCCCGCTGTCTCACCGGTGATGTGTTCGGCTCGCTGCGCTGCGACTGCGGCTGGCAGTTGCACGCCGCCATGGAGATGATCGCCAGGGAGGGCCGCGGCGTCGTCGTCTATCTGGACCAGGAAGGCCGCGGGATCGGTCTGCTGAACAAGCTTCGTGCGTACGCGCTGCAGGATAATGGCGCGGACACCGTCGAGGCCAACGAGCGCCTCGGCTTCAAGCCCGATCTGCGCAACTACGGCATCGGCGCGCAAATCCTGCTCGACCTCGGCCTCCGTTCCATCCGGCCCATGACGAACAATCCGCGCAAGCTCGTCGGGCTGGAAGGCTACGGACTGCGCGTGGCGGAGCGGGTGCCGATTCACGCGCCGGAAACGAGCGAGAATCGCGACTACCTCGCGGTGAAGCGTTCGAAGCTCGGCCACCTGCTGGCGCACTGATGGCGGAATTCACGGGGAACCCGGGTGGTGCGGGGCGGCGCGTGGCGGTGGTGGCCAGCCGCTTCAACGAAGCGATCACGCAAAAGCTGGTGAACGGCGCGATGGATGCGCTGACGCGCCATGGCGCCGCGTACGAGGATGTGGATCTGGTGTGGGTACCCGGCGCGTGGGAGCTGCCGCTCGCCGTGCGACAGTTGCTCGCGTCGGACCGCTACCACGCGGTGATCGCGCTCGGTGCGGTGGTTCGCGGTGAGACGCCGCATTTCGAGTACGTGGCGGGCGAGGCCGCGCGGGGGCTCGCCGCGGCCAGTGCGGAGTTCGAGGTGCCGGTGAGTCTGGGCGTGCTGACCTGCGACACGATGGCGCAGGCCGAAGCGCGAGCGGGCGGAGCGCACGGCAACAAGGGATGGGACGCCGCGCTCGCCGCGCTCGAGATGGCCGACCTGTTCGATCGCCTGAATGTCCCGGACGAGACGTGAAACCCGCGCCCGGGCGCGGGCGCTGCAGGCGCTGTATGCGTGCGACATGCGCGGAGGAACGGACCTGGAACGGGAAGCGGACCGGCTCTGGGCCGATCTCGATGTCGCGCCCGAGGAGCGCGAGCGCGCGACCGTACTCGTGCACGCGGTGGCCAGCTCGCACGAGCTGATCGATCGCACACTGGCCGACGTCACCACGAACTGGCGGCTGGAGCGACTGGGGGCCGTGGAGCGCTCGGTGCTGCGGCTGAGCGCCGCCGAGTTGCGCCTCGGTGATACGCCCGTGCGCGTCGTGATCCAGGAAGGGGTGCGACTGGCCGAGCGCTACGGCAGCGCGCAGAGCGCGCGCTTCGTCAATGGCGTGCTCGATGCCATCGCGCGCCGCATGGGACGGCTCTAGTGCGACTGCTCGTGGTCAACTGGCAGGACCGGGAGAATCCGCAGGCGGGCGGCGCGGAGCTGCACCTGCACGAGCTCTTTGGGCGGCTCGCTCAGGCGGGACACGAGGTCACACTGCTGTGCAGCGGATGGCACGGTTGCGCGAGTCGCACCACCATTGACGGAATCGCCGTCCATCGCGTGGGCACGCGCTACACCTTTCAGTTCCATGCGCAGCGGTATTACCGGCGCGTGCTCGCGCCTGGCGCGCCGGACGTGGTCGTGGAGGACATCAACAAGGTGCCGCTGTACACGCCGCTGTGGGGCGCGCGCCGTGTGATGGCCCTCGTGCCGCACCTGTTCGGCTCGACGGCCTTTCGCGAAGTGTCCGCCCCCATGGCGTCCGTGGTGTGGGCACTCGAGCGGCCGCTGGTGCGCGTCTACCGCGACGTTCCCTTCGAGGCCATCAGTGAGAGCACCGCGTCGGACCTGGCCGCGCGGGGCATCGCGCGCTCGCGCATCCAGGTGATCTATCCCGGCATCGATGCCGCGACCTATACGCCGGCGCCGGCCATGCGTTCACCCACGCCGCTCTTCGCCTATCTGGGGCGGCTCAAGCGCTACAAGGGAGTGGATATCATCATTCGCGCCTTCGCCGCGGCGCGGCACCCCGATGCGCGTCTGATCGTTGCGGGAACGGGTGACTACCGCGCCGAACTGGAATCGCTTGCGCGCTCGCTTGACCTCGGTGACCGGGTTCGGTTTCTTGGGTTCATCACCGATGAGCAGAAACTGGCCCTGCTCCGGGAGGCGTGGGCCCTGGCGTTCACGTCGCCCAAGGAAGGGTGGGGCATCACGAACTTCGAAGCGGCCGCGTGCGCCACGCCGGTCGTGGCGTCGGACTCGCCAGGGTTGCGGGAGTCCGTGCGGGATCAGGAGACCGGGTTTCTCGTTCCCCATGGCGACACTGGCGCGCTCGCCGACGTCCTCACGCGTCTGGCGGACGACCGCGCGCTCGTGGAGCGGCTTGGCGCGGCGGGGCGCTGCTTCGCCACGCGTTTCACGTGGGAGCGTGCGGCCCGGCAGACGGACGATCATCTTCGGCATATCGCAGGATAGGAGGGTGGCCATGGAAATCATCTTTCATGCGCATCACGCCGTCATGTCCGACACGCTGCGCGGGCGGGCGGAGCGGACGGTTCGCAAGCTTGCCGCACGCATGAAGCGCCCGGTGGACGCGACCATTCGGTTTGCGCAGGACGGTCCGTTCCGCCGCGTGGAGATTGAATTGCGCCCGGCGCGCAGCCGGCCGATCATCGCGGCGGGAGAGGGCCGGACGTTCGGTCCCGCGCTCGCGGACGCGGCCGGCCGCATGGCGACGCAGCTCACACGTGTCAAGCGGACGCCGAAGGCGCGCGGGGCACCGGTGGACCGCGCATGAAGACCGCCTTCACGGTCGCGCGCTTTCTCGACCTGCTGCGCGACACGCTGCAGCTCGAAGTCCTGGGCGAGAGCGTCGCGCTGGGACGCGAGATTACGAGCAGCGAGGTATCGAGCCCGGGCCTCGTCCTGGCGGGCTACGTCGACCGGTTTCCCGCGAAGCGGCTGCAGATCTTCGGGGAGACGGAGATGTCGTATCTGAAATCGCTGCCGCCGGCCCAGCGGGTCACCGTGCTCGAAACGTTCTTCGCGTTCCACGTACCCTGCGTCGTCGTCACGAAGGGACAGCGTGTACTCCCCGAAATGCTGGCCATCGCGGCACGATCCGAGGTGCCGGTCCTCCGCTCCGCGCTCAAGACGACCGAATTCTACCGGCGCGTGAAGCCCGCGCTGGACGATGAATTCGCGCCCACCACGACGCTGCACGGCTCGCTGGCCGACGTCTACGGCATCGGCCTCCTGTTCGTGGGGCGGAGCGGCATCGGCAAGTCGGAGTGCGTACTGGATCTCGTGGAGCGCGGCCACCGGCTGGTCGCTGACGATCTGGTCATCGCGAGCCGGCGCGGCAATGACGTCATCATCGGCCGCGGTCATGAGCTGCAGCGCCATCACATGGAGATTCGCGGCGTCGGCGTGATCGACATTCCCGCGGTGTTCGGCATCCGCTCCGTCCGGCAGCAGAAGCGCATTGAGGTGATCGTCTCCCTGGAGGAGTGGGACCACGCGGACGCGGTGGATCGCACCGGCCTCGACGGCGCGACCGCGAGCATTCTCGATGTGGACATTCCCAAGGTGGTGATCCCGCTCAACCCGGGCAAGAATATCACGGTCGTGGCCGAGGTCATCGCGATGAATCACCTGCTGCGCTACAGCGGCGCGGACCCCGCGGAGACCTTCAACGAACGTCTCATCACGCGCATGCGCGCGGCGGCGGATGTGCGGCAATACCTGCAGGAGGACAATGAGTAGTCCGGACGCCGGCATCGTTCTGGGTCATGGCGACATCGCGGCGGCGCTGGTCTCGGCGGTGGATCTCATCACCGGGCGCGGCGACCGGCTCATCGCGCTGACCAATGCGGGGCTCGACAACGACCAGATCGACGATCTGCTGCGGCGCACGATCGAGAGCTCCGGTGCGCGCGTCATCTTCACGGACCTCGCGGCGGGAAGTTGCAACATGGCGGCGTGCCGCCTCGTGCGCTGGCGCCCCGACCTCATCGTGGTCACGGGTGTGAATCTGCCGACGCTGCTGCAGTACGTGATGCATGATGGCGGGGTGACGGATCAGGCGGTGTCCGACGCGGTCCAGCGGGGCTTGGGATCGCTGCACGTGCTCCAGGGTCGTTCGCGTGCCGGTTGAGTTGTACCGCATTGACGACCGGCTGATTCACGGCCAGGTCGTCGTGGGTTGGGGACAGCCGATGAATGCGGGGTTCATCGCGCTCGTCGATGACGTGGTCGCGTCGAGTGACTGGGAGCGCGAGCTGTATCGCATGGGCGTCCCGCCGCAGATGGATCTCTTCTTTGCGTCGGTGGACGACGCGCCCGGGCAGCTCGGCGCATGGCGTGCCGATCAGCGCGCGGGCATTCTGCTCACGGGAGACATCCAATCGATGGCTCGGCTGGTATCGAGTGCCGATGGCATAACGGCCGTGAACCTGGGTGGCGTGCACCATCGCGCCGGCCGGATCGAACGGCTGCGCTACATCTATCTCTCGCCTGCCGAGGCGCAGGTCCTGCGCGATCTGGAAGCGCGCGGCGTGGCCGTCACCGCACGCGATGTCCCCTCGGCACGACCGGTGCCGCTGCGCGAATTGCTCGATTCCGGAGCGAAGGCCTGATGGCGCCCGCGTTGCTGGCTCCGGTGCTCCTGGGTGCGTTGATCGGCCTGGACGTCGTGAGTTTCCCGCAAATCATGATCTCGCGTCCCATCGTTGCGGCGACCCTCGCCGGTGCCGTGGCGGGCGACATCGCTGCAGGGCTGCTGGCCGGTGCCGTGCTGGAGCTCATGGCCATGGAAACGCTGCCGGTGGGAGCCTCACGCTACCCCGAATGGGGGACCGCGGCCGTCGTCGCGGGTACGTTGGCCGCCGTGCGCGCTGAGCCGCGATCCGGCGCGCTCGTGGTCGCGGTCTTCGCCGGTATAGCCACGGCCTGGGCCGGCGGCTGGAGCATGTACGCGCTGCGCCGCCTGAACGGCATCTGGGCCGAGCGCATGCAACCGGCCCTCGAAGCCGGTTCCTGGCGGGCGGTCGTCGGGCTGCAGCTGCGCGGACTCACGGCGGATCTCGTGCGTGCCGCGCTGCTCACGCTCCTGGCGCTCGTCATCTGGCGTCCCGTTGACGCGTGGCTGCTGAGCCGGTGGTCGCTCGACCTCGTGGTGTCGCACAGCATTCTCGTGGCGATCGCGGCAGCGGCCGCCGCCAGCGCGATCTGGCGGCTCGGACACGGCGCCACGGGCGCACGCTGGTATCTGCTCGGCGGCCTCGCGGCGGGCGTGGTGTTCGCGGTGCTGCAATGACGGGCCCTCAGTCGTCGCCGCCCCCCCTGGCGTGGCGTCTGCGCGCCGCGATGTTCACGCGGCTCTTCGCCATTCAGGGCTCGTGGAACTACGAGAGCATGCTCGGCAACGGCATCGGCTTCGCCGCCGAACCGGCCCTGCGGGCGCTGCCCGGCGGGCGCGGTGGCACGGCGTACCGCGTCGCCCTGGCCCGCGAATCCGATTACTTCAATGCGCATCCCTATCTCGCCTCCGTGGCGGTTGGTGCGCTCGTGCGCGCGGAGCTCGACGGCCAGCCGCCGGCTCACATCGAACGCTTCCGCAATGCCATGTGCGGTCCGCTGGGCAGCCTGGGAGACCGTCTCGTCTGGGCGGGCTGGCTGCCACTGACCGCGCTCATTGCGCTGCTGGCCTATGGGATGGGCGCCGGCCCGCTCACGGTCATGCTGCTCTTCCTCGTGCTGTACAACATTGGACACGTGGGGCTTCGCGCCTGGGGCATTCACAACGGGTGGCACGGGGGACTGCGCGTGGCCGCGGTGCTGGGTCACCCGGTGCTTCGCCAGGCGCCGCTCTATATCGGTCGCGCCGTGCTGTTTCTCCTGGGCGCGGTGCTGCCGCTCGTGATCCGGCGCGTGCTGGCGTCGGCCGGCGACGCACCCATCGTCGCGGGACACGGTTCCTCCGGCGGCATCACGGCCGCGATTGCGGCACTGGTCGGTGCGGTCGTGCTGAGCGGGATATTCGTACGCCTGCACGGCCGTGTCGAAGGCTGGCGCGCCGCGATCGTTGCCCTCGCGGCGCTGATCCTCTACTCCATGGCTCGATGACGATGGAACGCTCGATTCGCATTGCAAACAAGAACGGCCTCCACGCGCGACCCGCGGCGGAGCTCGTGAAGGTCGCATCCCGGTACCAGAGTGACATCGTCATGGTTCGTGACGACATTGAGGTGAACGGGAAAAGCATCATGGGCGTCATGATGCTGGCGGCGGAGTTCGGGGCGGAGCTCCTCATCAGGGCGAGCGGCCCGGACGAGGAACAGGCAGTGATCGCGATCGCCGACCTCGTGGCCCGGAAGTTCGGAGAACGCTAGTGGACCGAAAGCTCGTCGGTATTCCGGCATCTCCCGGGATCATCATTGGTCCCGTGCACCTGCTTCTCTGGGAAGTTCCCGAGGTGCCGCAGCGCATCATCACCGACGAAGTCATTCCCGCCGAGATCGAGCGCTTTCACGCGACGCTCGAGCGCGCCGGCGAACGGCTGCGCACCGTGCGTGCACGGGCGGAGCGCTATGCCGGCGAGGAGGAGGCACGCATCTTCGACGCGCAGCTCTTCATTCTGCAGGACGTCGAGCTGATCGGGCGCGTCGAAGGGCTCATCCGCCAGAACCTGGCCGCGGAGTCGGCGTTCGAGATCACGATGCTCGAGTGGCGGCATCACTTTGCGCGTCACGCATCGCCCATGATGCGCGAACGGGTGGGTGACATTACCGACGTGCAGATCCGTGTGCTGTCACTGCTGCTGAATCTTCCCGATCATGATCCGGTGGATCTTCCCAAAGGCGCCAACGCCATTCTCGTCACCGATGACCTTACGCCGAGCCTCACGGTGCAGCTCGACCGGGAAGCGATTGCCGCCATCGCGACCGACGCGGGAACGCGGGTCTCGCACGTGGCAATCCTGGCCCGCTCCCTCGGCATTCCGGCGGTCGTGGGACTGCGCACCGCCACGCAGCAGCTCAAGGGCGGGGAAGTCGCCATTCTCGACGGCGCCGCGGGCACGCTCTGGATTCATCCCACCGAGGCCGAGGTGGAGGCCCACCGCGCGCGCGCGCGGCGCGAGGAGGCGCTCACGAGCGCGCTCGCCGAGATGACGGGCGCCGAGCCGGTCACCGCCGACGGCGTGCGCATCGTGTTGCGCGCCAACGTGGATATTCCCGAGGAGGCGGTCGCCGCCGTCTCGAGCGGCGCGGACGGCGTGGGACTCATGCGCACGGAGTTCCTGGTCATTGGCCGCACCGCCATGCCCGAGGAGGACGAACAGTACCGCGCCTACCGCCGTGTCCTGGAGTCGTTCGACGGCCATCCGGTCGTCATTCGCACGTTTGACATTGGCGGCGACAAGCTGCCGGTCGGCGGCTATCCCACGGAGGCGAACCCATTCCTCGGATGGCGCGCCATCCGCATGTGCCTCGATCAACCCGACATGTTCCGCACGCAGTTGCGCGCCATGCTGCGCGCGGCGGTGCACGGCGATCTGCGCATCATGCTTCCGCTCGTCGTGAGCGTCACGGAAGTCGAACGGACGCGCGACCTCCTGCGCGAGGCCGCCGCGGAGCTCGCCGCCGCCGGCGTGCCGCATCGCGCCGACATGCCGCTCGGCGTGATGATCGAGACGCCGGCCGCCGCCATCGCCGCGGACACGTTCGCGGGCGCCGCGGCGTTCTTCAGCATCGGCACCAACGACCTTACCCAGTACACGCTGGCGATTGACCGGGGCAATGCCAACATTGCCGACCGCTTCACGCCGCTGCATCCCGGCGTGCTCCGTCTCATTCGCCGCACGGTGGAAGTCGGAGAGGCGAACGGCATTGACGTCACCGTCTGCGGCGAGATGGCCTCGCAGCAACTCACCGCCTTCGCGCTCATCGGGCTCGGCGTGCGCCAGTTGAGCGTGGCGCCGCGTGCCGTCCGGCTCGTCAAACGCCTGGTGCGCGCCATCACGGTGGCCGGTGCCACGATTGCGGCCCGGGAAGCGCTCGAGGCACGCACCGCGGAAGCGGCACACGATCTGCTATCGCATCATCTGGCACGCGCCTGCGGCGCGGATCCGCTCCTCGCGGACGGGTTGCCCGAGCCATTTTAGAACGATATCATCATCGATCCATCACCTGAACGACCACCGCGCGGCTCAGCCGCCGTTTCGCGCATGGAGCCACGCGTGTCAAACTCGTTTCCCATCACGTCGGAATCGGTGACAGAAGGGCATCCGGACAAGATCGCCGATCAGATTTCCGACGCTGTGCTGGATGCCATCATTGCCGAAGACCCGAACGCCCGCGTGGCGTGCGAGACGCTCGTGACGACCGGTCTCGCCTGTGTGGCCGGCGAAATCACCACCGGAACGTACGTCTCCATTCCCGAGATCGTCCGCGGCACGATCAAGTCGATCGGCTACGACAACGCGGCGTACGGCTTCGATTCGCAGACCTGTGCGGTCATCAGCACCATTGATCAGCAGTCGCCCGACATCGCCATGGGTGTGGACACCGGCGGCGCCGGCGACCAGGGAATGATGTTCGGCTATGCCACTGACGAGACGCCGGAGCTCATGCCGGTGCCCATCCAGCTCGCGCACGGGCTCACGCGTCTGCTCGCCGAACGCCGCAAGTCGGGCGCGCTGCCCTGGCTCCGGCCCGACGGCAAGTCCCAGGTCACGGTGCGGTACCAAGACGGGCGGCCCACGTGCGTGGACACCGTCGTCATCTCCACGCAGCACGATGCCGATATTGCGATCGCGGAACTGCGCGAAGCGATCACCGAAGAGATAATCGTGCCGGGCATGCCCGAGGGCATGTTCGACCGGCGGACGGCCAAGCTCTGCATTAACCCCACCGGACGGTTCGTCGTGGGTGGGCCTATGGGCGACACGGGGCTCACCGGCCGGAAGATCATCGTCGACACCTACGGTGGCGCCACGCGTCACGGTGGCGGCGCGTTCAGCGGCAAGGATCCCTCCAAGGTGGACCGCAGCGCCGCGTACGCCGCGCGCTGGGTGGCGAAGAACATCGTGGCAGCGGGTCTCGCCAAACGATGCGAGGTGCAGCTCGCCTACGCCATCGGCGTGAGCGAGCCCGTGTGTATCGGACTGGATACGTTTGGCACGGCCGTGGTCGATGAGGTCTGCATCGAGAAGGCCGTGCGCGAGGTCTTCGACCTGACACCCAAGGGCATCCGGAGCGCGCTCGATCTGTGCACGCCGATTTACCGCGCCACGGCCGCGTACGGCCACTTTGGTCGCGTGAGCGAGACCAGGCAGGTCAGTGGCCGCCCGATCACGTTCTTTACCTGGGAGCGCACGGACAGGATCGATGCGCTCCGAAGCGCCGTGCGCTGAGCGCGGCTTCACATTCGGCTGGTGGACGGATGGCAACGATAACGAGAGCAGGCAGTGACGTGGCGAGCGACATCAGGGACATTGCCCTCGCCGACGACGGACAGCGGCGCACCGAGTGGGCCGAGCGCTCCATGCAGGTGCTCCGGCAGATTCGCGCGCGCTTCGAGAAGGAGAAGCCACTGGCCGGCAAGCGCGTCTCCGCGTGCCTGCACGTCACGGCGGAAACCGCCAATCTCATGGCCACCCTCCAGGCGGGAGGTGCCGACGTCGCACTCTGCGCATCCAACCCGCTTTCCACGCAGGACGATGTCGCGGCACACCTCGTGCGCGACTACGGCATCAAGGTCTTTGCCATCAAGGGCGAGGACAACGACACCTACTACGAGCACGTGCGCGCCGTCATCGCGCACCGGCCGGACATGACGATGGACGATGGTGCCGACGTCGTTGGCGCCATGCACATGATCGCGCTGGGCCGGTTTGACGATCTGCCGGCGGCCGTGCGCACGTGGGTGCAGGGGCTCGACGCCGGCGCGCGCACCGCTCTGATCGCCGGCGTGCTGGGGAGCACGGAAGAGACCACCACGGGTGTCATTCGGCTCAAGGCGATGGCCAGGGATGGCGTGCTGCGATTCCCGGTCATTTCCGTGAATGATTCCTTCACCAAGCATCTGTTCGACAATCGCTACGGCACGGGACAGTCCACGGTGGACGGCATCATTCGCGCGACGAACCTGCTCCTGGCGGGCTCCACGTTCGTCGTCGCCGGCTATGGATGGTGCGGACGCGGGGTCGCCATGCGCGCGCGCGGCATGGGCGCCAACGTCATCGTGACCGAAGTCGATCCGCTCAAGGCGCTCGAGGCCACGATGGATGGGTTCCGCGTGATGTGCATGGAAGAGGCCGCTCCCATCGGGGACATCTTCTGCACGCTCACCGGCGACATCCACGTGCTGCGGCGCGAGCATTTCACGCGAATGAAGGATGGCGCGGTGATCTGCAATTCCGGGCACTTCAACGTCGAGATCGACATTCCCGCGCTCCGCGAGCTGGCCGGCAACGCGTCGCGCCCGGCGCGCGAGTTCGTGGAGGAGTTTCGGATTGCCGGCAAGCGCATCTTCCTGCTCGGCGAAGGACGCCTCATCAACCTCGCCGCCGCCGAAGGACACCCGGCCAGTGTGATGGACATGAGTTTCGCGAACCAATCGCTGGGTGCGGAGTATCTAGTACAGCATGGCGCATCACTGTCGAAGGATGTGCATCGCGTGCCCGAAACAGTCGATCGCGAGATCGCGCGGCTCAAGCTGGCGGCCGTGGGTGCGCGCATCGACGTCCTAACGCCCGAGCAGGAGAAGTATCTCGCGTCCTGGGACATGGGGACGTGAGGCTCGGCGCCCGACACCGGGAGTTCCCATGGTCGAAGTCAAAGTCGCACGACTCGGTCTCGATAGCACTTCGAACTCGTACGTGGTCATTCTGCAGGAGAAGGAAGGCGAGCGGCTGCTGCCCATCTGGATCGGACAGCCGGAGGCGGAATCCATCGTGATGGAAATGAATCACATCCAGCCGCCTCGCCCGCTCACGCACGACCTCTGCAAGCGGCTGATCGTCGGCATGGGGGCGTCGCTCGCCGGCGTGCACATCACGCGCGTGCAGGACAACACGTACTTTGCCGAACTGCAGTTGCAGCGCGGCGACGATCGGTTCCAGATCGACGCCCGCCCGTCGGACAGCATTGCCATCGCGCTCCGGCTCGCCGCGCCGATCTTCGCGCAGGAATCGCTGCTCACCGCGTTCGCCGTGGATGATGGCGAGGAGCAGGGTGCCAGCGAGGACGCGTCGTTTCTCGCGCCCGACACAGCCCGGCCTGACGAGCGCGATCTGTCGGCCGAACAGCTCAAGTCGCATCTGGAAAAGCTGCGTCCCGAGGATTTCGGCAAGTTCAATCCGTGAGGCGCAGGGATGGGCTCGGCTAGCGGGGTCCACCCGATACCGTTAACACGGGTGACAGCTGGACTGGTCTTCAGGGAATACGAGTCATCGTTGCGAGCAGCATGCTACGCCCCCGCGGACGGCTGGACAGGATTTACAGGCACTACGATTCATCATTACGAGCTGGGTACCGCGCCCCGGCTAACGGCGGGACAGGATTGACAGAATTGACAGGATTATCACGATGCCGTGCCAAGAGTATATGTCCTCGTTCAGCGAACGGACTGAACTTTTGGGACTCGGCTCCGAACAATCCTGTCAATCCTGAAAATCCTGTCTCAATTGTGCCCGTCCGGTGAATCCTGTCCGGCGCCCGAGGCCGATATCATCCGCCCGATACTGCGCGAACTTCGTTAACGTGGATGCGTGAAGATCAGTAGACGCCTGTTCGGGGGGAGGGTGAGGGCGGCCGCATGGAGTGGCCGCCTTTGCCTTGTGCTTGGCCTGATCCTCACCCGGTCACTGCCCGCGCAGGACAGCGCTGAGGCCGCGCCCGACACATCGTCGGCGCCTCGCCTGGTGAGCGGACGCATCGTGCGCCCGGGCACGAACGGGATGCTTCCGGTTCCCGGCATCTGGGTCACGCTGCATCGCGTCGGATCGGACACGGCCGGCCCCGTGGATTCCATGCGCGCGGGACCGGGCGGCCGCTACGCGTTCCGCTATCACCGCACGGGCAGCGCGGACGCGGTGTACTTCGTCTCCGCGTCCTACGACGGCATCGCGTACTTCTCGCTGCCGCTGTTGAAGGTGCGCGTCACCGGCACGGACGGAGAAGTGACCGTGTTCGACACGACGTCCGGACCGGTTCCGCTGCATGTCCGCGGCCGCCACATCGTCATCGCCGCGCCATCCGCGGACGGCTCGCGCGAGATCGTCGAGGTCTACGAACTGACGAACGACAGCTCGCTCACCGTGATCTCGGCCGACGACGCGCACCCCACCTGGACCGCGCGCCTTCCGCCCGGAGCGCGGGGCTTCAGCGCCGGACAGAGCGACGTCTCGGTTCAGGCGATTCGTGAGCAGCAGGGCGTGATTGGCGTCACCGCGCCGTTCGCGCCCGGACTGAAGCAGATCTCCTTCGCCTATCATGTGCCCGCTGCCGCGCTCCCGCTGCGCATCGCGCTGGATCATGCTGCCACGGTGCTCGAGGTGCTCACCGAGGAGCCCACCGTGAAGGTGACCGGCGCGCGCCTCGCCCAGGTTGCGCCGGTGTCGATCGATGGCCGCACCTTTCAACGCTTCACGGCGCAGGATGTCCCGGAGGGCGCCGCGATCCAGGTGGACGCCCCCGTGGCGGGCGAGCCACCAGTGGATCGCCGGCTCGTGATCGGCATCTCGAGTGCCGTGGGCGCGCTCATGCTGCTGGCGCTCGTGTGGGTCGCGGTGCGCGCGCCGCGCCGCGGCCTGGTGCGCGTGCCGGCCTCCGGTGGCGCGGCGTCATCCCCGCCTTCCGGACAGGTCGCGAGCGCGGGCGCGGACGCGCTGGCGCGGGAGATCGCGTCGCTCGATGCCTCCTTCGAGGCAGACGCCACACCCAGTGATACCGCGCGTGCGGCGTATGACAGCCGGCGCGCGGAGCTCAAGCGTGAGCTCACGGCGTTGCTTGACGCACGCAACGCGGACGCGTAGGTTCACCGCCAGTACAATTCAGCGGATGCGGGTTCCGGAAGCCGGTGTGACTCCGGCGCGGTCCCGCCACTGTAACGAGCACTTCACACGCGCGCCCGATGTGCCACTGACTCCGGTCGGGAAGGCGGGCCGCGCGGCTCGAAGCCAGGAGACGCCTCGCGTCCGCGCCACTCGAACGGACCCTCGGAGAAGGGGCTGGTGGCGTCGAGCGCATTCGTGTTGTGGCGCGCTCTCGCGCATGGGCATCTCCTCCCCGGGACGGTGCCCTTTGTGCGTTGTGCCCGTGCAGTGCCCGTGCTTGCCCTGTGCGTCGTGGCGTGTCGCGCGGCGTCGCCGCATCGCGACGCCGTGTCTGCCGATGATTTCGGTGAGCCAGTGGCGCGTGGCTCCGCAGCGACGCCGAGCCGCATCGTGTCGCTCATGCCCGCGACCACGGAGCTGCTCTTCGCGATCGGCGCGGGGCCGCGCGTGGTGGGACGCACGCCGTGGGATCTCTGGTCGGATTCCGCGCGCCGCGTCGCGGATGTCGGCGTCGGATTGCGGCCGAACATCGAAGCGGTACTCGCCCGCCGGCCGGATCTGGTCCTGCTCTATGCCACCGGCGAAAATCGCGCCGCGGCGCAGGCGCTGCGCGCGGCCGGCGTGGCGGTCATCGCGTTGCGCATCGACCGTGTCGAGGATTTCCGTCGTGCCGCACGGCTTATCGGCATGGCGACCGGCGACTCGGCGCGCGCGGCGGCTGTCGTGGACAGCGTGGACCGGACGCTCGCGCGCGTCCGCTCCAGGACGGCGGGACTGCCCAGGCCCACGGTGTTCTGGCACGTGTGGGACGCGCCGATCATCACGATTGCACGCGGCAGTTTTCTCGACGAGCTGCTCACCATCGCGGGCGGCCGCAACATCTATGAGGATC
>Ga0134128_10004453_pt1 | contig 17144 bp, 15 predicted proteins | sample KB31754_FD_96462 | JGI IMG/M metagenome (GOLD analysis project Ga0134128, IMG submission 96462) | Terrestrial soil microbial communities with excess Nitrogen fertilizer from Kellogg Biological Station, Michigan, USA - KB3-175-4 | ecosystem: Environmental > Terrestrial > Soil > Unclassified ... | reverse complement strand
GGGAAAGGAGCCGTCGTGTTACCCAACGAAGTGCTTGTCGCGCTGGACCTGCGCGCTCTGAGCCGCGCTGCCTCCTGGCTGCGCGGGGACATGCTCGAAGCCCTCACAGAGGTCAATCACCGTTTTCTCGGGCTCCTGTCGGAGCAGGCCCTCACACTCGGCCCCGAGAGCCAGCCGGCGCTCCGGCAGGTGGGCGAGCTCTGGGGCGCCCTGGATGAGCGCTCGCGCTGGCGGGCCGCCGCCTGTCCGTACCTGCTGGTCGATGCCTGCTTCGCGGAGCCGCAGCGCTGGCAGTGGCTGAGTGGATCGCGCGTCGGCGAGGGCCACTGCGGCCCGCATGCCTCATTCTTCACGGTGCCGCAGACGACTACCGTCGCCCGAATGGTGTTCGTTTACGCCTGGTCGCTGGTCCTCAGCCACTCGGCCGGCGCACGGCTGGTCCTTGGCATTCATCCGCAGTGCGCCCGGCTTCTCGGCGCCTGCACGGTGCCGCAGGTCCACGAGCTGGCGGAGCGCAACGCCGCATGGCTCCGGCCGCGATGGTTGAAGCGGGTCAGGCTGTGGCGGGAGATGCTGGTGGCCGCGGCAGAGGATGATGTCGTGACGCTGGAGCGCTCACGAATGCAGGGACTACAGATGCTGGCCGCGGAAGCTTGGGATATGGATCGGAACAGGCACAGGCCGTGCCCAGCCGCCGCAGGTGGCTTCAATTAATGCATTTTCAGTGAGTCGATGAGACTGCGCAATGCATCGGGCGCCACGGGCTTGACCAGGTGATGGTCGATTCCGGCCCGCTGGGACCGTTGCCGATCGTCCTCCTGGCCGTAGCCGGTGATTGCGATCAGCACCGCGCCCTTGGCCTGGGGTAGCTCGCGCAGCCGCTCGGCGACTTCGTAGCCATCCATTCCCGGCAAGCCGATGTCGAGGAATACTGCCTCGGGCTGCCACTGCTCTGCGGTTTCGAGCGCGCTCGGCCCGTCATAGGCGTATGCCACTTCATGGCCCCACATTTCGAGGAGCATGGACATGCTCTCTGCTGCGTCCCTGTTGTCGTCGACGACCAGTAAGCGCCGCTTGAGCGCGGGTCCGTCGGCGCTCCCCCTCGCAAATGCCATAGGGTGTCTCCTTATTTCAATAAATGTCGATCTTCCGGAGCCCCGTCGAGTCACGGGCGCCACGAAACATACCTTCGGTGCTGAATTCCGTGACGATCCGTCCGTTGCTGTCGATTGCGATGACCCCTCCCGTCCCGCCCAGCTCACGGAGCCTGCCGTACAGCAATTCCCGTACCGCTTCCTCGAGCCCGAGGCCGCGAAACTCCACCGCCGCACAGATGTGGTGCGCCGCGACCGTGCGTATGAAGTATTCGCCGTGCCCGGTGGCGGAGACGGCACAAGCGCCGTTCTTTGCATAGGTGCCGGCTCCGATGATAGGCGAGTCGCCCACACGCCCCTGGCGTTTGTTCGTCATTCCGCCGGTGGACGTGGCGGCTGCGAGATCGCCCGTCGCATCGAGCGCGACTGCCCCGACAGTGCCCTGTGAGGACGGGATGAGATCGGAGACCGGTTGACCGCGGCGCTCGCTCTCAAGCTGCGCGCGGCGCTCTTCCGTGCGGAAATAGACGTTCGGCACGAGCGCCAATCCTTCCTCCAGCGCAAATTCTTCCGCGCCCGCCCCAACCAGCAGCACGTGCCGGGACTTCTCCATGACTCGCCGGGCGAGCTCGACCGGATTTTTCACGTGCTGTACCGCCGCCACCGCGCCCGCGCGCTGTTGCCGTCCCTCCATGATCGCGGCATCGAGCTCTGCGGTCCCCCCACGGGTGAGCGCGGCGCCCCGGCCGGAATTGAACAATGGGTTGTCTTCCAGCGCGCGGACAGCGGCAGTGACGGCATCGAGGCTCGAGCCGCCTTTCTCCAGAGTGGCATACCCGAGATCGAGAGCCGCCGCGAGACCGTCGCGGTACTGCCGCTCGCGCTCGGCAGAGAGAGTGTGTCGCGGCACCGCACCGGCGCCGCCATGGATGGCAATCGAATACATCGGGCGTCCTCTGATGCTCCCAGGAAACGTTATGATCCGGCGGGATATTACAAGTGAAAGCCGTCATGCTGCAGCGGATCCGAAGCATTCTGGTCGCCAACCGCGGCGAGATCGCCATCCGTGTCATGCGGGCGGCGACCGAGCTCGGCCTGCGTACGGTGGCCATCTACTCGCAGGAAGATCGCTTCTCGCTGCACCGCACCAAGGCGGATGAGAGCTATCTGGTCGGCCACGGCAAGGGGCCGATCGAGGCGTATCTCGATATCGAGGACATCCTGCGCATCGCGCGCGAGGCCGGTGTCGAAGCCATTCATCCGGGGTACGGCTTTCTCTCCGAGAACCCCGAGTTCGCACAGGGCTGCGAGGCGGCCGGGATAGTGTTCGTCGGCCCGAGGCCGCAGACCCTGCGCGTCCTCGGCAACAAGGTGGCAGCGCGCAATCTCGCGACCGCTGCCGGAGTGCCGGTCATGCCGGCGACTCCGCCGTTGCCCGCGAGCCTCGAGGACTGCCGGCGGCTCGCGCAGGACATCGGCTATCCGGTGATGCTGAAGGCGAGCTGGGGCGGCGGCGGCCGGGGTATGCGCGTGGTCGGGAGCGATTCACAGCTCGAGGAGTTGCTGCCCGTTGCGCGCCGGGAAGCCAAGGCGGCGTTCGGCAACGACGAGGTCTATCTCGAGAAGCTGGTGCGCCGCGCGCGGCATGTCGAGGTGCAGCTCCTGGGCGACTGCCACGGCGGGCTGGTGCATCTGTACGAGCGCGACTGTACGGTGCAGCGCCGCAATCAGAAGGTCGTCGAGCGCGCGCCCGCCGTGTTTCTAAGCGACGCGCAGCGGGCCGAGCTGTGTCAGGCCGCGCTCGCCATCGGCCGGGCCGCGAGCTATCTCAATGCCGGCACGGTGGAGTTCCTGCAGGATGCCGACTCGGGCAGCTTCTACTTCATCGAGGTCAACCCGCGCATCCAGGTCGAGCACACCGTCACGGAGTGCATGACCGGAATCGACATCGTCAAGGCGCAGATCCGCATCGCCGAGGGCGCGCGGCTCGGGACGGCGGAAAGCGGCGTGCCGCCGCAGGAGCAGATCCGGATAGGGGCGCATGCGCTGCAGTGCCGCGTGACCACGGAGGATCCGGAAAACAACTTCATCCCGGACTACGGCAAGATCACCGCCTACCGCAGCCCTGCGGGGTTCGGCATCCGCCTGGACGCCGGCACGGCGTACACCGGAGCGATCATCACCCGCTCATACGATTCCCTGTTGGTGAAGGTAACGGCCTGGGCGCCGACCCCGGAGGAGACCAACGCCCGCATGCACCGCGCGCTGTGGGAATTCCGTATCCGCGGCGTCGTCACCAACCTGCGTTTTCTCGATCAGGTCATCACGCATCCGCGGTTCGCGCACGGCGAATACACCACCCGCTTCATCGATGAGACGCCGGAGCTCTTCCGCTGGCCGCCGAAGCGCGACCGGGCCACGCGCATCCTGACCTTCCTCGCCGAGACCATCGTCAATGGCAATCCCGAGACCCGCAGCCGCCCGCGGCCTGCGCGGCTCGAGACGCCGAGGCTGCCACAGGCCGCTGCGGCCGATCCGCCGCCGGGCACGCGACAGAGGCTCGCAGAGCTCGGACCGCAGCGCTTTGCCAGATGGATGCTCGAGGAGGAGCGGGTGCTGCTCACGGATACGACGCTTCGCGATGCGCACCAGTCGCTGCTCGCGACGCGGATGCGCACGATAGACATGACCGCCATCGCCCCCTACTACGCGCGCCTGCTCCCGCAGCTCTTCTCGCTGGAGTGCTGGGGCGGCGCGACGTTCGATGTGGCGCTGCGCTTTCTCAAGGAGGATCCGTGGCAGCGGCTCACCATGCTGCGCGAGCGGGTGCCGAATCTGCTGCTGCAGATGCTGCTGCGGTCGGCGAATGCCGTCGGTTACACCAACTATCCAGACAATGTCGTGCGGTTCTTCATCGCGCGCGCCGCCGAGCGCGGCATCGACGTATTCCGGATCTTCGACTCGCTCAACTGGGTCGAGAACATGCGGATGCCCATCGAGGCGGTGCTGGAATCGGGCAAGCTCTGCGAGGCGGCGATCTGCTACACGGGGAACCTCAGCGACCCGCGGGAGAGGAAATACACACTGGATTACTACCTGCGGCTCGCGCGCGAGCTGAAGGCTGCGGGCACGCACGTGCTCGGCATCAAGGACATGGCGGGACTGTGCCGCCCGCGCGCCGCCTACGCACTGGTGAAGGCGCTGAAGGAGGAGATCGGCCTGCCGGTGCATTTCCATACCCATGACACGAGCGGCATCGCCGCGGCCAGCGTGCTCGCCGCGATCGAAGCCGGCGCCGATGCGGTGGATGGGGCCATCGATGCGATGAGCGGGCTGACATCCCAGCCCAACCTCGGCTCGATCGTCGAGGCGCTGCGCCACGGACCGCGCGACTCCGGAGTCGACCCGGCGAAGCTGCGCCTGCTTTCTTCCTACTGGGAGCAGGTGCGCAGACTCTATGCCGCATTCGAGAGCGACATCCGCTCCGGGGCATCCGAAGTCTACGTGCACGGCATGCCCGGCGGGCAGTACACCAATCTGCGCGAGCAGGCCCGCTCGTTAGGTGTGGACAACGCGCACTGGCCGGACGTCGCTCAGGCATATGCCGACGTCAACGCCATGTTCGGCGACATCGTGAAGGTGACTCCCACCTCCAAGGTCGTCGGCGACCTCGCGCTCCTCATGGTGACGAGTGGGCTGACGGCGAAGCAGGTGCTCGATCCGCAGGTCGATGTGCCCTTCCCCGAGTCCGTGGTGCAGCTCTTCCGTGGCGATCTCGGCCAACCTTACGGGGGGTTCCCCGAGGGCCTGCAGCGCAAGGTGCTGAAGGGCGCTGCGCCTCTCACCCGGCGGCCGGGCGCCGGCATGCCCGCCGTCGACCTTGCGGCGGAGCGCGCCAGGATCCAGCAGAAGCTGCCGCGCCCGGTCACCGACGAGGATCTTGCCTCATACCTGATGTATCCGCGTGTGTGGCTCGACTATGCCGCGGAGCGCGCGCAGTACGGTGATGTCAGTATTCTGCCGAGCGCGGTGTTCTTCTACGGAATGGAGCCGGGACAGGAGGTCAGCATCGAGTTGGAGCGGGGCAAGATGCTCATCGTGCGCTATGTGGCTTCCAGTGAGACGCACGAGGACGGCACCCGGACCGTCTTCTTCGAGCTCAACGGCCAGCCGCGCTCGGTGCGCGTGCCCGACCGCAGCCAGGTCGCCAAGCGGCCGCCGCAGCGCAAGGCCGAGCCCGGAAACTCCAGACAGGTCGGCGCGCCGATGCCGGGGACCATCGCGACGGTGGCCGTGACCGCCGGCCGCAAAGTGGCGCGCGGCGATCTGCTGGCGACTCTCGAGGCGATGAAGATGGAGACGGCAGTGCGGGCAGAGGTCGACGGAGAGGTGACGGAAGTCCTGGTCAGCCCGGGACAGCAGGTCGATGCGAAGGATCTGCTGGTGGTATTGAGCTGACCCGTCCGTGGGCTGTGTTTCGGATGAAATCCCAGTGCGGGGGCATGGCCTCAACGCAGTCTTTGACCGCAGAGCGCAGCTCCTCGAGCCGCGACTGAATCCTGCCCGCGTCGAGCCCGTCGACCAACGGCCCGTCAGACGATGAACGAGCTCTTTCTATTCGCCGATCGGCGCAGCGCACCGGCCTTCTGGTTCGGCACCCTCTTGGCGGTGATCGGGGTTGCGCTGCACCTGCCGATCTTCGTAATGGCCCGGTCGATGCATTACCAGCTTGCCGGCATGCCCATGGGAGTTGGCATGCTGGCCGGAATGGCGCTCATCGTCGGCGGTATCGCGGCCGCGCTCTACGGCCTGCGGCCCAAGGAGGCGAGCTTCGAGGCTGCGCGAATGCACGAGCGGATCGTCGCGCCGGAGGACGCGCCGCTCACTCTCTGGCACTGGGCGGCCGGCTTTGCGCTCGCGATGGCGCTCGTCGTCGACACGATGAAGATCAGCAGCCTTGGATTCGTCATCCCTGGAATGCGGGTCGAATACGGCATCAGCCCGGCAGGTGTCGCGCTGCTGCCCCTGTCCGCGCTCAGCGGAGCCACGGTCGGCTCGTTCATCTGGGGCGCACTGGCCGATCACTATGGCCGCCGCGCCACCATCCTCCTGTCAGGCGTCATGTTCATCGGCACCTCCATCTGTGGCGCCATGCCCTCCTTCCGCTGGAACCTCCTCATGTGCTTTCTCATGGGAGGGTCGGCGGGCGGGATGCTGCCCGTGGCCTATGCGCTGCTCGCGGAGATCATGCCAACACGCCATCGGGGGTGGAGTCTCGTGCTCATCGGCGGCGCGGGCACCCTGGGAGGCTATCTGACCGCATCGGGCATGTCCGCGGTCCTGCAGCCGGAATTCGGCTGGCGGATCATGTGGTTCCTCAACCTGCCTTCCGGCCTGCTCCTGATCGCGCTGAGTCCGCTCATTCCGGAGTCGGCGCGCTTTCTCATTCATATAGGGAGGCCTCAGGAGGCGCGTGCCACGCTGGCGCGCTTCGGCTCGGTGGTCGTCCGCGAGACTGATGACTGGGACGAGGAGGCGAAACTCGATCATTCGCGTCTGCCGCCGACCGACACGCGTTTTCTCGGCACCACCGTGGCGCTCACCATCACGGCGCTGGCCTGGGGTCTGCTCAGCTACGGCGTGCTGCTGTGGCTGCCGGGCGAGCTCATCGCCGAAGGCCGCAACATGGGCGTGGCCGCCGCGATCATCGCCCGTTCGACTTTCATCTCGGTACCTGTCGTCGCGATAGCGGCGCTCCTCTACTCGCGCTGGAGCACCAAGGGTGCGCTGCTCGTCATGGTCGGCATTTCCGCAGCCGGCCTCTTCGCCGTGGGGTTGCGTCAAGGCGGCGTGCCCGCGGCGACCGACCCGGTCATCGCGCTCACCCTCCTCATCGTCGGCTCCACGGGTGTCATCTCGATATTGCTTCCCTACACTGCCGAGAGTTATCCGCTGCGCATCCGCGGGCGGGCCACGGGATGGGTGGCGGGTGTCAGCAAGAGCGGCGGCCTGGTGTGTCAGGGCCTGGGCAGCCTCGCCCTCGTGCCGGTGATCGGCACCGCGGCACTGGTGACGGCTGTGCCGGTGGCGCTGGGCCTTGTATTGCTCGCACTCTACGGCCGTGAGACCCGCGGTCGCGACCTGCGTGCTCTCGAGGGGGCTGGCTGACGTTACGTACTTCGCCGCTCACTGACTTTCTGCGCGGTGCGAGTCCAGCCAGGGAGCGAGGTCGAACATCCAGATGTTGTCCTGCCCGTCGTTCCAGCTCTGCATCTGCTGCAGCCCAAGGACGCTCGATCGGCTCGTCTTGGGGTATTCGGGCGGCACGACATGGTTGCTGGTCATGTAGAGCGTGTGGCCGTCGGGACCCAGGCGCAGCTCGTCGATGCCGCCCAGGCTGTTGACCGCCTGCGGGAGCGGGATGGGATCTCCCCAACGGCCGTGGGCGCGAAACGCGATGAAGGCATAGGACTCGTGCTCGGGAGTCGGCGGCCGATTGGAGCCGAACACGATGAAGGATTGATCGGGCGCGACCGCGGGATCCACCCCGCCGTATTGACCGGTGCTGAAAGGCAACAGCGCAGGCGTCTGATACTGCCCATCCTTGAATTGCGAGCAGTAGAGCTGGAACCGCCCGCCGGGACCGGTCGCCGCCATGAAATAGAGACTGCCGTCGGCGGCGATCGCCGGACTGAAGGTCGAGTCGAAGCGATTGACGGTGTCCGGCAAAAGGACCGGAGTACTCCAGCCCTCACCCCGCCGGTTGACGCGCCAGAGGTGGCCGCCGCGGCCGGGATGGAGCTGTCCACCCCAATGGCCATCGATCGGCTTATCGCTGCCATCTATCGGACGGCTGGAAGCGAAGATGAGATAGGACCCGTCCGGCGCGATCGTCGCCTCGAGGTCACGCCAATGGCCGGAGAAGGGCGCGATCAGCGGCTGTGACCAACTGGTGCCGTACCTATGCGACGCCAGGATGTCGTAGTCCTGGCCATTGGCGCGGAAGAAATAGACGGTCCGGCCATCGGGGGTGAAGGTAGCGGCAGCGTCGTTCGCCGGTCCGGAGATGACACCGGGGCCAAAGATTTTCGGCGTTGCGGCTCCGGCGTCGGCGTCCGCCCTTAACGAAGGAGCGAGGTCCACGGCCCAGATGTGGTTGACGCCACCCGCCGCCAGTCTGGTGGCAACACCCATGGCTGCTGACATGCCCGATCCGCTCCTTTCGATCACGGCGTCACTGGTAACGTACAGCGTGTGGCCATCGGGTCCGAGGTGCGAGCCCCACGGTTGATATCGGTCCACGCCCGTCCCGCCAGTGATCGCATCTGGCGCAAATGGGTGCGGCTGCGGCACGGAACCCCACGCTACGGTTGCCGTTCCCGTAAGCAGCGCAATCGCGCCCAACGCCAGCCGCCTCGAATATGCAGTCATGTTTACCCCGACACTCATCACATCTCCGACGCGGAAGCCCCGGGAAGCGGGCGGTTCGATGGAAACCGTACGCCAGCCATGAGTGCGCGGCCCGGCGTTTGTGACGAGAGGATGAGCTACGTGACGAACGGACAATGCGCCGTGATGAGCGGCGCGGACACGCAAGGACGAACGGCTAGGGGAGGCCGAGTGCTCGGCTGGCCTGAGCGCGGAAGCGGCGGCTCAACCCAACGCGTGTGCCGTCGTGTAACACCAGCTCGGCGTTGCCGTTGAAGAGGGGATGCACCTCGCGCACGCGCTCGACGTTGACGATCACGCCGCGGTGCACGCGCATGAATGAAGCCGGATCGAGCATGCGCAGCAGTTGCTGCAGGGTCTCGCGATGCACGTAAGTCGTTTTGCCCGTATGGATGTGCACGTAATTCCCATTGGCGCTGATCCAGTCGATGTCGCTCGTTGCGATGACCCTGATGTGCTCTCCTACGTGAACGCTCAGCCGCTCCAGCCAACCGCCGTCGCGTGCAGGCGGCGGTCCTGGCTCGGACGGGGCCGACGCGATTCCGCGCCAATGCCGCCGCACGCGCTCCATCATCTGGTCGAAGCGATCCTGGTCTATCGGCTTGAGCAGATAGTCCAGCGCGTTGGCATCGAACGCCCGCAGGGCGTGTTGTGCGTAGGCCGTGGCGAACACCACCATGGGCAAGGCGCCCGGTTTCAGCTGGTGCATGAGCTTGAAACCGTCGACATCCGGCATCTGAATGTCCAGGAAGATCAGGTCGGGCTTCAGGGTCTCGGCGGCCTGCATGGCCTCCGCCGCGTTGCTGCATTCACCGACGATCGCTACGTCGGGATGCGATGCCAGAGCCTGGCGTATCGCGAGGCGTGCCAGCATCTCGTCGTCAACTAACAGTGCTCGAATCAGCGATGCCTTCATGATACGCATTCCGTGGTGCGCTCGGCGGTAGCCGCCTGAAACGGCACACGCAGCTCCACCCGCGTACCGCCCCCCTCGAGTGCCTGCATCCGAAGCGATGCCGCCCCACCGAAGAGTCTGTCGAGTCGCGCTCGCGTGTTACCGAGCCCCACGCCCTCCACGACGCCGCCGGAAGGCAGGCCGAGTCCATCGTCCTCGACAGCCAGGCGCAGGTGTTGGCCTTCGCGTTCCGCGCGGATACGCAGACTGCCACGCGAGACCTTTGCAAGCAGACCGTGGTGCAGGGCGTTTTCCACCAGCGGCTGCAGGATCATGCAAGGTACCTCCGCGGGCAGTGTCTCATCGGCCACTTCGAAGTGAGTGTCGAGCCGGTCGCGGAACCGTGCCCGCTGGATCTCGAGATAGTGGCGCACGAACTCGAGCTCGCGTGACAGCGGCAGCAGCTGCAGATGGTGCTCTTCCAGGGTGAGCCGCAGCAGGTCGCTCAGGCGCGAGATCATCTTCCGCGCCTGCATCGGGTCCGCCAGGGCGAGCGCCGAGATCGCATTGAGCGTGTTGAAAAGGAAATGCGGTTGAATCTGCGTCCGCAGGGCCTGGAGCTGCGACTGGGCCAGTTGCGCTTCCAGCTCCGCCCCGCGCAGGCGCTCTTCCCGCAGCCGGCGCGTCGATTCCATGCCACGCAGGACCACCAGCACGACCCAGTAGGTCAGCACGGCGAGATGGAGGTTGTCGACGAGCTCGCCGCGCATGTATTGGCCGAGAGTATGGACGGCCGGCTGCCGCGACCCGCACAGCTCCCAGAAAAGAGAGATGCGCGCGAGCGTCTGTCCGAGAGCGAGCCCCAACCCGGCGGGAATGTGTGTCAGGCAGAAGCGACCCCAACCACGGCCCGCCGTGAGCTGACCCAGCCGCGCGATCACCGGGACCAGCAGCATCCACAGCCAGAAGTTGGTCAGGTTCCATGCCACCATCCGCGACCACGTGGCGGGATGGCCTTCGCTGAGCTCCGAGAGGCCGGCGCTGAGGGCGTATGACAGCGCCAGCAGCGTCCAGAATGCGAATGCCAGCGCGCAGGATCTCAGGCGAGAGGTAGGATTGATGGCGGACACGGGAGAGCTCGGGGCCATGGATACCGGGCTCATCAGGGTCTTTCAGGAGCCGAGGAAGGTCCGATAAGCCGGATTGGCAGTCTCGTCGGCGTAGGCGTAGTGCAGCTCGTTCAGATGCTGCAGGAAATCCGCGCGCTCGGCCGCAGGCACCTGGATTCCGGCGAGCACGCGGCCGTAGTCGGAGCCGTGGTTGCGGTAGTGGAACAGGCTGATGTTCCAACGTCCGCCCACCGCCTGCAGGAACCTGAGCAGCGCGCCCGGTCGCTCCGGGAATTCGAAGCGGTAGAGCAGCTCGTCGCGGATGCCGCGTGCGCGGCCGCCGACCATGTAGCGCACGTGGAGCTTTGCCATCTCGTTGTCCGTCATGTCCGTGACCGTGTAGCCTGCCTCGCGCAGGGCGCGCACCACGGCCTGCTTCTCCGTCCGCCCCTGGGCGAGCCCGAAGCTGACGAAGATCTGCGCCGCCTGTTCGCTCTCGTAACGGTAGTTGAATTCCGTGACGTTGCGATGGCCCAGCACCTCGCAGAAATGGAGAAAGCTCCCCGGTCGCTCCGGGATGGTGACCGCGAGCAGCGCCTCGCGCTCGCCGCCGAGGTCGGCCCGCTCCGCGACATGGCGCAGGCGGTCGAAGTTGATGTTGGCGCCGCTGTTGATGGCGACGACCCGCCGGTCGCGCCAGCCCTCGCGGGCGATGTACTTCTTGAGCCCCGCCACCGCCAGCGCGCCGGCAGGCTCGACGATGGAGCGGGTATCCTCGAACACATCCTGGATGGCAGCGCAGATCTCGTCGGTGTCGAGCAGCACGATCTCATCGACGTGCGCGCGGCAGAGCGGAAAAGTCTCCTCTCCTACCCGCCTGACCGCGACGCCGTCGGCGAAGATTCCTACCCTGTCCAGGGTGACCCGCCGGCCCGCCTTCAGCGACTCGTACATTCCGGCGGCATCTTCCGGCTCCACGCCGATGACTCTGATGTTGGGATACAGATACTTCACGTACACACTGATGCCGGCGATGAGCCCGCCGCCGCCCACCGGCACGAAGACCGCATCGAGGCTGCCGCCCGTCTGGCGCAGGAGCTCGACGGCGATCGTGCCCTGGCCCGCAATGACGTCGGGATCATCGAACGGATGGACGAAGACGAGGTTGCGCTCGCGCGCGAGCTCCAACGCCCGCTCGAGCGCCGTATCGTAGTCATCGCCGTGCAGCACGACCTCACCGCCGAGGTCGATGACGGCCTGCACTTTGATCTGCGGTGTCGTGCGCGGCATCACGATTGCGGCCGGGATGCTCCGCCGTCTCGCAGCCAGCGCCACGCCCTGCGCGTGATTTCCGGCCGAGGCACACACCACCCCGCGCTTCGCGGCGGCATCCGACAGGTGGGCGATGCGGTTGTATGCACCCCGCAGCTTGAAGGAGAACACCGGTTGGAGATCCTCGCGCTTCAGCAGCACGTGGTTTCCGAGCCGCCGCGAGAGGCGAGGAGCCTCGTCCAGGGGCGACTCGACCGCGACGTCGTAGACGCGAGCCTTGAGGATCCGCTCGATGTAAGGGCTGGCCATCGCCGCGAGCTTAGCGAATTCCGGCAGGCGGCGGCGACCTGCGGGAAGCGGGGCGCCGGAGGAAACCGGGCACCCGTGAGGTCAATGCCGCTCGGGAGTCCCCTGCGGCCTCTCGACGAGGGGCGGTTTCTTCGCGCCGGCGGTCTGACGCGCATTCATCAGAGCCGCCTCCGTCTCCGATGGCGGCGCTGCCGGCAGCTCCACTACCCGGAAAGGCGGCCGATCGGGGTATTTCTGCAGGAGGAGCGGCATGGCCACGTTGTAGACCGGCGTTCCCGAGCTGGTGCGTGCTTCCAGTGCACCGTGGTGCGCATGGCCGTGAAAGACGACATCGACCGGGTGACGGTTGAGTGGCTCCTCGAGCCGGCTCGTGCCGAGGTAGGGCAGGATCTCGAGCGGCTCTCCTTCGACCGTGCCGCGCACCGGGGAGTAGTGCAGCAGCGCGATGCGCTGTCGGGTGCGCAGTCGCGCCAGCGCCCCTTCGAGCTTCAGCGCCTCATCGATCGCCTCCTGCACGAAGCGCTTGGTCGCCGGCTCGCCCCAGGCGCCGAGCGTGCCGCGGCCGAAGCCGCCGGAGAAGCCCTTCGCGCCGGCGATGCCGACTCCGCCGATCTCATAGGCCTCGCCGTCGAGGACCTTGACACCCGCTTCCGTCAGGATCCGACAGACCTCCTCCTGCTGGCCGGATTCGTAGTCATGATTGCCGAGGACCGCGATCACCGGTATCCGTACGACCGCGTTGAGCTCCTTGGCGAGGATTACAGCCTCCTCGCGCAGGCCGTAGTCAGTGAGGTCGCCGCAGAGGAACAGCACGTCCGCGTGATCGTTGACCGGCGCAAGGAGCGGTTGCAGCGCTCCCTGCGAGCCTTTCTTTACATGCAGATCTGCGGCTGCGGCCAGGCGCATGGCTTGCTTACTCTACTCCCGATAGTATCGTCACGGAGCAATCCGCATGCCGCCGAGCGAGGAGCGTCAGGGAAAGCTCGACGAGGGCGCCCACGCATTCTATCTGCGTATGCTGGCCCTGATCGCTGACGCCCGCATCCCCTTTGTGGTGGGCGGCGCATACGCCCTCAGGCACTACACCGGCATCGAGAGGCACACGAAGGACTTCGATGTCTTCGTGCGGCGCGAGCACTATGGTGATGTCGAGAGGGCGCTCGGCGCCGCCGGCGTCGCAACCGAGCTGACCTTTCCCCACTGGCTCGGCAAGGCGAGCTGCGAGGATGGCTCGATCGATGTGATCTTCAGCTCCGGCAATGGCCTGTCGCAGGTCGATGACGCCTGGTTCGAGCATGCCATCGTCGGATCGGTGCTCGGTGTCGAGTTACGCATCTGCCCGCCGGAGGAAATGATCTGGTCGAAGGCATTCGTCACCGAGCGCGAACGTTACGACGGCGCCGACATCATGCATCTTCTGTTGGCCCGCGCCGAGCGCCTCGACTGGCAGCGGCTCCTTGGCCGCTTCGATGCGCACTGGCGTGTGCTCCTCTCGTACCTGGGACTGTTCGGGTTCGTCTACCCGTCCGAGCGGGACCGCATTCCCGAGTGGGTGATGAGCGATCTCATCGGGCGATTGAGCCGGGAGCTGCGCACTCCGCCATCACCCCGCCGGATCTGTCAGGGCACGCTCCTCTCGCGGGAGCAATACCTCACGGACGTCGGCGTTTGGGGATTCGAGGACGCGCGGTTGACCGTCACAAACTCGATGACGGTCGAGGAGGTCGCCCACTGGACGCGCGCAATCGGGGACTCGGCCGAAAGCGATTGAGTAAGCGGCCCAGGATGCCGACTTTGCGCCAATAACCTAACGAAGAAAGGCTTCCATAGCCTGTGCGGCAGCCTCGGGCGCCGTGTAGAAGACTGAGGCGTCGTGGTTCGGCAGCTCGACGAGCCGCGCCCGCGCCGGCAGGTCGCGCGCCGCTCCCGTGTTCCTTCCAACTTCATCGCGCAGGTGCAGTGCCAGAAGGGGTATCGAGAGCTGCGCCAGCCGTGCGCGCAGCGAGTAGGCGCGCTCCGCAGCCGCAGCCGCCACGGCCTGACTCGCGTTGCGCAATCTTTCGGCCAGCACGTTGCTGATGGCCTCGGGCGATGCGCCGGGCCCGCAATACGCCGCTGCCCGGCTCCATTCCCCGAGAAGGTGGCTGCCGTCCGCGGCCGGGCCGGGCAGCCCTGTCTCCTTCGCATCCGCGGCGGCCGGGGGTGAGACCAGCACCATGCGCCGCACCTGTCCCGGCCGGGACCCTGCCAGCTCTGCGGCAACGAGCGCGCCATAACGATGGCCGAGCAGGTCGATCTGGCGCAGCCGCATGGTGTCGAGAAAGTCACCGATGGCGGCTGCATGCTCGGCAACGCCCGTCCGGGGAGGTGGGTCGGAGTCCCCGAAGCCGGGGAGGTCAGGGGCGAAAACCGAGCGCCCGGCGCCGGCGATGGCCAGGAAAGGCAGGAAAATGCGGCCGGAGAGGGGGCTCGGATGCAGGCAGAGGAGCGGGATGCCCTCCTCGAAGCCGCCACCCGAAGGAATTGCGTTGTGCACGTGCAACTGTCCGTAGCGGCACTCGAAATAGCCACGGCGGACGCGGGGGCTCGCCGGCTTACCGGGGAACGGGCGGCGGGAGGGGGTTTCTTTGGGCATGCTACGGGCTCGATTGTGCCGCAGTGGCAGTTCGGGTTTAAGCTATTCGCATGGTGTGGACCTCAGTGAAGTCCCTGGCTCTGCTCGCGACGCTCCTCGCGCTCGGCGGTTGTGGCCTGGCCGAGACCGGCGCCACGGCGGCTGCCGGTGGCACCTCTGCTGCGGAGCAGGCGAAGCAGGCCAGGGAAACCGAGGCGAAGGTCCAGCAGCAGATCGATGCCGCGTACAAGGAGGACGCCGCGCGGCGAAAAGCGGCGGAGGCCGAAGCTCAGTAAAGAGGCGGACCGATGCGCAACCTCGAAGTCAGGATCGCACGCACACCGGCGAGCGCCGGAGACTTCGAGGTGGTGCCAGGTGAAGTGCCTCGTCTCACCAACGGCGGCATACTCTGCCGCGCGCGCTGGCTCGCGGTCGATCCATTCACCTGTGTGCCCGCCGGAAGCGGAATGCGCGCATTCACCGGTCCGAGGCCCGGTGATGTAGTGCCGGCGCTGGGCGTCTGTGAAGTGCTGGAGTCCCGGCACGATGTCTTCGCGATCGGCCAACACGTCGTTCTCGAGTGTGGAATGCGCGAGCTTTTCGTATCCACCGGTCAGCGTGCGCGTGCGCTGCATCCCGGCCAGTCGCCTGTCTCCACGGCGCTCGGGCTGCTCGGTCCCGCGGGGCTGGCGGCGTACTTCGGGCTCCTCGATCTCGCGAGGCTGCGCGCAGGTGAGACGGTGCTGGTGTCGGGTGCGGCGAACGTGGCCGGCGCAATGGCCGGTCAGGTGGCGAAGATCAAGCGCGCCCGCGCGATCGGCATCGGCAGCTCACGCGAGAAGTGCGATTGGGCGACGCGGCATGCGCGCTTTGCCGCATGCGTCAATGATCATGCGGAGAATATGGGCACACGCCTGCGCCAGCTGGCGCCGCATGGCTTCGACGTCTACTTCGACAACTCGGGGGGCGAGCAGCTCGAGCTCGTGCTGTCAGGCCGCCACATCGCTCCCGGCGGCCGCGTCATTCTCAATAGCGTCCGTCAGGACGATCCGGCCGAGTTGCTGCGGCGCGCAGGTTACGCCCCGGGCGAGATCACCGTGCTGCGGTTGAATGCGGCGGATTACGAGCACCGCCGCGGCGAGTTTCTGAAGGATGCCATCGCCTGGTACGGCGCGGATCGGCTGGTGTGTCGTGAAGACATTGCCGAGGGGCTGCAGAACGCGCCGGCGCACCTGATGAGGGCCATGCGCGGCGAGAACTTCGGACGACCGTTGATCAGGGTTTGAGGGGGACCCGTCGCTGAAGCGACGAGTCCCTGCTCAGACTGCTATTTGCGCCGGGCCGGCTTGCGCGCCGAGCGCTTCGCCGACTTCTTCCCCGCGGCCTTGCGGACGCTGCGTTTGGCGCCTGACTTTTTCCTGGCATTGCGCTTGGCGGCGGGTCGCTGCTTCGCCTTTGCAGCCGCGCGCTTGGCCTTGCGCGCCGGGGCCTTACGCGCGGCAGGCCGCTTCGCGGCCGCCTTCTTGCGGGCAGAGGGCCGGCTCTTTGCTGCCGCTGGCTTCGCGGCAGCTGCCGGTTTCTCCGCCGGTGCGCTCGCGGCGGCCGGCTGCCTGGCCAGCTCGTGTACCGCGAATGCGCCGCCCTGCGGGTCGAGGATCTGCGCGATGCGACTGCCTCCGGGGACCTCCATCGGCCCTTGCGTCACCTTGCCGCCGGCTGCCTTTGCTGCAGCGGCCGCGCGGTCGACGCTGGCGACCGTGATGTAGGTCAGCCAGCGGGGCGGCTTGGAGGTATCCATCAGCTTGTGAACGCCGGCGACCTGGGAGCCGCCGTGCTCGACGAGCTGATAAGTACCGTCGGGCCCCATTTCGTGCGCGGGTCCGCGGCTCCATCCGAAGAGCTCCGAGTAGAACGCCAGCGCGCCCTGCTGGTCGCTGGTGGCGAGCTCGTGCCAGGAGAAGTCCGTTGGCGGGCTGCCACCGCCTGCGGGCGAGCCGCCCGGCGTGAAGATCGCGAACGTGGCTCCCTGCGGGTCCGCCAGCACGGCGAACCGGCCTATGCCCGGAATATCGGCCGGGGATTTCAGCACCTTGCCACCCAGGCGCTGCGCCTCCGCTGCGGTGGCATCGACATCGGGCGTACCGATGTAGATGAGCCAGCTCGGTGGGGCGCCGGCGCGGCGCGCATCTTCCGGCTGGGGCATGAGCCCGCCGGTCTGCGTCTTACCTGCCACCCACAGCGTGTAGTCGGGCATTCCCGAAGGCTGGGTCTTCCACGGCAGGACCTTGGAATAGAAGGCGCCCGCGCCCTGCGGGTCGGTCGTCATCAGCTCGTGCCAGACGAATCGCCCCCGAATCTCAGCGTTGCTCATGTGAGGTTGCCTCTTCTTGACGAGCGGCGTC
>Ga0134128_10004451_pt1 | contig 17149 bp, 10 predicted proteins | sample KB31754_FD_96462 | JGI IMG/M metagenome (GOLD analysis project Ga0134128, IMG submission 96462) | Terrestrial soil microbial communities with excess Nitrogen fertilizer from Kellogg Biological Station, Michigan, USA - KB3-175-4 | ecosystem: Environmental > Terrestrial > Soil > Unclassified ... | reverse complement strand
CTTCTTCGCCGGCGAGCGCCTGACACTCCTCGCCTTCCCCGACTGGGAAGTGCTGCCGTACGACCTCTTCTCACCCCATCCCGACATCATCTCCGAGCGCCTGCGGACGCTCTTCGAGCTGCCTCAGACGCGGCACGGGTGCCTCATCGTCGCGGCGGACACCTTGATGCAGCGTCTGCCGCCGAAGCAGTACGTGCAGAGCCGCGCGTTCGAGCTCTCACGCGGGCAGGCGCTTGCGCTCGAGCCGTTCCGCCAGAGGCTGACCGACGCGGGCTATGCAAGCGTCAGCCAGGTCACGAGTCCCGGCGAGTTCGCGGTGCGCGGCTCGCTCTTCGATGTCTTTCCGATGGGCGGGGCGGCGCCGTTGCGCATCGACCTCTTCGATGAGGAAATCGAAGCCATCCGCCGCTTCGATCCGGAGTCACAACGCTCGCTCGATGCCCTCGACAGCGTCCGTCTCCTGCCCGCGCGCGAGATGCCACTCGATGCCGAGGCCGTGAAAGAGTTCAGACGGCGGTTCCGCACGCGCTTCGAAGGGGATCCGAACCGGACCATCATCTACCGCAGTGTCAGCGAGGGGCTCGCGCCGGCCGGCATCGAATTCTACCTCCCGCTCTTCTTCGAGCAGACAGCGACATTACTCGACTACCTTCCCGCCAACGCGGTCATCGTGCATGACGCGGCCCTGCCGGCCGCTCTCGACAAGGCCTGGACCAGCATTGCAACCCGCTACGAGGACCGGCGGCACGACATCGAGCGCCCGGTGCTCGCCCCCGAGGAGCTTTTCATCGAGCCGCGCGAGCTCGAAGCGAAGCTCGATGACTTCGCCTCCATCACCCTGGAGGCATTCAAGGCGGATACCACGCTCGGAGCGGCGAGCGCGGACGTGCGCAACTTCCCCACTGTCCAGGCCCGCGAGCTGCGGGTGGACGCGCGGGCGGAGCGTCCGCTGGCCTCTCTTGATGGCTTTCTTGCGGAATTCGACGGGCGCGTACTCATCGCGGCCGACTCGCCGGGCAGGCGGGAAGTGTTGCACGAGCTGCTGCGCGGGCATGGTCACGCCGTCGAGACGGTGCAGGGTTGGGAGGCATTTGCGGATGGCACCGAGGCGCTTGGACTGACGGTAGCGGCGGATCTCGGCGGCTTGACGCTCACAGAGCCGCGGATCGCCATCATCTCCGAGGCGCAGCTCTTCGGCGCACGCGCGCCGCAGGAGCGCCGGCGAAAGCGCGCGGCGGTCGACCCCGAAGCCATTCTGCGCGATCTGCAAGACCTCAATCCCGGGGCACCGGTGGTGCACGAGGAATACGGCGTCGGCCGCTATGTCGGCCTGCAGTCGATGGAGGTGGCGGGACAGCCTGGAGAGTTTCTGGTCCTGGAGTACCTGGACGGTGATCGCGTGTACGTCCCGGTGCATGCGCTGCATCTCGTCACCCGCTACACCGGCGCCGCGCCGGAGAGCGCACCGCTGCACAAGCTCGGGACGGACCAGTGGGCAAAGGCCCGCAAGCGCGCCGCGGACCAGATCCGCGACGTCGCCGCGGAGCTCCTCGATCTCTACGCGCGCCGCAAGGCGCACAAGGGGCTGAAGCTCGCCCTGAACGAGGGCGAGTACCAGGCTTTCGCCGACACATTCCCCTTCGAGGAGACGGAGGATCAGGCCGAAGCCATCCGCAAAGTGCTCGCGGATCTTTCGAGCGACCGCCCTATGGACCGGATCGTCTGCGGCGATGTCGGCTTCGGCAAGACGGAAGTGGCGATGCGCGCCGCGTTCGTCGCCACACAGGCCGGCAAACAGGTGGCGGTGCTGGCGCCGACCACCCTGTTGGTCCAACAGCATCTCGCCAATTTCCGCGACCGCTTCGCCGATTGGCCGGTCCGCATCGAGGGCCTGTCGCGCTTCGGCAATGCCAAGGAGACCCAGGCGACGATCGAAGGGATCGAGAAAGGCTCCGTCGACATCGTCGTAGCGACACACCGGCTGCTGCATACGCATGCGCGATTCAAAGACCTGGGCGTGCTCATCGTCGATGAGGAGCATCGCTTCGGCGTGCGCGACAAGGAGCGGCTGCAGGCGCTGCGGGCGAACGTTCACGTGCTGACGCTCACCGCGACCCCCATTCCGCGCACACTCAACATGGCCCTCGGCGGCCTGCGTGACCTGTCGCTCATTACCACGCCGCCCGCGGAGCGGCTCGCGATCAAGACCTTCGTCATCGAGTGGCACGGGCCGACGCTGCGTGAGGCGGTGCTGCGCGAGTTACGCCGCGGCGGCCAGATCTACTTCGTGCACAACGAGATCCGGACCATCGAGAAGATAGCCGCCGAGGTGCAGGGGCTCGTGCCCGAGGCGAGCGTCAGGATCGGCCATGGACAGATGCGCGAGCGCGATCTGGAGCAGCTCATGGTCGATTTCTATCACCGGCGCTTCGACCTGCTGCTCTGCACCACCATCATCGAGAGCGGCATTGACGTTCCCACCGCCAACACCATCGTCATCAATCGCGCCGATCACATGGGACTTGCGCAGCTGCATCAGCTTCGCGGACGCGTCGGCCGCTCGCACCATCGTGCGTATGCTTACCTCGTCGCGCCGTCGCGCAAGGCGCTCGCGGGCGATGCCGCAAAGCGGCTAGAGGCCATCGAGTCGATGGAGGAGCTCGGCGCCGGCTTCGTGCTCGCGACCCACGACCTGGAGATCCGCGGCGCGGGCGAGCTCCTGGGCGAGCAACAGAGCGGCCAGATGACCGAGATCGGCCTCGCGATGTACCTCGATCTGCTCGAGCAGGCGGTCGCGGCGTTGAAGGAAGGCCGTGAGCCCGCGCTCGACAAGCCGCTCGCCGCTGCGACCGAAGTCGAGTTGCGCCTGCCGGCTTTCCTGCCCGAAGTGTTCATCGGCGACGTGCACGTGCGCCTCGGCCTCTACAAGCGCATTGCGGCCGCGCAGAGCGCCGAAGCGCTCGATGACCTCACCGCCGAAGCGCACGACCGCTTCGGCGCCCTGCCCCCTCCCGCGCAAAGTCTCATCCGTATCGCGAAACTCAAGCTCACCGCGCGCGCGCTCGGCATTCGGCGCCTGGATCTCGGGCCGCAGGGCGGCTCGGTGACGTTCGAGGAGCGCAATGCAATCGACCCGAGCACTGTCGTGCGGCTCATGCAGCAGGCACCGCGCGAGTATCGTCTGGAGGGCCCGCTGCGATTGCGCATCACGCGGGCCATGCCGACGGAGGAAGCGCGATTCGATTTCGGAGCCAGCCTGATGAAGCGTCTGGCCGCACGGTCGCGTTAGGTCGGGTAAACTCGGGGCCATGATACCCTCAAGCGCCAGGCTCCGCCGGGTCCCCCGCTTCACGGTCCTCGCCCTGCTCGTGCCGCTGGCCGCGCTCGCGCAGGCTGCCGGGACTCGAGCTGCGCCGGCGCAGGCCGCGCCTTCACAGGCCACCAGGGCCCAAGGCACGCCCGGTCAGAGCGGCCCATCCCCAGCCACGCCGGCTCAGGCCACACCAGCCCAGGCGACGGGCGGCCAGGCACCGGCGACGGGTGCGCCACCGGCTTCCGCCGCCGCGCCAACCGGGCAGGCCGCGACGGCAGCCTCGCCGGGTACCGCGACTCCATCCGCCGACACCGGCCCCGCATACGACATCGAGATCGTCATCTTTCGCAGCCAAGCCGCGCTCGGGCAGCCGGAGGATTGGGCGACCGAGACCACCGCCAGCGCCACGGTAGCGGGCGGAGAAGCCGCGAGCGGCTCCGGTGTTGGCAAGCTGTTGACTGTGTTGCCATCCTCCGATTATCGCCTGACGGCGATCGCAACACGGTTGCGCACCAGCGGTACCTATGTTCCCGTCGCCCATGCGGCGTGGGTGCAGACCGCGAGCGCCTGGGGCACCCACGCCGGCTTTCCGCTAGAATCCCTCGGAGTCACCGTACCGGGACTCACCGGCGTCATCTCCCTGGAGCGCGGCCAGTACCTGCATCTCGGCATGACGCTCGACTACACCATGCAGGATCCGCCGGCCGGCCTCAATGCCCCTCCCGGCACCACGTTCGTGATGAACGAGACCCGGCGCGTGCGTTTCTATCAACGCAACTACTACGATCATCCGGCATTCGGCGTCATCGCCCTCATCACGCCGGCGCGAGGCCGCCGGCCCCCGGGCAGGTGACCCGACCGGTTTCGTGAAAACGCCATCCATCGGCGCGCTCGCACTGGGGTTCATTCCCTTCCTCGCCATGTGCTTCACGGTCCCGCTCTGGGATCGCGTGCAGCCGCTGATACTCGGCCTGCCCTTCAACCTCTTCTGGCTGATCCTCTGGATCGTGCTGACACCCTGCTGCCTGTGGGGAGCGTACCGCATCGAGACCTCGGCTGACCGGCCCACGGGCAACGGATGACTCCCGCCGCCACCGCTCTCACCGTGATGCTCGCCATCGTGGCGGTCGGCACCGCGGTCGGCTTTCTCGCGGGTTCGCGCCAACAGATGGACCTGGAGGAATGGGCCGTGGGCGGCCGCGGCTTCGGCGCCGCGCTCGTGTTCCTGCTGATGGCCGGCGAGATCTATACGACGTTCGCCTTCCTCGGCGTGAGTGGCTGGGCGTACAGCCGCGGCGGCCCCGTCCTCTATGTCCTGGCGTACCTCTCGCTCGCATACACCGCTTCGTTCTTCATCCTGCCGCAGCTTTGGGAGGTCGGCCACAAGCACCGGATGCAGACCCAGCCCGACTTCTTCAACAGCCGCTATCACAACCGCTATCTCGCGGGCTTCGTCTGCGTCGTGGGCATCCTCGCATCCATTCCCTATCTTCAGCTGCAGCTCGATGGCGTCGGCATCATCGTCGCCACGGCGAGCTTCGGACACATCGGACGCATCCCGGCGATGGCCGTCGCGACCGCTCTCGTGATCGCCTTCGTATTCGCGAACGGCGTGCGTGCAGTGGCCTGGGTCAGTGTCGTCAAGGACTTTTTGATGGTCATCGCCGCGGTTGCGATCGGGATCGGCATACCCCTCGTGCATTTCGGCGGCATCGGCGCGATGTTCGCCGCTCTGGCGCACGCGCGCCCGCACCACCTCATGATGCCCGGCGCCACGCGCAATCTCGGTCATTCCTGGTACATCTCCACCGTACTGCTCACCGTCGCCGGCTTCTACATGTGGCCGCATATTTTCAGCGCTACATTCACGGCGAAGAGCGCCGACACCCTGCGCCGCAATGCCGTGGTGATGCCCCTCTACACCCTGACGCTCGCGTTGGTATTCTTCGCCGGCTTCGCAACGGTCCTCATCCTGCCGCACCTGCAGAACGGCGATCTCGCGCTTCTGACGGTGGTCGGCCGTACTTTTCCAGCTTGGTTTTTCGGCGTAATCGGCGGCGCCGGCGTGCTGACGGCAATGGTGCCGGCGGCCATTCTCATCCTGACGGCAGCGACACTCTTCGCCAAGAACCTGTATCGACCGCTCTTCGCTCCGACGATGACCGACCAGGGAGTCGCCCGGCTTGCGCGGGCCATGGTGGTGCTGCTGGGCGCGACCAGCCTTGGCCTCGCGATTCACGGCTCGAGCACCCTCGTGTCACTGCTCCTCACCGGCTATGCAATGGTCACCCAGTGCTTTCCCGGCGTCGTGCTCGGCCTCTACTGGAAGCGGGCCACGGCGGCCGGGGTCTTCATGGGCATGATAGTCGGCGTGTTCACCGCCGTATCGCTGATGTCGGCCCACCTCGACCCGGTGGGCGGGTTGAACGCGGGGTTCGTCGCCCTCTGCATCAACTTCGCCGTGACGGTTGCAGGAAGTCTCGCCACTCCGGCGAGAGCGTCCACGTCGGTACCCGAGCTCACGTGACAGACCGCACACACTCCCCCACACTCGAGGAATCCGCGCATGCCTCTCGTCCACATTTCGCTTCTCAAGGGCAAATCCAGGGAGCACATCCGCGCCATCTCCGACGGCGTCCACCAGTCCCTGATCGAGGCATTCAACATCCCGCCGGACGATCGCTTCCAGCTCATCCACCAGCACGAGCCCGACGATTTCATCTACGACACCGATTATCTCGGCATCCATCGCAGCCCTGACGTGGTGTTCATCCACATCACCGCCGGCAACTGGCGCAACACCGCGACCAAGAAGGCGCTCTACAAAGCGGTCGCCGACCGCCTCGCCCAAAGCCCCGGGCTGAGGCGCGAGGACGTGCAGGTGATCCTCTCGTCCAACGAGCGTGACGAGTGGTCGTTCGGCAACGGCGTTGCCTCGTACATGAAGGACCCGAATCCCGCCTGAAGCGGGCCTGCGCCGCGCGTTGTCGCGGTGCGCTCCACATGAAGTACTTTCCGCTGATCTGGACCGCTCTGTGGCGCAAGCCGGTCGAGGCGGTGCTGGTGTGGCTGGCCGTGACCGCGGCATTCACGCTCTTCGGCCTGATGGCGGGCCTGCACGTGACGTACGATCATCTCCTCCAGAGCTCCAGGATGGATCGTCTCGACATCAACGCGCGCTTCCCCGGCGCGAGCCCCAACGGTCTGCTGTTGCCGATCGGGCTGCAGCGGCAAATCGCCCGGATCGAGGGCGTATCGGCGGTAGGCAGCTATTACTGGCTCTGGGGTTATTATCAGGACCCCCACAAACGTGCCCGCATCATCGCCGTGGACAGGGCCATGCGCGCGGCGTGGTCGGAGTTGCCCCTCACCTCCCTGCAGTGGGACCGGCTCTTCGCGGCACCGACCGGCGTCTTTGTCAGCCGCCAACCGGCGGCGAGGCTCGGCCTGAAGGTCGGTGAGACGTTCCCGCTGATCGCGGCATCCGGCCTGCGCGCGGACAGAAACCCGACATGGGAATTTCATGTGCTGGGCATTGTGCCCGACGACCCGCGCATCGGACCCTTCATTCTCGGCAACTACGCCTACGTGGAACAGTCGCAACCCCTGCGGGACCAGGGTCTCGTGTGGGGATTTCGCGTGGCGGTGGCCAAGGGAGCGCGGGGAGACGAAGTCAGCCTCAGGATAGACAGACATTTCGCCAATTCCGGCACGCCGACGCTCACCATCCCCGACAGGACCAACGCGGTGTATGCGATCAATTCGGGGTTTTCCCTCGCCACGAAAATCTGGCCGATCGCCGGCGCCGGCATCTTCATGATCCTCCTTCTGACGGCAAACGGGATCGCGCAATCGGTGCGCGAGCGGACTTCCGAGTTCGCAGTGCTCGAGACTTTGGGATATCCCGGCAGGAATCTCATGGCGCTGGTGTTCGCGGAGGCCCTCATTCCGTGCATGGTGGGCGCGATCCTCGGTACCGGGCTCGCGGGCTTCCTCACCCGGGTGCCGGCGCGCTACCTGCCGAGTTATCTGTCCGGCATACCGAAGCCGACACTGTCGCCGCAAGTGCTGGCGTGGTCGATCGGATGCGCAGTGCTGCTGGCCGCCGCGAGTGCCCTGGCGCCGATGTTGCGATTGCGCCGGCTCAGCGTCACGGATGCGCTCGCCGGGCGTTGAGAATGCGGATTCTGAGGCAATGCGCGGTTGTGCTCGGCCTGGGATTCTCGGGCCTGCCCCGGCGAAAATGGTCGTCGTTGGCCATGGTCGTCAGCATGGCTTGCGTGATCGGCGTACTCCTGTCGATGCTTTCCTTCACCTCGGGTATGTTGCGAGCGTATGGAGCTGGAGGCGATCCGGACTTTGCGGTCGTGCTGTCGCCTGACAACGGCACCGAATATGGCAACGCAATCCCGCCAGCCGCCGTCGGAACGATCCTGGACGCCCCCGGTATCGCTGCGGGCCCTGATGGTCATCCGCTGGGAGACGCGGAGGTTCTGCTCTGGGTACCGCCGATGCCATCGCTGCGTTTCACCGGCTCGCCTGAGCTGCGGGGCATTGGCGCCGCGGGTCTGGCGTTGCGGCCGAATCTCAGCATCGTCGCGGGCCGGATGTTCCGCTTCGGCCGGCAGGAGCTGATCGTCGGCGTGCGCGCGGCGCGCGCATACGGCTTGCACATCGGCGATGGGATTGCTCTTCCGGGCGGCGAGTGGCCGATAGTCGGCATGTTCACCGATGGCGGCAGCATCCTCGAGGGTCAGCTCGTTGGCGATGCGATCACGGTGATTTCCGCCGGGCACGCGTCCGGCTTCGGCAGTGTGCTGGTCAGGCTCACGCGGCCTGATGCATTCGGCGCGTTCTCCCGCTGGGTCGCGAGCAATCCGGCGCTCAAGGTGACGGCGGAGCGACGCGCGCACTACGCTGCGCGGACCGTGAATCTCTATTCGGGATTCTTCACCGAGCTCGCGTACGTCATCGGCGCCATCATGGGTGTGGGTGCCTTGTTCGCAACGGTGAAGCTCACCTACGCAGCGGTGAGTTCGCGGACACACGAGATCGCCACCCTGCGCGCAATCGGCTATCAGCCGCTTCCGATGGCGGTCGCCGTCCTTCTCGAGGCTGCGGTTCTCTCACTCGTTGCCGCGGCGCTCGGCGGAGCGGCGGCATGGCTCTTCTTCAACGGCAGGCTCGTCGCCGATATCCACAGCGTCTTCGACCTTACCGTCTCGCCGCGGCTGTTCATGGTCGGAATCGCGTGGGCGCTGACGCTCGCGGTCCTCGGCGGCCTTCCGCCGGCCATTCGCGCCGCGCGCCTTTCTGTCGCGCAGGCACATCGCGCGACCTGACCACCGCTCCGCGGAGCTTCCGGATCTCCTCGCAGTATCCGCCGGCTCCTCCGAGCTGACCGGACGCGGACACCGTACGCTCGCGGACTCGTCCGCGGACACTCTCGGACACGTGTGGCGATAATAATTTCTTCCTAAAAACAATAGCTTATCGGCCTCTCGCGGTTGGCATGCGATTTGCCTTAGTACTGGTGCGGAAAGCAAATCGAGAGAGACACAGCATGAGCACCCATACAAACGGTATCGCAGCCCCCGCGTCTAACAGGACGAGGATGGCGACAGTCACTTACCTGCGCACCGCAGGCACCCGCAACAGAGGAGAAGTCATCATGAACCGCATTCAGAAAGCAACCGCAGCAGCCGTCGCCCTCACCATCACGCTCGTCGGCGCAGTTTGCGTCACGGCACCGCTGGCGCTGGCCGATGTTCACCCGGTCGGCGTTCATAAGGTAGTGTCAGTCACGTCCGCAGAGCACAACAGCTCCTCGCTGCGGATGACGAGCCTGCGTCACGGCTGAGACGCGGCCGGTGACTACTGAGCACGAGACCGTCTCGAGGGGACTGAGATCAACGGGTTGCCGCGCGCAGTGCTTGCGCGCCTCTGGTGGACGAGGCAGTTCGTTGCAGCGACAAGTATCGTCCGACAATTTCAGTCCCGAGGCGGTCCTCGATGGCGGTTGTGCTCGCACGTTCGCAGCCGGATGACTATGTTGATTGTATTCGGAGGCTTGCCCGGAACCGGCAAAACGACGATCGCCCGCCGATTGGCGATGCGGCGGTCGGCAGCCTACCTCCACATCGACGCGATCGAGCAAGCGATCCGACGGGCAAGCATCCTCAGGGGAGACATCGGCCCGGCGGGATACTTCGTGGCCAATGCCCTGGCCGCGTCCAATCTCGCCAACGGTCTGACCGTGGTCGCGGACTGCGTCAATCCAGTTCACGAGAGCCGGCAAGGGTGGCGCACAACCGCGGCGCACGCGCAGGCGAGAATCATCGAGATCGAAATCGTATGCTCCGACGCCACCGAGCATCGTCGCCGTGTCGAGGCGCGAAGGTCCGATATCGACGGCCTCGTTTTGCCGACGTGGCAGGACGTCCTCGAACATGACTATGAGCCCTGGGAAGAGCCCCACTTGGTGATCGATACCGCGAGCCTCGCGCCGGATGGAGCCCTCGCGATCATCGAGCGGCACTTGAGCGTGTGAGCCCCTGCTGGGTGTCGTGAGCACTCAAGCCGTCGCGCTGCGCACGAAGGCGCGCTCATTGGGATACCAGCCGATCTCTTCGTAGCGGCGGACCTGCGGCGCCAGAGGCAGCCGGGCTGCGACCTCGGCCACGGGCACCTCGCGCCAGCCCAGGCGCTCGAAGTACCCGCCCGTATCCTTGCTCAGGAGGTACACATGCTGCAGATCGAGGCGGCTTGCCTCCTGCAGCGCGCAATCGACGAGTCGCTCCGCTATACCCTTTCCACGCTGGTGCTCCATGACACCGACGCTCCGCAGCAGCGCGCACCGATCGCCGATTTCGATGCCGCAGGTTCCAACCAGTCCATTTTCCGTTCGGCATACCCAGTACAGTGTCTGCGGGGCCAGAATCCCGACGGAAGAAAGACCGCAGGCCTCGAGCACGGCCGCCATGGCATCACGGTCTTCGTGCGTCGCTCTCTCCATTCTCCAGGCCACTGTCTCGCACCTCATATGACACGGAACGTCACGAAAAGCCGACACTCACGGCGTCGGCCCCCTCACCCTGAATAGAACCCGATCGAGCTGCCGCCCGCTCCCGTCCTCGAGAGTCAAATAATAAGCCCCGGGCTGCGGCCGCCACAGCCGTTCGCGTACGGCGGGCCCGAGGGACTGGTCATTCAGCTTCAGCTTCATTCCCGGACGGGCCCCCCGCACCGCGATGAGCACCTTCTGGTGGCCGGCGGGAATGTCGGGATCGATCGCGATGGTCATACCGTTGGCGGGGCTCTGGATGGTCGGCCGGACGCTGGCGGGGACGACCGCCACCCGCGCGCTTGCCGGGCTTGTGCCGCTCAAATACCACTCACGGCGCGGCGGCTCCACAGGAGGTGAGAAGCTCGTCAGCTCCGCCGAAACACCAGGCGGCGGTGGCGGCTCCATCGATACGGCGCCGCGATGCAGCGCGGCCATGATGTCGTGCCAGATCGGTGCCGCACCCGAGACGCCGCTGACATCACGCATGGAGTCTCCCTCGTAGTTCCCGACCCACACCGCAACGGTGAAGTGTCGCGAGAATCCGATGCACCAATTGTCCCGCATGTCTTCGCTGGTGCCGGTCTTCACGGCCGTCCAGAAATTGGTGTCGAGATGGCTGTCGAGACCGAACGTTACGGTGCGCGCGGCGGGATCTGCGAGGACATCGCTCACCACGAACGTCGCGCTGGGCATGAGGAGTCTTCGGGAAGCGGGAGACGCGCTGACGGGTGTAAGGGTCAGGGGTGACCACTCGCCGTCTCGCGCAAGCGTCCGATACGCTTGCGCCTGCTGCCACAAGGTGACTTCGGCCGAGCCAAGCGCCAGCGAATAGCCGTAGTAATTGCTCTCCCGCTTGATCCCGCTGTAGCCGAGCGCGTTCAGCCGGTCGCGAAAGGCCTCGACGCCGGTGAGCACCAGCGTGCGTACCGCCGGCACGTTGAGCGAGCTGGCCAGCGCTGTCCGCACGCTGACCAGCCCCTTGAAGTCATGGTCATAGTCTTGCGGAATGTACACCCCATTCGCCGTTTCGAGGCTGAGCGCCGAATCGGCGAGCAGCGATGCGGCAGTGATATACCGGCGCTCCAGGGCCAGCTCATAGAGAAAGGGCTTCAGCGTCGAGCCGGCCTGCCGGGCCGCCCGCACACCGTCTACTTCGGCGGCGCGGGAGTCCGGTGCGGCCGAGCTGACATAGGCCAGCACTTCTCCGGTCGCATTATCGACCACCAGGGCCGCGCCATCGCGGACATTGTGATCCGACAGGGCGCTGATGTGGCTTCGCACGATGTCTCGGGTGAAACGTTGGATGCGTGCATCGATGCTGGTGCGCAACCGCTCGCCGGGGCTCTTCAGCAGCTCGCCGGCAAGTTGCGGTGCGAGAGAGTCACTCCCCGGCACCGAATCTGACCCAAGGATCTCATGCGCAGCCACACGGATCGTGGCGCAGTTTGCGGCGGGTCGCAGCTCCTTGCCCCGTGCGCACGCACGGGCGATCACCTTCCCCGGCGCGGCACTGGGATCGGGCAACAATGCTGCCAGCACCACACTCTCCGGAATCGACAGGCCCGACGGTGTTTTGCCCGCGAGCTGCGCCGAGGCCGCACCGATACCCTGAAGCTCGCCCTTGTAGCCGAGGAGATTCAGGTATGCCTCCAGGATCTCGGGCTTCGTCCACGACCGCTCGAGCGCCAGGGCCACGCGCACCTGCTGCAGTTTCTCCAGCCACTGCTCCCACCCGCTCGGCGCTCTGTGCCCCTTGAGCAGCGTGGCCAACTGCATCGTGATCGTGCTGGCACCCCGCCGATGATGATGGATGAGCTCATCGCGGGCGGCCCCGCCGACGCTTCGCCAGTCGACTCCGCGATGGCGCCAGAAATGCCGGTCCTCGCCAGCGACGATGGCGGTCACCAGGGCCGGTGATACTTCTGAGAGCGGCACCCACATGAGTCGGCGTACGTCATAACGGATGCGCCTGGAGGCGATCACCACTCCGCTGCGGTCCAGCAGCCACGCCTCCGAGGGAATGTATGCCGCCCGTACTGCGGCGAAGCTCGGAACCCGCGCTGGGCAGAACAGGGTGAAGATCAGCACCGTGAGAGCCACGGCGCCCGTCGCATAGGCACAAACAAATCCTGCGCGAGCAAGTATGACGTGTCGAGCTCCATGACTATTGGAGCTCATCTGACGGCAGTCCCCGGCAGCACGGTCACCGGCTGATTCGGCAGCTCCCCGAACATTTCCGGCGCATACATGGCCTCGACTCGCGTCGCGGGCAACTGGAAGGCGCCGGGATTGTCGAAGCGCACCGTGTATTCGACACTCCACCGGCCTTTCGGAACCAGCTCATAATAGGCACGGAAGCCATCGAACCGGCGCTCCTCGTAGGCGAGCCAGCCCCAGCCGCCCCGCCGCTCCCCCCGCACGAGAAGCCGCGACTGCCCTCCAAGTCCGCCGCCCAGGATAGTGGCTCCGGCCGGGATCGGGTCGTCGACTACCACCCAGGTCATATCCGACTGCGCCTGAAGCTCGAGGTGCACGCGCGCGACATCACCGCGCGTCCATACTCCAGGCTGCTGCTGCTCGATGGGTATGATCGTGCGTCTGATCTTGTACCCGCTGGAAAGAGGCTCGTGCAGCGGGAGGGCAGCCGTCGCCCGCACCATCGCCCAGGGCGCGCCGCCGCCCTGGTGCCGGATCTCGAGCCGCCTGCGGCCCTCCTGCCAAGGCAAGTTAGTGAGGGTCGCACGCTCGGCCCGCGGCCAGCTCACGACGCGCTGCTCGCTTGCGTAGCGCACCAAGGTCGCACCGCTCACCGGGGTCGACTCGAACCGCGCCGAGAACTTCTTCATGGCGAGCACGCCCCAGGCGTTGGCGACGGTCGTATTCCAATGTCCGTGCAGCTGTCGGCCGAGGGCGCCTCGCACGAGGCGCGGCATGTCGTCCCGCCACGCCGGCCGGTCGAGCGCCGCGAGCACCACCCGGTTCGCGTTGGAATCCTCGGAGATCATGAGCCACCAGAGCGCATCCGTGCGCTCGGTCGAGAAGCCCAGGGTCGTCCCCTGGAAGTTGAGACGCGCGCGCAGGAGCCCGAACGCCCGAGTCAGCTTCTCATCCGCCCGCGGCACGCCGGGCGTGCGCTCGAGGATGCCGATCCAGTCGAGCAGCGCCGAGGTCGGCATGAGGTTGGGCTCCAGGTCGATGCTGTCCAGCATGCCGGGCTCCGCCGCGCCATAGCGCGCGAGCGCATCGATCGCCTGCAGCTTGCGGATCGAAAGGTCGGCCGTTGGCAGCGCCGAGTAGCGGACGATGCGACCCGCGACGAACTGCGCCAGTGCGTGCAGCATGCGGCCACGATAAGCGGAGTCGATCGGCCAACCCGCCTCCGCCGCGATCGACAGCACGTAGGCCGTCAATCCATCGTCACCCTGAAGATCCTCGTTGGGGAAATATCTGAGGAGTCCGTCGTCGTCCAGGTACGCCGGCAATATCTCCATGACCGCCTTCCACCGCTCGCGGGATTCGAGCGCGATGGCCTGCGAAACGCGCTGCTCGAGACAGACATAAGGGTAGTACCGCATGTATTCGCGGACTCCCTCCAGGCTGCCCGCGAGGCGGGGCTGCAGCGTAATCTCGAGACCGCCCCTGCCGGCAATCGCGTCGCGGGGACGCTCCAGCGGAAGGCTCAGGGGCATCGTGAGCTGTGCGATTGTCGCCTGGTACGTCCGCACCGGATAGGCCGGAATCGCGGTCTCGCTGACTTCGAGGTGATCGTACGCTCGCCCACGAGTGTCGCGGGCCATGACGTCCCATTCGATCCGGCCGGCACCCAGGGGCGCCGACGCGGGCCAGGTCAGGTCGCGCGCCTGGCCCGCGGCGAGCTGAACCGTCTGCGGCTGCCGGCCAGCGCCAACGGCCTTGCTGACCGCCTCCACTCGTGCGTCGATCGAGTGATCGGTCGTGTTACGTACGGTGAATGTGGCCGCGTAACGGTCCCCCTCGCGGACCAAGGGCGGCAGCCCGGAAGTGAGAATCAAATCCTGAGTCGTGTGAATCGTGGCATCGCCCGTACCGTAGAGCTGTGCGCCGTCGTCGGCGACCGCAACGATGCGGAAAGCCGACAGCGAATCGTTGAGCGGTACGGTAACGGTCGCGTCACCCTGCGCGTCGAGCGGGATGCGAGGCTGCCAGAAGAGCAGGCTGTCGAAGAGTTGCCGTGCCCGGCCTGCAGCTCCACCCGCGCGGCCGCCGCCGCCACCCACGGGCACGGCCTTGCGCCCGTAATGCCGCTTGCCGATCACTTGCATCTGCGCCGTCGAGGTCCACACCTCGAGCCCGCGCTGGCCCATCATCGCCTGCAGCAGCTTCCAGCTTTCATTCGCTGAGAGATCGAGCAGCGCTTCATCGACCGCGGTGACGGCGACTTCGCCGCCCGCCGGCAATGGGTGACCGTCCGCGCGAGCCACATGGATGTGGACCGCCACCTTGTCGCGAACCTCGTAGACGCTGCGCGCCGGATCGACCCTTACATCGAGCCGATGCGGGCGCCAGCCGACCTTGATCTGGGCGATGCCGAGCCGATACGCCGGCTTCGTCAGGTCCACCAGCGCCGTGACCTCCTGCGCCCGCGACTTCGCGATCCCGCGCTCGGCGTGGGCGACGCGGCCGCGCACCGCCAACACCGAGACGAACACATTCGGCGCGTCCGCTGATTTCACGGGAACCTCGATGATGGGATTCTTGCCCTGCAGCGTGGTCACGAAGCTTCGCATCACGCCCTCCCGTTCCACCGTCACGAGCGCAGTCGCGTCGCGGAACGGCATGCGCACCTGGAAGCGCGCGGTGTCGCCGGCCTCGTATTCCTTCTGCTCCGGAAGCACGTCCATCCGATCGCCGCTCGTGCCGCCGAACCACCACCCGTCGCCGTCGAAGACCCACATCGAGGTCGTCGCTCCCGCGGGATTGCCCTGGCTGTCGCGTGTCTCGGCACGCACGACAATCTCTCCCGATGCACCCGGCGCAACGTCGCAGAGCAGCAGTCCCTGCGCATTGGTCTTACCGCGGCAGGCGGCGGCCAGCCGCTTCGTGTCGCGGATCGTCTCATAGGCATAGAAGCCGCCGGCGAGTCGCTTGCGATAGGAGTAAGCATTGGACTCGTAGAGTGAGACGACGACGGGTTGGCCCGCGCGCGGCTTGCCGTCGAGTCCGAGCGCCACCACCCTGAAACGCAACTGTCCCGGGCTGCCGATCCAGCTTTCCGGCCGGATCCCGAGGCTGATCGCGGCCGGCAGCAACCGGACGTATGCCGAGTTGGTCATGAGCTCGCCATTGGCGTCGGCATATTCGAGCTCCGCCGTCAGCCGCGAAGGCTCGTGCACGAGCGGCAGATTCGCCAGCACGAGGCGTGCTGAGCCGGAATCGTCCAATGTCAGGGGCGTGGTGCGGGTCCTGCCGGTCTGCGCATCCGCCTGCTCCGGGTCGAAATCGAAATCCGCGGGGCCTTGTCCGAGAGTCGTGACTCCCTCCTCGACCGGCTTGCCGCCGAATACATAGTCCGCATAGCCCGGGAACCGCGCGGGTTGCGGCTCGACCAGAGTCCGCACTTTGACCGGCAGGCCGGCGGCGCCGCCGCCCGAGAGGTAAGCAACGTGCAGGTTGAGCGTCACGCCATGAGGCGCGACGAGCGGCTGCGCCGGACCTGCGACGCTGCCGCGCATCGAGGGCAGCCGGAACTGCTCGACCTTGAAAGCGCTGCTCTCGTGGTCGTCGATCAGAACGACATAGTCCCCTAGCTTCGCCTCCGGTGGAATCTTCCACTGGGAGGTCGCGACGCCGTTCCCGTCGAACATCGTGGTCCAGTCGTATTGCTGGTCGCTGCCCATATGCCGGACCCTGATCCGGTGTGATCCCGCGGCCCGCGGTTGCACGGCCAGTCCGCTCGACACGTGCCGGCGCAGGAAATGCTTCATCGAAACCGTTTCGCCCGCGCGAAAGAGTGTCCGATCCAGCACGGTCTCGTATATGTTGGCCGAGTACGCATTTCCCATCGGCAGTCCGAACTCATACGGCCCGATTCCCCGGCTCCAGTCGGATTCCGTGAAGCTGAAATCATTCCCTGACTTGGCCAGCACGAGGAGCGGATGATTCCACGGGCAGCTTCCGGATCCTGAGGGCTCACCCAAGGAGTCCGTCACACTCACGGTGCCATCGGCTCCCGTGCGCCCCCGCCAGCGCGTTTCGCCGTTGCAGAAATCACTGATGGCGACTTCCGCATCGGCAACGGGCCGTCCGGTGCTGAGGCGCGTGACCCAGACGAGCGAGCTTTCCCGTCCCCAGAGAAAGTGCACAGCGAGATCGGTGACCAGCGCGGCGGTGGACACATAGCGTGTCTTGCCGGCGCCGAGAGTCGCGGCACCCAGCTCCCTGCTCGCCAGCTCGACGACATAGAACCCCGGCTGCCCGAGTGGGATGCCGACCACCTCTTCCGGCCGCCTCCCCGCGGGCTTCGCCACTGTGAAGGCCGTGGTTGCATCACCGGCACCGAACACCGAGCTGCTGCCGGTGGTATCGCGCCAGACCCGGCGAGGAGCAGTCGCGCCCTCCTCGGCCTCGGCAAACTCCTGGTCAGCGAGCCTCGGCTTCAGTCCTTTGGGATTGTCATCCGCGCTCACCCAATCGCCCGTGGGCCGCGCGGCCTCGTCCACCCGTGTCAGCCAGCCGGCGATCGTGCTCGCATCGCCGTCGACACGGAGGATCTTGCCCGGCAGCCGCGTCTG
>Ga0134128_10004448_pt1 | contig 17153 bp, 14 predicted proteins | sample KB31754_FD_96462 | JGI IMG/M metagenome (GOLD analysis project Ga0134128, IMG submission 96462) | Terrestrial soil microbial communities with excess Nitrogen fertilizer from Kellogg Biological Station, Michigan, USA - KB3-175-4 | ecosystem: Environmental > Terrestrial > Soil > Unclassified ... | reverse complement strand
TGCTGGAGATCTTCGCGCCGGTGCACAAGCGGCCGACCCGAGGCTCCTACACCGGCTACGGCAAGAGGCTGCCCTCGGACCGGCCGCCGGTGCTGACGCCCAAGGAGCTGGCCCTGATCGCCGCCTCGGACAGCAAGGAGCTGCCGACCTCCGGCAACGGCCAGGCCTCGCCCGGCCTGACCGACACCAAGGACTTCGGCGACCCGTTCGGCACGCCGCCGTCGAATCCGTTCGGCCCGCCATCGGGCGAACCGGGCGGTGACGGCAACTCCGGCGGTTCTCATTGACCTCGGAGACACCGCCGGCCTCCGAGATCGACCTGCCGCGCATTGAGCGTGCCGTCAGGGAGATTCTGCTGGCCATTGGCGAGGACCCGGAGCGGGATGGTCTGGTCGACACTCCCGCCCGGGTCGCGCGTGCCTACACGGAGCAGTTCGCAGGGATGCGTCAATCACCCGAGGACGTGCTCACGACCGTCTTCGACGCCGAGTACGACGAGATGGTGCTGGTGCGCGACATCGAGGTCTACTCGACGTGCGAGCACCACCTCGTGCCGTTCTTCGGGAACGCGCACGTCGGGTACATCCCGAACGTCAAAGGTCAGATCACCGGGCTGTCCAAGCTGGCCCGGCTGGTGGACGTTTACGCCCGCCGCCCCCAGGTCCAGGAACGGATGACCAGTCAGATCGCCGACGCTATGATGGCCGTCCTGGAGCCGCGCGGCGTTATCGTGGTTATCGAGGCTGAGCACCTGTGCATGTCTATGCGCGGGGTGCGCAAGCCGGGGGCCAAGACCGTCACGTCCGCAGTTCGCGGATCCTTCCTAGAGTCCGACAGCACACGGGCAGAGGCGATGAGCCTGCTTATGGACCGGCGCTGAGCTAACCTTCTGCCAGCTTCGAGGGTTTGCCCGCGTCTGGCCATGGCGATGACTACGCTGATGCCCCGTGAACAAGGGGCTTGAGCACCTTGTCCGAGTTGACAAATAGAAGCGGGCTGACCATGGCCGAGCCCGGCGCCAACGACGGCGACCGAGGGGACTCCCTTCCGCCCGCCCCCCCGCCCGTTCGGCCTGCCGGCGAGCGGGCGCCTGACCGGCGGCAGCAGCGGCGCTGGGTGCCGCGCACCGCGCGCCTGCTGAGCATGATCATCGGACTGTTCTATATTGTCCAGGGCCTGCTGCCCGGGTTCTCCGAGCACCTCTCGCACCGCTACCGCCTGCACCGTATCGCCGAGGTCACGCCGTTCGGCCTGGGCAGCCTGACCAGGGTCGCCGACATCATCATCGGCCTGGCGCTGGTGATGCTGTCCTACGGCCTGCGCAAGCGCAAGCGCCGGGCCTGGGAAGCGGTCACCATCCTGCTGGCCGTCAACGTCGTGATCCACGCCGTGGTCCAGCGCCCTCCGCAGGTCACGCACCTGATCTCGGAGTTCCTGGCCATCCTGGTCCTGGTCCTGCTGATCGCCTACCGGAGCCAGTTCTACGCTGTCGGCGACGCCCGCAACCGGTGGCGCGCGCTGTGGGCGCTGTGCGTGCTGGTCGTCGCCGACGTCGCCATCGACCTGTGCTACCTGTCGGCGACCGATGGCCTGGTCGGCCGCTACTCGTTCGGCCAGAAGCTGGAGTCGGCCGTCTGCAACCTGGTCGGGTTCTCCGGCCCGGTGCAGTTCACCACGGAGACCAGGACCGACTTCTTCGCCTTCGTGACCGGGGCGCTCGGCCTGTTCACGCTGATCGTGGTGGGTTACCTGTTCCTGCGGCCGGCCCACCCGACCGGGCGGCTGCGGCCGCCGGACGCGGCGGCGATCCGGCAGCTGCTGGGCAAGCACGGCGACCAGGACTCACTCGGCTACTTCGCGCTGCGCGACGACAAGAGCGTGATCTGGTCGCCCACCGGCAAGTCCTGCCTCGGCTACCGGGTGCAGTCGGGGGTGATGCTGGCCAGCGGCGACCCCATCGGCGACCCGGAGGCCTGGCCCGGCGCGATCCATGCGTTCCTGGACGAGGCGGCCCGGCACGCCTGGGTGCCCGCCGTGATCGGCTGCGGCGAGCAGGGGGCCGAGGTCTGGTGCCGCGAGGGCGGCCTGACCGCCCTGGAGCTGGGCGATGAGGCCGTGGTCAACGTGGCCGACTTCTCCATGCAGGGCCGCCAGATGCGCAACGTCCGGCAGATGGTCAAGCGGGTCTGCCGCCAGGGCTACGAGGCCGAGATCCGCCGGGTGGCCGACATTCCGCCCGACGAGCTTCGCCGCCTGGCCCGGCAGGCCGAGCGCTGGCTGGGCGGCTCCACCGAGCGCGGCTTCTCCATGGCCCTGGGCCGGATCGGCCGGGCCGACGACGACCGCTGCGTGGTGGCCACCGCCACCGAGGACGGGGTGCTGCGGGCCATCTTGCACTTCGTACCCTGGGGCACCGACGGGCTCTCGCTGGACCTGATGCGCCGCGACCGGAGCGCCTCGCCCGGCCTCAACGACTTCCTGATCGTGGAGGCCATCGCGCGCGGGGCCGACCTGGGGATCAAGCGCATCTCGCTCAACTTCGCGGTCTTCCGGGCGGCGCTGGAGCGGGGCGAGCGGATCGGCGCCGGCCCCGTGCTGCGGGCCTGGCGCCGGGTGCTGCTGTTCATGTCCCGGTGGTTCCAGATCGAGTCGCTGTACAAGTTCAACGCCAAGTTCTGCCCGCAGTGGGTGCCGCGGTTCCTGGTCTTCCCCAGCACCAGGGACCTGCCCCGGATCGGCCTGGCCGCGATGGAGGCCGAGGCGTTCCTGGTCTGGCCGACGCTGAAGCCGCGGCGGATCGCCGCCAAGCTGGGCCTGGGGCGGCTGCGCCGCAGGCTGCGCGGCGAGCGGCGGCAGCCGCGTGCCGTGTCCTAGCCCGCAGACCGTAGATTGGCCCCTATGACGCACGACGCGGGAGCGCAGGCCGCGCCGGGGCCCACGCCGCCGGACCGCCTGGTCGGCCTGCCCAGCGCCCCGCGCTGCCTGGTGATGGGCGTGGTCAACGTCACGCCCGACTCGTTCTCCGACGGCGGCAGCTGGCTGGACCCGGACGCGGCGGTGGCCCGCGGGGTCGCGCTGGCCGCCTCCGGCGCCGACATCGTGGACGTCGGCGGCGAGTCGACCAGGCCTGGCGCGCAGCGGATCCCGGCCGAGGAAGAACTCCGGCGGGTCATGCCGGTGATCACGGGGCTAGCCGGGGCGGGCATCTGCGTGAGCGTGGACACCATGCGGGCCGAGGTGGCCGGGGCGGCGCTGCGGGCCGGCGCGCGCATGGTCAACGACGTCAGCGGCGGGCTGGCCGACCCGGATATGACCAGTGTGGTCGCCGCCGCCGGGGTGCCCTACGTGATCAACCACTGGCGCGGTCACAGTGCCGACATGTACGGCAAGGCCGTCTATGACGACGTTGTCGTCGATGTTCGGGCCGAGCTCAGCCTGCGCGTGCACGACGTGATCGCCGAGGGGGTGAGCCCTGGGCAGATCATCGTGGATCCGGGCCTGGGCTTCGCCAAGCTGGCCCGGCACAACTGGGCGCTGATCGCCAGCCTGCGCGACATCCCGCTCCTGGGCGGGCCGGGATCGCCGTTCCCGCTGCTGTTCGCGGCGTCCCGCAAGCGGTTCATCGGCCGGCTGCTGGCCGGGCCGGACGGCGAGCCCCGCTCGTTCACCGATAGCGATGACGCCACCGTGGCGCTTACCGCGCTGGCCGCAGCGGCCGGCGCCTGGTGCGTGCGGGTGCACGAGGTCCCGGCCAACGCGGACGCGGTGCGGGTCGTGGCCCGGGTCCAGCACGCGGCGGAGGGCGGGGACCAGTGACCCTGGACCGGATCTCGCTGCTGGGGCTGCGGGCATTCGGCCGGCACGGCGTGCTCGATCACGAGGGCGTCCACGGCCAGGAGTTCATCATCGACGCCGTGCTCGGCGTGGACACCAGAGCCGCCGCCGCGACCGACAACCTGACGCTGACCGTGGATTACGGTGCGCTGGCCGACCGGCTGGCCGCGATCGTCACCGGGCCGCCGGTGGCGCTGATCGAGACGCTGGCCGAGCAGCTGGCCGCGGCCTGCCTGGAGGCCGGGCTGGTGCGCGAGGTCGAGATCACCGTGCACAAGCCGCACGCCCCGGTGGCCCAGATCGTGGCCGACATCACCGTGACCATCTTCCGGAGTCGGCTGTGACCCCCGACAGGGACGTCGTGCTGGCCCTGGGCAGCAACCTGGGCGACCGGCTGGCCACCCTCCAGCAGGCCGTCGACCTGCTGTGCGGGGAGGACTTCCGGTGCACGGCGGTGTCCGGGGTCTACGAGACCGCGCCGGTCGGCGGCCCGCCCCAGGACGACTACCTGAACGCGGTGCTGCTGGGCCGCTGCGACCTGCCGCCGGCCCGGCTGCTGGGCCTGACCCAGGCCGCCGAGGCCGCCCTGCACCGGGTCCGGGCGCAGCGCTGGGGGCCGCGCACCCTGGACGTGGACATCATCGCCTACGGCGACGAGCGCAGCGCCGACCCCGTGCTGACCCTGCCTCACCCGCGGGCCCACGAGCGCGCGTTCGTGCTCGTCCCGTGGCTGGAGGCCGACCCGGCCGCGGTGCTGCCCGGCCACGGCCCGGTGGCCGGGCTGGTCGCCGCGGCCGGAACCGCGGACGTGCGGCGGCTGGCCGGCGCGTCGCTATCCTTCCCGCCGCCGCGGCCGGCTGAGGCGGCCCGATGAGCCCGACCCGTCCCGGCCCGCTGGTCGCCATCGCGGTGATTGCCGCCGTGCTGGCCTGGGTGATCGTGCGGCAGACCTTCGCCACCCTGCCGCCGCTGCCCTGGACCGCCGTGCCCGCGATGCTGCTGCTGGCGGTGGGCGAGGCGGTCGCGGGGCACAACCTGCGGGCCCGGCTCACCGGCCGCCGGGCCGGGAAGCCGCTGGAGCCCATCGCCATCGCCCGGATGGCCGCGCTGGCCAAGGCCAGCTCGGCCGCGGCCGCCGCCCTGGGCGGGCTGGCCGCAGGGTTCGCCATCTACGTGGCCGGGCTGCTGGACAAGTCGGTGCCGCGCCACGACGCCTACGCCGGCACCGCCACCGTGGCCGCGGCGATCGCGCTGCTGGCCGGGGCCCTGTACCTGGAGCGCTGCTGCCGCTCCCGGCGGCCGCCCGAGGACCAGGACCGGCCGTCGGATGACCGTCAGGCCGACTGGCGGTGATGGGCGGCGCGCCGCCTGCCGGCCGTGGTTATGCTGATCTACCCGTCCGGTACCGGGCAAGGACTGGAACGAGATGACCGACACCAACCCTTCTGACCAGGCCAGTAAGCCTGGATCGCAGCACCCAGAGTCGCACCCAGAGTCGCATCCGGAGCCGCAGCACCCGGCCGCGCTCGGTGTGGGCGTGGTCGGCGCGGGCCGGGTCGGGACCGCGCTGGCCGCCGCGCTCCTGCGGGCCGGGCACCGCATCGAGGCGGTGTCGGCCGTCTCCGAGGCCTCCCTGCGACGGGTCGAGAAGATCCTGCCCGGCACCCCGGTCCGGCGGCCCGAGGAGGTCGTGGCCAGCGCCGACCTGGTGCTGCTGACCGTGCCCGACGACGTCCTGCCCGGCCTGGTGGCCGGGCTGGCGGCCACCGACGCCGAGCTGTCCGGCCGGATGCTGGCCCACGCCAGCGGCCGGCACGGGCTGGCCGTGCTGGAGCCGGCGGTGCTGCGGGGCGCGATGCCGCTGGCCCTGCACCCGGTGATGACCTTTACCGGGCGGCCCGACGACGTGGACCGGCTGCACGGCATCTCGTTCGGGGTCACCGCCCCCGAGCCGCTGCGTCCGGTGGCCGAGGCGCTGGTGATGGAGATGGGCGGCGAGCCGGTGGTGATCGCCGAGGAGGACCGCGACCTCTACCACGCCGCCCTGGCCGGGGCCGCCAACCACCTGGTCACGCTCGTGGTGCAGGCCTGCGACCTGCTGGCGCAGGCCGGGGTGGGCAACCCGCCGCGAATGCTCGGCCCGCTGCTCGGGGCGGCCCTGGACAACGCGCTGCGGCTGGGCGACGCCGCGCTGACCGGTCCTGTGGCCCGCGGCGACGCCGACACGGTGGCCGGCCACCTGGCCGCGCTGCGCGCCGCCGCGCCCGAGGCGCTGCCCGCCTACCTGGCCCTGGCCCGGCTCACCGCCGACCGGGCCCTGGTCACCGGCATGCTGCCGGCGCCGGATGCCCAGCGGCTGCTCGACGTGCTGGCCGGGGCGCCGCGGTGAGGCCCATGCTGGCCCGCACCAGGGTCGGCCTGGCCGTCGCGCGCGCCACCATGACCGAGCCGGTCGTGCTGGTGCCGACCATGGGCGCGCTCCACCAGGGGCACCGGGCCCTGCTGCGCCAGGCCCGCGGGCTGGGCGCCAGCGTGCTGGTGTCGATCTTCGTCAACCCGCTCCAGTTCGGCGAGGGCGAGGACTTCGAGCGATATCCGCGGACCATCGAGCGGGACCTGGAGATCTGCGCCGAGGAGGGCGTCAGCGTGGTCTTCGCGCCGTCGCGGCGCGAGATGTACCCGGTCGAGCCGCAGGTCACCGTGGACCCCGGCCCGGCCGGGCACCTGCTGGAAGGTGAGTTCAGGCCCGGCTTCTTCGGCGGAGTGCTGACCGTGGTGCTCAAGCTGTTCCAGCTGACCCGCCCGGACCTGGCCGTGTTCGGCGAGAAGGACGCGCAGCAGTTGGCCCTGATCCGGCATATGGTGGCCGACCTGGACCTCAGGGTGAAGATCGTCGGCGCGCCCATCCACCGCGACCCCGACGGCCTGGCCACCTCCAGCCGCAACGTCTACCTGTCGGAGTGGGAGCGGGCCAGTGCCCTGGCCCTGCCCAGGGCGCTGGCCGCGGCCGCCTCGGCCGCCATCGGCGGGCCCAAGGCGGCGCTGGCCGCGGCCGCCATGCTGATGGACGCGGCCAGCGCGAGCGACCCGCCGGTCGAGCTGGACTACCTGACCGTGGCCGACCCGCTGACCTTCGCCGAGGTCGGCCCGGACTTCGCCGGACGGGCGCTGCTGCTCGTCGCGGCCAGGGTCGGCAGCACCCGACTCATCGACAACACCTGGCTGACCTTCGGCCAGGACACAGCCGCCGAGCCCGGCTCCCTGGAGAACCATGCTGCTCACGATTGACGTCGGGAACACCAACACCGTCCTGGGGATGTTCGACGGCGAGGAGGTGGTGGAGCACTGGCGGATCGCGACCGACCCGGTGCGCACCGCCGACGAGCTCGCCGTCATCCTGTCCGGCCTGCTCGGCCAGAGCGCGATGTTCGCCGAGCCCGACGTGACCGGGATCGCGCTGTGCTGCACCGTGCCGTCCGTTCTGCATGAGATGCGGGAGATGTGCCGGCGGTACTACGGAGACGTCCCAGCGGTGATCGTGGAGCCGGGGGTCAAGACCGGCGTGCCGGTCCGCTATGACAATCCCAAGGAGGTGGGCAGCGACCGGATCACCAACGCCGCCGCGGCCGCGCACCTGTACGGCGGCCCGGCCATCGTGGTCGACTTCGGCACCTCCACCAACTTCGACGCGGTCTCCGAGCGCGGCGAGTTCGTCGGCGGGGCCCTGGCGCCGGGCATCGAGATCTCGGTCGACGCCCTGTCCCGCCGGGCCGCCCAGCTGCTCAAGGTGGAGCTGGCCCGGCCGGGGCGGGTGATCGGCAAGAGCACGGTGGAGGCGCTCCAGTCGGGGATCATCTTCGGCTTCGCCGGCCAGGTCGAGGGCATCGCCAGGCGGATGGCGGCCGAGCTGGCCCCGGCCGACCCGGAGTCGGTGACGATCATCGCGACCGGCGGGCTCGCGCCGCTGGTCATCGACGAGGTGAAGATCATCGACGCCTACGAGCCCTGGCTCACCCTGATCGGCCTGCGCCTCATCTATGAGCGCAACATGGCCCAGCCCAAGTAGCCCGCCCCGCGCTCACCGGCCCGGAGTTATCGCGGTGACCGGGCGGGCGGGGGACCGGTAACCTCGGGCAGGTGACCGACGACGTCCAGGGCGACAGCGACGCGCCCGAGCAGATACAGGTGCGCCGGGCCAAGCTGGACCGGCTGCGCGCGGCGGGCATCGACCCGTACCCGGTGGGGTACCCGCGCACGGACACCATCGCCCAGGTGCGCGAGCGCCACCCCGACCTCCCGGCCGACGCCGCCACCGGCGACCGCGTGGGCGTGACCGGCCGGGTCATCCTGAGCCGGATCGGCGGCAAGCTGTGCTTCGCCACCATCAGGGACGGCAGCGGCGACCTCCAGGTGATGATCTCGCTGGAGCGCGTCGGCGCCGACGCGCTCGCGGCCTGGAAGCAGGACGTGGACCTCGGTGACCACATCGGGGTCACCGGCGAGGTGATCACCTCGCGCAGCGGCGAGCTGTCCGTGCTGGCCGACTCCTACGCCATCACGGCCAAGGCGCTGCGGCCGCTGCCCGACAAGCACCGGGGGCTGGGCGAGGAGGCCAGGGTCCGGCAGCGCTACCTGGACCTGATCGTCAACCCGCAGGCCCGCAAGATGGCCGAGGTCCGCGCGGCGGTGACCCGGTCGGTGCGGGAGGAACTGCACGCCCGCGGCTACCTCGAGGTCGAGACACCGGTGCTCCAGACGCTGCACGGCGGCGCCAACGCCCGGCCGTTCGCGACCCACATGAACGCCTACGACATGGAGCTGTACCTGCGCATCGCGCTGGAGCTGTACCTCAAGCGCCTGGTCGTGGGCGGGATCGAGCGGGTCTACGAGATCGGCCGCATCTTCCGCAACGAGGGCGCCGACTCCACCCACAACCCCGAGTTCACCATGCTCGAGGCGTACGAGGCCTACGGCGACTACAACACCATCGCCACGCTGACCAGGGAACTGCTCCAGGCCGCGGCCTCCGAAGCGCTGGGCGGCACGGTGCTGCACCGGGCCGACGGGACCGAGATCGACATCGCCGGCGAATGGCGCCAGGCCACGGTGCACTGGTCCCTGTCCGAGGCCATCGGCGAGGAGGTCACCCCGGACACCAGCCTGGACGCCCTGCGCAAGCTGGCCGCCTCGGCCGGGGTCGAGCTCAAGCCCGAGTGGGGACCGGCCCAGGTCACGCTGGAGCTGTACGAGCACCTGGTCGAGTCGCGCACGGTCGAGCCGACGTTCTACCGCGACTTCCCTGTCGAGGTCTCGCCGCTGACCCGCCAGCACCGCGACGACCCGCGGCTGGCCGAGAAGTGGGACCTGGTCGCGTTCGGCACCGAGATCGCCACCGGCTACTCAGAGCTGGTGGACCCGCTCGAGGAGCGGGCCCGGCTGACCGCCCAGTCACTGCTGGCCGCGGCCGGTGACGAGGATGCCATGCAGCTGGACGAGGACTTCCTGCGGGCGCTGGAGCACGGGATGCCGCCCAGCGGCGGTATGGGCATGGGCATCGACCGGATGCTGATCATGCTGACCGGCGCGGGCATCCGGGAGACGGTGCTGTTCCCGCTGGTCAAGCCCAGCTAGCTAAACAGTCAGACACTCGCGCCCCGGTCAGCTGAGCTGACCGGGGCGCGAGTGGGCGGGCGCAGGCGGTGGGCTGAGGGGGGATCAGCCGATCCGCACCGCGCCGTCATAGACGTTCCAAAGCATCGGCTGGATCTGCACCTTCTGGCCGGTGGACGGGGCGTCCAGGAACAGGCCGTTGCCGACGTAAATCCCCATGTGGTCGAGCCCGGCGAAGAAGAACACCAGGTCACCGGGCCGCAGCTGATCGCGCGGGATGTGCACGCCAATGTTCCAGATGGAGCCGGTGTAGTGCGGCAGGCTGATGCCGAGCTGAGCGTAGGCCCAGACGACCAGGCCGGAGCAGTCGAACATGGTCGGCCCGGCGGCACCCCACTGGTACCAGTCACCGATCTTGGTCTCGGCCTGCCTGAGAGCCTGAAGCGGGATCGAGTTGCCGTGGATGGGGAGCACGGGGTAGTGGCCCGTGTGCTGGTAGATCGTCATGGCCTGCTTGAAGGCCGCGTCGTTGAGGATGTTCTCCTTGGCCTGCATCTGGGCGACCTTCTTGTGCATCGCCGCCTGCAGCCGCACGGCCTTGGCCTCCTCCTGGAGGGCGGCCGCGCGGGCCCTGGCCGCAGCCGACCGGGCCGCGGACACCAGGTCGACCTTGTCGCCGGTCTCCTTCTGGAGCTGCATCATGATCGACGCCTGGTCCAGGTACTGCTGCGGATTGCTGGTCTGGAGCAGCGTCAGCGTGGGGTCGACGCCCCCGGTCATGTAGCCCTCGGCCGCGATCTGGCCCAGGGCGGCCTGGCCGGTCTTGAGCAGCTTGTCGTCGCGGCGGGCCGTCTCCTCGGCGATCTTCACCTCACGGCGGGCCTGGGTGAGCTGGATCTTGAGGGCGTCGTACTGCTCACTGAGCGCGCTGATCTGGTAGGAGATCTTGTTGATCTCGGCCAGTGTGGCCTTCAGGCTCTTGGGAACCGGCGTCGCGGAGCTTGCTCCCGCCATTCCGGCGGGCAGTAGCACGCCCGCCAGGGCCAAGGCTCCCGCTACAACCGTGGAGCGGGTCCAGAATGCGACCGGGCGCCGACTCGTGCCGCGGCGGGGGGAACGCGCTGACCGCGGGTCGTGCTGGTCATGCCTGCCGTGTGGCAAGCGCTCCACGTGGAGTCTCCTCTCCTCGGCCGCCTACCGGGTTAGCTGACGGGTTCGGGCTGGAGGAGCCCTACGGCGGGCAGTCGCCGTGGCGACGGCTCGCCGATTCACCCCGGGGAACCTGGGTCCCCGGCTCCCCGGACGCTGGCGCGCCACGGGAACTCGGCGGGTCGTGGCAGCCAGCCCTGGGCAGGACTGGTTGCAACGGGGTAACAGCGATGGAGATTAATCCATCGCGGAGTGCGGGCGGAGCCAAAACGGGAAACTTTTTGCACCGCCGTAATGAGTAGTACCTGGGCGAGTTACAGGACCCGCAACCCGCTGTTCTGACTCCGCGACCTGGGACACTGTGAGTTATTGCAGGTCAGGGGCTTTTTCGGGCAACTGTTGAACCCAGCGTGATCTGCGCGTGATGTACGTGAATGGTCGCCTGACCTGCGGGTCAGAACAATTTGTACTTGTAGGGTAACTCAGCGTGTGGAAACGAATTGCGGGGTCTGAGGTTCGTTTGGGATGCTGTCGCAATCACGCCGGGGAGCAGCGCCAGGAGCCGCACAGTAGCCTCGGTCAGGCCAGCAGGCAGAGAGGCACTCAGGGCTATGCAGTACGCGATCCGGCGGGCGCGGACGAAGGATGTGCGGGCAATCCGGGCCCTCATTGACGCCAACGTGTCGTCCGGGCGACTGCTCGACAAGGCCACGGTGACCCTGTACGAGGACGTCCAGGAGTTCTGGGTCGCCTGCGACCCCGACGGCCGGGTGGTCGGCTGCGGTGCCCTGCACGTCATGTGGGAGGACCTGGCCGAGATCCGCACCATTGCGGTGCTGGACGGTCACCAAGGGCACGGCGTCGGGCACCTGCTGGTGGGCGAGCTGCTGGCCACGGCCCGGCAGCTGGGCGTGCGCCGGGTGTTCGTGCTCACCTTCGCGGTGCCCTTCTTCGCCAGTCACGGCTTCGAGGAGGTCAAGGGCGAGGCGGCCACACCGGAGGTCTATGTCGAGCTGCTGCGCTCGTATGACGAGGGCGTGGCCGAGTTCCTGGACCTCGACCGGGTCAAGCCCAACACCCTCGGCAACACCCGGATGCTGCTGCGCCTGTAAGGCCTGGGAGGCCCAGGAGGCATGCGAGACGCTGAAGTCCGGTCACAGCGGTCACAGCAGGCGCAGCGGTCACAGCAGGCGCAGCTGGCGCTGCGCGGGTCGCCGCGGCCGGGCCGGCTCCGGCCGGCTGAGCAGGCCGGACCCGATCGCGCGCAGGAACGGCGACGGCCCCGCGTCGGCCGCCGCGCCCTGCCGGGTGCGTGTCGCGGCGTAGCTCAGCAGCAGCCGCGACCTGGCCCTGGTCATGCCGACGAACAGCAGCCGCCGTTCCTCGGCCTCGTCGGTGTCGGCCCAGGGCAGGTGCAGCGGCAGCAGGCCGTACTCGCAGCCGGCCAGGAACACCACCTCGAACTCCAGGCCCTTGGCCGCGTGCAGGGTCAGCAGCGTGATGGCGTCGGCCCGCGGGTCGAGCGCGTCCACGGCCGCGCCCAGCGACACCTCGGTCAGGAACCGGTCCAGGTCCCCGCCGCACCGCCGGGCCAGCGGGGTGAGCAGCTCGCCCGCGGCCCGGATGTCCACCGCGCCGGGGCCCGGATGGCGGGCCGCGACCGTGGTCACCGCGGCGGCCAGCCGCTTGGCCGCCTGACTGCCGGCTCGGCCCGGCGCGGTCCGCAGCTCGGCGATCAGCTCGGGTACCCCGGTGCGGCGCTGGAGCAGGTCGTGTGAGCCCTTGCGGAACGGCAGGCCCGACCGGGTCAGCGCCTGGCCGAGCACGGCCGACTGGGCGTCGGTCCGGTAGAGCACCGCGATGTCGGCCAGGCTCAGCCCGGCGTGCCCGTGGCCGCTGGCCCGGCCGCTGTCCAGGGAGTGGAACGAGGAGCCGCCGAGCAGCTCGTCGATCGTCGCGCTGATCCAGCCCGCCTCGGCGTGCTCGTCCGCGGCCTCGTGGGCGCTGACCGGCGGGCCCGCGCTCACCGCCCGGAGCTCCCGGCCGGGCACCAGCGTGGCCGGGGCCACGGCGGCGACCGCGGCGGCCACGATGGGCCGGCCGGACCGGTAGCTGACGCCGAGCTGGCGGGTGGCGGCGGCCGGGTAGTCCTGGCCGAACCGCAGGAAGAAACCGACGTCACCGCCGCGAAAGCCGTAGATCGCCTGATCCGGGTCGCCGATGACGGTCAGGCCCGCCCCGTCCCCGGCCAGCAGCCGCAGCAGCTCGTACTGGGTGGCGTCGATGTCCTGGTACTCATCCACGCTGATCATCGGCCAGCGCTGGCGCAGCCGCCCGGCGGCGCCAGGGTGGGCGCCGAGCAGCGCCACGGCCAGCTCGATGAGGCCGTCGAAATCGACCAGGCCCCGCGCGGCGAGCTCCTTGACCAGGGATTCGCGCGCCGCCTGGTCGGCGGTGGCCGCGGCCAGGAGGTCCCGCCCGGCCTGCTCAGAGCCGCCCAGCTCGGCCGCCACGGCCAGCACGGCCGCCTCGTCGGCCACCTGGAAGTCGGCCGGCAGCCCGGCCAGGCCGTGCTGCTCTCGCAGGATCATCAGGCCCAGCCCGTGAAAGGTGGTCACCGTCACCTGGCCCAGCCCGGAGGCCGCGCCGGCGGCGGTCAGCCGGGCCAGTGACTCGAGGCGGGCCCGCATCTCCTCGGCCGCCCGCCGGGTGAAGGTGACGGCCAGGCAGGTGCTGCCGGGTCGGCCCGACCTGGCCAGCTCACAGGCGATGCGGTGGGTCAGCGTGCGGGTCTTACCGGTCCCCGGCCCGGCCACGATCATCAGCGGGCTGTCGGCTAGCGCCGCCGCCCGCTGGTCCTCGTCCAGGTGCTCCAGCAGCCCGGCCACCGCCGCGTCAGGTGCGCCCGAGGCCGCCGGGGAGCCAGCCGCCTCCGGATGGAAGCCACCCTCGGGCCCCGCGTGGGCCTCGGGGGCGGCCCGAGGATGCGGAACGGGCAGCGGCGGCGCCTCGTGGGCAGAGACCTCGGGAGCAGAGACCTCAACAGCAGAGACCTCGGAGGCAGAGACCTTGAGGGCAGAGACCTCAGGGACAGAGACCTCAGGGGCCGGGAAGTCGAGCTCGGACAGGTCGAACAGGGTGGCACCGACGCTGATTTCGCCCGGCGCGAACAAGGCCACCTTCCCGTACTCCCCGTCGTAGCCCGCCTCGCGCACCACCGCGCCCTGGCGCAGCCGCGTTACCGCCTCGGCCAGCAGGCTCCCGCCGGCCCGCTCGATATCGCTCACCGGGACGTCGCACAGGATCCCCAGCTCTGGCCCGAGCGCGCTAACAAGGCGGCTTACCTCGGTCTCGACTTTCTTACTCGCCGGGCCAGTGGCGACAATCTCGCCAACAATCTGACGCAGCTGAACAAGGTTGGCAAATCCGGGCGCATTGGACGGCCGGTAGCCCAGCGGCCGGTCGGCAAGCTCCGCGACTCGATGCAGAACGCCGATGGTGAGCGGTTTACCGCAGGCCGGGCAGATCCCGGCGTGGTCGTTGCTGCGCGCCGGATCGAGCCGGATGCCGCACTTGCGATGTCCGTCTAGGTGATACTTCCCCTCTTCGGGAAAGAACTCGATCGTGCCCGCCAGCCCGGTGCCGGTGCGGAACGCATCGGCGATGGCAAAGTAGTCAAGATCACAGCTCAGCGTTGTTGCCTCGCGGCCGAGCATGGGCGGAGAATGCGCGTCCGAGTTACTTACTAGTTGGTAACGATCAAGAGATGAGCACATCCAGTTCATCGGCGGATCAGAACTGAGACCCGTCTCAATCGCGAATACGTGGTCGGCTAGATCGCCGTAGCAGTCGGCCACCAGATCGAAGCCGGATTTGGAGCCGAGCACCGCGAACCACGGCGTCCATGCGTGGGCCGGCACGAGATAGCAGCCGGGCCCGCCGCTCAGCGTGATCTCCAGCAGGTTCCGCGAGTCGAGGCCCAGAATGGGACGGCCGTCGGAGGCCAGGTTGCCGATCTTGGCCAGGGCCTCGGTGATGCGGTCGGCGGCCTCGAATGTCGGGGCGTAGATCAGGTGGTGCACTTTGCGGGTCCGGTCGCCGCCTCGGTAGATCGTGGATATCTCCGACGAGAGCATGAATCGGACTTCGCCGCCGCAGCTCGGCGGCGAAGTCCGCCCGAGGCGGCCCTCTAGCTCGGGCCGGAGCTGGAGCAGGCCTGGCTCGGCCGGAATGAGCGATTCCCGCAGCTCGGCCGCCCAGGCGGGATGGGTAAAATCCCCGGTTCCGACGACAGAAATGCCCTTGCGCCGGGCCCACCAGGCCAGGTGCTCGATGTCGCAGTCCTTGCTGCAGGCGCGCGAGTACCGGGAGTGGATGTGCAGGTCGGCGTGGAACATGCCGTCGCTTTCTGGGCGGGCCCGTGCTGGCCGCTGGGTGGCGCCTGAGGCGGGCAGGCTCCGGGGTGCCTGGCCGCCAGCCCGGCCGCGGCTGGCCGGCGCACCGGGGAGCGGGGATCCATCCATATCCAGGCCAGGTCCGATCCTGCCACGCTCCGATCCCCGCCCACGCCGGGTTTTCGGCGGCGAGACCCGGGTCCGCCGGTCCGGTGGCCGCCGGACCGGCGATGACCAGCGACATGGTCGGATCTCTGACTCGGCCGGGGCCGGGTAAGCGGCCATGCCGCGCCGGCGTGGCGCTGCCGGTGAATCGGTGACCGGCCCGGCGGGCGGGTGCCTACCCGGCCCGCCGCGGGCCCGCGGCGGTGCGGCAGAATGCGGATAAGGCGGGCCGGTCGGCCGCGGGCAGGAAACGCGAACGCGGCTGTGTTCATCAAGCTTCCATCGAGCGCCGGGCCGGTTCCGGCAGACAAATTTTGCGTTGAGAACCTTTGCAATCCGTTGCGGGAGGGAGCGTGACCCGGTGAAGTACGTGTCAGTGCTCACCCCGCCACTGCTGGTATGCGCCGTTTTCCTGATCGCGGTGATCGCGTTCCTGCGTCACGAGATGGGCAACCGCCGCCGCGGCTCTCAGGATCCTCCCGGGAACGGCAATTCCGGCGACGATCCGATTCCTGGTCGCGATCCACATACGCAGCGCCAAGAACACGACACATCAGATCTGAGCGATGACTAATTCCCGCTAGGGTGATTACGGAGAGTAACTGTCGGCCTTGGCTAGACGTCGGCCTTGGATCAAACGGAGTATCTGGGAATTGTCAACCTCGTTGAACTTGGTATATCTTTACGAGCCAAAAGACTGCCCTACGGAAAGGCTGCCTGATGGCCCAGAAGACTGTGGTGACGGTCGTGTGTGACCTGAACCACGACGACGAGATCGAGGGGAGCGAGACGGTTTCGTTCGCCTTTGACGGTGCCTCGTACGAGATCGACGTGTGCCCGACCCACGCCAAGGAACTGCATGACACGTTCAGCAGTTATGCGGAGCACTCGCGGCGGGTCGGCGGCGGGCGTCGCCGCAAGCCGCGCACCGGCCCCGGCCGGGAGCGCAGCTCGGAAATCCGGGCCTGGGCCAAGCAGCGCGGGCACAAGGTAAGCGAGCGCGGCCGCATTCCCGCATCGATCATCGCCGAATACGAGGCATCCCACTAACTCAGCCAGCCCGTCGGCTTCGCCAGAGTGCGTGCGGGCAGCAGCGTCGTGATTGGCGTCTGCCGCTCAACTTCCGATGGCGTTGCGGGCTTGGCGCCGGTTAGTCCCGGTGCCCGGCGTGTACCTGGCTTCCTCGCCGCCACATCGGCGCGCGGGACGCTGTCCAGGTAACCAGGAGAGCACGCCGCCCAGTCAGCCCGCAGCCCCGACAAGCCCAGCGCGAAAAGTCCGATATGAGTTAGCTCAAGACGGCCTGACGCGATAACTATGTGCCTTATGTGTGTTGTGCCGGCATCTGCCAGCTTCCGGAACCGTGTTCATCGCCGGTCCGGTCCGGGGTGCCTGGCCCGCCCTGTCGTTCCCCGCGGCCCCGGCCCGGACCGGCCCGCTCCCTGACCTCCCGAGCCGGCCGCTACGCACCGCCGGCCCGTCGGCAACTGCGCGTTCGCTCCGGGCGTAGCTGGGAACACAGGACTCCTTGCCCTAGGTTGGACTGGGTGAACGCCTTACCGGCAGGGAACGTTTACGTGTGCGAAATACTGCGCGCGAGGCGGGACCCTGCGCACGGGCTAGCATGCGGAAGGGATAGGGCATGATCGGTGCTTCCCCGACCGCCCTGTGAGGAGCGACGAGATGTTCGAGAGGTTTACCGACCGGGCGCGGCGGGTTGTGGTCCTGGCACAGGAAGAGGCCAGGATGCTCAACCACAACTACATCGGTACCGAGCACATCCTGCTCGGCCTCATCCACGAGGGTGAGGGCGTCGCGGCCAAGGCACTTGAGTCGCTGGGGATCAGCCTGGAGGCGGTACGCCAGCAGGTTGAGGAGATCATCGGCCAGGGCCAGCAGGCGCCGTCGGGGCACATCCCGTTCACGCCCCGGGCCAAGAAGGTGCTGGAGCTGTCGCTGCGCGAGGCGCTGCAGCTCGGACACAACTACATCGGGACCGAG
>Ga0134128_10004447_pt1 | contig 17156 bp, 22 predicted proteins | sample KB31754_FD_96462 | JGI IMG/M metagenome (GOLD analysis project Ga0134128, IMG submission 96462) | Terrestrial soil microbial communities with excess Nitrogen fertilizer from Kellogg Biological Station, Michigan, USA - KB3-175-4 | ecosystem: Environmental > Terrestrial > Soil > Unclassified ... | reverse complement strand
GAGACCGACCCGGACATGCGCGACAAATGCCTCGAGCTGCTCGGCGACAGCGCCCGGGCGACCGCGAACAAGCTCAAATTCTTCCGCCTCGCCTTCGGCGCCGGGGGCGGATTCGGCGAGGAAATCGATACGCGCGAGGCGCGAGCCGCGCTCGAAGGACTGTTTGGCGGCGAGGGCAAGATCGAGCTCGGCTGGGTGGTCGAGAACGAGCAATTGCCCAAGGGCGCGGTCCGGCTGCTGCTCAACCTCGCGCTGCTCGCCGGCGACGCGCTGGTTCGAGGAGGGCGGCTTGACGTGGGAGCGGAGCGCGGCGATGGCGAAATCGAGCTCGCCGTTCGAGCGGAAGGCCCCCGCATCCTCCTCGATCCCGCGCTTCGCGAGACGCTCGCGACCGGCGGCAAGGGCGTTATCGAGCCGCGCGCCGCTGGCGCCTGGCTCGCGCACAGCCTCGCGGCCGAGGCGGGCGGCTCGATCCGCCTGTCGGACCCGTCCAGTGACATGCTGATGATCGGGGTGACGATCCCGAACCAGGTCACGCGATAAACTCAAGACAGGGATAACGCGGCGTTAACTCCTGCCCGGCATAAGGCCGTCCAAAGCAGCGCTGAGGATGGTCCTATCCAATGGATGACCTGATTGCCGATTTCGTAGCCGAATGCCGCGAGATGCTCGAAGCCCTGGGAGGCGAAATCGTCGCCTGGGAAGCCGAGCCCGACGACCGCGCGCGGCTCGATAGCATCTTCCGCTTCGTCCATACCGTGAAAGGCAATTGCGGCTTCTTCGAGTTTCCGCGGCTCGAGGCGCTGAGCCACGCGGCCGAGGATGCGCTGGCCGACGTCCGGGCGGGGCGTCGCCAGGCCGACGTCCAGCTGGTCAGCGCCGTGCTCGGCGTCATCGACCGCATCGGCGAGATGATCGCCTCGATCGAAGCGGGCGAGGAAATGCCTGCCGGCGATGACAGCGCGCTCATCGATGCGCTCGCTCCGGGTGCCGAGGGCGCTGCAGTCCCTGCCGCGGTTGCCCTCGCCGAAGGCGGCGGCCGAGCCGCTTCCGCGCCGCGGACGATCCGCCTTTCGGTCGAGCTTCTCGACCGCGTGATGAGCACCGTCTCCGACATGGTGCTCGCCCGCAACGAGCTTGCGCGGCGTCTCCGCGAAGCGCCGACCGAAGTCGCGGTCGACGGTGCGTTCGAGCGGCTTTCCGCGATCATCGCCGACATGCGCGACGCGATCACCCGCACGCGCATGCAGCGGATCGAGAATCTCTTCGTCGGCCTTCCGCGGATGGTCCGCGACCTCTCCGCCGAGCTCGGCAAGCAGGTGCTGGTCGATATCGAGGGCGGCGACGTCGAGCTCGATCGCGAAATGATCGAGATGATTCGCGATCCCCTGACGCACATCATCCGCAACGCGGTCGATCACGGAATCGAGAAGCCGGCCGAGCGGCTCAAGGCCGGAAAGCGCGAGATCGGCATCCTGTCGGTATCGGCGCGCCAGTCGGGTAACCAGATCCTCATCGACATTCACGACGACGGCCGCGGGATCGACGGCAAGAAGCTGGTCGCCAAAGCGCTCGACGTCGGGCTGCTCGAGATGGACGAGGCGTCGAAGCTTTCGCCGCGCGAACAGCTTGCGCTGATCTTCGAGGCGGGTCTTTCGACCGCCAAGGAAGTCACCTCCATTTCGGGCCGCGGAGTCGGCATGGACGTGGTGCGCTCGAACGTCGAGCGGATCGGCGGAATCGTCGAGGTCGACAGCAAGCCGGGCGAAGGCACCCGGATGACTCTTCGAGTCCCGCTGACCTTGACCATCATTCCCGCGCTGACGGTATCGATCGCCGGCCAGCATTTCGCCATTCCGCGTTCGGCGATCGAGGAAATCGTCCGGTCCAACGGCGAGAGCGTTACGCTCGAGCATCTCGGCGGCGCGGGCGTCGCGACCATCCGGGGCCGCCGCGTTCCCGAAGTCTCGCTCGCGTCGATTCTCGGGATCGACAGCGCGGTCGAGGAGAAGGACCGCAGCCTGGTCGTCCTTCGTCCCGCAGGCGGCGACGTCTATGCCCTTTCGGTCGACCGAATCCACGATCACGAAGAGCTGGTGGTGAAGCCGGCCGCTCCGGCCGTCATGGCGACGGGCCTGTACGCTGGGACCACGCTCGCTGACGACGGCAGCCCGATCCTCCTCTTCGATCCCGCGGGCCTCGCGCTGATCGGCGGCGTGAAGCTCGAGGCGCAGGAGCGGGCCGCGCGAATCGCAGACGGCCACACTGCAGCCGAAGCCCGATCGACCGCCGTGCTCCTGTTCCGGGCGCTCGACGGAAGCCGCCGGGCGCTGCGCCTGGCGGTCGTCGACCGGATCGAGGAAGTGCAGATCGACGCGGTCAAGGAATCGGCCGGCCAGTTGCGAGTCCAGGTTGGCGAAGCCATCCTGCCGCTTGCCGGCGCTTCCGGCGCCAGGCCGGCGGACGGCAAGATCCGCATGTTCCGCTTGAACGACGGCGCTCACGAGATCGGCTATGCCTTTGCCGAGGTCATCGACTTTGCGACGATCGACAATGAGATCATTCATTCCGACAGCCCCGGCGAGATCAGCGGCGTTTCGCTGATCAGCGGCGAGCCGGCGGAGCTGGTGGATGCGCACTGGCTGTTCGCGAACTTTGTCGGCGCCGCCGCGCGCGTCACCGAACCCTTGATCTGCCGGCTGCCGACCGACGATGTGTGGATGCAGAACATGATGCGGCCGATCGTCGAGGCCGCGGGGTACCGCGTGGTCGGCGATGAACACGAGGGTCGCGCGGACCTGACCATCGCGACGCAGGGGGCCGAGGTTCCCGGCGACGCGGCCGCCAAGACCATCTGGCTCCGCTCCGAACCCGAAGCGACGGGCAAGAAGGACGAGAGCATCTATCGCTATGACCGCGCGGGCCTTCTGATGGCGTTGAAGAGCAGCGCGGGGAGGGGCCAATGAACGTGCTGCTGCTGGTCGTGACCATCGACGGTGAGCGAGTCGCGCTGCCCGCGGCCTCCGTCGAATCGGTGGTCGAGCTCGACACCTTGATCACCGTGCCGCGCGCCGCGCCGCATGTCGCCGGCCTGTCGGCGCTTCGAAGCCGGGTTCTCACGGTCATCGACTGCAAGCGCTCGCTCGAGCTTGGCCAAAGCGACTGCTCCGGCGGGATCCGCGAGGCAGCGGTCGTCGAGCTGGACGGCCATCACTATGCGCTGATCGTCGATCTGGTCGAAGACGTAGTCGAGGCTCTGTCCGAGCCTTCGCCTGTGCGCTCGACCATGGGCGGCGGCTGGGAACGCGTTTCCCAGGGCATGGTCGACACCGAGAGCGGACCGCTTCTGGTGGTCGACGTCGCGGCGCTGATCGCGGGCGCGGCCGAGGCCAAGGCGGCTTAAGGTCTTCGTTACCCTTAACGTTTAACAGGGTCGGGTTGAGAGCGGGAAGCTGAGAAGATGAAGAGTTGTTTGATCGTCGATGACTCGAAGGTGATCCGCAAGGTCGCCCGGCACATCCTCGAGACGCTCGAGTTCGAGGTCGAGGAGGCTGGCGACGGCCAGGAAGCGCTTTCTCGCTGCGAAACCAAGATGCCCGATGTCGTCCTGCTCGACTGGAACATGCCGGTCATGAGCGGGATGGAGTTCCTGCGTTTGCTGCGGCAGCGCGGCCACGGCGATCAGCCGAAGGTCGTGTTCTGCACCACTGAGAACGACATGGCCCACATTCGCGCGGCGCTCGAAGCGGGCGCCGACGAATATGTGATGAAGCCGTTCGACCGGGAAACACTCCACATCAAGCTTCAGCTCGTCGGCGTCGCGTAAGGCCCGCTGCGGTGGAGCGGGCGCTCGCCAGATCGCGGGACCGCCAGCCGGGGCCGGGGCCGACGCGCCGACGGATCCGGTTGATGATCGTCGATGATTCGACGGTGGCGCGAGCCGTTCTTTCGCGCATGGTCGAAAGCGATCCTGCCTTCGAAATCGCCGGTGTCGCCGGAACCGCGGAAGACGCGATCGATGCGCTCGCCGAATGCCGCGTCGACGTCGTCCTGCTCGATCTCGAAATGCCCGGAGCCGGCGGGCTGAAGTCGATCCCGCGAATCATTGCCGCCGCGTGCGGCGCAAAGGTCATGATCGTATCGTCCCTGGCGGAGGACGGAGCGGAGCATACCGTCGCAGCGCTCGCACTCGGCGCCGCCGACACGATGCCGAAGCCGGGAACCGGCCGGTTCAATGGAAAATTCTCCGAAATCCTGCTGAGCAAGCTCAAGGCGCTCGGCTACGGCGCGCGCGCCTCGGCATCGGGTTACGCGTCCCAGTCGAGCGGGGGCGACCCGGCGCTTCGTGCAATGCCCTCCGATCCGATCGAAATCCTCGCGATCGGCGCTTCGACCGGCGGAATCCACGCGCTCGGCACACTGTTTCACACGCTCCCCAAGCGGATCGGCGTTCCGATCCTCCTGACCCAGCATCTGCCGCTTCCGTTCATGCCGGTATTCGCGCGCCAGCTCGGCACCATCGCGCATCGGCCAGCCGTGGTTGCGGAGGACGGCATGGCGCTCGAGCCCGACCATATCCTGGTCGCGCCCGGCGATTCTCACCTGACGGTGGACACGGGGAAGAACGGCCCCGTGGTGCGCCTGACCCAGGGCCGAAGCAGCAGCGGCTGCATGCCTTCGGTCGATCCGATGCTGGCGTCGGTCGGCTCTATTTTCGGTTCCAGCGCGCTTGGAATCGTGCTCACCGGAATGGGCCGTGACGGAGTCGAAGGTGCCGCGACTTTAGTGTCCTGCGGCGGTTCGGTCCTTGCCCAGGACGAGGCCAGCTGCGCGGTCTGGGGAATGCCCCGCGCCGTGCTCGAAGCCGGGCTCGCCAGCGCCGTCCTTCCGCCCGACAAGCTTGCCCGGCGCATAGCCGCGCGCACTCGGGAGCAGCGCGAATGCAAATAAGCGATAGCTCCACGCGCATCCTCGCGGGCCTGCTCGAGGCGCGCACCGGTCAGCAGCTGACGATGAGCCGGCGGTGGCGGATCGAGACGGCGCTGTCCGCGCTGCTGCGTGAGCGGGGGATTTCGACCCTCGACGAGCTGATCACCATCCTTGTCATGGGGAAAGAGCCGAGCCTGTCGCAGATGGTGGTCGAAGCCCTGCTCAACAACGAAACCTATTTCTTCCGCGACCGCTCGCCGTTCGACGTGCTCCAGCGCCATGCGCTTCCCGAGCTCGCGCAGCGCCGCGCGAAATCGAAACGGCTCCGCATCTGGTCTTCCGGCTGCTCGACGGGCCAGGAAACCTATTCGCTTGCCATGCTGTTCGCCGAAGAGCCGGCGAAATGGCAGGGCTGGACGATCGACATCCTGGGTACCGATGTGTCGACCAGTTGCGTCGATCGCGCCCGCGCCGGCGTCTACAGCCAGTTCGAGGTCCAGCGGGGTCTCGGCATCAACCAGACGATCAAATGGTTCGAAGAATGCGCCGATGGCTGGCGAACGGTTGAAGAGTTGCGCCGCCCGCTTCGCTTTCAGGTGCACAATCTGCTCGAGCAGCCACCGCATCCCGGCGGTTTCGACATCGTCCTGTGCCGCAACGTGCTCCTCTACCTCAGCCCGGAGAAGAAGGCCCTCGGGTTCGAGCGCCTTGCCTCGGCGATGGCCGAGGACGGATGGCTGATGCTCGGGGCGGGCGAAACCGTCATCGGCCAGTCGAGCAAGCTCGGCGCGGACATCAATGCGCGCGGTCTTTACCGGCTCGTCGGCGACGGCAGCCGCATCGAGAAGCGCGACTCCGACCGGCGCGCGTCATCCGCAGGGGCTTGACCCCGGCACGATAGCTGTGCGCCATTGCGCAGGTGGACTTCGACTTCATCGAGCGGCCATCGCCCAACTTCGATGAGCGGCAGCTGCCGGTCTCGATGATCGTGCTCCACTATACCGGCATGGCCGACATGCAGTCGGCGCTCGATCGACTGACATCGCCGGAAGCGCGCGTTTCGTCCCATTATCTCGTCGATGAGGACGGCAGCATATACCGGCTGGTCGACGAGTCGAAGCGCGCGTGGCACGCCGGCAAGTCGCGCTGGCGCGGAGTCACCGACGTCAATTCGGCGAGCGTCGGGATCGAAATCGTCAATCCGGGGCATGAGTTCGGCTACCGGCCATTTCCCGACGAGCAGATGGCCTCGGTCATCCCGCTCGTCGCCGACATCAAGGAGCGGCACGGGATCGGTCGCGGCAATGTCGTCGGACATTCGGACGTCGCGCCGGCGCGCAAGGACGATCCTGGCGAGCTGTTCCCCTGGCACGCGCTGGCCAAGCGCCGACTCGCGCTTCCGAGCCCGACGCGCGACTTGATCGACCCGTACTGGACCGACGCCGGCTTCCTCCTGGCGCTCGAGCGCTTCGGCTATGACGTGACCGACGAGCAAAAAGCCGTGATCGCCTTCCAGCGCCGATTCCGTCCCGACCTCATCGACGGCATCATCGACGGGGAGTGCCGGGCCAAACTGCTGGCCTTGTTGCTTCCCCGGCCCCAGTGACTTCGGCCGAGACCGCGTCCGCGAATGTTCGCGAATGTTCGTAGTGACGAAGCGCTGAATTCCGCCAATCCGGGTGGCATTCGTCGGCGGCAACGAGTCGGATTTCATCCGCCAGCGTGGATCACATTTGGGGTGCTGTAGGAAAGTTTTTTCGTCCTACCCGAATGGCAGCTTTCGACCCATTCCTGCCGCGAGTTCGACTTTCCATCTGCGTACGCGTAGCGTGACTCTGGGAGGATCGGTCATGGCAACGGTGGCGTCGGCTACACCCACCGGGCGCAAGGGCCGGCCATGGGCGCGCGACCGCCTGCAGCCATTTTACGTTGCAATCGGGCTCATCGCTTTGGGCGCTGTCGCCGTCGGATTTAGCACGACGTATATCGGCCCAATGGCTCGGCGTGATTTCCACGCCCCGGTTATTGTTCACCTCCATGGCTTGTTTGCGCTGAGCTGGATCGTATTGTTTGCGACGCAGACCTTTCTTGTGCGGCGCGGTGCCACGAAAGTGCACATGCGCCTGGGCATTGCCGGGCTGCCAATCGCTGTCGGCGTTTTCATTACGGGCATGATGGTCGCCCATTGGACGGTAGTGCGCGACTTGCCGACGCGTGGCCCGGCGGCGCTGTCAGCCGTCGTCGGCGTCTTCACGAGCATGCTTCTGTTCCTGGCTTTCGCCTCTGCTGCTCTCGCAATGCGTCGTGTGCCAGACTGGCATAAGCGGCTGATGCTGCTTGCCACATTGATTGTCTGGTGGCCCGCGTGGTTTCGCTGGCGGCATCTCTTTACTGGTGTGCCAAGACCCGACCTGATCTTCGGGCTGCTGATCCCGGATCTCCCGATTCTCGTCGCAGCAGTGAGAGACAAGGTTCGGTACGGGTCTGTCCATCCAGTGTGGAAATTCATCGCGCCAGCCGTCTTCGCAGAGCAGCTTTTCGAGGTGCTCGCATTCAATACGGGATACTGGCCGGTCGTCGGCCGGTGGCTGTACCAGATAAGCTGATGCGCGGGTACAAACGCAGCCTTGCGGTTTTCTTAGGACGTCCGCTTTCCACCCATTCCCTGCCATTAGCGCGAGGGAAGCTTCCGACTCATTGTGGACTCTCGGAAACCGCTACGCCGCCGTGGCTGTTTCCTCCGCCGCCAGCCGGACCTCCGCGGCTTCCAGCATGGCCACGAAGCGTGGATCGTCGCGCAGTGAATCGATGTCGGTATCGGCCTTGATGTGGGCGAGAAAGGCCGCAGACGCTTGAGGGAAAATCGGTTCCAGAAGACCGAGGGCTCCTTCGGCATCGCCCAGGCGGGCATTGAGCGCGCAGGCGAAGTTGAAGCGCATTGACCGATTGTCCGGATCGAGCAGGAGGGCGCGGGCGATCCATTCGCGGGCCCGATCGCCTTCGCCGAGCGCGGCCAGGGCGTTGACGCCGAAGCCCATGGCCTTGCCGTTGGTCGGCTCCTGCGCCAGGGCCTTTTCGGCGCGGGCAAGCGCGATCGCGGCCGTGCGCCGCAGACCCGCCTCATCCCCCAGTGCGGTGTAGCAACTGAGGAGCATGCCCGGGGAGCCCAGGTCCGCCTCCATCAGCGACATGGCCTTTTCGAAATAACGGACGGCCTCGTCCAGCCGGCGCTGGCGGAAACTGAGAGCGGCGGCGGCGGAATTGACCTCGAACGACTCTGGATCCAGGCGCAGGGCCAGCGCGATCTCGGCCGCAGCCTCGCCGTGAGCCCCCTTGTTGGCTAGATGCCGCGCCTTGACCGCATGCGGCTCGGCCAAGCTCGCATCCAGGGCCATGGCGCGCTCGACGGCCGCCAGGCCGTCGGCTCCTTCCTGCTTGTCGGCAAAGAAAAAGTGCAGGGTCTCGCCAAGCGCCAACAGCGCCCAGGCCTGCGCGTATTCCGGGTCTATCTCCACGGCTCTTCGGCAAAGCCGGACAATGGTTTCGTTACGCCGTGGATCGCCCTCGCTGCTGCTGAGGCTGTGCTGGCGCGCCATCAAATAGATATTGTAGGCCTCGACGTTGGCCGTGCCGCGCCGCTCGATGGCTTTCTTTTCTTCCGGAAGCAGCGTGAGCCTGAGCGCCTGGACGATGGCCTCGGTGACCTCGTCCTGCAGGGCGAAGATGTCGGTCAGGTCGCGGTCGTAACGCTCGGCCCACAGGTGGTTGCCGGTGGTTCCATCGATCAACTGGGCGGTGATGCGCACCCGGGCGCCGGCCTTGCGAACGCTGCCTTCCAGCACATGGCTGACATTCAGCTCCCGAGCCACCTGGCGAAGATCGGGGGATTTGCCTTTGTAGGCGAAGGCTGAATTGCGGGCGCAAACCTCCAAGGCCGAGACCTTGGCGAGGTCGGTGATGATGTCCTCGCTGATGCCGTCGCTGAAATACTCCTGTTGCGGATCGTCGCTCATGTTGGCGAACGGCAGGACGCAGATGGAGAGCTTGCCGGCCAGGGGCTGCGGCGCCGCGGCCGCGGAGCCGTCGCTCTTGGCGCCGACTAGATCTGCGACGCTGGCGAGAACCTTCAGCCAGCCGGGCGTCGCGGCCTCACCCGACCATCCGTTCATATCGGCGCACTGGGTCTGATCGAAAGGCAGCGGGAGCGCGACGCCATCAACGGAAAGCTGGACCAGCTTTCGAGCCTCTCTGGCACGATTGGCCTCGGCTCTCACCCATTCTGACTTCACCGCTTCGGCCGACCACAGCACCACCACCGCCTTGGCAGTCGTCAGACGCTCTTCGATAACGTCGGCGTAGGCCCGATGCGCGGGCAGTTCATCGTCACGCCACACGCCATACCCTAGCGCCCGCAGGGCTTCGGCGATCTGGCGCGCTTGGCCCTCGGTGGACCTGGCGTAGGAAATGAAGATATCGGACATGCTGTTGCGGCCCCGCCCATGGCCGACACCAGGACCCTAGCGACCCAATGTCAATACTATCAAGGACAAGGTCCAATGAAGCCCGATCCCCGCGGTAGTCGGTAACGTCAGCCTTCCACCCATTCCGGCCATTACAGCACTGACTCGCAACGCCCTGAGCTTTCCCCTATATCGCACTCGCCAGAGGGCCGGGCGGCCGCGGGTCTCGAAAGAGGCGCGAGGAAAGTCCGGGCTCCATGGAACCACGGTGCCGGGTAACGCCCGGCGGCCCTTGGGGGTCAGGGATAGTGCCACAGAAAGGACACCGCCGCTCTTCGGCGCGGCAAGGTCGAAAGGGTGCGGCAAGAGCGCACCGCGTCTCCGGCAACGGCGGCGGCACGGTAAACCCCACCGGGTGCAAGACCGAATAGGGGCGGCACATGGGCCTGGTTCCGGCTCGCCGCCCGGGTTGGTTGCTTGAGGGGCGGGGCGACCCGTCTCCTAGAGGAATGGCCGCACAGTCACCGTCGCACTTGCTAGTGCTATCGCACTTCATAGTGGAGGTGATGGACAAAACCCGGCTTACAGGCCCTCTGGCATTTCCATGCTCGACCGTCCCCGGACGGTTTGCGCGTGGAAATTCATCGAACGCCGCTCGTCAACAGGCGATCGGAACCCTACACTGCGGGAAGCTATGGCTCGGCAGAAGAGATCGGATGACTGGGGCTTTCCCCGCTGGCGCTCCTACGGCGACAAGGGCCGGTCGGCGGCGCGCGTGCGCCTGTGCGACCGCGAAGGCTGCAGCCAGATCGGCGATCGGCCCGCGCCCAAGGCGCCCCACAGCAAGGACCGCTGGTTCTTCTGCGAGGCGCACGCGGCAGAATATAACAAGAACTGGAATTACTTCGCCGGGCTGAGTCCCGAGGAAGCGGCGCGGCGAGCGGCCGAGGAGGAGAGGGGGAACTCCGGCTTCCGCCAGTCGGCGCAGTGGAAATGGGCGGGGCCCGGTGACGGCACCCGTTCACGCGACGAGATGCGCGCCCTCGACGCGCTCGAACTCGACAGCGATGCCGATTTCGCGGCAGTGAAAGCGGCGCACCGGCGGCTGGTCAAAGAAACCCATCCCGACGCCAATGCCGACGACGAGGCAGCCAAGCGCTTCAAGCAGGTGCAGGCGGCCTACGACGTGCTGAAGAGGGCCGAAGAGCGAAAGAACGGGAAGGCGGCTTAGGCCGCGGCGGCGTAGCGCTCGGCCGTTTCCTTCACGAGCGCGATCATGTTCGGCACGCCCTGGGTGCGGTTTGCGCTCAAGTGCTTGCGCAGCTCGAACGGTGCCAGCGCCTCGGTAACGTCCATCCGCGCCACCTCCGCCGCGGGCTTGTCCTGGACGGCGGCGAGGATCAGCGCGACGATGCCCTTGGTGATCGCCGCGTTGCTGTCCGCGAGGAAGTGCAGCCGTTCGTCGCTGACGGTCGGATAAACCCACACCGACGCCGAGCAGCCGCGAACCTTCGTCGCCTCGGTCTTGAGCGCGTCGGGCATCGGTTCGAGCTGGCGGCCCAGATCGATCAGGAGCCGATAGCGATCCTCCTGATCGACGAGCAGATATTCTTCCAGGATTTCAGACAGGGCGGGGAGGCCGGCCATGGAGCGGCACTAGCTCCTTATCGGTCGCGGAGCGATTCGATTTCCTTGGCCAGACTGTTCTCTTTCTCGACGGTGATCCGCTCGAGCACCTTGATGCGCTCCTTGAGCTCCTTGACCTCGTCGCGAAGACGCAGGTTTTCCGCACGATCCTGCGCGCTGATCTGGTCGTCGTCGCGGTAACGCCTCAATCGCCCAAAGCGGCCGTAGCCGTATCTCGCCCGGGCGATCGAGCCGATCACGACCACCATCACGATCAGGACCGCCGTCAGCTGCCCGCTATCCATTCGATTCATCCTCTGCAATCTTGTCGCGTTCGCGAAGCGCTTCGATCTGCGCCGCCGTTTGCGCGCCGCTGTCGGTCACGATGCGTTCGAGTATGCGAATTCGATCCTGAAGCTGCTGCACCTGCTGCCGCAGCTTGTCGTTCTCAGCGTCGCTGGTCTCGCCCCCCATCATCTGCCGCAATGATCGATCCGGGATACCCATCTTGTGCTTCACGATCGCGAAGACCAGGACGAGGAAGAGGACAGCGAGGACGAATTCCGGACCGTTCATTGCGTAGCGTCCTCGACCTCGTGCCGATGCTCTTCACCGAGATTGGCCGACGCCATTGGTCGGGACTCGAGGCGATATCGGCCCACCCGGTAGCGCACGAGCGGCGCGATGACGCTCCTGATGATCGCGATCAGACCCAAGGCGACGAACGTTACGACGACAACGCCGATGTCGAAGCGGTTCATGATTGCTTCTCCGGCCGTGGGATTCGCGCCTGCTCACGAAGCGCCTCGATTTGCGAAGCCGTCTGGACGCCGCCATCGGTGACGATCTGCTCGATCACGCGGAGGCGCGCCTCGAACCGCTCCATGTGCTGCGCGTATTGGGCGCTCTTCTCCGCGGCGAGGCTGGTCTGCGCGGAAATCTGCTTCTCCTTCACCTTCAGCCACATCTTGAACGGCGCAATCCCGATCGCGGCGAGCGGGATAAGAACCCAGATGGTTGCGGGATCGTCTAAGATCATCGGCTGGTCCCCTTAACTCGTCGCTGATGTGCGTTTGCGTGCCCCGGACTTCAACGACGGGGTCGCGCGGAGCGCCTCGATCTGTGCCGCCGTCTGAGCACCGCCGTCGGTGACGATCTGTTCCAGGATGCGAACTCGCTCTTCGAGCTCGTGGCTGCGCGACGCATATTGGGCGGCCTTTTCGGCTGCATTCAGTGCCTCGACTTCCAGCTTTTTCTCGCGAAATTTGAAGAAGCGGTTGGCGATGAGCATGATCATGATGGTCGGCAGGCCGATGATGATCATCGCCAGCATGACGGCAGTGGGCCCCTGCATCACGCATTCCCTCCCTTGTCCACTGTCAACGCATCGATCTCGCGGGCGAGCTTCGACGGCTGGTCGGTGGCGATGCGCTCCAGGCTTTCGAGCCGATCCTTGATCGACCCGAGCTCGGCCCGGAGCTGCGCATTCTCGCTCGAGAGAAGCTTCACGCGCTCCATCGCTTCCTCGTCGCGCTTGGGATGCAGCGGCATCCCCCAGGAGTTGGAGAGCGGATAGCCATTCTTGATCTTGAGCCAATTGTTGAGCAACGAGCCCAGGACTCCGGCAACGACGATGATCGCGATGAACGGGAAAAGCCGGAGAACGAAATCGAAGACTTGCCCAACTTGCGGATCCATGAATTCCCCCTGTTTCGGAACGTTAGCGCAGCTGCTCGATCTCACGAGCGAGCGAGCGGTTTTCGGTGGTAACGTAACTTTCGATGTCGGCTAGCCGCCGGTCGATATCCTTGAATCGCGAGCGAATGTCGCGGGCGGCACGCGTCGGCGATGCGCGGACGCCTTGCCAGAACTCGCGGTCTTCGCTGCGATCATACTCCAGCTCGCGCGGCTTGTTGGGAGCGACCCAGCCCGCAATGAAATAGAAAGGCAGGACCGATCCGCCGCTCATGAAGACGGCGGCCAGGAAGGCGATGCGGACAAGGGCGACGTCGAAGCCGGTGTAATCGGCGATTCCGGCGCAGACGCCCATGATCTTGCCGTTCTGCTTGTCGCGATAGAACCGCGTGCGGCTCGCGGGCTGGCCGTCGTAATACGACTGCCTTTCGAGATCGGCTCGGCTATTCACCTGCTGGGGCTCGTTGGTTCGCCGTTCGCGGACGGGGTAGCGGTCGTACGCCATGTCAGTCTCCGTCTGCGAGCAGGCGCTGGCTGCTGTCGCGGCCGGGCATGCACTGTTGCCGCCAATTCGGGTTTTCAGCCGTCATGATCCGCTCGATCGTGCACAGGCGATCGTCCAGGCGGCGGGCCGCGTCGTGCAGCTCGTCAAGCAGCTTCTCATCGCCTGAAGTCAGCGTCTTCGCCTGCTTCCACTTGGTTACATAGTGGAAGATCAGCCACGGCAGCCCAATGAACAGCGTAGCGACAATGAGAACAGGAACCAGCACGTCTTCCATAAATGTTTACTTTCCTCTCGCCCTCAGTGCGGCCTTCATGGCCTCGAGCTCCTTGTCGACCGATTCGGCTGCCTTGAGCTCGGCGATTTCCTCCTCGAGGCTCTTGGGCCCCGTCATTCCGAGCGCATCCGCGCGGCCTTCGGCGAAATCCGCGCGCCGCTCCAGAACGTCGAACTTGGAGAAGGCATCCTCGGTCCGGTTGCCGTTCAGGAGCTCGCGAGCGCGGGCGCGAGTCACGGCGCTCTCAAACCTGGTCGCAATCGCATTCTGGCGGGCGCGGGCCTCGCGAAGCTTGCCCTGAAGCTTGTTGATGTCGCCTTCATAGCCTTTCAGCGTGTCGTCGATGACCTTGATCTCGTCGCGCAGCCCTTCGGCCATATCGGCGGCCTTCTGGCGCTCGATCAGCGCCGCCTTGGCGAGGTCTTCGCGCTCCTTGGACAGCGCGAGCTCGGCCTTTTCGGTCCAGCTCTTCTGAAGCTCATCCAGGCGTGAGAGCGCCCGGCGCATTTCCTTGCCGTCGGCGATGCATCGCGCGGCCGAGGCGCGGACGTCGACCAGGGTCTCCTCCATTTCGAGGATCACCATGCGGATCATCTTGGCCGGGTCTTCCGACCGGTCGAGCATCTCCGTGATGTTCGCCGCGAAGATGTCCCGGGTCCGGGAAAAGATGCTCATCCACTCACTCCGAATTCCAAAATTAGGCGCCTAAACCTGCTTTCTACCATACAAGAGACGTGCCATTTTTCCGGAAACTCCAGAGTTTCGCGAAAACCCCCAATTTTTGCTGGAAAACAAGGCGAAAATCCTTGCCAAATGGTGGGATTTGCCACCAACAGTCAGCCGGATTTCGGCAGGTGTCATGGAACGCACGGACCAGTTCATCGGGCAGAGCCTGGCGTTCCTCGACGCGGTCGAGCGGGCGAGCCGCGCGGCGCCGCTCAATCGGCCAGTACTCGTCATCGGCGAGCGCGGGACCGGCAAGGAGTTGATCGCCGAACGTCTCCATCATCTCTCGTCGCGCTGGGCCGGGCCGCTGATCGTCATGAACTGCGCGGCTTTACCCGAGAATCTGATCGAGGCCGAGCTGTTCGGGCATGAAGCCGGCAGCTTCACCGGCGCCGCCAAGACGCGCCACGGCCGCTTCGAGGAAGCGGACGGCGGCACCTTGTTCCTCGACGAGCTCGGAACGCTGTCGATGCCGGCCCAGGACCGGCTCCTGCGCGCGACCGAATATGGTGAGATCACCCGAATCGGCGCTTCGAAGCCTATCAACGTCGATGTCCGTATCGTCGCCGCGACCAACGAGAACCTTCCGGCTCTGGTCGACAAGGGCAAGTTCCGCGCCGACCTGCTCGATCGTCTGTCCTTTGAAGTGATCACCCTTCCGCCGCTAAGAGCGCGCCAGGGCGACATCCCGTTGCTCGCCGAGCATTTCGGCCGGCGCATGGCGGTTGAGCTCGATTGGTCCAACTGGCCGGGATTCACGCCGCGGGCGCTCGCCGACCTCGAAGCCTATGCCTGGCCCGGCAACGTGCGCGAGCTGAGGAACGTGGTCGAACGAGCGGTCTACAGGCACGAGGACCCCGAGCGGCCGATCGAACAGATCCCGTTCGACCCGTTCTATTCCCCGTGGGCGCCGGGCGCCGCCGACACCGTGCAGACGCACGCGGCCGCCGCCGAAGTGCACGGCGAAGAGCCTGCCGCACCGCTCAACGGCGCAGCCGCGACGCCTCCCGTGGCGACCAATGACTTTCGTGGGGCGGTGTCGGCGTACGAGCGCCAGCTGCTCGAGGATGCACTGCAGCGCAACCGCTTCAACCAGCGCGCGACCGCCGCGGCCCTTGGCCTCAGCTACGACCAGCTGCGGCACGCGCTCAAGCGCCACAAGCTGCAGGACAGCGCCGCTTCATAGGCCGGGCGGCCGTGGGTCAGAAGCCCTGGCTTCGGTCTACATGCTCGTAGTCGATCTCGATCCGCACCCATGAGCCGATCAGCGGGACTCCATTCTTGCGCGGCGGGCGCACGCGGAACTGCCACGCCGCCTGGCGCACCGCGCTCGCGAGGTGGGAACCGCGGGGCTCCTGGTCGAGCTCAATGCAATCTTCGACGCGATCGCCGGGAATCGTCTTGCAGGCGACGAGGCCGTAACCGTCAGGAGCATTGGGAGGCAGATAGCCGCTGAGCTCCGCGTCGGTCGGCCGCCGCGCCCATCGGGCGGCATACAGTACCTCGCCGTGCGGACCGGTTCCAACCACCTCTGAGTCGCCATCGCTGCCGGACCCGCCCTTGGGCAAATTCCGGAGGTCGGATGCGGCCAGGTCCGCGCTGCTCATTTCGATGAAGGGCGCGCTCGAAGCGGGGATCGTCGGCTTGGACGGAAGCACGATCGGGGGTGGCTTGGGCAACGGTTTCGTCTGGGAGGGCGCGGGCGCCTGCTTCGTGGGCTGGCTCCTGGCCGGTCCGGCCGTGCTGTGCGATTCGGGCATGAGATCGACGACCAGCGCGTCGCTCACCTTCTTCGCCTCGGGCGCGAAGCGCCCCAGCGTCAACAGCAAGAGCAGCAACGCGACGTTGACCGCTACCGCGAGCGCAAGTCCGGAGGCGCGGCGCTGGAGCGGCGGCCGCTCGTAGGGCAAGGTGAGCCGATAGGCGGACAAGGGCTTGTCTGTCGGTTTCCGTGGTCTGCGTCGCGGTTAAGCCCACTTTAGGCGAGGGCAAGTTGAACCGCGAGTGAAAGTCACGCAATCAACGGGATTTGCCTGAGTTTCGCGCTCCGCGCGTGAAGCCCCCCGGATGCCTGCGAGGGGAGAACGGTCAGCCGCGGGGCTCCACCGCGCCTGGTGGTAGTGCCGCTGGAGCTCGCTAAAGTTCAACGGCACTACCAAGGATCGGTTTGCGGCCAGACGATTAACCCGCTGCGTACGATCGTGGTTGACGCGCCGGTAATCCGACGGAACCGGCGCCGTGCAACTTTCGTTCCGCCCGCCGCGACGATGGACGACAAGAGCCTCAACCTGTGGCGCCAGATCGAAGGCGCCCGGCGCGTCGGGAAGCGGCAAGCGGTTGCTCGCAGCGACGACGGACGCGCGCCGTATCCTCACCGAATCGTCGGCCGCGCGACAAGCAAAGGGGAGAGCGCATGAAACTTTACCGCATCGACAAGCTCGCCAAGCACGGCGGTGCCGTCGTCAAGAAAAAGCACATTCTTGCATCGTCGGACCGGCACGCCGTCAAGCGCGCCGAAGAGAGTGACGACTGCCCGATCTGTGACGTGCTCCGCGATGGAGAACTGGTCGGCCAGGTTCTCTAAGCACAGTTCGCCGGGTAGCTGGTATGCGTTGCTATGCGCATGTAGTCCCGATTCGTGACCGAACGCACGCGCTCATCCTATGCAAGCTGGGCCGCTACATACGACAGCGACCCAAATCCGCAGACCGCGCTCGAGTATGAGCCGGTCCTCGCGGCCCTGGATGCGCAAGCGGGGGAACGGGTGCTCGACGCGGCGTGCGGCACCGGCCGCTACACGGCAGCGCTTCAACAAGCAGGGGTCGACGTCACCGGCTGCGACTTCTCGGGCGAGATGCGGGCGGTCGCAAAGTCCAAATTACCGGGTGTGGAGCTTGTCGAAGCCGACCTCAACGATGCGCTGCCATTCGCCGATTCAGTG
>Ga0134128_10004446_pt1 | contig 17159 bp, 8 predicted proteins | sample KB31754_FD_96462 | JGI IMG/M metagenome (GOLD analysis project Ga0134128, IMG submission 96462) | Terrestrial soil microbial communities with excess Nitrogen fertilizer from Kellogg Biological Station, Michigan, USA - KB3-175-4 | ecosystem: Environmental > Terrestrial > Soil > Unclassified ... | reverse complement strand
GTGTCTTTGATGAGAGCGAAATCAAAGTTATGAAATGCCGGACCGCGAAATGTATTGCGGCCAAGAGTTCCAAACCGGCCCAGATTCGGACCTGTACCTCCACTTACGTTGGTCGGAATGGAAAAGAAGGAAGCGTTCTGATTGGCAAGGCCGAAGTAATCCTCGCGGATTTTGCGGCTCGTCGATAATACGGGAGCACCGACCTGATCCGGGCGGTCGGTGCCGTTCGATCCCACCCCCGTCTGCTGAATACCGGAATATACAGTGAACGGCGGCCCGCTGGTAATTGTGGAAATGCTGAGAACCTCCCAGCCTTCGGTGAGTGATCTCCCAAGCGGACGGAGGAGCGGCGCGCGTTCGGCGTGCAGTTCCTGCACGAGGCTAAGCGTGACTGCATGAGTGATATCGAAGGTGGAGGGACCTCTATCGGAACTCGTATGGAAAGGATCTTGCGGCCAAGCCTGAGCAACCGCGCCGGAGGACGCCGCGATGAAGCCGCCCAGAACGGAACTGGTGTCGTCGATGGATTTCGACCACGTATAACTCACCTGGAATCCAAGCCCAAACCGGTTCAAATTATTTTGCGCTGAAAATTGAAGAGCATGATAGGTGGAATGAGAACGGTTCGTCATCAGATTTTCCGTACCGAATCCTCCAATTACGTTACCCGAGCTGTCAAATTGCGTGTAGGGCGCAAATTGCGGATCGGCGCCGGGATACGCATTGGGGAAGTTCACGGCTGGTAGCGCTACCCCCGTGGTTCCGACATATGCCGCGTTCACCGTCACTCCGGAGAACTGACGCTCCAATCCGAAGGTCCAGGTTCCGATGTAACCATTCCGGAAATCGCGAGACATGCTGGATATGTTCAGAGGCGTAATCTGGTGATCCGGCGTGAGCGCCGCAAGGTCTGTCTCGAACCGGTTCACATCCAGTTCCGTGTTCGGCGGCACGGCTTTTGTATCTCCAGCCGCAAATATCGGCTGGCCTGCCGGCGTGAACGCCGTAGGGAGCTGGTCGGGCATAATGTTCGCTCCAAATTGGATAGGAACTCCGGGAGTCGCCGTCAAACGCGGATTAACGACGAAGGGCGTGCCCCCAGTAAGAAAATTATCCTGCCAAAGATTCGGGAGCAGCGTTGTGATGCCCGCTCCCGCTCGCAGGACCAGATTCCCCGGCGCGCGCCATTCGGCACTGAGCCGCGGTCCCCAGCCATTCAAATCGAAGCCATAAGGAGGCAGCGGATTGATGAGATAGCTTTGCCGACCGTGAGAATCGGCGGCCAGGATTGAGGTTCTGTTGGCCCGTTCACGAATCTGTGAATTCAGCTCGTATCGCAGACCATAGCTAAGCAGAAGCCGATCGGATACTTTCCAGGTGTCCTGGAGAAAAAAGTTTAGGGCGTCGCGCGAGATCGCCGCTACTCCAATTCCGCTACCCTGCGGAAACTGCGGCGGAGCCACCGCAATCGTATACGCAAAGGCGCTCGCCGTGAGAAGCCCGGACAGCGCATCGGGCAAAGGATCGCCCGCCGCAATGTTACGGGCGCCGCTGGCGGAGCGTATGGAAACCGGTGAATAAGCCGTTCCGCCGCCGAACGTATATTCGCCATTGGGGCTGGTGCCGAAATAGGTGGTGTCGCGATTCCCCCGCCATTCCACGCCGGCCTGAATGGTGTGACGGCCTCGAACATACGTGAAATTCTGGCGCGCCTGTAACAGATTTCCAATCGCCGCCGTAACAGAGCCGGCTGCCGCATTAAACGATTCGTATAGACCATCGCCAAATTTAAGCGCCGGATCTGTGTGGTTGGTGGTAGGAAATGAGGGCGTGGTTCGAGTGAAGCTGATGGACGAATCGAACGTGAAATGCGGCGAGACCGTGCGCGTGTAGCGGAGCATCGCATTTCGCTGGCGGTCAATGTAGCGGACTGCAAAACTCGGATCGAGAACGGTCTGGCTCGGGTTCGTTGTGGGCCCCGTGATGTCGTCGAAACTGAACCGGCCGAATAGCTGATCCTTTTCGGATAGCTTATGGTCGATCCTGATTGAGAACTGGTCACTGTCGGTCACGACCTTCGAGGATGTCGCGTACGTGCGCGTCCCGTACGGTCCTTGTGTGTCATTGGGCTCCGGATAGCGGCTGAGGATCTTGGCAACACGCGGGTCCACGGGAATGAAGAGCGTGTCTCCCGGGAAAGCGGTTGTATCGCGTCCCGCACGCTCGTCCAGTGTCGGTACAGGAATCACCTGTGTAGTTCCGAGAGTTTGCCGGAATCCCTGATATTCGACGAAGTAATAAGTTCGGCCATGCCCGCTATAGATGCGTGGGAGAACAACCGGACCGCCGTTGGTTAATCCAAACTCGTTGCGGTGGAACGGCGGAATGCGTCCCGGATTCGCGAGAGATCGCCGATCGAAAAAGTTCCGAGCGTCGAACGCCGCATTACGGAGAAATTCGTACGCCGATCCGTGCAAACTGTCCGAGCCCGAACGAGTGACGATATCCGTAAAACCCGCCGCGCCACGCCCTATTTCCGCCGGCATCCACCCTGAACTCGATTTGATTTCCCGAACGGCGTCCACATTGAAATTCGAAAATGTCGCGCCACCCATTTCCGGATCGCTGATATCCGCGCCGTCCATCGCAAACACCGCCGCGGTTCCTCGTTGCCCATTGATGGCGAACTGCTGGGTGAAATTGGTCGCGCCATTCGAGTCGGTCATCGTTCCCGCGGCGAGCAGCAGAAGTTGGCTAAAATCGCGCTTGTTCAAGGGCAACTCGGAAACAGCACGCTGCTCCAACTTTTCGCCGCCCGTGCTTGCTGCCGCGGCGTCTGGAGCATGGACCGTGAGACTTCCATCGCTCGCAAGTTCAAGTTGCACGGGCGCGGCTCCGGCTGGAAGCTCCAAGGACCGGGTATAGGCGGCAACCGAACCTTTCCAAACAATCGAAAGCCTATACCGGCCGACGGGAAGCGCCTTGAACCGAAACTCGCCTCGCGAGGATGTTTCGTCAGTGAACTTCGATGAGCTGGAAGAAAGCTGCACGAGCGCTCCCGCTATCGGCTCGCCTGCAACGGTCCGGACAATTCCGCTCCAGGACTGCGATTTCTTCTCGTTACACAACACCCGGGACGAAAGCAGCAGGCAAAGCAGCATAAGCTGGAACGATCTCACCATCATCAGGAACACAGCATATCGTGAGGCGCCGTATATGCAGCAAGCGCTCACGTCGATCCCGCGGGCAGAGCCCGCTGCAAACGGTCGTGGTTGCTCAGAAAGCACAAGGCGTAAAGCACCGCTGCGGTCTCATCCCTCACGGCCGGGGTTCAGTGCAGGCCAATAAGCGTCTAATTGTTGGGGGTGGGCGCGGCCGCTCATGAGCCGCTCCGTGCTGGAGAGCGAGTGTCGTCATCAATTTGGGTGGGCCCTAGGCCCATGGGCGCTCAATGGATCACGACGCCGGCAGCAGTCCGTAGACTACGAGTTTGCCCGGTCCGGCCGGCGCGTCGGCAGGGGGCGCAAATGTCGCCATGTACACTTTGCCGTTCGCCACGACCGGCGGACAGAATTTCGCAAACATGCCGAGCCGGTCGCGTCCGGCATTTTGTTCGCTGTCCCATAGCTCATGCGAAATGTCCATTGTGCTGAACGCCCGCAGCACTCCAGGCACGGTGGCGTTGTTCGCGTCATCTTTGATCGGCAGCGACGCCCACACCACGCCACTATCCGATGCCGTCCCGTTTGCCGAAATCGAGAGAGCGGCGCCGGGCATGCTATTCGGGGGAGCCGGAAACTGGCTGCGCCCTGCCGGGACGAAGCGCTTTCCGTCAAAACGATAGGAGCGAAGGAAATCCTCCTCGCCCCAAACGTAAATGAAGAGCGCGTTGTTCGAATCGCGCCAGAAAACCGGCGTGCCATGGATGTTGGATGCGCGGCCCGTGCCCACGCTGTTCTTCGCCGCCTCGAGCTCCTGAACCAGGTGCATGTTGGTTCGGTCGACGACGTAGCACTTGCCGTCCTTCGTGCATGCCAGCATAAACGGCAAGTCCGGAAATAGCACCGGCCCGGTGGACAGATCGAGATCGAGGTCGTTCATCTCGCCCACGTTCGAAGGAGTGAAGTCTTGTTTGGCGCTCAACAGTTCGCCTGGATACATTTGGAGGATCGACTGGCCGACATTGCGCCCGATTGCGCTTCCGTTCCCTACAACCGCATAGATCAGCGGGAAGGTGCCTTCGCGAGGCTCGGCTGCAAGACCCGCCCCGCTCTGCCAGACACCTCCCTGAATGCCATCGGGCGTGGTACAGAGCGCAGCGACCTGACGCAGCGTGTGCGCGTCGTACGCGACAATCCAGCCGTGATAATCGAACCGGGGTTCCCCGTCGGCATGTGCGCCAAACGCGACATACAGAATGCCGTCCTGCAGCAGCAGCGCGGCCCGGTTCACGAGTTTACGGCTCTGCATGTGGATTTTGCCATCGACATTTCCCACGCCGTTCCCCATCGCCGTCGGCTCAATATTCACCGGGCTGCCGAGATCTTTTCTTTCATGTCCGGTGGCAAGGTCGAACGCGAATAGCCGGTGGCGGTACCCGCCGGAGTAGCGGGATTTCGCAACGATGTAAATCGTGTTAGTTCCGCTGTCGATAACGGGCGTCGCAACCACGCCGATATTGTGTTCGAAATTCAGATACTGATCGGGCGGCTTCAGGTCGGACACATCGGCGCGCGGCACCGGGTCGCCCAGAACGTCTTTACCAACCTGCCAATAGGGATCCCCCACTTGAGGAAGGTCGGCATCGAAGGCATACAGGTTGTTGTTGGTCGTCGCGACATAGACGACGTTTCGTGGTCCTAAGCCCGGAATTTGCACTCCGTTCTTCACCAGCGGCTGTGCGTAGATATCTCCATCCACGCTGCGTTCGAACAGCTTCCCAAACTGCTGTCCGTTGATGTTCTTTGGAGTCAAGAGAGTTTCGCGGCTGTTGTCGCCCGAGCGCCAGTTATCGTAACGATTTGTCAAAACGTCGACGAGAGGACTTTTGGGGGCCGGGGCCGGCGGCGGACTGGAGAGGAGAAAACCGGCGGCGGCAACAACCATCGCCGCAGAAAAAACACGAATCATCACAATCCTTGCGCGGTGACCGGACACGTGACAATCGCGCGATCGGGGACGAAGGACGCTGCGCAAGGTCTTGGACGGGACATCTGTGGAAATCTCATCGTTGCTTTTGATTCGTGGGACGTGCGGCTAGACACAGAAGTAACGAAAATCATCTCGATACCCACTTTCAAGCTTGCTGCTTTAGCCGCGCGCAGGGCAGGCGCAAACGCACTACCTTCAAAATACCAAAACAGGCGCAGGGACATTTGGCGATTCCGCCATGCGGTACAACGGTGGCTGGATTCAATGCGCGGCCGTCGTTCTCGACTACTGGCTTGGTGGTACGTTGCAATCGCCATCGGTTTCGTTCTTCTCGCGATTGTTCGCGCGATACTTGGCGAAAAGCTTTGGCTGATTGGAATCCGAGTCATTCTTGCGCTCGGTTTTGCGGCGCTCGCCGCAATGGAGTTCCGGGCTCAAAACAAGGGCCGCTAAAGGAAAGGAGAGGAATCGCGCCTTACCGTCGCATTCGCATTCTGTTTCCGGTCAATTTCTCGAAGCGTAGCGATTGGGGCGTTGGCGCGTGCGGAGCACGTTTGGTAGGCTCTTCTCAAGCGTTTTCGGCATCGCCCGTTTCGCAAATCGCCCCGTGATCGGCGTCCAGAACCTGTTGACGGACTGAGGCGTCCGCGCGCCCACGGGAGAAGGATTTCATGAATCTCTCCGTTATTCCAGCCGCGTACCGGCCTCGGACCACGCGGCCCATCGTGATCGTCGGCGCCGGCGGCATCGTGCGCGACGCTCACCTGCCGGCTTACAGGAAGGCGGGGTTTGAGATTGCGGGCATATACGACATCGCCGCCGCCAGAGCCACATCGCTCGCGCGTGAATTCGGCATACAGCGGGCGTTTGCGACACTTCCCGAAGCTCTCGGCGCCGCCCCAGCAGGTTGCATTTTCGACGTTGCAGTCCCGGCCGCCGCACTCCTCGGGCTGATACCCCAATTACCGGACGGGGCGGCGGTGCTGATGCAGAAGCCGATGGGACAAAACCTCCAAGAGGCACAAGCCATTCGCGATCTCTGCCGTTCCAAACAATTGTCGGCGGCTGTCAATTTCCAACTACGATTTGCGCCCGCGACGCTGGCTGCTCGAGACATCATCGACCGGGGGCTTATCGGCGATATTCACGATGTCGAAGTTCGCGTTACTGTTTATACGCCGTGGCATCTCTGGACGTTTCTGGAGAGCGCGCCGCGGGTCGAAGTCCTGTATCATTCGATTCACTACATCGACCTGATACGATCCTTTTTCGGCGATCCGAAAGGCGTATACACAAAAACGGTGAAGCATCCATCAATGCCAAAACTAGCGTCCACCCGGTCCAACATCATCCTGGACTACGGCGATACGCTACGGGCGAATATCACCGCAAATCACGGGCACGAATTCGGCCCGCGCCATCAGGAGAGCTATATCAAATGGGAAGGAACACGAGGAGCCATCAAAACCCGCCTGGGGCTTCTCCTTGACTATCCGAAGGGCCAACCGGACGAATTCGAATACATAACCCTTAAGCCGGACAAGCCGCCTGAGTGGCAACGAGTGGAGATCGCTGGCTCATGGTTTCCAGATGCTTTCACGGGCAGCATGGCTAGTCTGATGTCCTTTCTCGACGGCGCCATCGATTGCTTACCGACCTCGGTGGACGATGCGCTGAAAACCATGGCGGCGGTTGAGGCAGCGTACGAGTCGAGCGCGACCGGGGCCACAGCCATACCTTAAATTCGGCATCGGCCCGCGGCATTGCGCAAAATGGAGACATGGGCGAACTCGACCACATCCGAGAACAGAGCGCCGGCTCGGAATCTTTGCGCCGGAGGCATACCGACCCTGATCTGCCTCCCATTCTCAACGGAAAACCGCTTTTGCCCAATCATTTCGCGCCCGGCTACGTACTGACTACGGACGACATAGACCATTTGCGGGAATTGTTGGACTTTCATTACCAGTGGCTGGCGTTTTACAAAAAGCTCAAGGAAGAGACAGAGCGTCAACTGGACGACCAGTTCTTATACATGCACGAACTGCAGTCCACCGTTCGGGCTCCGGTGACAGGCTACGTTCTGCAGGACGGAAGATCAAAGGGCATTTACGGCGACGGATGGGCCGCGCCGATCGTTGAAGTTCACATCCGTCCGCTGAAGCCCGTCGATAAACTCTTAATCCGAGGCTGGCGGCCACCGGAGACAGACACGGCGCGGTTTGATGCTTTTATTAATGCCGGACACGTTCTTCACGCTTCCGTTGGCGAGGGAACCTTTGCGATTGCAGTTGACTGTCACGAGCCGCTCAAAGAAAGCTTCATTCTGCGGCTTGAATGCGGCCAAGCGCAGTTATCGCCCCAAGCCAACGATTCGAGCGATTCGAGAAGCCTTGCATTTGTGCTAACCGAGATCAGAGCCGAACACTGCGCATCCGCGGAGATGAGCGGCGAGGCTAGAGCCGATGGGTAACTTGTCGATGCACCGGATCGCCCTCTTTGAGCCGAGCCCTCTCGACCTTCAGCCACGGACCAATGCTATTCGTATTCGAGGCGAGGCACAACGGCTGCATGAATCGGATGTGATCGAAGTTGAGGCGCTCGGACTTCCCGTGCTGAACGCGCACTGGCAGGAAACGCGTCTGAATTTCCAGGCATCGGTCCTGGATGCCGACAGCCGGAGTACGCGTTTATTCTCTCTCGATCTGCACGCTTCCTCGCTCCCGAACGGACGGATTCCGATACAAGTGCGCGTGCGTTCTAAAGGAAACATCGCCGGCAAAGTGGAAACCGTTGTCGCGATCGATCACGATCGGGGCTTTCCCACCGATTACGAACGATGGATTGAGGAATTCGAACGGCCCGCGGAAGCACTCTTGCGATTACGGCTGGAGACTATCGAGAATAGGCCCTTACTCGGCATTCTCATGCCTGTTTCCGGGGCTGACGACGAAATACGCCTGGCCCGCGCCATTCGCTCGGTTATGCGGCAAAGCTACTCGGATTGGCGGTTGATCGCAGTCCCCACGGAGACGACCGGCTCCAGAACGTTTGACGTGATCCGGCAATTTACCGAACAGGACAAACGAATACGCGCCGCGGAGCCGCCTCAAGATCCGCGGCAGCCGTGGCGCTATGGAGACCTGGCAGACGCCCTTCAAAGCGAGTACGTTGCAATCCTACGCGCCTCCAACCAGTTGGCCCCCTCCGCGCTGGCGCATATCGCCATACGATTGGAAGAGAATCCGGAAGCTGATTTACTCTATGCCGATGAAGACCACCTGGACGAGAGCGGGAGGCGCCAAAATCCCATCTTTAAACCCGCCTGGTCGCCGGATCTGCTCTTATCGTTTAATTATATCGGCGCTTTTCTCGTGGTGCGAAAATCCCTTTTAAAAGAAGTGGACCCAATCGTCGCCGGGACGGAACCGGCCGCAGCCTATGACCTGGTTCTGAAGAGCAGCGAGCGCGCGAAGCGGATCGAGCACATCCCGAGCATTCTTCTTCACTCAGACGCGCCGCCGGAGGGGCAAACTGGGACGGAGGATCTCGACGAAATACGCGCCGTTCTCCAGTCCCATTGCAACCGCGCCAAGAACGGAGACCGAGTTGAAACGGGGTTACATGAGGGTAGTTGGCGCGTTCGATACAAAATCCCGGGAGAGCCACAGGTCGGTATTATCATTCCGTCCGGTGGCAACACTCATAACCTTCGTAAAAACCTTGATAGCCTCTTCGATTTGACTTCGTATTCGCGTTATGAGGTCGTTGTCGTCGACAACTCCAGCGGCGATGAAATAAGACAACTCGTCTCCTCGTATATCGCGCGCTCCGCGCCGTTGCGCTATATCGATTGGCGCTGCCATCCTTTCAACTTCTCGGAAATCAACAACCTCGCCGCGCGACAGTGCAATTCGCCGTTATTGCTGTTCTTGAATGACGACATGTCGGTCATCGCGCACGATTGGCTCGACGCGATGGTTGAACAGGCGATTCGTCCTGAAGTGGGCGCCGTGGGGGCTAAACTCCTGTATCCCGGCGGCGCGATCCAGCATGCGGGCATCTTTATGGGATTCCGTAAGAACTGCGGACATGCGTTTCGTGGGCTGGCAAGCGATGAACGGCATTATTTCGATCTTCCGGATGTCATTCGTAATGTCGGCGGCGTCACTGGCGCCTGTCTCATGACCAGAGCGGATGTTTTTTGGGAAGCCGGGGGATTCGACCAGGAAAATCTTCCGATCGATTTCAACGATGTCGATCTCTGCATGAAAATTCAAGCCAGAGGATATCGCGTTATCTATACACCGTACGCCGTTCTCCATCATCACGAGTCGGCATCCAAAGGGCAGAGAGAAATCTTTCCCGAAATCGAACGAGTCAACTATATACAGCATAGGTGGCGAGACGAGATCGCGGACGATCGGTACTACAGCCCAAATCTGTCGAGAGATGAGGAAAACTACAGTTTGAAACGGTTAACGCCCACTCAGGTATTGAGGAAAGACCAGTTCGGCATCACGGCTGTGCCCTGGACAGAGCTATTCTTCCTGATTGCCGCGGCCGCTGAGGCGCCGCGCTCCGAAGCGCCCTTATTCAGCATTGTCACGCCTACCTGGAATACTAAACCGTCCTGGTTCGTTGAAGCCGCCCTTTCCGTTTTTCGCCAAACGATGGACAACTGGGAATGGTGCATTGTCGACGATTGTTCGTCGGCAACAGAATTTCAAACACTGTTCCCGGATCTGGAGCGCTCTGGCCGCGTAAAGATTTTAAAATTGGATACACCGCACGGAATCAGCGCGGCAACCAACAAGGGCATCGAAATCGCTTCGGGCCAGTATCTGTGCTTTCTCGATCATGACGATTTGCTAAGTCCCGACGCTCTGAGTTCGCTCGCCGAAGCGTGCCGGCAGGGATACGACGCCGTTTACAGCGATTCCGATAAGACAGACGAAGCGGGCATGAGCTTCGAGCCATTTCACAAGCCGGATTGGTCGCCGGAGTATTTTCGGGGGGTCATGTATATCGGCCATCTGTTGTGCGTTCGCCGCGATTTGACGCTGGAAATCGGCGGCCTCGATTCTCGTTTCGACGGCATTCAGGATTACGAGTTCTTTCTCCGCTACTCGGAACGGACACAACACATACAGCACATACCGAAAATTCTCTATCATTGGCGCGCCATTCCGGGTAGTGTCGCCGCGAGCAGCGAAGCAAAAGGCGATGTAAGCCGTCTGCAGACCGTCGCGGTCCAGGAGCATTTGAATCGTCTGGGATTGCAGGCAGACGCCATACGCGGCCCGTTTCCGCATCGAGTGCAGATCGCTCCCCGCAGCCGCGTGAAATCGCCGATGGTTAGCATCATCATCCCAACTAAAGACAACCCTGGGATGATCGAACAATGCCTTTATACTCTATTTTTGAAAACCACTTACTCGAATTTCGAGGTGATTTGCGTCGATAATGAGACGTCCGATCCGGAGGCCCTCGACGTACTTAGAACGGCGCCCGTGGATCGTGTTATTTTTCCGGGAACATTCAACTTCTCTAAAGCAAATAACTTGGGGGTCAAGCAGGCTCGCGGATCGTATCTGGTCTTCATGAATAACGATATCGAAATAGTGACGCCGGAATGGATCCAGGAGATGCTCTATTATGCCGAACAGCCGGACGCCGGAGCGGTGGGAGCGCTTCTGCTCTACCCGGACGAAACAATTCAACACGCGGGCGTGGTTCTCGGATGCCGCGGGACGGCAGATCACGTTTCGCGCGGCGCATCGCCGTCAACCGACGGCTACGCGGGATCGCTGTCCTCCGCACGGGAAGTTTCCGCTGTTACGGCTGCGTGCCTGATGATCGGGCGCGCATTGTTCGACCAGATTGGCGGCTTCAACGAACACTTTTTCACGGAATACCAGGACGTCGATCTCTGCTTGAAGGCGCTGAACCAGAACAAGCGAAATATTTTCACGCCGCGGGCACGGTTCATCCATCACGAGTCTTCTTCCCGAGGAAAATATTACGACTTTGTCGATCGCAACCTTCTGCTGGATTATTGGGAGCCTGCGATACAGTCCGGCGATCGTTACTATAATCCCAACCTCGATGTTCAGGCGTGCGATTACAGCCTCCGGGCGGTAACGGCAGGTTGACCGCACCTCGACACCCGTGGGGAATTGCGTGGACGCCAAATGGGTTAAGCTTGAGTTAGGATGGAAGCGCTAGGGGAAGAACGGGTGAAGTCAGCTCTATTCGACTTATTCAAGAAGGTTAGCCATCTTTTTCAATGAGCGATCCGGCGATCATACTGAATGGCATTTCCAAATGCTATGACCGGTTTATAACGCCCGCCGACCGCATGGTTCATCTGCTGTTTCCGAAGTGGCGCAATGCGGATAAGTTCTGGGCGCTTCAGGACATCAACCTGGAAGTTCCTGTCGGGCAGACGGTCGGAATTATCGGGCGCAATGGATCCGGCAAAAGCACTCTTCTGCAGATTGTCGCGGGCACAATGGCTCCCACTTGCGGCCAATTGAGCGTGAACGGCAGGGTTTCGGCCCTGCTCGAACTGGGCAGCGGCTTTAACCCTGAATTCACGGGGCGTCAAAACGTGTTCTTCAACGGGCGCCTGTTGGGGCTCACGTTTGAAGAGGTGCAGCAGCGGTTCGATGAGATTGCCGGCTTTGCCGACATCGGGGATTTCCTCGAGTATCCGGTGAAGACTTATTCGAGCGGCATGAGTGTCCGCCTCGCTTTTTCCGTCGCGATCAGCGTGAATCCGAAGATTCTGATTGTCGACGAGGCGCTCGCTGTCGGAGACGCTCGCTTTCAGCAGAAATGCATGGCCAGAATCAAGCGCCTGCGCGACAGTGGCGTATCGATTTTGTTTGTCAGTCACGATTCCGACGCTATTAAGCGGCTATGCGACTACGGCGTGGTGCTCGAAAAGGGCCGCGTCGTGAACCGCGGCAATCCCGTTCACATGGCGAACTGGTATCTTTCGCTCATCACGGCCAATTTCGATCTGGAAAAGCAGAAAGAAATGGAAATGGCCGGCCTGGAGCGCGATACCGACTACGGCGAACTCGAACAGGATGCGCTCTCGCCTGACGACGCTTCGGATTTCGACGATGCCGAATTTGACGACGAAGATGCCGCGAGCGCGGCGGTGCAATTCGAAATCCGCGATTCCGAAAACGAGTTCAGATATCTACGGCATGGCGACGGCTCCGCCCGTATTGTCAAAGTGGTTTTCAGAAATAGCCATGGACAAGCTACCGACCACGTCCTCCTCGGCGAAACCGTATCGCTCGACGTCGTGATTGAATTTTTAGCGGATGTCGAGACTCACATCGTGGGGTTCTATCTCCGCGACCGCCTGGGCACGGACATCATCGGCCTGAATACATACCAGGAGAAACTCAGTGTGCCGCAGGTTAAGGCCGGCGAGCGCTTCCTGTATCGCTTCTCGTTCCGGCTGGACGTGCGAGCCGGAGTTTACGGCATAACGACAGGAGTAGCTTACAGCCAATTCGAAACGCGCTATATGGATTGGATTGAGAATGTAGGGGTACTCCGGATTTCGGACCCCGATCCCGCGCGCATGGTGTTTGGCGCATATCTTCCCGCGGTTCGCAAGGCGTCTTTCAAGCGCCTTGGCGCCGTCGCGGAGGCAGATTCTTTACAAATAACCCGCTAGAACTCAAGCGCCAGTGGCATGTGTCCCGTCGTTCCAAGGCCGCGCCGGGATACCCGCTCGGCGAAGGTGGTCGCGGCGCGTACCGGAACGGAACCGCGCGCGTCAGCAAGCGGAGGAATCGTCTGTCGCGATCAGAGACTCGCGCACCGTGGACCTACTGAATCTGGTTTTGCGCTTGTGACTTAAGCATTAGAAAGGAAGCGCTTCCGGGATTGCCTTTAAGGAATTGATCGCAGATTCGGAGGCACTCCCGGCGATCGCCTTTCGTAAATGCCCAACGCGCTGCCTGAAGCGCAAGAATCTGCTCCACAATCGCCCGCGCGAGGCGGCTGACTTCGGCCGTCGGTTGCTCTCGTCCCGCAAGAGCCCGGCATCGTTTCATGTAGTCATCGAGATAAGACGTATTTGCCGGGTTGTCCGTCAGAGCCTGTAATTCCCTCAGCCGCTCCACGACATTTTCCGGTTCACGCGCCGTGGTGATAGCGGCGGACTCGGACACTATCTGCGCCGCGCCTTCAATGTGGGCGCCCGAAGCGGCCGGGGCAGCCTGATGCTGCACACTGGCCGCTGCGGGCGAGCGGTGTTCCTCGGCGCGCATGACCCCGATCGTGTCACGTATGCGGGCAGGCGGCTGCCATTCCTGGCGGATGGATGCGGCTTGTTTCACAAGCGTTTCCGCGGCGCGCCAGTCCGTGTGCAGTATGCGCTCCGCCTGCTGGTTCAGTTCGTCGAAAATAAACCGCTCAAGCAAGGTATTCCCGCGAGCGGACTCCAACGCTTGCTGCAAGATCTGGCTGCACTCCGATAGCCGGTTCGATTGAAACAGGCGGTGAGCGGTTGAGAGTTTGGCTTCGACCTCCCGCCGCTTACAAATCTCCGTCAAGCGGCTCATCTCCTCGGCAAGCATCGGAAAGCCAGGGTTGATCGATTCAAGCTGACGCCATTTTTCGAGCGCCTTTGCGTATTCTCCACTCTTCTCGTGCTTTCGAGCAAGTTCCAGCACGGCATCGGCAGCTTTCTGCTTTGCCTGAATTTGCGCCAGCAGGTTAAGAAAGGCGTCCTGGTCCGGGTGCTCCTTCAAAGCTTCTGCCACTGTGGCGGCCTGCCTGCCCAAGTCGGGCTCCGTCAATAGCCGCGCCTCAAGGTCCTCCACTTGGCGATCCACGTTCTCTCGCTGGATACTTTCGATCTCCTGTCGTAGCGAACGCACGAGCGGCTCGTCGGGGTAGCGGGCGCATTGGCGCTCATACAATGAGAGGGCGGCCGACAGGTTGCCCACCCTCAGCTTTCGGCGGGCCTCCGCCAAATCCGTTTGCAGAGCTTTTCGCTCTTCGCGCACCTTACGCTCGATTTCCTTGTGCTCGGGACACCAGTCCCGCCGGCCGGCTGCACGGCGTATCGATTCCGCTTCCTGCTCGAATCGTTCGATCGCCAGACTCAGATTGCCGGCGGCCCAGGCAGTTCGCGCAGCTTGGAATAGGCTTTCCTGTTCCCGGCGGCTCCTGATGACGTCCTGTTGCTTCAACTCGATATTCTTCAGAAGATCTTTCGCCCGTGCGTCGTCCGGTTTCAGATTCAACGCATCCTGCGCCACCTGGCGAGCGCTCGTAAGCGCCATATGCTCGAGATGCTCGGCCGCAACGCGGAGCAGCTCGGATATTTTCTGCTCCGTCAGCGCATCCTCAATTCGCTGCTTGAGTTCAAGAGCCGGCGGATGCTCCGGCATGAGTTCGAGAATGTCTTGAATCTTCCGAAGCGCCAGTGAGTACTCCTCTTCATCGACACAGCGCTTTGCATTTTCGAGCAAGCGGTTGGTCGATTGTTCCCGGATCGCCTGAATTACGTCTTGTCTAAGCTTGAGAACCTGCTCGTTGACGTATCCTTCGGATTCGAGTTCATTCAGTATTTCGGATGCAAATTGAAAATCACGTTCTTTAAAGCTGCGCTCGGCGAATTCGAATCTCGTTCTGACGGTTGCCGCGGGCGCCGGACGCAGCGGCTCGTTATGCCATGCCTTCTGTAGTGAATTCGCGAACTCGCTGGCCGATGAGAAGCGAGCGGATGGATCTTTCGCCATGGCTTTGGCGACCACAAGCGCGACGGCTCGTGGAACGCCGGCGTGCAGGTCGGAAGCAAGCTGCGGATTCTCCTGCATCACGGCCTTGACAACGTCCTCTTCCCGCGTCCGCCAGAACGGCTGCACGGCCGTTAACGATTCGTAACAGACCACGCCGAGCGAGAAAATGTCGCTGCGGCTATTGAGAGGCTTCATGCCGATTTGCTCGGGCGCCATGTACTGCAGCGTCCCCTTCATACCCGTGGATTGGTTGCCCGTGAAATGCGCGACTCCGAAGTCGATGATCTGAACGGAATCGTCGTTCATCACGAAAATGTTGCTTGGTTTAATGTCGCGGTGCAATAATCCGTGATCATGAGCGCATTGCAGGCCCCGTGACGCCTGGCAGATGATGTCGATGCATCGAGGCAGCGGCAGCGGCTCTCGGTGAGGATAGATGAGATCGTGGAGGGTTCTTCCCGTCAGCAGCGGCATGACGAAATAGGGCCGCGCCACACCCTCGTCTTCAAACGTACCCATGTCGAAAATATCGACGACATTGGAATGGGCCAGCGTTGCGAGCGCACTGCATTCCCGGTAGAACAGATCGATTAATAGCTGCGTGTTCACGTCGCGCAGCATTTTGATGGCTACTTCACGGCGGAAAACGGTATCGAACGCCCGATAGACAGTGCCCATTCCACCGCGACCGAGCACGGTTCGCAACTCGTATCGATCCTTGATCTTGGCGGGCGTGGACATAGCCGACCTTCAACCGGGTAAACACCCTTATCGTTAGCGCTCCGGCGCAACCTGAGCCGCACCTGGCTACGCGTTCATGTTCGCTGCATAGAAGGATTTGATTATACGTCCTTTCGGAATCGATAGGCTAAACCTTCAGGAACCGTTTGCCGCCGTCATTCTGGACGTAATGCTTCCGGGACTCGATGGCTTTAAAGCTTTGCGCGAGTTGCGCGCCCGCTCGCGCATTCCCGTACTGATGTTGACTGGCCGCGGTGAAGAGCCGGACCGCATTGTCGGTCTGGAGCTCGGAGCGGACGACTATCTGCCCAAGACCTTTTCAACTCGCGAACTGCTTGCCCGGCTACGATCGGTAATACGCCGATCGGTACAGACCAATTCTCAAACATCGCCGGAAACAAGGCGAGTCGTTGTCGGCGAGCTTCAATTGGATTGTAATGCGCGTGTCGCGTTTATGGGCACGGAGCCGTTACAGCCAACCGCAACGGAATTGATCTGCTGCTTTCGCTCGCAAAATCGCGTGGCCGTATCAAGAGTCGCGAGCAATTGCTGCTCGATGTGGCGGACCGGAATTTCGATGTGTTCGATCGTTCCGTGGATGTGCACATCTCCTCGTTGCGCAAGAAGCTGAGAGACGATCCGAAGGAACCAAAATTTATTGTCACTGTCCGTAGCGGGCTATATGATGCGCAAACCTGGAACGGAATCCCCGGTATGAGAGCGCGCGCTTCGTTGTCGGCCAAGATTTTGATTCTGGCTTTCCTCAACTTCTTTCCGCTGCTCGCCGCTTTGGCAATTTTTGCCAAAGCTGAGTTTCGGCTCAACCTGGGATCTGTCGTCTTTGCCCCTGTGCAAGATCGGATTTTGTCCGTTTCGCGGCTCATCGCATTGGACCTTCCCGAGCACCAGCCTGACGCCTGGACTGGGGTGCTCGCGCGGTATGCCTCCATTTATCCCGCACAATTCTTTCTTTTCAATAATTCAGGAGAACGTATGGCCGGGAAGGCAACCAGCTTGCCCTCCCCTCTGGCGGACTGGATTAAGGAAGATCACGGCCCTTTCGACGATGCGGCCTCCGGACACGCGAAAGCACAAGCGGCCAGGAGTAAGGAAGGACCGCATGGCCCCTTTTACCTGATCAGAACTCGAAATCCGACGATGTATTGGGCCGGCGCGCGCATACCCGTTCGAAACTCGTCGTTACGGCATCCGTTACACGGGACGCTGGTCTGGATGTTTCCCTCCCTCTGGAGCAATCCGTTCTTCTTCGACTTCAAGCCATACGCCGGGCTAATCCTCGCCGTAGTGCTCCTATCGGTTGCTTGTTGGCTTCCTTTTATTCGTGGGTTGACTCGATCGATTCGGCAATTGGCGCGAGCCACTGGCGAGATTGCGGAAGGACGATTCGATATAGAGATCCCTAATAGGCGAGGCGACGAGCTCGGGAAATTGAGCGAGTCCATTCATCGCATGGCCGGGAGGCTTGCC
>Ga0134128_10004445_pt1 | contig 17160 bp, 16 predicted proteins | sample KB31754_FD_96462 | JGI IMG/M metagenome (GOLD analysis project Ga0134128, IMG submission 96462) | Terrestrial soil microbial communities with excess Nitrogen fertilizer from Kellogg Biological Station, Michigan, USA - KB3-175-4 | ecosystem: Environmental > Terrestrial > Soil > Unclassified ... | reverse complement strand
GTGCGCCTGGCGGCACGCCGGCTTTCCCGCCCCGCAGGGGCCGTCGCGGCGCGTCCAGACCTATGCCGGTACCGACCGGCAGGTTCGTGGTCGCTTGCTAGATGTGTTGCGCGCCAAGGATTCCCCGGCCACGAGGGCTGAACTGGATGTGGCGTGGCTGACAGACACCGCGCAGCGGGACCGGGCGCTATATTCGCTGCTCGCCGACGGCCTGGTGACGCAGGCGCGCGATGGCCGGTTCGCGTTGGCCGGCGAGGAGTAGCGGCGGCGCTCAAAGGTCATTGCCGGCGTAGGACTGGTTGAAACTTTTGTTCGCCAACGGGAAGTCGGGGACGATGGTGTCGGCCATCGCGACTGGCAACGCGGGCCAATTGAACCACGACGGGTCAACGATTTTCGCCCGCGTGATGCGGTTGGCGGCGTCGGTTTCCACCCGGTGAACGATGGTGCCGCGCCAGCCCTCGACGATGCCGACCCCGCTGTGGGTCTGGCGCGGCGTTGGCATGGTCACCTCGTATTCGTTTGGGCCGGAGTGTGATTCGATCAAGTGACACGCAATGTCGGTGGACGCGGCGTATTCCTGTTGCCGCACCGTGTAGCGTGCCAGCACGTCACCCGCGTCGGACCCGGCCGCAACGACGGGTAGCGCCGTGCTGGGGTGCTCGAGCCGGGCGTCGGTATGCACTCCGCTCGCCCGCGCAACATAGCCGAGACAGCCGAGGGCGTGAGCGTCCTCGCGGGACAGCACAGCGGTGCCGGAAAACCTGTCGTATACCACGGAGTTACGCAGGGTCAGTTCGGCCACCTCAGCGACGTCGGCTGCAATAGCTCGCAACAGGCCGGCATCGGGCAGCGCTTTCACCGCGACCGCACCAGGGCGGACAGCGCCGCGCAGCAGCCGATGTCCGGTAACCGATGCGTTGAGCCGCAGCAGTTGTTCGCGAATGCGTTGAGCATGCACGTTGGCCAGCCCGAATCCGACGTCGTTGGCGAGTGCGCCCAGGTCGGTGACGTGGTTGTAGAGACGTTCCAGCTCGACGAGCAGAGCCCGCAGCCGGTGCGCCCCGTCGGGAACTTCCACGCCGAGCGCGTCTTCGATCGCAAGGCTGTGGGCGAGTGCGTGGGCGGCGGAGGTATCACCGCTGACGCGTTCGGCCAGCTCGACCGCGCCGTCGGCCGGGCGGCCCTCGAACAGCTTTTCCAGGCCCCGGTGCACGAACCAAAGCCGGGCCTTGAGGCGCACCACGGTTTCGCCGGCGACCGAGAAGCGGAAATGGCCAGGCTCGATCACCCCCGCGTGCACCGGCCCCACCGGGATTTCATAGATCCCCGGCCCCTCGACGGTGACGAACGGAAAATGGCCGGCACCTCCGAATTCCGGAGGCGGTGCGACGGCCCCGCGCATGGGGTACCAATGCTCGGGCCAGTGCGCATGCCGCACCAGCCGCCGCAACTTGGGACGTCCGACGGGGCGAATCCCGTACAAATCCGCCATCTCGCGCTCGAATCGGCCGGCCGGGAACGACAGGTTCGCCAGCGAGCGCACCGCCGGGTCACGATTCGGCACAACGCATTCCAGTTCGATGCGACGATCCGGCGCACCGGCAAGAAACAGGTAGACGATGCGGAGAACGCTGTGGTCGTCATGTGCGGCCATCAGACCCAGTCGAAATCCGTTGTCCAACAGCCGTCTTGACACACTGGCTAACTCATCCTGCGACACCTTGTGCCGGGCGAAGTCACGGCTCACGGCGATGCCCCGACGATCCGCGCTGCGGCGGTGAACAGCCCCACGAGCGGGCCGGCGGTTACCCCGAGGGCTATCGATGCCGCGACACCGAGAAGCAATGCCGCGGCGATCGTTTCCGGCACAACGATTTTCGGCGCTATCTCCGATGCATCGGTCACGCTGCCGAGCAGGATGCGGCCCGAGTTGCGCGCCAGCGCGGCAAAGCCGATCGCAATCGCGAGCATGCCCGCACCCAGAACCCAGGTGAGCCGAGCATCGGCGAGCGATCGGGCGATAGACAGCTCGCTGGCGAACATCGCGAACGGTGGCAACCCGAGCAACACGATTACCCCGACGGCGATGGACAAACCTAGTACGCGGGAGCGCCGCAGCACGGCGGTGATGTCGGCGATGGCGGTGGAATTGTGCGCCGCTTGCAACTGACCGCTGGCCAAAAACAACACCGTCTTCCCGATCCCGTGCGCGAGCACGTGCAGCAGCAGTGCGGCGATCGCCAGCGTGGTGCCGGCGGCCGCGGCGATCGCGATCAGGCCCATGTTCTCCATCGAGGAGTAGGCGAGCATGCGTTTGATGTCGGGTGTCACGGTCAGCATCAGGGCAGCGATGACCAGCGTCGCCAGTCCGATCACCAGTAGGCCCGACCGCATGAAGGTAGTCCCGGTTGCCGTGTCGATGATCGGTTTGATGCGTACCAGTACGGAGATGGCAACCGACAGCAGCACCCCGCTCATCAGCGCCGACACGGGCGCCGGGGCCTGGCTGTGCGCGTCGGCCAGCCAGGTGTGGAACGGGAAAAGCCCGGCCTTGGCACCATATCCGATCAGTAGTAACCCGCTGGCCAGTCGCGCGGTGCCGGAATCGAGCTTGGCCGCGTGCGCAGTCAACACGTCGAGGTTCAGTGCCGCCGCGGCAGGCGCGCCGGCATGCTCGGCGGCGTAATACAGCAGCACGGTCCCCAGAAAAGCGATCGCGATGCCCACCGAGCAGATGACGACGTACTTCCAGGTCGCTTCGAGTGCTGTACGGGTGCGGCGATGCCCGACCAGAAAGGCGGTGATCACCGTCGTGGCTTCAATTGCGACCCAGATGACCCCAATGTTGTTGGCGCCCACCGCAACGACCATCGCCGCCAGAAACGCCGCGGTCAATACGCCGTAGGTGCGCGCACCGCGCGCGTCGGTGTGGCCCTGAGCGAGTTCGGTGTCGACATAGCCAATGCTGGCCCACGTCGCCAGTGTGGCAACGGTTCCGATGACGATCAGCATGGTGACGCTCAGCGCGTCCACCCGCAGCAAGCCGCCCAGGACGAGCCGGGTCCCGGATCCGACACCACAACCCAACGCCACCCCACACGCCAACACCGTTGCTGCCGAGAGCACGATCAGGGTCGCGGTCACCCGACGCCACCCGCCGATCAAGGTCGCGATCGACGCGGCGATCGGAGAGAGCATCGCGGCGAGAAGTAAACCGGTCATCAGTCGTGCAACTCCTGCAAAGCGTCGAGGTCGGCACCGCCGAAGGCACCGGTCAGGCGCCCGGTCAACACGCCGATCACGAGGACCGCGAAAAGGATGTCCAGGGAGGCGCCGAGTTCGACGATGAGCGGCACGCCCGCAGTGAGCAAGAACGCGGTGGCGGCAATTCCGTTGTCCAGCATGAGGAATCCGGCGGCCTGCGACACCGCATGCCGCCGCGTGACCATGACGAGCAGCGCGACCAGCACCGCCGCCGAAGCGGCCGGGACCGCGGCGGTGGTGGCCCCCGGCCGCAGGTTCACCAGGGAGCCCGTGGCGGCGAACGCCACCAGCGTCAGGGCGGCGGCGATCAGCAGCGATGTCGCGGTGTTGACCAACGGCGTGGCCTCGCGGTGACGATCCGGCGTCGCGCCGGCTGCCCGAGCCAGCAGCCGCGGCAGTATCACCGCCCGTAACGCGAACACCGCCAGGCCGACGGCGACAAGTGCGGCATCGCGGGCGTACGCACCGCGCAGGATGGGGATTGCCGACAGAGCGACGCCCTGCCACGCCAGCAGGTGCACGATGGCGCCCAGATCGCGGCGCCACACGACCAACACGGCGACCAAGATCATCCCTCCGGCCGCGAAGTCGACGAGCACCGCAAACGTGTTGGACGTCATGCCGGCACCCCGAAGAAGTTGGCGGCGATCACCGCGAGCAACGCCAACACGAATGACCCGGCCAGCAATTCCGGCACCCGGAAGAGCCGAAGCTTGGCCATGAACAGCTCGACGGTGGCCAGGACTCCTGCCAGGACGGCGACCTTCGCGGCCACCGCCACCAAGCCCATGACAATCTCGATCGCGCCGGACCCGCCGCCTGCAATACCCCACGGCGCGAACAGGTTAGCCAACAACGCCAGCAGCACGGTCAGGCGCATGCCGGCCGCCCACTCGACCACAGCGAGGCGGGGACCGGCGTACTCCAGGATCATCGCCTCGTGGACCATTGTCAGCTCGAGGTGGGTCGCCGGGTTATCCACCGGAAGGCGCCCGGTCTCGGCGACGATCACGATCACCAGGGCGACGAAGGCCAGGACTGCGGCCAGCGACACCGCCTGATCGGGATGGGCGATGGTATGTGCAACCAGCGCACCGAGATTGGCCGATCCGGCCGGCATGGAGAGCGCGAAGACCGCGAGCAAGATGGTGGGCTCGACCAACGCGGCGATGGTGATCTCGCGGCTGGCCCCCATGCCGCCGAACGAGGTGCCGGTGTCGATTCCGGCCAGGGTCAACGCCACGGTGCCCAAGAACAGCAGGCCGACGACGGCAACCATGTCCGCGCTGGTGTCCAGTGGCGATCCGATCGCGACGAGCGGCGCGATCGCGGCGACCAGCAGCGTCGACGCGGCGACCATGACGGGGGCGGCCGCGAACACCATCGTCGTTCCGAGCGGTTTGATCTGTTGCTTACCAAGTTGTTTCACGATGTCACGCCACGGCTGCAGGATGCCCGCACCGACGCGTCCCTCCCAGCGGGCCCGCACCTGCCGGGTCAAGCCCACCACGAGCGGTGAACCGGCGACCACGGCGCCGAGCTGCACCGCACCCGCGGCATAGGACAACCCGTTCATCGAGCGACCACCAGCACCGTCAGGACGCCGAGCGCACCGTAAGCCAGGTACAGGTGGACACTGCCGGTGTGGGCGCGCCGCACCATGGCCGCGGCCGTCGCCACCATCTGCAGCACCGGTGAATAGAAGCGTTCCTCTATCGCATCGGCGATGCGGGTGCGATAGACGATCTTCTCGGCGAAATATCTCGACTCGGCGGCGTGCGTGATCTCGATATCGGTGTCGGGTCGCAACACGTCGTCGAAGACTCGCTGCAACGGTTCGGCGAAAGAGGTTGCGGTGTATTGCATGCGAGCGGTGAGATCGTCCGCGCCACAAGCCCATAGCGGCAAGTCAGCGGGTTCGGGCCGAATCCGCCTACGCCATTGCGCGAGCGCGGCCACGGTCAGCGCGGCCACGCCCAAGGCGGCGGCGATGATCCCGGGCGCTACCGACCCCTGCAGACCGGGCAGCCGTATCAGGGTGCCGAAATCGGTGAACTGCGCCGCCCGCGCCGCGGGTAGCGCGGCGAGCGCCCGGCGCAGAGCGGGCGCGATAACCGAGGGCACCAGCGCGAGGACCACACAGGCGGCCGCCGCGAAGACCATACCGGCCACCATGCTGGGCGCCGCTTCACGCGCCCGGGCGGCCTGGTCGCTGCGCGGCCGTGCCAAGAATCCGATCCCGAACGCCTTGACCATCGCCGCCACGCCCAGACCGGTGGTGAGTGCGACGGCACCCACGGCCAGCGGCGTGGTCAAAGCCAGGAGGGTGGCATGGCCGGAAGCCGTGTGGATCAGCGACTGCACCAGCAACCACTCGCTGAGGAACCCCGCCCCGAGCGGCAGCCCACACGCCCCGAGCGCGGCCACCCCGAACAGGATGGTGGTCGCGGGCATTCGGCGGGCCAAACCACCCAACCGATCGAGGTCACGCAGCCCCGTCGCGGCCAGCACCGACCCCGCCGCGAGAAATCCGAGACTCTTGAACGCCGCGTGCGCTATCAGGTGCAGCATGGCCGCGGCCGAGGCGATCATGGCGGGCCCGGCGGCGCCGGACGCCGCGAACAGGGTCGCGGCTCCCAACGCGAGTGTGATCAGCCCGAGATTCTCGGTTGTCGAATACGCCAGTAGCCGTTTGAGATCCGTGGCCACCGAAGCCTGCACCACGCCGTAGAGCGCGGAGACCGCACCGATGGCCATCAGGGTGAGTCCCCACCAGCGTGGCCCCGGCCCGAGCAGCTGCAGATCGATCCGGCAGATGCCGTACACCCCGAGGTTGACCATCGCCGCGCTCATCAGCGCCGACACCGGGCTGGGCGCTTCCGGGTGAGCGCGCGGCAACCACGCGTGCAACGGCACCAGACCGGCCTTCGACCCGAAACCGGCGACTGTCAAAACAAAGACCGCGGTGCAGGTGCCCGGCGAGATCCGGTGCAAATCGGCGAACCGGTCCGCGCCGCCGGCGGCTGCCAGCACCACCAAGCCGACCAGGATCGACACGAATCCCAACTGGGTCATCACGGCGTACACCAGCGCGGCGGAGCGAACCTCCGAACGGGTGTGCTCAGCCAGCACCAGTACCAATGACGCGACCGCCATCAATTCCCACGCGAGCAAAAACGTGGTCGCCGACCCCGCGGCGGGCACCAGCAGCATCGCCGCGACGAATACCGGCAACGCGGCTAGCGTGACCCGGCTCAGATGCCCGTGCCGGGCATACCCGATCACGTAAACACCGACCGCGACCGCGACCGCCCCCGCGATCGACATGAAGAACCCGCCCAGCGGATCCAGATCCAGCTGCACCCCGGACAGCGGAAGCAACCAGCCGATGTGGACCGCACGAACCGTGCCGAACATTCCCAGCAGGCCCATCCATACGCCCCCGGCACCGAGCAGCGATGTCAGAACACCCGCCAGCGCGGGTCCGAAGTCGTTGCGGCGCACCAGCTCCGGCCCGGTCGCCTCGCTGGTCGGCAGTCCTGTGGTCACTTGCCGGTCACCGACCTGAGCGCGGCGACGATCTGGCTCGGGGTCGGTGGACATCCCGGGATCTCCACGTCGACGGGCACCACGTCGGCCACCGCCCCGACGACGCCATAAGCGTCTTTGAAGACGCCCCGGTTCAGGGCACAGTCGCCACAGGCAATCACCCGACGGGGGCGTGGGGTGGCGGCGACCGTGGTCCGTAGTGGTCCGGCCATGTTGCGTGTCACGACGCCGGTCACCAGCAGCGCATCCGCGTGGCGGGGCGAGGCCACCAGGCGCGCCCCGAACCGCTCGACGTCGTACACCGGTCCGAACGCGCCGGAGATCTCCACTTCGCACCCGTTGCACGAACCCGCGTCGACATGCCGGACCTGAACCGAACCACGCACTTCGGCAATCGGTTTCATCGACTTGTCCGGTGCGGGTGCGGCGGGTTCGGTGATCCGGCCCACCCGCAGGGCCTTGCCGATCCAGCCCACTGACCTGCTCCGCCTTACTCCGCGCCACCGGCGCGCAGGTCCTCCAACACCGCGACGCGATCGCTGAGCACCCCGCTGAGAACCTTGCGCGCCACCAGCAGCAGCTCGGCAATGTCCGGCGAGGCGATCGAGTAGATCACGGTGTTGCCGTCCCTGAGCGCGTCAACCACGCCGGCCCGGCGCAGCACGCCCAGCTGCTGCGACAGATTCGACGATTCCAGGCCGACCTCGGGCAACAGCTCGCCTACCGACTTGTCGCCCGCCGCCAGCAGCTCGAGAATCCTGATCCGCGCCGGGTGCCCCAACGTCTTGAAGAACTCGGCCTTGAGCTTGTACAACGGCTCCGACACAACACCGATCTCCTGACAATTACACGATTTCTTGATTCGAACAATTGAAGAAATTATCAGATGTTGTTGCGATTTTCATCTCGGGTGCCGAGGTTCCAGCTGTGATCAGCGTCGCGGGTCCGGCGCGGCCAGGAAAGACCCCACCGCTTCGCGGTATTCCTCGGCCGCTTCGTCGTGGATCAGGTGACCGGCTTGCGGAACCCGCAAATACCTGGCCGCGGTGCCGGTTTCGGCCATCTCTTGCATCTGCCCCGGGGGCGTGACCGAGTTGCCTGCCTCGATGAGCAGCGCCGGGACGCGCACCGCCCGCCACTGCGCCCAGTAGTCCCGGGTGCCCCATTCCGCGGCGATCTCGATCCATCGCGAGGTGTGTCCGTGCAGTCGCCAACCGGTTTCGGTGCGGTCGAACGCCTCCAGGAAATACCGCCCGGCGACGGGCCCGAACTCGGCGAATACCTGCTCGGCGGAATGGAATTCGACCGGAAGCGCATGCAGCCACGGCTCCCACGGCCCGGTGCTGCGGCCGCGGAAATCCGGCGCCATGTCCTCGATCACCAGGGCGGAAACCAGTTCGGGGCGCTCGGCGGCCAGGCACCACGCGTGCAGGGCTCCCATCGAATGCCCGACGATCCTGGCCTGCGCGCCAAGCGCGCTCACCGCGTCTCCCAGGTCGGCCACGAACCGTTCGGTGCTGATCGGGTGCGGATCGTCGACGTCGCGGCCCCGGTGCCATAACGCGTCGTAGCTGTAGATGGTGCCCAGGCGGGTCAGCCACGGCAGCTGACGCGTCCACGTGGTTCCCCGCCCCATCAGCCCGTGCACCAGCACCAATGGCTCGCCGCGTCCCCCGTGACGAGTCAATAGATCGCTGGGCATGTCACCATCTTGCGTGGACCGCCCTCGTTGAACGGTGCGGGGGGCGGGTAGCCTTGCGGCATGCCGCCAGTGGTGAAGATCAACGCAATCGAAGTTCCCGCCGACGCGGGCCCCGAACTGGAGAAGCGGTTCGCCCACCGCGCGCATGCGGTGGAGAATCAGCCCGGCTTCCTCGGCTTCCAGTTGCTACGTCCGGTCCAGGGCGAGGACCGCTACTTCGTGGTGACGCACTGGGAGTCCGACGAGGCTTTCCAGGCGTGGGCCAAGGGTCCCGCCATCGAAGCCCACGCCGGCCATCGGGCCAACCCGGTGGCGACCGGGGCGTCGCTGCTGGAATTCGAGGTTGTGCTGGACGTTGCCGCAAACAAGCAGGCTGGTTAGCGGGCGGTCGGCCTGGCGCCGCGCACTGGCGCTGAGCGCCGCCACCGCACTGGTAGTGACATCGGCGCCCGGTTGCGCCTCCTCTCCCTCGCCGCAGGCGAACGCGGCAAACCCGGGACGGCAGATCGACACCCGGACCCCGCCCGGCGTTCGGGCCCAGCAGACGTTGGACATGCTCAACTCGGACTGGCCCATCGGACCGGTCGGAGTTCGCACGCTGGCCGCGCCCGACGAGGTCGAGTCGGTGGAAACCACCATGGAGGCGCTGTGGTGGGATCGTCCGTTCACCCTTGACGGCGTCGACATCGGCGCGAGCGTCGCCACACTGCACCTGACGTCCTCCTACGGTGCCCGGCAAGACATCCGGATCCACACCGACGACGGCGGGTGGGTGGACCGGTTCGACCTGGACACCCGGGCGCCGACGGTCAAGTCGTGGCACGACATCGACGCGGTGTTGAGCAAGACCGGCGCCCGTTACTCCTACCAGGTCGCCAAGGTCGACCCGTCCGTTCAAGCCCACTGCAACCCGGTAGCGGGCACCAACACCCGCGAATCGCTGCCCCTGGCATCGATTTTCAAGCTGTACGTGTTGCACGCTCTGGCCGGTGCCATCAAAAACGGAACGGTGTCCTGGGACGACCAGCTGACCGTCACGGACAAGAGCCGTGCCGTCGGGTCGTCGGGTTTGGCGCTGCCCGCCGGTGCCCACGTCTCGGTTCGCACGGCCGCCGAGAAGATGATCGCCACCAGCGACAACATGGCAACAGACCTGCTGATCGGAAAGATGGGCACGCACGCCATCTCCGAAGCGCTCGCCACGGCCGGCCATCACGACCCCGCCAGCATGACTCCCTTCCCCACCATGTACGAGCTGTTCTCCGTCGGCTGGGGCAGACCCGACCTGCGCGGCCAATGGGAGCACGGATCCCCGCAAGTCCGAGCCCAGCTGCTGGAGCAAGCGAATTCCACACCGTATGACCCGGATCCAACGCGCGCTCACTCGCCGGCATCCTCTTACGGCGCGGAGTGGTACGGCAACGCCGAGGACATCTGCCGAGTCCATGCGACGCTGCAGGACGACGCCGTCGGCGCGGCCGCGCCGGTGCGAGATATCCTCTCCGCGGTCTCGGGTATCCAGCTGGACCGCAACGTGTGGCCCTACATCGGCGCGAAAGCCGGTGGCCTGCCGGGTGATTTGACGTTCAGCTGGTACGCCGTCGACAAGACGCGGCAGCCGTGGGTGGTCAGCTTTCAGCTGAACTGGCCGCGCGATCATGGGCCGACCGTGACCGGCTGGATGCTGCAGGTCGCGAAACAGGCCTTCGGCCTGATCGCGCCGCGCTGAGGGTCACAGCCGCAGCGTCCAGTGCCCGGCGCGGAAATGCATGATGACGCGGCCGGCCGGTGCGACGTCGATGCGCCAGAACGAGGCCCGGGGGATATCCAGCGCCGCCAGGATCGCCGCCCGGACCACCGCAGGGTGTGTCACCGCCACCGCGGGTAATGCCTTGTCGGTCAACGACTTCAGCCATCCGGCCACCCGATCGACGAGGTCGACTATCGACTCACCGCCGTGTGAAGCCCGGGCGGGCTCGGTCAGCCACGTCTCGAGATCCGCGGGAGGCAAGGCCGCGAGCGCCTCGCCGCGCCACCGCCCGCAGTCGAGGTCGGCCAACCGCGGCTCCGTGACGGTTTGCAGGCCCAGCAATGTCGCCGTCTCCCGGGCGCGCTGTTCTGGCCCGGCGAAATGGCGCCCCCCACCGGCGATTTCGTCGGCCAGGGCGCCAACCTGCCGACGCCCGACATCGTTGAGCGGCTCGTCGGCGGGAAAACGCCCGGCCGCCATCGCATCGGTCATCGCGTGCGATACGAGGGTCAGCCGGACGACCTCCGTCACGCCGCGGTGCTCGAGGCGCGCTCAGTCAGCAGCCGGGACGACACCACCGAGAAGACCAGGCCGATGCTCGCCCACAGCACGAGCTGGGTAGCCAGCGACACCAGCCTGAATTCGTAGAGGACGTCCGCGGGGAATCCCGGGTAGACGATGGCGCCCGCGGCATCGCGCAGCGGTTCCGGTGTCTCGTCCACGCTCGGCAACAGCACCGCCACCACGACGATCGCCACCAGATAGGAACCGGCCGCCAGCAGCCTCGCGTTCCACGCGCCGAACCGGGCGGCGAGCCGCCGCACCAGCCATACCGCGCCGATCGCCAACACCACCGAGGATGCCACCATCACCAGGTACCAGCCGGTGCGCGCGCCGATCGTGTCGGACTGACCGACCGCCGGCGGATTCGGCGGATACTTCAAAAATGGCACCACGTACACCGCCCCAAACGCGCCGGCCGCCAGGCGCAACGAAAGCGCCTGCGGCTGCGCCTCATTCGTGCGCGCGTAGACGACGCTGAACAGCACCGCGAACAACGCGCCCATCGCGAGGCCGAAGATCAGCACACCGAATCCCAGCCCGGCGTTGGCCTGCACCGCCCGGGTGAACAACTCGGCGCCGTGCTCGTGCACGCCGTGCGCGTTCTCCGCGTCGGTTCGGCCGTCCTCAAAAGCGATCGCGCGGGCGATGACGGGCTCGGCGCACAGGCGGGCGAATACGAACGCCAGCACCGCGCCGACAGCACCCGCCAGAAGACCGCCCGCAATCAGGCGTTTCTCCACGAGGCCGGGTTAATGGCAGGGGAAGCCGAGGAGATGGCGTGCGTCGTGCACGAACTCGTGCACATGCGAATCGCTGCCGAACAGCGAGACCGCGCCTTGGTCGACGCCGACGAAGTACAGCGCCAACAACGCCAGGAAGACGGTCGCCGCCAACCAAAGCGCGGCGCCGGCCGCCGACAGATCAACCGACCGGGTGCGGCCGCCAGCTAGCTGCGGGTGGGACACAATCGACTCCTTCTGGGGATAACGCGCCCCCGCTGGGGATGACGAGCCTCGGGTCTGACTTTGGACAGTGGCGCGACCGTTCTGGACTTTCACCAGATTCCGTGGCACATCAGGACAGCTGTCAGTGTAGGGCGCAGCGAAAACGGGCGGTAGTCCCGACCGAAACCACTCCGATGGTGGCGACCCGCTTCGCCCGGCTACGCCGCGCTCGCGATCGTCACCACTCCGATGGTGGCGACCCGCTTCGCCCGGCTACGCCGCGCTCGCGATCGTCACGCCGTCCGTTTCCGCTGGTTGCTACTGCGCGTCGGGCCCCTGCGGCGCGGCGCTGTGCGCTCCCGCCTTGGCCAGGTCCGGCTCGGCCAGCGGCTTGCGGGTGCCGGTGAAGGTGAACGCCGCGTCCTCGCCGGCGCCCTCGCCGTCCCAGTTGTCCACGTCGACCGTGACCACCTGTCCCGGCCCGATCTCGTCAAAGAGGATCTTCTCGGAGAGCTGGTCCTCGATCTCGCGCTGAATGGTGCGTCGCAGCGGACGGGCACCCAGCACGGGGTCGAAGCCACGCTTGGCCAGCAATGCCTTGGCCTTGTCGGTCAGTTCGAGGGCCATGTCCTTGCTCTTGAGCTGGCCCGCGACCCGGGTGATCATGAGGTCGACCATCCGGACGATCTCGTCCTTGGTCAGCTGGTGGAAGACGATGACCTCGTCGATGCGGTTGAGGAACTCCGGGCGGAAGTGCTTCTTCAGCTCGTCGTTGACCTTCTGCTTCATCCGCTCGTAGTCGTTCTCACCGCCACCCTGGGTGAAGCCCAGGCCGACCGGCTTGGAGATGTCGGACGTGCCGAGGTTCGAGGTGAAGATCAGCACGGTGTTCTTGAAGTCCACCGTGCGGCCCTGACCGTCGGTGAGCCGACCGTCCTCGAGGACCTGCAACAGGCTGTTGTAGATCTCCTGATGCGCCTTCTCGATCTCGTCGAACAGCACCACGGAGAACGGCTTGCGGCGCACCTTCTCGGTGAGCTGGCCGCCCTCCTCGTAGCCGACGTATCCCGGCGGCGCACCGAACAACCGCGACGCGGTGAACCGGTCGTGGAACTCGCCCATGTCGATCTGGATGAGCGCGTCGTCGTCGCCGAACAGGAAGTTGGCCAGCGCCTTGGACAGCTCGGTCTTACCGACACCGGACGGGCCGGCGAAGATGAACGAACCCGACGGGCGCTTGGGGTCTTTCAGCCCCGCGCGGGTGCGGCGGATCGCCTTGGAGACGGCCTTGACCGCGTCCTCCTGGCCGATGATCCGCTTGTGCAGCTCGTCCTCCATGCGCAGCAACCGGGTGGTCTCGGCCTCGGTGAGCTTGAAGACCGGGATGCCGGTCCAGTTGCCCAGCACCTCGGCGATCTGCTCGTCGTCCACCTCGGCGACCACGTCGAGGTCACCGGAACGCCATTGCTTTTCGCGCTCGGCGCGCTGGGCCACCAGTTGCTTCTCCCGATCCCGCAGGCTGGCCGCCTTCTCGAAGTCCTGCGCGTCGATCGCCGATTCCTTCTCGCGGCGAGCGTCGGCGATCTTCTCGTCGAACTCGCGCAGGTCCGGCGGCGCGGTCATCCGGCGGATCCGCATCCGGGCGCCCGCCTCGTCGATCAGGTCGATCGCCTTGTCCGGCAGGAACCGGTCGTTGATGTAGCGGTCGGCCAGCGTGGCCGCCGCGACCAGTGCCGGGTCGGTGATCGACACGCGGTGATGCGCCTCGTAGCGGTCGCGCAGACCCTTGAGGATCTCGATGGTGTGCTCCACCGTCGGCTCCCCCACCTGCACCGGCTGGAAGCGGCGCTCCAGGGCGGCGTCCTTCTCGATGTACTTGCGGTACTCGTCGAGCGTGGTGGCGCCGATGGTCTGCAGCTCGCCGCGGGCCAGCTTGGGCTTCAGGATCGACGCGGCGTCGATCGCGCCCTCGGCGGCACCGGCACCCACCAGGGTGTGCAGCTCGTCGATGAACAGGATGATGTCGCCGCGGGTGTTGATCTCCTTGAGCACCTTCTTCAGGCGTTCCTCGAAATCACCGCGGTACCTCGAGCCTGCCACCAGCGAGCCCAGGTCCAGCGTGTAGAGCTGCTTGTCCTTCAGCGTCTCCGGGACCTCGCCGTGCACGATGGCCTGCGCCAGGCCCTCGACGACGGCGGTCTTGCCGACGCCGGGCTCGCCGATCAGCACCGGGTTGTTCTTGGTGCGCCGGCTCAGCACCTGCATCACCCGCTCGATTTCCTTCTCGCGACCGATGACCGGGTCCAGCTTGCCTTCCATCGCGGCGGCCGTCAGGTTACGGCCGAACTGGTCGAGCACCAGCGACGTGGAAGGACTACCGGACTCGCCGCCGCGGCCACCGGTACCCGCCTCCGCGGCCTCCTTACCCTGGTAGCCGCTCAGCAGCTGGATGACCTGCTGGCGCACCCGGGTCAGCTCGGCGCCCAGCTTCACCAGCACCTGCGCCGCCACGCCCTCACCCTCACGGATCAGGCCCAGCAGGATGTGCTCGGTGCCGATGTAGTTGTGCCCCAGCTGCAGCGCCTCACGCAGGCTCAGCTCGAGCACCTTCTTGGCGCGCGGCGTAAACGGGATGTGACCCGACGGGGCCTGCTGGCCCTGGCCGATGATCTCCTCGACCTGGCTGCGGACGCCCTCGAGCGAGATGCCCAGCGACTCCAGCGACTTCGCCGCGACGCCTTCACCTTCGTGAATCAAACCCAACAGGATGTGCTCGGTGCCGATGTAGTTGTGGTTGAGCATCCGGGCCTCTTCTTGCGCCAGGACGACGACCCGCCGCGCACGGTCGGTAAATCTTTCAAACATCGGGTTACCTGCTCTCCCTCAACATCGGTACAAATCTGTTAGCGGCCCTTCGAGAAACCCTGCCGGTCTCCTGTGGCCGGAATCGCGTACCTGCCATCCACTGTAATGGTCGGCTTGCCAGCGGGCCTAACTTGCGGCGCCTCGTTCGCTACGGACGCAACTTGCTCGTTCCGAACGATCTCACCTGCGACTGCCTGCGGCGTTGCGCCCGTATCCAAGAAACGCTGCAACGTAGCAATTCGTTTCCCGGGCGACCCGACGATCATTTCGCGCCCAGCGAAATGACAAACCGGCGCCCGGGCTTGGAACCCGGGCGCCGGTTTGAAGACTGTCAGGTTGCCGCGTGGAAAGCGTCGATGACGTCGGCCGGGATGCGGCCGCGCGTCGAGACGTTGTGCCCGTTCCGGCGAGCCCATTCGCGGATCGCCGCGCTTTGCTCACGGTCGATGGCGCCGCGGCCGCGTCCCGAGCCGGAACGCCCGCGCCGGCGACCGCCGACGCGGCGACCGGCTTCCACCCATTGCTTCAGATCCCCGCGCAGTTTCGCGGCATTCTTGGACGAAAGATCAATCTCATAGGTCACCCCGTCAAGCCCGAATTCGACCGTTTCGTCGGCTGCGCCGGCACCGTCGAAATCATCGACCAAGGTGACGGTCACTTTTTTTGCCATTGGCTTACCCTCGCATTTCGTCCTGAGCAGTTGCTGAGCAGATTGGATCGACCTCCCCGGTCACCAATGTGCCATAACAACGCAGCATACTCAATCTGTACGGAGGCTGCAGCGTTGAACTTTCACGAGGGGCTGAACTTTTCACAGACGCGTTTGAACTTTCACCTACGAGTGTGGCCGAACAATGGGGAACAAAACTGTCTCTCGAATTGACAGTCCAGTCAATGTCATCAACAACCTGTCGATACCCATTCCCGTTCCGGTACACGGCGGCATCGCATACTCGAGTGCGGCAAGAAAATCTTCGTCGAGCACCATCGCCTCGTCGTCGCCTGCGGCCGCCGCGCGCGCTTGAGCGGCGAACCTCTCCCGCTGCACGACCGGATCGTTCAACTCCGAGTACCCGGTGGCCAGTTCGACTCCGCGCACATAAAGGTCCCACTTCTCCGTGACGCCTGGGATGCTGCGGTGCTGGCGCGTCAAAGGTGTTGTCTCGACCGGGAAATCCCGCACGAACGTGGGGGCGACGAGCGAGTTGCCCACCGTGTGCTCCCACAGTTCCTCGACGATCTTTCCGTGCCCGTAGCCCCGGTCGCCGGGAATCTCGACACCGAGCCGTTCGGCGATGCCGAGCAGCTTTTCCACCGTCGCCTCTGGCGTGATCTCTTCACCGAGGGCCGACGACAACGACGGGTACATTTGTATAGAAGCCCATTCTCCGTCTATGTCGTAGACGCTGCCGTCGGGTAGCGGTAGTTGTCTGGTTCCGATCGCCTCATCGGCGACCTCTTGAATAAGCTCGCGTGTCACTACTGCCGAATCGTCATAGGTTCCGTAGGCCTGGTAGGTCTCCAGCATGGAAAATTCGGGAGAATGGGTGGAATCCGCACCCTCGTTTCGAAACACTCGATTTAGTTCGAAAACCCTGTCGAGGCCACCGACGACGCAGCGCTTGAGGAACAGTTCCGGTGCGATCCTCAGGTAGAGATCGATGTCCAGCGCATTGGAATGTGTGACGAAGGGCCGCGCGGCCGCGCCACCGGCCAGCGTCTGCAAGATTGGGGTTTCGACTTCGAGAAAACCGCGCCGTTCCAATGCGTTGCGGATGGCGCGGACGACCGCGATTCGCTGGCGCGCCACCGCGCGGGCTTGCGGGCGGACGATCAGGTCGACGTAGCGCTGCCGCACCCGCGCCTCTTCGCTCATTTCCTTGTGCGCGACGGGCAGCGGGCGCAACGACTTGGACGCCATCCGCCACGAGTCGGCGAGGACGGATAGTTCGCCGCGCCGTGAGCTGATCACGTTGCCGTGCACGGAGACGATGTCGCCGAGGTCGACATCGGTCTTCCACGCGTCGAGGGAAACGCGACCGACCTTGTCGAGGCTGATCATGACTTGCAGGGTGGTCCCGTCGCCCTCCTGCAGGGTGGCGAAGCAGAGTTTGCCGGAGTTGCGCGCGAAGATCACCCGGCCGGCGACGCCGACAAGGTCATCGGTCGCGGTGTCGACCGGCAGGTCGGGGTGGGCCTCGCGGACCTGCGCCAGCGTGTGGGTGCGTTCGACGGCCACCGGGTAGGGGTCACGCCCCTCGGCGAGCAGGCGAGCGCGCTTGTCCCGGCGGATCCGGTACTGCTCGGGAATATCTGCTTCGGCGTCTGGGGCGTCACTCACGACCTGCCAGCTTAAATGACCTGTCGTGGCCGGTCTGACCGGCGGCCGGCCTAGTTGTAACTCCCAGCGAGGTTGTGAACGGCGTGGCTAGCGGGAAATAGGTGAGGACCTCCGGTATCGGTGTGGTTACCACACACACCCCGATTACCGAGAGGTCCTCATGTCCCACGCTAATGCC